>Ga0316189_10005541_pt1 | contig 12104 bp, 11 predicted proteins | sample LowCovwburrow_MG_FD_204930 | JGI IMG/M metagenome (GOLD analysis project Ga0316189, IMG submission 204930) | Coastal sediment microbial communities from Maine, United States - Lowes Cove worm burrow | ecosystem: Environmental > Aquatic > Marine > Coastal > Sediment | place: USA: Maine... | reverse complement strand
GCAACCCGCCGCTCGAGCTCAGGATCGTCTGCAAGGTAGACAACCCCCATGCCGCCCGCCCCTATCTCGTCGCGTACCACGTAGCGACCGACCGTCTCGCCCGCGGCCAACGAACGCCCGTGCGCGTCGTAGTCGTCCTCGGCCCCCTGACGGACGGTGTGACCGCCCAGGCTCACCGTCTCGTCATTGTCTGTGCCGACCGAAGGGCCCCCCACTGTGCTCAGCCTACCAGTCTCGCAGAGAATTTTAGGAAACGCTCGGGATGGCGGATCCTGGGAGCGTTGTTCACGGCTCTCATCATGACCTTGGCGCTCAGCGCCCCGGATGTGGGCGAGGAGCGCGTCATCGTCGAGGCGAGCGCTGGCGTTGAAGTGCTCTACCCGCCTGCGGAGAAGGCCCCCCAGCGGCACCCGACGTGGGGCGTGGCGGTGAGCGGCCAGGTATCGCGCGACTCTGGCTTCAAGGCGATGTTCGGGCTCGGCCTGGACCACGTGGTGAACGGCTGGTTGGGAGACCCGGAGGGGGCGCAGACTCCGACGCAAGGGCGGTATCAGGGCACGACCCCGTCGCGATACCGCGGTCAGCTCTTTCGGGTGACCACGACAGCGCGGTTCGGAATCGAGAACGACCTCGCGTTTGGGTACGCGGGCGTTGCGCCGGGCTACGCCCTACGGCACGCACGACTGAGCTGCGCTGGGGCGTGTACAAGCACCCGCGCGGTCGATCACGGTCTCAATCTCGGCATCCTCCTGGGCGCGATGCTGACCCCCACCAAGCTCGGCCTCATCGTGGGCGCCGAGGTGGGGCTCGATTGGGCGTGGTTTCCCAAGGGGCATCCTCTGCTCGCAGCGTGGAACCAGGGGATGTCAGCGCGAGTTATCGGCGGCTGGCGGTTCTAGCAACCTGTATAACGGGGGCATGGGACGCACATTGTTGGTCGCGGCGATCGCCTTGGGTGGAGCGTGCGGCGAGGCCACCACCGAAACGCCCGCCTCGCCCTCGGCCAACGCCCCTCCGCCGAGTGACAGCTCCAACAGCGACGGTGACGCGCCGCCCAAGACCGGCAAAGGACTGTCCCAAACATTCAAGGAGGCGGTTGGCGGCGCCGCGGCGTCCAAGTCGGTCACCCTCCTGCCCGAAGGCGCAAAGATCGTGGTCGGGGCCGAGTTTGGCGCCGTGGTCAAGTCTGCGTTGTGGAGCGCGATCGAGCCACGCCTCGGAAGTCGAGCGCAAGGGCAGCTCGCCGCGGCCACCAAGTGCGGGCTCAGTCAGGACAAGTGGGGCAGGATCGTGATCGGGGCGGACCCCAGCACCAACGACATGGCGATGGTCGTTGAAGCGGAGGGCCTGGGGAAACGGACCACCCTCGAGTGCTTGGTCAAAGAGATCGGCACTTTCACGCTCTCTTCCGACGGCAAGCATCTGAGCGACCACACTGGCGGAGGGATCGTGCTCAACGACGACGCTATCGCGTTTGCCACGCCTCGATGGATGGACGGGCTCCAGGAGCGCATCGACGGCAAGGGCAAGGCAGCCATCGATGGCGAGCTCAAGGCGTCGTTCACCCGTATCGGTCCAAACAGACCGTTGTGGTTCGCCGCAGTGGTGCCGCCCGACGCCGCCATGATGGCCACGGCCTTGCTCGGAGCCACGGCGAAAGACGTGTCGGCCTACGCCAATCTCAACGAAGGCGTCGCGCTCCACCTGTCGGCCGACGTCGACGACCCGAAGACAGCCAAGAGCAAGGTCCAAGAGCAGCTCGACAACTCGGGCTCGATGCTACAGATCTTTGGCGTTCCGCCCGCGGTGGTCGACAGCCTCAAGTTGACGGTAGACGGCGCCTTGCTGCGCGTCGAGGTTCGCGCGACTGAGGACGAGATTCGCACGCTCATGAAACAGGGCACGCTGTAGCGAGTCCTGCTATACATCGAGCGGCCACGGACACAATGACCGACGCGCGGCGCCCCTCGAACATACTGTTTCTGCTCTCGCTCGGCTCAGCCGCGTGCGCAGCGGGGGACGACCCTCCGCACGACAACCCCGGCCTGGGCGCCACAGACGCTGGCTCGGGCGATGATCTGATCACGACCATCGGCGAGTCGCTCAGCGCTGGCGATGCGCCCGCCGACTCCGGCGATGCGGCCACGCCAGACCCGGACACTGGCGGGGCGACCGACACGGGCGACACAGGCGGGGACACCACGCTCAGTACTTCCGGCGACACGGGCGGCGACACGTCGCGCACGGGCTCGAGCGGCAGTGACACAGGCGAGGAGGTGTCCGGCTGCGAGGCATACGCCGAGCATCAAGTCGAGTGCGGTGCGCTCACCGAAGACATGATCGACACGTACGTGTTGGGCTGCAACGACGACGTGCAGGACTACTACGACATCGGCGGGCGGGAGTGCGGCGTGGCGTATGAGGATGCACTGGCGTGCCTGGCCGCCTTGGACTGCCGGGAGATCGGTTGCGACGACGAGTTCGGCGCGATCGATACCGCGTGCGGGTTCATCTAGCGCGCCGCGACAACCGACGATCGACAGCTGACGATTCGCTGGGTGCGGACGGATCTCCGACGCCCGCGGGGGCGACGATTGCGCGTGGCGTGGGAAGCTCCGCTGGAGCCCGGGTGCACCACGAATTCTCGGGCTCGCTTCCGCTCCGGCGACACCGATCGGCGCTTGAGAGGCGAGGGGCGAAAGTTAACCTCGGGTTCCTCCACCATCGACTCCTGTTATTGGCCCACGATGCTGCGAACGTTGTTCTTTCGCGGTTCCTCGTGAGACGAAACGGGTCGGGTGATCTGGCGGTTTCGAGCAGTGAGTTTTTGGTATGAGCGCTTACGCGCAAGCGTGCGTTTAATCGCAATGCAGGGTGTATTCATGACGCTTGATCGTTTTCCAGTTTTAAGGCTAGTACATAACGGAAGCGTCCTCACCAAAGTGGTGCGTCATGATCTTTTCAAAAACTACCAAAGCTGCCATGGGCTTGTGTGCCGGACTTCTCCTGTCCACCGGCGCCTGCGACACCAGCGAACCCGATGATGGGACCGACCCGGCGGAGTTCCGATGTGCCTACGGGACGATCCCCGGAGTCGGCGCTCGCAACGACGTGTTCGTCAGCGGTACGGCCCAAATCTATGGCGCTGGAAACAACGGAGACTTTGACGTCTTCAGCAACACGTCGGTCAACGTCTCTGGCAGCGGAAGAATCTGGGGCAACGCCTACACCCCGGACAACGATGACATCAACGTCTTCAACTCCGGATACATCTGGGGCCAGGGAGAGGGCGATCCGATCGAGGTCCCCGACTGGATCCCTTGGGATGACGTCAACACGATCTGGAACAGGCGGCGGAACAACAACATCGGCTACACGGCGTACGGGCGCGATCCCACGTACTACTACAACCGCAAGCTGCGGCTGTACGGCGGTGACTACCTGTGGCTCCCGGGCGGCAGGTACTACTTCACACAGCTGGACATCGCGAGTGGAGCGGACCTTCGCATCTACGGCGATGTCACCATCGTCATCGATGGGCCGATGACCGTCAGCGACAGCGCTCGGATCACCGCCTACAACAACGCGGACATCTTGTTCATCGGTGCGAACGACGACCCGATCGAGTTCAGCAACGGGTCGCGAACGAACATGCGGCTGTACGCCCCGCGCGCGCCCGTCATGGTCAGCGGCAACAACACCCGATTTTCGGGATCCATCGTCGGCAACACACTGCAAGTGAGCGGAAGCTCGCTCTTGGAGGTCACCTCTGATGCGCTTCACATCTGGAATCCCTGCTGATCTCTTTCGTTGGACGGCTCTCGCCGCATGCCTCGGTCTGGGAGCCTGCGACGACAGCGGAGACCCCCCAGCCGCCCCCGTGGGTGCAGGCAACATGGACGACGGCGCCGGTGGTGGCGATGCGTCTGCCGGTGAGCCCGGAGACAGTCCAAGCAGCGAGGCGTCCTGCCAAGGCAACGATGACTGCGAGCTCGAGTGCGAAGGGGATGCCTGCACACCCGTGTGCGGCGGCACTTCGACCTGTCTGACCACGTGCCCTGCGGGCAAGGACTGTGCGGCAACATGCTGGGAGACTGGCTCGTGTGGCATGGATTGCGGCGAGGGCAAGTCGTGCACCAACCGCGTCTCGGGCAGCGCCGACCTCAACCTCGAGTGCGCCTCCGCCGAAGCATGTGCCGCCGACTGCAGCGGGTCAGCCCACTGCCAGATCGACGCGGGCACAATCGCCGGGCGCGAGTTCTTGTGCACGGGCAGCGCCGAGTGCTTCGTCGAGTGTCCAGCCGGCGGCTGCGACGTCACCTGTGAGATGGGCGCCAAATGCGAGCTCGCTTGCACGGGCGACGACTGCAAATGCACTGGAGAAGGCTGCGCACTGGAGTGTGATGGCGAGGCGCCCGTTTCGTGCCTCACCGCAGACGGGGCCGAGCCTGTGTCTGTTTGTGATGCCTCGCAGTGCTGAGGGCTGATTGAACCGGAAGGCCGCGGCTCCTGAGAAGGGACCGCGGCCTTTGTCGTCGCAACAAGGCTATCCTCCCGCGCGGGATGCTCCCGTGGCAAACGATAGAAACTGTAAGCGCTCCGGATGGCAAGCCCGTCCAGCTGCGGCGGCGCGGCCATGAGTTCTTAATCCGCGCGGACGGGCTCGACCTCATGTCGAGCGAGGATGAAGGCTCATCCAAGTCGCTGGCGGACCTCGCGATAGGCCTGCTCCCCCACCCCGCGCGGCGCGTGTTGGTCGGTGGCCTCGGCATGGGCTTTACGCTGCGCGCAGCGCTCGATTGCGTGGACGGCACGGCACGGGTGGAAGTCGCGGAACTCATCGAGGCCGTCGCCAAGTGGAACCGTGACCTTCTGGCTCCGGTTGCCAACCACCCGCTGGACGACCCTCGCGCCGCCCTCTACATCGGCGATGTCCGCAAGCGAATCGCGAAGCCCGAGGCCCCGTGGGACGCCATCCTGCTCGATGTCGACAACGGACCGGACGCGCTCGCCCACGACGGCAACGCGCTGATCTACAGCCGCGGCGGTCTCGACCGTGCCTTCGAAGCCCTCGTTCCGGGGGGCGTCCTGGCCGTCTGGTCGTTCTCGGACGACGACACGTTTACGCGTCGGTGCCGGCAAGCCGGGTTCACAACGCGGGTCGAGCGGGTATCGGCGTCCCGCAAGGGCCGCGGGCGTCACCACTACATCTGGCTCGCTCAGCGCCCGCTCACGCGCCCTCCGAAGAAACGCTGAGCTCGCGAAAGACCAGTTTCTTGGTCGGCCCGGCCAGGCGCGGCAAACTTCGCCCGTGCGAGCTGTCTTGAGCGCCCTGGTGATCCTCAGTGGATGCGCGGCCGTGCCGGTCATGACGCGATCTCAGGAGGACGAGGTCGAGGTCTCGCCACCCGGCGAAGACGGCACCCGCTACGTGGCCATTCGCTCAGGGCGGCAGACCGCTCCCCGGATGCTCGAACGCAAGTGGACCAAGCTCGCCAGCGAAGCGTGCCAGGGCGACTACATGCTCATGTCCGACGGAGCTTCGGAGCAGACCCGTGCGGGCGTCGTCGTCGCGCGCGTGCATGAGGGGTTCGTCCGCTGCCTGCTGCCTGAGGCTGCAGAGGGCATGGACAAGGTCGACGCGCAGGCGCGTGAGGCAGCAGAGCGACGCGTCGACTCCTAGAACAGCGACCGTCGGTTACCCGAGGTTGCGGAGGTACTCGATGATATCGCGCGACTCGGGCAGCCACCGCTCGCTGCCATCGTCTGCCACGATCTTCAGCACGGGTACGGTCGAGCGCCCCTGGGCTGCGATGAGCTCCGTTCTCGAGCGCGCGTCGCGGAGAATGTCGCGGATCTCGACTTCGACGTCGAGCGTCCGCAGTGCTGCCGTTACCCGGTAGCAGAACGGGCACGACGCATACTGATACAGCGTGAGCGCGGCCATGCCTACGGACACGCCACTGCGAACGTGGTGGGCAGCGTCGCAACGTCGTCGACCTTCTCGGTCCCGAACGTCGAGCCCGCCAGATCGACTGCGGCGGGTGCGGTAACCGAGCCGCTGACTGCTCCGCAGTATGGCTGACCCGTCGGCAACCCGCTGAGCAGGATGTCGACGGTGACGTCCGATCCCGAGATCGGATTGGCCGCGGCTGGGATCACGAGCGGACCCGTGAAGATCTCAAACCCGGTGTCCGGGGACAGCGGCACACCAAAGAAGATCTTGGGCTCGCCCACGGGCTGGCGCGGCGTCGTTGTGCTGCCGACGTCCAGCGACAGCGAAGTCATGGTGAGGTTGAACAACCCCCCGCCGATGTCCTCAGCCAAGACGAGGAACTGAAACGGAAGCGAGGGATCGAGCGGGCTGCTGATCGCGAGCAGCCAGTTGCCCGCGATCGGTGGCATGGGCAAGGGCCCGGTATCCACGACGCCGTCGTCGGCCTCGGCATCACCACTGGCCGACGTCGTCGGCACGGGCCCCCCCGTGTCGCTGGAGCCGCTCTCGTCCCCGTTGGCCGCCCCCTCGGACTCAAAGTGCAGATCGACGGTGTTGTTCTGGCAGCCGACAGACGCCAGAGCCGACACGCCGAGCAGCACCGCCAAGGACGCGTAAGCCAAAGAGGACTTCATGTCCTCAGCCTAGCAGAGCAGCGTCGCACCACGGAATTGTTCGAGTTGGGCGCTGCATGTCGGCCGCGATTACACTCCGACGGGGCGGTGCTCGGTCACCCACCGTGATTGTGCCGCGTTTGGTGTGCAAGGGTGACTACACCTCGCAAGCGTGGATTTGCGTCCACCCGCCCTGCAGGCGGTTGTCTTCGGGTACGGGTCGCGACAAAGTGACCCCGCCGATGAGCAAGCCCAGCACCAAGCCTCCCAGCGGTATGCGTGATTTCCTGCCCCAGGATCTTGTGCGCCGACACCACGTGATCGGCGTGGTGCGGGAGGTCTTTGAGCGCTACGGGTTTGTGCCGCTGGAGACGCCGTCCATCGAGAACCTCGCCGTTCTCACCGGAAAGTACGGCGAGGATGAAAAGCTCATCTACCGGCTCCTGCACCGCGGGCTCAAGCTCGGCGGGATTCTCGAGAGCAAGGGCGCCGACGTCGCCGAGAACGACCTCGCAGACCAAGCCCTCCGATACGATCTCACGGTGCCGCTCGCGCGCGTGGTTGCGCAATATGGAGACCTGCCGCGCTACTTCAAGCGCTACCAGATCCAGCCCGTGTGGCGCGCCGACCGTCCTGGCCGCGGCCGATTCCGCGAGTTCTACCAATGCGATGTCGACATCACGGGGACGACAAGCCTCGTCGCCGACGCCGAGGTGTGCGCTGCAGGTTGCGAGGCGCTCAGCACGCTGGGGTTCTCGGACTTCACGATGGGCGTCAACCACCGCGAGCTTCTGCGTGGTCTCGTCCGTAACGCGGGGATCGACCCAACGCTCGAGAGCACCGCGCTGGTGGCTGTCGACAAACTCGACAAGGTCGGGCCCGAGGGCGTGGAGAAGGAGCTGGCCGGGCGCGGCATCGATGCCGAGTGCGCTGCCCGGCTTGTTACGCTGGTGCAGCTCGAGGGCGACGACAATGCCCACCTGCTCGAGCGGCTCCGAGAGACCCTCGCCGGCGACGACGCCGCCATCGCGGCCATCGACGATCTCTCGCAGCTGCTAACACTCCTCGAGACCGGCCCGGCTGCGCCACACGTCCGCATCTCGCCAAAGCTGGCCCGCGGCCTCAGCTACTACACCGGGCCCATCTTCGAGGCATCCGTCCCCGACCTTGCGGGAAGCATCGCTGGCGGTGGCCGCTACGACGGGCTCGTCGGCATGTTCGGCAAAAAGCAGGTCCCCGCGGTGGGGCTCGCGCTCGGACTCGAGCGGATCATCTTGATCATGGGCGAGCGCGGTCTGTACCCCGACCTGCTCGCCGGCCCACAGGTCTTGCTGTGTCCGCTCGGCATCGACGCTGCGGACGCGCTCAAGGTCGCCCACACCCTGCGCAAGCAGAGCCTTCGGGTCGAGGTCTACCCAGACTCGGCCAAGCTAGGAAAGCAGCTGCAGTACGCCGATGCACCCGGCGTGTCTGCTCCGTTCGCGGCGATCGTGGGAGCGAGCGAGCTGGCGGCAGGCACCGTGACGCTCAAGCACCTCCAATCGGGCGAGCAGCACACCCTGCCCGTGGCCGATGTAGGCGCGCACATCGCCGGCCTGTAAATCCGGCCAAAATCGGGACAACGCCCTGGCCCTGCGGCCGGACAAAACCGCTGCATTTCCGAATGTTTGGTCGGTTGCCCTCGTTTTTGTTCAAGATTCTCGTGATCCGTTCAGTTCGCCGCCGCTCTATCGGCAACGACGCAGGGAGAACGGGAATGCACAGCACAACAAGAATTGGAGGCGCGCTCGCTATCGCGCTCGCATTGGGTGGCGGTTGCGACGGACACACCGAGGCGCTCGACGATGGCTTCGGCGACGACGGCCAGGCTGACGAGGAGCCCAACGATGGTCGCGGGCGCCCCTCGACCCACTCCTCGACAGCCACAAAGTCAGAGGACAAAGCGACCGGAAGCTGCGACGCCAGCGGCAACCCGAGCAGCGATCCGAACAAGGGCACCGTCGACCCGGGGCTGGCTCCGACGACACCCGTCGACGCTCACCCTGGCGACCCGGTCGACCACATCCTGCAGAACTTTGGCGACCCGGTGCCGCCGCTGGAGGCGGCCTGCGCACAAGACCAGGCGCTCGACCTCGAGTGCGAGCAGACCTGCTTTGAGTGCGGGTTCGAGTGGAACCCTGGGGGCACGATCGGTGTCGACCCACAAAGTGTCACCGTCACCGTCGGCGATCTCGTTCCGGACGGCGTCTGCGAGGACGGCTCGGAGGCGTTCACCGCCGTGGTCAGCACGAGCGCAGATTGCGTCTGCATCTGTGGCGCGCCGCTCCCCCCTGAGCCTCCCCCTCCTCCCGGACCTCCCGGGCTGCCGCCGCCCAACTAAGGCATGGCCACCTCAACAAGCGACGGGAGACCGCTTGTCGAGAGTGCGCAGTCGGACGCCATTGCGTTTGTGCAAACACGCGAGCACGCGACCGACAGTCACTTCGATCGACCCACGCAACAAAGCGTGGGGGGCCGAGACCCTGCCCCCGACGTCCTGGCGCGCCGCCCCCAAGGCCGGGACAGCGAGCTTGGGCGGGCGCTGGCACGAGCCAGGACCGAGCAACGACTGCTAGGCATCGTCGAGAACCCGGTCCGCACGGGCCGGTTCGTGATGCTCGAACGACTCGGCCGTGGAGCGATGGGCGTCGTGTACGCGGCGTACGATCCCAAGCTCGACCGCAAGGTCGCGATCAAGCTTGTCGACGCTTCGGCGCTCGGCAGCGAGGTCGGCGATGCGCAAGCGCGGCTCGAACGCGAAGCGAAGGCCGCGGCCAACCTCGCGCACCCCAATGTCGTCACGGTCTACGACGTCGGTGTGCACGACGGCAGGGTGTTCCTCGCGATGCAGCTCGTGCCCGAAGGGCGAACCTTGACCCGCTGGCTCGCCAGCGAGCCTCGGTCTTGGCAAGAGGTCGTACGGATGTTCGTTGCGGTGGGCCGAGGCATCGCGGCCGCCCACGATGCGGGGATCGTCCACCGCGATTTCAAGCCAGACAACGTGCTCGTCACGCAAGACGGTCAGCCCTTGGTGGCCGACTTCGGCCTCGCGCGGCCGGTCGATGGGTGGACGACGGGCGACTGTGCCCCGACTCCTGCGGGGACCCGCGACTCCGCAGCCTTGGCATCGACGGGCTCCGTCTGTGGCACCCCGGCCTATATGGCGCCCGAGCAGTTCGACGGGACAGGCGTCGGACCCCACAGCGACCAGTACGGACTGTGCACGGCGCTCTTTGAGGCGTTGTTTGGCTATCGGCCACACTCGGGCAACTCGGTCAGCGAGCTGGCCATGCGCGTGCGCCAGGAACAAGTCTCCGCGCCCCCCTCGGGACATCCCGTCCCCCGGCCTGTCGTTGCGCTGGTCCTACAAGGCCTGCGTGTCGACGCCGACGCGCGCCACCGCAACGTCGCAACCCTGATCGATGCTCTGGAAAGGGTGCTCACCGCTCGTCGACGCCGCCGCCAGACCTACGCAGCGGCAATCCTCGCAGGTGCTGGGCTGCTGGGCGGATATCAGGCCCACGCCGCCTCGCAGGTCGACCCATGCCTCGAGCAAGACAGCGCCATCGACACCGCATGGAGTCCCGAGCGGCGCAACAGGGTCGAGCGCGCACTGACGCCACAAACCGAGCAGGCCAGTGCACAGCTCGTCGACGCACTCGACGGCTACGCCCAGCGGTGGCGTGAACAACAGCAGCAGTCCTGCACGGCGACCCGGGTGGACGCAACGCAGACCGAGTTTGCGATGGAGCTTCGGGAGGCCTGCTTTGCGCGCGCCGCGGTGCGGATGCACGGCGTCGCCGAGGAACTCGCGCTGGGCGACGGAGCGTTCCGGCGGCCCGAGCGGTTGGTCAGCCTCCTGGCCCCGTTGTCGGAGTGCGAGAACGTGGAGGCTCTGGAGCAGCGATCCGATCGTCTTCGCCGCGGGGGACTCTCGCCACAGGAAGCCGCCGCGAGTGAGGAGGGGCTTGTCCTGCTGTCCATGGCCGAAACCCGCACGCTCCTGGGGCGTCCTGGAGCGCCTGCCCTGCTCGAAGAAGCACTCGCACTGTTCGAGGCGGCGGACTTCAAAACGCTGCAGGGCGTGGTCCTGTACAAGCTCGGCGAGCTCTCACTCCGTGAGGGCGCCCCCAAGCGAGCCGCCTCGCAACTCGAGCGTGCGTCGGGCTTGTTGCTCTCGACCGCGCACGACGAGGACGCCGCCGCGGTCGCCATCCTGTCGGCCAACGCGGCCCACAAGCGAGGCAAGACCAGCGCGGCTGCGCTTCACCTCGCCTACGCCCGGGGCTTGATCGGGCGCATCATGCACGAGCCCACGCGGGACTATTTCGAGTCGATGGTCGCCGTGCAGGCCGCAGAACTCGCCCACGAGCGGGGAGACAACGCCGAGGCCCTCGCGCTGATCGAGGACGGCGCCCCCAGGCTCATCGAACACCCGCACGCCAACCAGAGTCAGATCACCAAAGCGTACGAAGTGCTCGGTATCGTTCGGGAGGGCGCGGGAGATCCGGCTGGGGCGGCTCAGGCCTGGGCCGATGGGATGCGGAGTTCCGAGCGGGCGGGCGTCACCGAGTCGCAGCAGGTCGCCTACCAGCACGGGAACCTCGCGGTTGCGTACATGATGCTCCACCGCTTCGCTGAGGCCCGCCACCACAGCGCGGAGTACCAGCGCATCGTTGCGGCGCTGTACGGCGACGACCACCTCGACGTGGCCGCCGGGCTGGCCAACTGGGGCTACCTCGAGCGTGAGGCCGGGGATCTCAGCGCCGCACGCGTCAAGCTCAACGAGGCGCTTCGGTTGTTCGAGCGCGCAGACCCAGAGTCGCACGGGGCGTGGCCGCTCGCGCTCGAAGAGCTCGCCGACGTCGATCGACGCGAGGGCAGATTCGACGACGCACTCGAGCGGCTCGCCCGCGCCAAGAGCATGCGCGAGAGCATGTTCGAGGCGGGGCACCCGGGCATGGCCTCCCCGTTGACGCACCAAGGGCGCGTGTACGTCGAGCGGGGGCAACCCGAGCGTGCGGTCGAGCCTCTGTCCCAGGCGATCGGGCTCCTGAGCCGCCCGGGCGCGATGTCCGAAGCCGAGCTGGCGGAGACCGAGCTCGTGCTCGCGCGCGCCCTCGCAGATACAGACCCCGCGCGATCCAAGGCGCTGCTCACCGCAGCCCAGACTCGGCTCCCCCCCAACCTCCCACCGCCGGCCCGCTACGCAGCCGACTACGCGATCTTACTCGGGGCCAGCTGAGCCATCGCGATCGACGATCTCACGCACGGCCACCGCCCAGTGCTCGAAGCGGTCGATGGTCTCCGCCAGCGCGGCGTTTTCAGGGGAGCGCGAGTTCTTCATGACCACGAGCACCGCCTCGCGAGCACGTCGCAGCCGACTCTTGACCGTTCCGCTGGGGATCTCCAGCACGGCGGCGATCTCGGTCGTCGACATGCCCTCCCAGTAGTGC
>Ga0316189_10005540_pt1 | contig 12105 bp, 10 predicted proteins | sample LowCovwburrow_MG_FD_204930 | JGI IMG/M metagenome (GOLD analysis project Ga0316189, IMG submission 204930) | Coastal sediment microbial communities from Maine, United States - Lowes Cove worm burrow | ecosystem: Environmental > Aquatic > Marine > Coastal > Sediment | place: USA: Maine... | reverse complement strand
TATAGAAAGGTATAAAAATTGTAAGATCAATTAATCTTCCATTCGATCACTACCGATTTAAACAAGGAAGTTAAGGGAGGGCTCAAATTTAATTCATTTGGGCCTGCTTCCGATACCTGGCTAGTCAGAACTCTTTCCGATACAAAAGGCTCAGGCCTATACGTATCCATACCGTATGATATCTTAACAATAGTTCCCAATTGAACCTCGGCGGCTTTCGATAATATCAAGGCCTTCAGTTTGGCATCTTTTACGGCATTGACCAAAACAATCTTCGTTAATTCCTCCTTCTGTTTTTCAGACATAGAAAAGTTAATTGAATAATTCAATTTCAAATTGCTCACCGACTCCAGAACATTTTGAACAAATGCATGACTGTAATCAGCCGATATCATAACATTCACATTACCCTTATAACCCCTTTGTATTCTTTTACCTTCTTCATACACCATATTTTCCATGATACTGTAATTTGAAGTGCGAATAGACTCCTTATCGATTCCTTTCTTTTGAAGCGCACTTTGCAGGTTATCTAAGGTAGAGGTCATCGCATTGCTGCATCCAAGATAACTTGAGTCAATAATCTTTAGCGGAATTCTAAACACAATTTCCTCTGGCATGGCTTTTATCGTAGCTTTCCCTGCTACAGTTAAGGTGCTATGCTCAATCTGAGCTACTACAGTCGTTCCTAACATCAGAAGGAATACGAAATAAATATTTTTTATCATAAGACATATAATTTATAATCAAAGGAGCCAAAGACTGTGCCAAACAACACTAATGAGTATTTCATTTTAACCGAACGCTGTTTACGAAATGAAATATCATTAACAGAATTCCATCTTTACCCCATAATACCAATTTTCTTAACAATTATTTAACTATATTCTTTGTATTCAGACATCCGATGTCGTAATTCAATAGATAAACTAGATGTACATTCGTAGTGTAATTAAAAACCACGAACAAAATGAAAAATTCAGTTTTACAAGCAGTACTTGCTATAGGAATATTAAAATTTACAGATATTAACGAAGGGTTTCTGTGCAAAATAGAAGCCAGAAAAATAAAAACCGAGGTTGAAAATGCTATCACAAATCTTAAAAATGGCATCATAAACCAGTTGGAATTCCAAAAAATCATTTTTAGGAATCAACAGAAATTAGACGATGTACTGGTCGAATGGGCATAAACCCAAAAGTGATCAAACAAAAAATAATAGTTAATAAATCATATTAGGTTTCAGATTAGGTTAAGAGCCGACATGAGTTTCATGTCGGTTTTTTTTAATAAAAATTGTCTTTTGGTTAAGAATATTTGTACCTGATGTTAACCTTTTGTGATAAACTGGATTAAAAGTCAACAATAATAATTTCCTAGTATTTATTGCTAAGAATTTATGCAAATGGGCCGTTTCATTCGTGGAACGGCTCTCTTTTTTGATTAAAATCAATCATATGATTGACTGTAATCAATGAAATTTTTGTGAACAATACCTACATTGAAAAACAATCATTTATTCTAATATTATGGGCTTAATCACAAAATATTCAGCAACGCTATACGCAGGAGGATCAGAAAGCAATTTACAATGTAATGCCATTGTCAATTGTTATAATGACAGTCAAATTACGCCGGTAATGACGGCGTATTTTTATCATGAGGGTTATTTTATCCCTCCAAATTCAAAACATATTGACAAGATAAACCTTCGATACGCCATTTCAGAATACTCACATTTTCTTGATCTGTTACGCAACGAAAAACCTGTTTTTTATTGCTATAATGAACATACCAAAGTGGGATATATCCGAACCGGACAGGAACCTGTATGGGAAGAGCCTCTTGAAAAGGGTGAAATGGAACAGGTACTCACATAAATTGTAACATGGGTCTACAATTATCCCCGAAATTTTGAAACAAGACTTAATCTTACAATCAAAAGTCGGCCATGAAACAGCTGACTTTTTTTTGTTCAGTAATTTTTAGGCTACATTTGCGCCATCCAAATCTTAATATAACTATGAAAAAAATTGCCCTAATCACAGGTGCTACTTCAGGAATCGGAGAGGCCACGGCAAAGTTGTTTGCTAAAAATAATATTGACCTTATTCTTTGTGGAAGGAGGAAAGAAAAATTGGCCATACTTGAAAATGAATTAGGCTCCCTCGTTTCTGTCATGACTTTAAGTTTCGACGTAAGTGACAGCGAAGCGGTTACCAGAAGTTTACATTCTTTAAAAGACACATGGCGAAATATTGATATCCTGGTTAATAATGCCGGAGGTGCCCATGGACTGGACCTATTTGTTGATGGGGATGTAAATGATTGGGAACGAATGATCGATTATAATGTAAAAGGGCTGTTATATGTTTCCAAAACTATTGTTCCATGGATGATCGAACGTAAAAAGGGCCAGATTATCAACATTAGTTCAATCGCAGGAAAACAAACCTATTCCAAAGGAATGGTCTACTGTGCCAGTAAATCGGGTGTTGAAGCCATTAGTAAAGGTATGAGACTGGAATTGGTGCCGCATGGCATTCGTGTGTGTAACATTGCTCCTGGCGCTGTAGAAACTGAGTTTTCCATTGTTAGATTCAAAGGCGATGAGCATAAGGCTAAAAGTGTGTACAAAAATTTTAAACCCTTGATCGCAGCAGACATTGCAGACAGTATTTTTTACTGTGTAAATGTTCCCCCGCATGTTCAAATCGCCGATATGACCATCTTCCCCTCGGCCCAAAGTGATGCAACCACCATTCATCGGGAATAAGTACTTCTTTAATATATAGTCTATATGACTCAGGTAGCTATCTTGCCAATTATTTGATCTGGATCAGTCAATTGAATGATGCCTGTCATTTCATATCTCCTTGCATTGTAATACCTTGAAAGCATATTGAATCACTGTTTGTATTCAATTCAAGTCTCATTTTAATGCAAACATCATGAAAAACATTCTAGTTACCATAGACTTTAGCGACAATGAAAAATTATTAATCGACAAAGCACTCGAAATGGCAAAAGCCTTTAATGCAAAGATTTGGCTGCTTCATGTTGTCTCTCCTGAGCCTGAATTTGTTGGATTCGGGGTAGGGCCGCAATATATAAGAGATGACAGAGCGAAAGCACTCAGACAAGAGCATCGTTTAATCGAAGATTATACAAACCTGATCAGGTTAGAAGATCAGGAATGTGAAGGTCTTATGATCAATGGGGCGACCATAGAAATGATTATGAAAGAAGCCGTAAATCGGGAAATAGACCTTATCATCGCGGGTCATCATGATCACGGTATACTGTACAAAGCTATTTTTGGCAGTGTTGCCTCAGGTTTGATCAAAAAGGCAAATATTCCTGTCTTGCTGGTACCGCTTGAAAAATAGTTGCTCGTGAGATATTAGTATTTGATCATTTTTCTGGTCAGGGTTTTTCCTTCATTATCAACAAGCTCTATAATAAAGAAGCCTCCCATCTTTATTCTATCAAGATTCAATTGGCTATAGGCAGATTGGGGTTTTTCTTTACGAACCAACCTTCCTAAGGCATCATATACTTTAATTTGTTCAATTAAATTCTGAGCCTCTATAATGAGGTTTTGATCCTTTATATAGACTTTTATATCTTCTACAAGGGCATCGTCATCTAAGCCTAACACAGCACTGTTAAAAAGCAGGTCAAACCTTTCTTGAAAGATACCCTTCCCGTTGTATTTGAAGGTATAGGAAGATGTATTTAAATCGTGTAGAATCCCATTCTCCTTATCGAAAAGTAACAATTCCTGATCTTTTAACAAACCTTCTTTTCGATCCAGTTCTAGAGTCATTTCAAGACCTTCCTGCTCTGCATCAAAACCAATTCTTACGATCTTTTCTTCATCAAAAGGGCCTAATCCTTGAATTGACAATTGCTTGTTATCCAGGATAGAATAAAATGCAATAGGCTGGTTACCTTTTAAATAAAGGGCATCGTAACCAGGGTCCATCCCATCAGTAGCATTTTTATCAAAACCTATTAAAATTTGCTTAAAAAACTTGTCTGATCCTTTTAAATTGAGCCATAGCCTGTTTTTTTCAATGTCATTTTTTTGCTTTAGACCTTTAAAAAATTGATCATTCGCATTAAATAGAAACATACTTTGATCAAAAGTCACAGGTGCTTTTTTTAAAGCCCTGACAAAAAATCCCTGCCCGGATCCAATGTTGGCACTGACCTCTGTATTTTCATCAGTACCAGTCGCACCCACATAATTATATGTAATATAATCATTTCCATATGTACCATCGGCCAATGGTGTGGCGTGGGTCCATAAATAAACCGTACCATCTATGACCTTATTGGTTTCTGTGTTGGTTTTTAGAAATGCTTCAATATCAATTGCAGCTGGGTATGGGTTCCCTATAAGATTATAATCATTATCTGAATCTTCGTTGTTCCCCTCATCATTATTGAAAACAATATCCGAGATTTCGATGGTTCCAAAATTAGGTGGGCCATCAAAGCTTATCTCATGAAATCCTGTTTCACCAGCAGGTCCTTCTGCAGCATATCCCTTACCAACGATCATGGGGCCGCTATCCTGATTAACCCAAACGTCCCAATATGTTTCGTCATTTATATATTTTGACTGGTCATAATAAAATATTCTCTCAGGATTCACTTTATCAAATACATTTTCAATTAGTTCGTCCTTAACCGGAGATGACCAATAAGTGATGTCATTGACATGATTCCTATCGGCTGATTTTTCTATTTTCTCGATGTTACCGGTCACAAGCGCTTCTGAATTTTTGATGATCAGGGATTCTGTATCTCCAATTATTAAAGATCCATTTGGGTCAATGGTCAAATTTCTATGTACAATTAAATTGTTATTATTACCTGCAGTATTATCTTCAAATTTTAGCGATCCACCATCATTAATATTCAGATCATATGCAGCAAAATCTTCCTCGCCCCCAAGATAATTTCCATTAATTTGAGTATTACGCGTACGATCAGGTGGTGAATCATTGTCCCATGATGCCCCGTTCAAAATGGCAGAACCGGTTACATGGGTTCCTAAAGCAATATTTTTGTTTTTATCTGCCAGACTAACTTCTTGGAGAGAATCCAGTTCTATCCAATTATTCGGGTCAAAATCTCTTTCCGGTAATTCTAAGGAATTGCCTCCCCTTATTAATGCCTTATTGGCTCCCCATGAGTTAGGAATTTTATATCCAAGAATGTCTTTTCGGTTGATGTGCTTTCCACCTCCCGTTGTTCTGGTAATCAGGATCATGTCATCACCATTAAAGTCACATACACTGCTTTCAATTTGATTAGCGTCCCCAATGAAATTCGAGTTAGGCTGGGATGGATTTGCACTGTTTTTAAAAAGCAAAACCTCATCTTTAGTCAAGGCAGGAATGATTTTAGAAACAACATCTCCTCCTGCAGCATCGTATCGATTTATTGAATACTTTCCTTCCGGAATATCATTTCCTGAAATATTCTTAATCTCTATCCATTTGCTATCAGCGTCATGATAATACTGAGTAATTAAAACCTCATCCTTACCGAGAAATTTATTTCTCGCCAGTACCAGCACAACATCATCGTTAAAGCTTACCGGTGTCCCAAAGACATCCGTTTGATCAGAATTATTATCTTTTGGATGCTGAATCGACATAAAGATATATCGTTCATCAGGCGAAAAAGTGAGCCCTGTCGGCTCACTGTTTTGTGGAGTTCTTGCAAATATTTTGACTTTTGGGTTTAACTGAGTATGACCATTTTCAACCACCCAGATATAGTTATTATCTCCTGCGCCAAAACTCCCATCCTGGGCAACCCATAAATTTCCAAGGCTATCAAAAAGCAGATTGTCATTTCCGGTACCCCAAGGCTCATTGACACCAGGTGTCACCTCATAAGACATACCTCCCACATAGGTTTCAAAATTAGTGACCGTTGTTCCCGAAACAGGATCAGTATCTGTAAATCTATAGACTTTTCCGTCTCCTTTTACGGCAAAATAAACCATCCCGTCTAAAGGACTGATCTCCACGTCCTCTATTCCGTCAAAATTTGTCGCCCCAACATTAGCACATTGTTCAAGGGTAGAGTTTCGTTCTGATATGGTAGTGTTATCAAGAAGAATCCATTCTCCGGTGGATTCAGTGATTGTCCGATACACATAAAGTTTGCCCGAATACAGGTTTCCGCCCGCATCGGCGACAAACTTAAAAAGATATCCTTCTCCCTTGGTATCATCTGCTCCCTGATAAACGGTTCTCAAGTTGGAATGAATCACGGCATTTTCATGTTTAAAATTACCCATGGCCCATAATTTATCCGGCCCAATTCTTGTAGTATCTCGATTGACAATTGTTTTAGTAGCAGGATTGATTTCAATGGCCCAGCCATAAGCATTATATCCGCCTGGTTCTCCATCTACTTTTATCAACAATTCATCTACATCAGGAAATCTGTTTATGACGTCTTTATTGGTCCATTCTTCACACGTGATAATGGTATTCCATGGCGTTACTGTTCCCGAACAATTTGCTACAGTAGATCCTATTCCTAAGTTATTTCCATTATCATCCTCTAGTTGCTCCGCAGGCAGACTAAAACTAAAATCTACTGCTTGAGAATTGTCTACGATCCACTTTCCCGACACAGTGTCAAACTCTATATCCAAAATAGTGACAGCTCCTTTAGGTATTAATTCCGAATTGATGGAAAGGTAGCCTGATTTACTGCTACCCCCCCTGGGGACATAACCCGCAAAATCCAAATTATCGGGCATAGGTCCACCAGAATCCAATGGATCTCCTGTTCCGATAAGATATTGAAAGGTATGACTGGAAGGAATATTAAAATTTGTATCCTGAATTCCAGGATCAAGTGAAACAAAGTCACTTATATGCTTTTGCTGTGCGTAACATAGTGTACACAGAAAAAAAGACAGGATGAGGGGGGCCGTACTTTTCATAGCTTAAATATCTTAAAAATCAAAATAGATACCCCTTGATAACATAAACGGGATCTCGTTAAAAAGTAACTAAACGCTTATTTGATTTCCAATGACTTACAAAATTACAATATTTTAATTAAACCCAAATTTTAATACATTTTATAGCCTAAGAAGCACTTGAATAAGGTGTAAAGATTATTCCTTCAGGAATTTAAGGCTGCTCGATCTGTCTAGAGAATAAAGCTTCAAAATGTACACTCCTGTTGGAAATTCACTAAGGTCAATATGCTTAGTCCCGGAAGTATCTTCAAATACTTTTTTACCCAAATAATCATATATTTCTGCTTTTTCAAGAACCATATTGCCTTTGATAGTAAGGGTTTCACCTGCCGGGTTTGGATACACCTGGTTTTTCACAAGGTCAAAATCACTGATGCTAAGGGTGCTTGAGACCAGTGAATACAAGGCTGCACTCCCTAAAGCATTCTTTTCGGCACTTATATAATAATTTGATGCATCCCTATAGGTGACCGCTTCTGTTTGAAAAGACTCTGTAAGAGGAATCCCCAAACTGTACTTTTCAATAAGGCCGTTAGAAAATTTACCTCCGGAAAAACCAGTCAACTCTACAGCAAATGCCCTGATCCCTGAATAACCGGTAAGAATTACTTTATTGGCTCCTGGATTGAATGTTCCTCCGGTGATCAAACCTTCAGGATCAAAATCATCAATTTTCTGAATCGAATATGTGCCGGCAGTTTTAGGGACCTTATAAATATTTGTTCTTTGATCTACCCAGTTTTTTGTAAAAATATAAAGATCATTTCCAAAAGAGATCAAGGCTTCGGCATCAAAATTTGTATTGTTGGGCGCTGAAGCAAAGTCATTTTGATCCATATAAGAAAACGCAATAATTTCAGCACTCACGACTTCCGAATTAAGATAATCGCTTTTCAATACCTTATATATTCTAAGATTTGTTCTATTACCACTATTATTACCAAAATCACCGATATAGATATAATCATCGTCGGTACAAATATCTTCCCAATCGATATTAGTTGCATTTTGTATTGTCACAGTACGGGAAACATTTCCATTAGACACATTGAGTTCAAATAATGCGTTCAAACCTCCCGAATCGTTATGCGTGATTAATCTGTTATCAAAAAAGACCAGTCCCGAAGTTTCGGAAACGGCATCATCCAAATTGGTAAGTTTCGATACATCCTGTGAGGTCCCTGAGAAAGGAATCGAGATAAATAACAGTATAAATAAAAAATGTTTCATATAGACTTGTTCTAATCTGCTTGTTTTTTGGAAAAATGAAAGTTAATCATTTTTTTGGTTTTAAAACATCTATTTAAATCGCCTTGCTAAGGCCTGTCAATAGTAGTGAAACGCATTGACACAATGCCTTTTAGTTTAAAAATACTGCCTGAATTTAATTTCAGCGGGTTGAGTTAATGTTGAGATTGTTGCCCAGGAAAAACGATCATGTCTTAACAAAACAGGCATAAATGTTTGCTTTTTTGATACTAATCAGCTAAATCGAACGTTATAATAAATCAAATTGCTATACATATTTATCCTTGCGATAATAGAACAGAAAAAGAATTTTGCTATATATGAAAAAGGTAAATTATAAGGACCTGCTCATCCATTCCCTTGAGCTAAAAATATTCCTTCTTGAACTAGAAACGAATCTTTCAAAATTAGAAATTGAAAGTAAGAAAAAACCTGGAGGGACATAAATGAAGAACATTATATTTTTAAAGTACTGATTACCTAATTGTTAGATTGTCTTTTTCAGAAAAAGACGAATTTGTTAAGCAAATCATGTTTACTTTGAATTTATAAATACATTAAGGCATAAATACAGTTGCTATGATAAAAATACATTCCCCAAATAGAGAAGAGATTAAGAATTTCTTAAAAAAGATTGAAAACAGAATTCGAAGAAATGAGTCAAAACCAAAAGCAGCTCAAAATTTCGAATCAAGGTTATAAGTCTTTTATTAAAAAAATAGTTGATCGATCACAATGTAGGCATTCATATGAAGTCTTAGGATTCAATTGCCTATATCTAAAACAAATAGCTAAGTTAGAAAACAAGTAGCTAGATTATTCCCCGAATACCGGTCATCTTTAAGATGGCCGGTTTAAAAATCCTCCTAATTCGCTTTTACTTGACCAGATAAAGGTATCATCTTTGCTTTTAGATCAGGTAATTCCATGTTTTTGTCCAAAGGAAACATCGGTCTCAAAATACGTTTGTAGTCTAATCTTTCTAAATCCTGATCAACACCTCCCGGGGTTAAAGCCATGATCCAATCGGCTCTCATATCATAAAGCTCAGGAACCAGATAACCAATTTTTACCACAAGAATATCAGCCTCTCTTGGTTTTAGTCCTAAACGTGTAAAATCATTCTCCCGGTGATAGGGTTTTCGTTTTTTGGTAACAATCACAGAGACACTTCCTACTTTGACCACAACTTCAACCTCTGCATTTTTATCTCCGTGTTCAATAGCTGTTACCATCCCCTTTAACCTGATGGGAGGGGCGAATCTATTGTCAACCGCTGCCCCTGCAAAACCTTCTACCTCTGCTCCCACACCGGCCTCAAGTGCTTTTTTAACAAAATCAGGACCCGGAATAGAGGCATAAATAAGTGTTTTCCCATTTTCCTTGGAAAACTCAGGATTTTTCAGGATTTCCTGAAGTGTCCAGGTCACGTCTCCTGCTCCACCTGCCGTAGGATTATCACCCATATCACTAATGATAAATGGATGTTTTTCGCTTGCAAGTGCCAGCTCTAAACTCTCCTCGAGCGCAGCTGTTGGAGCTACAAAGACAAATTCATTTCTCACCTCCCAAAAACTACTAGCGAGTTCCTCAGCAGCTTTTGTAACTTCTTCCTTGATGTCGCCTGTTACCATAACCACGGCATGGTTTCTAGGCTCATCGGCCCAGGCATAACCAATCCAGATGGCAGCATCAACTATTCCATTCCTTTTAGTGATAGGATCTACTTTTGCATATAAACTTTTACCAGGCTCAATTCTGGTACTCGTCTTTTCTCCCGGCAATAATATGGGAACAGGAATCCAAGCCTTAAACTCAGGTTTTCCTTTTTCATTTTCAAGTCGATCCAGTAGATTTTCCAAAGCCCTTTTCTTTGATTCCATCGCATCCTCATGAGGTGCCATTCTATAACATGTAATAAGATCACTTTGTTCTGCAAGTTTTCTGGAAACGTTTCCATGAAGGTCCATAGAAGTAGAAATCAACGTCTTATATCCAATGACCTCCCTGATACGGGAAATAAAGTCACCTTCCGGGTCATCAAGTCCTACTACGCTCATGGCGCCATGAATATCTAGAAACAAGCCGTCATAAGGAAGATTTTGCGCTAACATATCAAGGGTTTGACCTAACAACGATTCATAGGCTTCACGAGTTACGGTTCCACCAGGTAAGGCATGCCCTGTAATTGTTGGAAACCAAATAGCCCGGTTACGGTCGGCGGAGTCGTTTGCCATAAAGGGATAATAATCCAAAACAGCTTCACCGGTTCTGGCGTGAAATGCTTCCTCATGAGTTAGGGCAGGTGAAAAGGTACTAGACTCTATTGCGATACCCGCTACGGCTACCCTGGGAAGTTTTTCGTCTATATTACCGTCATTTGTGTTGGTGTTTTCCTTTGTTCGTCCACAGGAAATTAATAGTAAAATTTGAAAAATAAGTGCAAGCTTGGTTATGTTTTTCATAAGGTGATTCATTTATGATATGAAATTCTGTTTTAAAATACTAAAGACATGTGCTGCATCATTAGGTCAATAAAAATAACCATATTATTCAATTCTCTCACATAAAATATTGTTGCTTTTTTAAAGAATACAAAAAAAGACCCATCCTATTTATAGCATGGGTCTTTATAGTTTAAACACTTCCGTTAAACACTGAGAAGACAAATCATCCTCTTGATCTTTAGATTAATTGATGCGTTTAATATTTTTTATATCTAATGCATCAATAACTTTATCCATTTTTTTAAGATCTATATCCTTAGCGAAATCAGCTGGTATCACAGCAATTCGGAATATGAGGTCATTAGTGTCTTCAGGGTCTAGTTTTCCAAAATCAACCGTTCCATCCAAAAACAATCTAACATCAAAAAGGGTATAATCAAAACCATATAGAAGGATTCCATTATTTCTGAAAATCGTTTGAGGAAGAGGTTCCCAAATATCAGTACCTTCAAATACTCCCATAAGTCTGTACACTGCGATAATGTCGCTTTCAAAGACCTCGATTTCGTTGGGAATCTCTACATAGTATTCAAAATCTGTACTTATATTCAAATCTGCTTCAACTTCTATCACCTGCCCTATAAGGCCGTCGAAACCATCTTGTCCAGGAATTCCCTGTGGGCCTGGAGGACCTGGAGGGCCTACTGAACCTTCACAAGACACTAGCAAGATTGAAACTAAGATAAATAAAGTGTATAATTTTTTCATAATTGTTGGTTTAATGAGTTATTGACAATTATCGGGCCAAAAAAATTGATTTTCCTCTTTCTTAACTCGAAAACTATTTTTTATTTTGTTCAATAGGAACACTGTAAACGAACCTTATACTCGCAATCAATCCGTCGTGAAACGAAATATTCTTTTGAATCCTGTTATCACCAAATCCAATCAGTGGCAGGGTGAAATCGACTTTTTGATCACTTTCGTATTGAGCATAACTTCGACCAAGGGCATATCCAAATCTTCCTTCAAGATAAAGATTTCCTTTTAATTGATACCGGGCGAATAAAGTTTCATCTATACTTTTCCGCTCCATATAATCACCCTGATAATCCGGGTCTCCTAATCTATAGGTGGTAACAAGTCCGAAATGGCTCAATCCTGCAGTAAATCTTTCATTTACTTTGTATTTTATTTTCCCGTAAATAGGAAATAATCCAACGATTGACCATCTTTCAGATATTTGCCAATCCAAATTGACCAGAGGAACAAGGTTGGGGCCATAAAATTCCTGATTATACATAAGTCCAAAAGCCATTTTTAAGCCGTCCCGAAATTTTTTTTCATAAAGAAACAAAGCCCCCATTTGAAAATGATCCGAGTCGA
>Ga0316189_10005539_pt1 | contig 12109 bp, 8 predicted proteins | sample LowCovwburrow_MG_FD_204930 | JGI IMG/M metagenome (GOLD analysis project Ga0316189, IMG submission 204930) | Coastal sediment microbial communities from Maine, United States - Lowes Cove worm burrow | ecosystem: Environmental > Aquatic > Marine > Coastal > Sediment | place: USA: Maine... | reverse complement strand
TCAAGGTCAATGCCCTGTCAAAAGCCCGCGCCCTCGGTCTGTGGCAGTTCATTCCATCGACCGGCTATAAATTCGGGCTCAGTCGGGACAAATACATCGACGAGCGCATGGACCCCGACAAGGCAACCGCCGGGGCGATCGCCTACCTTAAAGAACTGCACCAGATCTTCGGCGACTGGATGACCGTATTGGCCGCCTACAACTGCGGCGAGGGGCGGGTGCTGCGTGTCATCAGGGAGCAGAATGTCAACTATCTCGACAACTTCTGGGACCTTTACGAACGCCTGCCACGCGAAACAGCCCGTTACGTACCGCGGTTTCTGGCGACCCTCTACATCATCGAAAATAGTGACCGCTACGGTTTGAACGATATTCAGCTCGACTCCCCCAGCGATTACGAGGAAATTGAAATCACGCGGCAGGTCCATCTGAAACACGTCGCCCTGAGCATCGGCGCCACAGAAAAACAGATGTCGGCCCTCAACCCCGAGCTGCGCTACAAAATTGCGCCGCCTGACAAATACCTCCTCAAGGTGCCGGCCGGAACCGGTGACGTCCTGACGGCTAAACTGGACAGCATCCCCGAATCCAAACCCCCGACCCGTGCGGTTGTCTACCACCGGGTGCGTCGCGGAGAAACCCTTTCGACCATTGCCCGAAAATACCGTGTCAACGTGAACAGCATCATGCGGGCCAACAACCTGCGGCGCTCGAATTACATTGTTGCCGGACGTCTGTTGAAAATTCCCATGGCCGGATACCGCTATCGGGCAGCCCGCACTTCAAACACCAAGGTGTCGGCGGCGGAGACCCACAAGGTGGCCCGCGGCGACAACCTCTGGAACATCGCCAAACGCTACGGTACAACCACCAACAAAATTCAGGAAATCAACAATCTTCGCTCCACCAAACTCTATACCGGTCAGGTTCTCAAGCTCCCCGGCAGCAACCAGAGCCGCACTACAAAATCCTCCGCTGGCAGCAACTACCGTGTCTACAGCGTCCGGGCCGGAGACAGCGCTTTTGCCATCGCGCAGCAGCACAAAATGAACCTGAACCGACTCCTGGACATCAATCAACTCTCCAGCGCCAGCAAAATATTTCCGGGCCAGCAGCTTTACATCGAATAACGGATATCAAAGCCGCCAGTATCTAATTTTCTTTTCTGCGGCTTCCCCGGCACTGAATCCGCCTTTGACGTCCAAAATCAACGGGGCGTCGTCGTTACAGAGAGCCGCAATCTTTTTCATTCCCATTTTCCGGTAAGCCGCGTGGATTACCGCGATGATCACCCCGTCGACACCGTCGATTTCTTCCAACTGCTGCAACTCGAGGCCATAATAGTGTCGGGCCTCATCCGGGTCTGCGAGCGGGTCGTGAACAATAACCCGAACGCCGTAGTCGGCAAGCTCGGCAATGATGTCCACCACTTTTGTGTTTCTGAGATCAGGGACGTCCTCTTTGAAGGTCAGTCCGAGGACGGCGATGGTAGACCCCTGGACCGGCTTGCCGGCGGAAATGAGCATTTTTACCGCTTTCTCCGCCACGTATTTGCCCATTCCGTCATTGATTCTGCGGCCGGCCAGTATGATTTCAGGGTGATACCCCAGTGACTCGGCTTTCACCGTCAGGTAATAGGGATCGACACCGATACAATGCCCGCCGACCAAACCGGGACGGAATGGCAGAAAGTTCCACTTGGTTCCTGCCGCCTCGAGGACCTCGGTGGTGTCGATGCCGATTTCATCGAAGATCATCGACAACTCATTCATCAGCGCGATGTTCAGGTCGCGCTGAGTGTTTTCGATGACCTTGGCGGCCTCGGCGACTTTAATTGAAGACGCCCGGTGAATGCCGGCCGGCACGATTCGGCCGTACACATGGTAGAGAAGGTCGGTGGCCTGTTCGTCTGAGCCCGAGACAATTTTTACGATCTTGTCGATGGTGTGAACCCGATCGCCCGGGTTGATTCGTTCCGGAGAATACCCCACTGAAAAGTCCCTGCCGAAGGCGCACCCCGAGCGCTCCTCGAGGATGGGGACGCATACCTCTTCGGTTGCACCGGGATAGACCGTCGACTCGAACACCACGCAGGCGCCTTTCGCCAGATGCTCACCGACAATCGTCGAAGCGCCGCGCAGTGGATCCAAATCCGGTATCCTGTAACGATCGATGGGCGTGGGAACCGCTACGATAACCAGTCGGCACTGCGACAGTTTCTCGGGGTTGTCGGTAAAGTCGATCCTTACCTTTTTCAGCTCTGATTCCGACACCTCGAGCGTTCGGTCTCGAGCGGATGCCAGTTCATTGATACGCTGGGTTTTCAAATCATAGCCGACAACATCGAAGTGCTTGGACAATTGGACCGCCAGGGGCAGACCGACGTAACCGAGTCCGACCACGGCGATTTTCTCGCGCCGGGAAACCAAATCGTCAAAATTTACCATAGTTCATAACTCCCCATGATCTCGATCCGATAAATTAGTCTTTTATCAATTCATGCAGGCTTTTGATTTCAGTCTCGCTGAGGTATCGCCACCGGCCCTTCTCCAGCTGACCCAGAAGTATGGATGCCACCCGAATGCGCTTGAGTTTCACCACCCGATTGCCCACCTTTCTGACCATACGGCGAATTTGCCGGTTTCGGCCTTCCTTGAGGACGATCCTGAACCGCCTATCGGACAACTTCCGCACGCCGGCCGGGCGGGTGCGGGTTCCCATTAACGGCAGGCCGGCAGAAAGTTTATGGAGGACATGGACCGGAATCGGCTTGGTGACGGTGACCTCGTATTCCTTTTCATGGTCGTAAGACGGGTGGCTCAAACGATGGTGGAGTCGGCCGTCATTGGTGAGCAAAATCAGACCGGTGGAATCCTTGTCCAATCGCCCTACCGGGTAAACCCGTTGATCGACGGCGACCAGATCGACAACGGTTTTCTCTCCCGGATGATCACAACTGGTCACATAGCCTTCCGGCTTGTTCAAGGCGATATAAACGGCTTCCGGCTTCCACAGAATCGCTTTGCCGTCCACGGCGATATGGTCTGCGACCGAATCGACCTTGCTGCCCAGTTGCGTGACCGTCTCTCCATTGACGGTCACGCGGCCTTGGCGAATAAAGTCTTCGCCCCGACGGCGGCTGCAGAATCCGGCAGCCGAAAGGAACTTCTGCAGGCGGATAAGGGACATCGTTTGTCAACAAATACGATCGCACGTTTTTGCCGAGGGCCGAAGCGGGTGCGAAAAAGAATCAGCTTCTGTAGTCGGCATTGATTTTGACATAGTCGATCGAGAAATCGCAGGTCAGAACCGATGCGCAGCCTTTGGCCATTTTCAGGTCGATCGTGATCACGAACTCCGGCTTTTTGAGCACGGCCGTTGCTTCCGCTTCAACCGCCTTTCCCCGGCCGAGTCCGTCTTTAACCATCATCACCTTGTCAAAGTAGATATCGACCCGCGCCGGATCGATCGGAACACCCGCCCGGCCGGCCGCCGCCAGTATTCTGCCCCAGTTGGCGTCCTGGCCGAAAAGGGCGGTTTTCACTAAACTGGAATTCGCCACAGTGTCGGCCACGCTGCGGGCATCTGGGTCGGAGGCCGCTCCGTTAACCCGTACTTCGACCAGCTTGGTGGCCCCTTCGCCATCCTTGACGCAGAGTCGCGCCAATTGCAGCAGGGCATCGTCCAGCACGCCCTGTAGCACCTGGCGCGCTTCGCGCGTCTCGGCCGCCACGCCTGAGGCGCCGTTGGCCATGAAGATCACCGTGTCGTTGGTACTCATGTCACCGTCTACGGTGATACGGTTGAAAGAGCGGTCGACAGCGGTCTTCAGCATGGTCTGCATGACCGTTGCCGGCAGCTCGATATCACTGATGACAAAGCAGAGCATGGTCGCCATGTCGGGCCGGATCATGCCGGCTCCTTTGGCAACGGCCGCGAGATGAAAGCTTTTTCCGGCGAGCTGCTTATTCACGGCAACCACTTTGGGGACCGTGTCGGTGGTCATGATCGCCTCGGCCACTTCGGACAGCCCCTCGGGTTTCAGGGCGCCAAGCAGAGCCGGGACGGCTGTTTTGACTTTTTGGATCGGCAGCTGTTCGCCGATCACGCCGGTTGAGGCCACCAGCACCTGCTCCACTGGCAGATCGAGACCGTCGGCAACGGCTTTCGCCATGGCCAGCGCGTTCTGCATCCCATGCTCACCGGTGCAGCAGTTGGCGTTGCCGCTGTTGACGACGATGGCGCGGCCTTCACCGGTCCCGATTCTCTTGCGGTCCAGGACGACCGGTGCGGCTTGAATCCGGTTGCGCGTAAAAACGCCGGCTACGGCAGCCGGAACAGTCGAAAAGATCAATCCCAGGTCCTTTTTGCCGTTTTTTTTCAGTCCGGCGGCCACACCGGCCGCCAGAAATCCGTTGACGAAAAGTGTCTCTTTCATGTCATGGTCACCTCCCCTATCGGGCATGGTCGGTAACGACGAACCGGAAATAAATGGGACGGCACAGTGCCCTCGGCAAAGTGAAAGACTTTCCGCAAAACCGCCGCCGCCAGGCTAGACGTTCGTGATATCAAGAAATTAAAAGTAGCCGATTTTGTACCATATCACAACGAAAAAACGCTCGATCGAAAACTCCCAAGACCGTTTCCGGGGTGGGGTAAAAAGTCTTTTGGAACAGCTTGTTCTGTGTTACAAATGCAAATTCGACGCCGCTCCGGCAGGTCGGATGCGCAGTTTGACAGCCGCCGGGGATTCCCATACGATTCGTACCACCCGCTAATTTATTCAGGAAGGACCGAGACTGAAAATGAAACCGTTATCCGTTTTTTGCCGCAAGTGTGGACATCGCCTTGAACTGCAAAAAACCTGAAAAACAGTATACCTGTATTGCAGGTCGTGCAATGCCACCTTTCCTATCCGGACCTGTTCAGAGAGCTTGGATGAATCTTTTGACGACGCCCTGGCCGACGTAAGGTGCGACAGGTTGTGACATTTGATCGTCCTCGACAGCATATTTCCGGTTTTCGGCCTCATTTTCCTTGGCGTCGTTTTAAAGCGCATGCATCTGACAACCGATGCGTTTCTTTCGGCCTCAGATCGATTGGTCTACTTTGTTTTTTTTCCGCTCATGCTGTTCTGGAAAATAGGCGGCGCCGGGACCGTCACGATCGACTGGTCCCTTTGTGCCGCCAGCCTCGGCGCCCTCGTGTTCATTTACGGGTTGAGCTGGTTGGGCATTCGAACCTTCAAGGTTACCGATTACCAGGCCGGAACTTTTTCGCAAAGCTGCTACCGCTTCAACACTTACATCGGCATGGCCGTTATCATCAATGCCTTGGGGGAAGAAGCCGTCGGCATCTTCGGCATTCTGATCGGGTTCATGATTCCGATCGTCAACCTGCTCGCCGTCACGACCCTGATCTGGTACTCCGGAAAGACTGTCGGCGCGCACGAAAGAAATCGCCTGCTCATTCGGGCCCTAATTTCGAACCCCCTGATCATCGGCTGTGTCGCCGGTATTTTGTATGCCCATATTTTTCGGCGTTTTCCGGTTTTTGTGGACAATACGTTGCGACTCACCAGCCTCGTCACCCTGCCGCTGGCACTGCTGTCGATCGGCGGCAACCTGACCTTTTCGAATTTTAAAACGTACTATAAACCGTCTCTGCTCGCTGCGGCCATCAAGTTGCTGGTGCTGCCGGCGGCCGGACTGTGCTTTCTGCAACTGTTCAGGGTGACCGGACTGTCGCTGCAGGTGGCCATGCTGTTTTTCGCCTTGCCGACCTCCACCGCCATATTCATATTGAGTTCGCAACTCAACAGCGACATCCGGCTCGCGTCCGCCGCTATCGTGATCTCGACCCTGCTCGGAATCGTTTCGCTCACGCTGGTGTTGATCTTCATCACATAGTGTCTTGTCACACATAAATTGTCTTATCCATTGTCGCCCGTTGCTTGATATTTCAAGCAAGGGAACATAACAATGAACATCGTTAGTGTTGGTTTAGGTGTCAGATTTCAGGGCTTGCCCGCCCGCCTAAAATAATACCAAATACCAAAATACAAGCACCAAAAATTGCTTTCATCCCTCAACCCTGAACGTTGAACCCCTGGCCCAGACCCGGCTTGGAGGGATGTGGTGGTGGAAAGCAAGGTCTATAGAATATGCAAACCATTTCGTAGCCACGTCCTGTCGCGCCAGAGCGGGCTTGAACCGGGAACCTGCGCATTCAATTGCGTCGCTCAAGGCAGTCGAGACACTTCAAAAATGACACGACACTAGCGGAGCGCTGAACAGTCACCCATAACACATCGATTTTAATTTTCGGCTTCATTTTCGGGGTTGCTTCCGGTGGCCGTTATGCAGCTTAAAAATTTCAAGATGACCATTGAATATGACGGTTCCGACTTCCATGGTTGGCAGCGTCAGAAAGGGTACAGGACCGTTCAGGAGGAAATCGAAATTGCCCTCCATACCGTAACCCGACAAAAAATCGCGGTTATCGGCTCAGGACGGACCGATGCCGGAGTTCATGCCCTTGGCCAGGTGGCCAGTTTTAAATGCGTCACGCGTTTGGGTCCCGAGACAATCCAAAAAGCCCTCAACAGTCTTCTGCCGGATGCCATCGTCATTCGCGACTGCAAACCGGCCGCGGCGACATTTCACGCCCGCTACAATGCCAGGTGCAAAACCTACCGTTACCGCATCTTGAACCATCCCTTGGCGGTGGCCGTCGGACGCCAATACGCCTGGCACCTTCGCCGTCCACTCGATCTCGATGCCATGCGCAGGGCCGCCGCCATTCTGGTCGGCCGGCACGATTTCTCGGCGTTCGAAGGAACCGGCAGCCCACGATCACATGCGGTTCGACAGGTCTTCAGGGCCTTTATTGACAGGGAAGAAAAAGCCGAATTTCTGGCGTTCGACATCGAAGCCGATGGCTTCCTGCGGTTCATGGTGCGGAACATCGTCGGGACACTGGTGTTGGTGGGCAGCGGTAAGATCGGTGCGGCGGAATTTGAAGATATTTTGCTGTCAAAGGAGCGCGAACGCGCCGGCGCCACGGCGCCTCCGCAAGGCTTGTTTCTGATGTGCGTCAACTATGAATGACGCTATGGAATTGAGCCGGGCATTGGTCGCCCGGCGTGGTTTTCAGGTGCCCTTAATCAGCGGCGGAGGCGGTTTCTCCGGACTTCTTGTGGCTGCGCTTGATCCCCTGGATCTGCTGGTTGTAGAATGCAATCACTTCCCTTCTGCCCAGCATCCCGATCAATAGGCTGTGGTCATCGTCCGCCACCACCGGCAAGCTGTCGATATTCCTGATGGTAAACTTCTGCAACACGGAGTTCAGGTCTTCCGAAGGGGTGGCGAAAATGATGTTGGTAGTACCGATGTCCTTCATGACCACCAATTCCTCGATCTCCTGGGAAAAAAGGACCCCCCTGACATCGTTGATCGAAAATATGCTCACCAGCCGCTGGTCCTGGTCCATGACCGGAAAGTAATGCTGGTCAGTCCTGGAAAAGTAATTCTTGAAATCCGAAAAGGTCATATCCTGTGGTATCAGCCGAACTTTTTTAACCTGATCCATAAGATCGTGCACCCGGATCGACTGGAGAATATCGACGAAAAACTCTCCGGCGTGGGCCGGTGAGTCGACTTTGCTTTTGACCTGACGGTGAAATATGGTCCATTTCCGCGCGGCGAGGTAGGAAACCGAACAGACGGCCAAGCTCGGCAGCAGCAGATGATAGGAGTTTGTCATTTCACTGACGAAGATGATCGTGGAAATCGGCGTGTTGGAGACGGCCGTGAAAAAACCGGCCATGCCGACGACCACGAAGGCCCCCGGGTCGGTCACCACAGTCGGCATGAAATGGTGAAACGTTTTCCCGACGACACCACCCATGGCCCCGCCAATCACGATCGAAGGGCCGAAAACACCGCCGCTGCCGCCGGAGCCGATCGAAAAGGAAGTCGTCAGCACCTTTCCAATCGCCAGAAACAGCAAAAATGGGATGGTCAGTTGATTATCGAGCGCCTTTTGTGCAAAACCATAGCCGAAAGCCAGGGTTTGCGGCAAAAAGAAGCCGATGATTCCGGTCAACAGACCGCCGAGGGCCGGTTTGAGGTGGTTGGGAATGTTTATTTTCTTGAACAGGGCAATGGTGCCGTAGAAGAACTTGACGTAGAAAATACCCAGGGCGACCAGCACGAAAGCCAGCACGATGTAGGGTCCCAATTCGAGCGGGTTGCGAAAGTTAAAGTCCGGTGACTGAAAAAGCGAGCCCCAGCCGAAATGAAGGCAGAACAGGCAGTAGGCGACCACCGACGAGACGCCGGCCGGGATGATGACCTCGGATTCGAATTCCGGATCACGGTACAGGACCTCCGAAGCGAAGAGCGCTCCGGCCAGAGGGGCCCTGAAGATGCTGCCCACCCCGGCGCCAACACCCGCAGCCATCATGATCCGTCGCTCCCGTTCCGTCAGCTTGAGTTTGGTGGCCAGAAAAGACCCGAAACCGGCGCCGATCTGCGCAATCGGCCCTTCTCTGCCGCCGGATCCACCGGTGGTCAAGGTCAGGGCCGAAGCAATAGTCTTGACGATCGGCACCCGGCCGCGGATAAAACCGCCCTCGTTGTGGTACGCGTTTATGGCGGCATCGGTCCCGTGTCCCTCGGCTTCGGGGGCAAAAGTATACACGATCCACCCGCTCAGCAAACCGCCCAAAGCCGGCAGGAACAGCAGCATCCAACGGTTGAAGGGTGTGGCGGTGGGCGTCAGCAAGTGGTGCTCGCCGGCCGGAGCCGGCGGTCGGTACCCGGCCAGGAAGTCCAGGAAATAGTGGAGACCGATCTGGGTCAAATAGTTGAATACGATCGACCCCAGACCGGCAATGATGCCAATCAGAACAAAATAGAAGGTCCATTTACCGGCATCGGCAAAATTGAACGACCGACCCTTTTCGATCAATGTCTTAAGGCGACGTGTTGGTCCTCCGGACGGGATCATGCGGTATCCTGATAAAACCTTTTACGTGCTCAGATCTGTGACACCCTGCAGGATGATGTCAAACAGCTCGGCAACATTCTCCTCCTCGATGCAGGAAAAGGCGACGCGCAGGTTTTTCTCGCCGATCGAGATCAGGCCCACGCCGTAGTTGTCCAGCAGATGCCGACGCAGTTTTTCGGCATCGACGGTTTTGAGCTTGAGGCACATGAAGTAGCCCGAATTGAAGGGATAGACGTCCCAGGCATCGCCAAATTTCGGATCCGCCAGGACGGCCTTGACCCGCAGTGCCCGTCTCTTCAAAATCTCGAATTTTTCGGTTTTTTCGGCCGCAAAATTTTCACTTAGCATCGATTTCAGTACGATCGACTGACTGAGGTGGGAAGCGTTTGAAATGGTTCCCCGCACACAGCCGGCCGTCTTGCGCTCCAGCGCATCGAAAACCGGCGCCGGGTCGCCATCGACGAGCGCACCGTATGTCATGAAACCGACCCGCAGCCCCCAGACGAAATTCTCCTTGGTGCAGCCATCGAGCTTAACGGCCAACAACCGCGGATGCTGTCCGCACAGCAGCGAAAAAAGGGACTCCTTGAGCGCATCTTCTTCATAAAAAAGACCGAAATAGGAGTCGTCCGTCACGGCGATCACGTTGCACCCGGCTTCGGCCGTCTCCAAGAGTATGCGGGCGATGGCATCGCCTTCCCGCCGGCTGACGGTGTATCCGGAAGGATTGTGCGGAAAATTCAACATGACGATGACCTTGCCGCGCTGCCGGGCCTCGGTTTTGATCCGGTCCTCGAAAGCTTGGAGATGAAAACCCCCGTTGGCCGCGAATACCGGGTAGTGCGTTACCGCGGCACCTTTTCGGACCTGGAAGATCATATTGTAATTACCCCACATCGGCTCCGGCAAAAAAATCACATCCCCCGGATCGACCCAAATATCGGCAAAAACGCTGATCCCGTGAGTAATGCCGCAGGTGACGACCGGAAGGCTGATCGGATGCCCCTGCAGTGAAGGATTTTTTTCATAAATCTTCGACTGCCACAGGCGCCGCAAATCGAGCAGACCGAAGGACGGCGCGTAGGTGAGAGCTTCACTGGGACGGAGATCTTTAATCATCTGCATGACCGATCCCAATCGCATGGTCTCGCCTTTTTCCATGGCAATGCCGGCTGTGGCATTGAAGCGTTTGGCCTTTTCCTTTGCCTCCGCACTCTGGACCAGAATCCCTCTGGGAAAGAAGAGTTGTCGGCCGACCTGCGACATCATCGCCGTCAGGTAGGCATTGCCTTTGTCGATGTGCTGGTTGAGTTCTTCTGCGATGGGACTCATAATCTTGCGACCTCCCTGCAAGCGTGACCAGTTGCCAATGTCGAAACGAAGCGACAGCGCGTCGGTTTTTTCATCGATCCGCCGCCAGTGATGCAGCATGGACGGTCGGATGTCTTCAGGCGGCATCGTTCGCCGGGTCAAGAGTTTCAGTGCGCGCCCGTTCTTACTGTTTGCACATGAAAAATGTCAAGGGAAAAGGGCTACCGGCAGCCATGCGGTTTTCCGACTCAAGGCGGCGCTGCAGATGTAGAGTTTCACATAAACCTCAGCCGGGTCTCTCGATTTCGGATCTTTCGGTGTCCATGGTGGCCGCCAAAACATAAAAAAAACCCCGCCCAGGCGTCGAGCGGGGTTTGCCTCGGGACCGGTAATTTATTTTTTTTTGTTCTGGCGCTTGGAGGCCTTGAGCGGATTGATTTTGGCACTTGCCTGCACTGTGGACGAACTGACGTGCGTGGCCATATTGCAGTTGCCGATCTTCCATTTGAGAGACGGATCGGGACAGGACGCACAATACCAGCCGGTCTGGACCTCTTCTTTACGGCCGCAGCCGTTGCATTGTTCCACAATCTCATGGCAAATCCCGCCGTTATACGAACAACCCTTAGCGGTCATGAATGGGCACTCTCTGCCTTCTCGAACGGTTGTACAAATCATTGGAATCACCCCCTTCCGTCGTATGATGTTGTGAATACCGACAATAAAACGGACAGGAGATTATCCCCTGCCCGATCAAGAAAAACTACCTTTATTAAACTTTTAACTATAAAGACTATCTGCACTATTGTCAATACTATTTTTCAGCAGGTGTTCATCGGGTCGCTGTATTTGAAGAACCGGCCGAACACCTCCCAATCGACCACAGGTTGACACGGTGCCGTTGATCGTCTATACGACGAGCCGTCGATCCGCAGACCCTGTACCTTACCAAAGCATGTTTGGCTTTTCACCAAAAAAGAGATATGATTCACAGTTAAAAATACCTACATGGCGAGGCAATTTTATGGAAGAGTTCGACATCATCGACACTGCGATACCCACTTTGGGCCCCTCGAAAATACCATCGCCGGTCAAACCGCCGCTCGACAATTCACGCTGCAACAGCTTCGTTGCAGACACAGACCGGGTGACACTGGACGTCGATATCGACAAAACAAAGCAGCTGATTGAAGCCGGAATCGACCCACCCGCTTTCGAGCTGGCCGGCCCCAGGGAAAAAATCTATTTCGATCCCAGCAAGCTCAAGTGTGCGATGGTGACCTGTGGCGGTCTCTGTCCGGGTCTCAACGACATCATCCGATCGATTGTCTTGCAACTCTACTACGGATACGGTGTCCGCAACATTTTCGGCATTCGTTACGGCCTCCAGGGGTTCATCCCCAAATACGGCCATGACGTTATCGCCCTGAATCCGGAGGTCGTCGCCAACATTTTGGACACCGGCGGTTCGATCCTCGGCTCGTCACGGGGACCGCAGTCGGTCGATGAAATCTTGGACAGCTTAGAGCGGATGAACATCGGCATCCTGTTTATGATCGGCGGTGATGGAACTCTGAGGGCCGCCTCGGCACTGGCCGACGCGATCAAGGAGCGCAGCCTGAAAATCAGCGTGATCGGTATCCCCAAGACCATCGACAACGACATTATCATGGTCTCGCGTTCATTTGGTTTCGACACGGCCGTTGATGTGGCCACCCGGGCTATTCAGGGGGCTCACAACGAAGCCAGGGGCTATCCAAACGGGATCGGGTTGATCAAATTGATG
>Ga0316189_10005538_pt1 | contig 12111 bp, 7 predicted proteins | sample LowCovwburrow_MG_FD_204930 | JGI IMG/M metagenome (GOLD analysis project Ga0316189, IMG submission 204930) | Coastal sediment microbial communities from Maine, United States - Lowes Cove worm burrow | ecosystem: Environmental > Aquatic > Marine > Coastal > Sediment | place: USA: Maine... | reverse complement strand
GCAGTTGCCAGGGCTGCGAGATCGATTTCGGTCTCTTCCTCGGTCTGCGTCTTGCGGGACGAATGGTAGGCCATGCCGGTTCCTGCTGGAATCAGTCGGCCCACGATTACGTTTTCTTTCAGGCCGCGCAGGTGATCCGTTGTTCCACGAACCGCCGCTTCGGTCAACACCCGGGTTGTCTCCTGGAAGGAGGCCGCGGAAATGAACGACTCGGTAGCAAGGGAAGCCTTGGTGATGCCCAGCAAGACACGCTGGTATTCTGCCGGACGCACATCGTCTTTATCGGCAATGGCATTTTCTTCCAGCACCCTGACTACATCGAGCTGCTCACCGCGCAACAACCGGGTATCGCCGCCGTCCATGATTTCTGCCTTTCGCAGCATCTGACGCACGATAACCTCGATGTGCTTGTCGTTGATTTTCACACCCTGCAGGCGGTAAACATCCTGAATTTCCTTGACCAGGTATTCATCCAGTGCTTCAACACCCAGCAGACGCAAAATGTCATGAGGATTAGGCTCACCATCGACTATGGTTTCACCCTTCTCTACGCGCTCACCTTCAAACACGATAACGTGGCGCCACTTGGGAATCAGCTCTTCGTAGTTTTCACCGTCATCTTTGGTGATCACCAGGCGCTGCTTACCCTTAGTGTCTTTGCCGAAGCTGACGATACCGGATACTTCTGCGAGGATAGAAGGTTCTTTCGGCTTACGTGCTTCAAAAAGATCAGCTACCCGTGGCAAACCACCGGTAATATCACGGGTCTTGGAAGATTCCTGCGGGATACGTGCCAGCACGTCACCCACGTTTACATCCTGACCATCCTGCATTTGCACGATAGAACCGGACTGCAGGAAGTAATGAGCAGGGATTTCGGTCCCGGCCAGGTACAGTTCCCTGCCGTCTTTGCCGGTCAGGCTGATCATTGGCCGGACTTCCTTACCTGCGCTTCCACGCTGCTTCGGATCCGTGACGATCAGGCTGGTCAAACCGGTAATGTCATCCAGGTGCTCATTGACGGTCACACCATCGATAAACTCATGGAAACCAACCCGGCCCGCAACCTCGGTAACGATCGGGTGGGTATGCGGATCCCAGGTAGCGGTAACGTCACCGGCGGTAACCGCCTCTTCATCCCGAACCGAGATGAGCGCACCATAAGGTACCTTGTAACGTTCGCGTTCACGTCCATGGTCGTCGATCACCGATAATTCACCGGAGCGGGATACCGCGACCAGTTTCTTGTCGACGTTTTCAACCGTCTTCATATTATGCAAACGCACCCGGCCACCAGATTTAACCTGGATGTGATCGACTGCTGCCGCCCTTGAAGCCGCACCACCGATATGGAAGGTACGCATGGTCAGCTGTGTGCCCGGCTCACCAATTGACTGGGCAGCAATAACACCAACCGCCTCACCAATATTTACGATATGGCCTCGCGCCAGGTCACGTCCGTAGCAGGACGCGCAAACACCGTGGCGGGTTTCGCAGGTAATGGTCGAGCGCACATACATGCGATCCACACCGGCTTCTTCCAGTGCGGCAACCAGTTGCTCGTCAAGTAATGTATTCCTCGGACAGATGACCTCATCCGTTCCGGGCTTGAACACATCTTCAGCAACCATCCGGCCCAGAACACGCTCGCTCAGTGGCTCAACTACGTCACCACCCTCAACGATAGGGGTCATCGTAACGCCGTTTTCAGTATTGCAGTCGACCTCGGTAATAACCAGATCCTGTGCAACGTCTACCAGGCGGCGGGTCAGGTAACCGGAGTTAGCGGTTTTCAGAGCGGTATCGGCCAGGCCTTTACGCGCACCATGAGTGGAAATAAAGTACTGCAGAACATCGAGGCCTTCACGAAAGTTCGCCGTAATAGGCGTTTCGATGATCGAGCCATCCGGCTTGGCCATCAGGCCACGCATCCCGGCCAACTGCCGGATCTGCGCCGCGGAGCCTCGGGCACCGGAATCGGCCATGATAAAGATGGAATTCATTGAATCCTGCTCGATATCTTCACCGGCTGCGTTTTTGACGAAGGTCTTACCCATGCGCTTCATCATCGCCCGGGCAACCTGCTCATTGGTCCGCGACCAGATATCAACCACCTTGTTATAGCGCTCGCCGGATGTAACCAGTCCGGAAACGTACTGGTTCTGGATCTCAACGACTTCTGCTTCTGCGTCTTCCAGGATTCCTTTCTTCTCGTCCGGAACCATCAGGTCATCGATACCGATTGAAACACCCGCCTGGGTGGCATAGTGGAACCCGGTGTACATCAACTTATCCGCAAACACCACGCTCTTCTTCAAGCCCAGGCGGCGGTAGCAGGAGTTGATCAACCCGGAAATCTGCTTTTTCTTCAGCGTTTCATTCAGCAGATGGAATGGCATGCCGGACGGACGGATCTCAGCCAACAGCGCGCGCCCAACCGTGGTATCCACCAGGTTGGTCTCGTGGCGCTCCTCACCATGCTCTGAAATGATGGTCTCGTCGATCCGCACCTTGATCTGTGCATGCAAATCAATGACCCTGTTCTCAAAGGCACGATGCACTTCGTCGATATCGCTGAAGTACATACCCTGACCCCGGGCGCCTTCCAGCTGCCGGGTCATGTAGTACAGACCAAGCACGACGTCCTGTGTCGGAACAATGATCGGTTCACCGTTGGCCGGTGAAAGGATGTTGTTGGACGACATCATCAATGCGCGCGCTTCCAGCTGAGCCTCGACAGACAACGGCACGTGAACGGCCATTTGGTCCCCGTCGAAGTCGGCATTGAACGCGGTGCAAACCAGCGGATGCAGCTGGATCGCCTTGCCTTCAATAAGAACCGGCTCGAAAGCCTGGATGCCCAACCTGTGCAGAGTGGGTGCGCGGTTCAGCATCACCGGGTGCTCACGGATAACCTCTGAAAGGATATCCCAAACCTCGGTACGCTCCGCTTCAACCAGTTTCTTGGCCGCCTTGATGGTGGCCGCCATGCCGCGGCGCTGCAACTTACTGAAGATAAAGGGCTTGAATAATTCCAGTGCCATTTTCTTCGGCAGGCCGCATTCGTGCAGCCGCAGTTTCGGTCCGACCACGATAACGGAACGGCCGGAATAGTCGACGCGCTTTCCAAGCAGGTTCTGACGGAACCGTCCCTGCTTGCCCTTGATCATGTCAGCCAGGGACTTGAGCGGGCGTTTGTTGGTACCCGTAATGGCACGGCCGCGACGGCCGTTGTCCAGCAGGGCATCAACCGCTTCCTGCAGCATGCGTTTCTCGTTGCGCACGATGATGTCCGGCGCATTAAGCTCCAGCAGGCGCTTCAGGCGGTTGTTACGATTGATCGTACGACGGTACAAGTCATTCAGGTCAGAGGTCGCAAAGCGGCCGCCATCCAGCGGTACCAGCGGACGGAGGTCCGGTGGCAGCACCGGCAAAACCGTCATGATCATGAACTCAGGACGATTGCCTGATTCAATGAAGGCTTCAACCAGCTTCACGCGCTTGGACAGCCGCTTGAGCTTGGTCACCGAACGCGTAGCACCGATTTCATCACGCAGCCTGAGCACTTCTTCATTCAGGTCGATGCTCTTGAGCAGGTTATAGATAGCCTCGGCGCCCATCTTGGCGTCGAATTCATCGCCCCACTGCTCCATCGTATCGAGGTATTGCTCATCGGTAAGCAACTGACCGCGCTCGAGGTCGGTCAGGCCGGCATCGAGCACAACGTAAGACTCGAAGTACAGGATCCGCTCAATATCGCGCAGCGTCATATCCAGCATCAGCCCGATACGTGACGGCAGAGATTTCAGGAACCAGATGTGGGCCACGGGGCTGGCCAGTTCGATGTGCGCCATACGCTCACGACGAACCTTGGTCAGTGTGACCTCGGTGCCGCATTTTTCGCAGACGACACCGCGATGCTTCATACGCTTATATTTGCCACACAGGCACTCGTAGTCCTTGACCGGCCCAAAAATCGCAGCGCAGAAAAGTCCGTCACGCTCCGGTTTGAAGGTACGGTAGTTGATGGTTTCCGGCTTCTTAACTTCGCCGAAAGACCAAGAGCGGATCAAATCCGGTGGCGCAAGGCCAATCCGGATTGCATCAAAATCCAGCGGCTGCCGCTGTCTACCATAGAGATTGAGTAAGTCTCTCACTGCGCATCTCCTCCTGTCAGGTTTCTTCGAGTTCGATGTTAATACCAAGCGAGCGGATTTCCTTCACAAGTACATTGAAGGATTCAGGCATGCCTGCCGCCATCTGGTGATTTCCATCGACTATGTTTTTGTACATCTGGTTACGGCCGCTGACGTCATCTGACTTCACAGTCAGCATTTCCTGCAGCGTATAGGCCGCGCCGTAAGCTTCCAGTGCCCAGACTTCCATTTCACCGAAGCGCTGGCCACCAAACTGGGCTTTACCGCCCAACGGCTGTTGTGTCACCAGGCTGTACGGGCCGGTGGAGCGAGCGTGCATCTTGTCGTCAACCAGGTGGTTGAGTTTCAACATGTACATATAACCAACGGTCACCGGACGTTCAAACGGGTCGCCGGTACGGCCGTCGTAAAGCGTAGTCTGACCACTGGCCGGTAACTGCGCGAGTTCAAGCAGGTTCTTGATTTCCGATTCGCTGGCGCCGTCAAACACCGGCGTAGCCATCGGAACGCCTGCTTCCAGGTTCGAAGCCATGGTCATGATTTCCTCGTCCGTAAACTCGGTCATGTCCACGCGGCCTTTCTTGTCGCTGTTGTAGATCTGGCCCAGGTATTTGCGAATCTCCGGCACTTTGGCTTTACGCTCGACCATCTCGCCGATGCGCTGACCCAGGCCCTTCGCGGCCCAACCCAGGTGAGTTTCCAATACCTGCCCGATATTCATACGCGATGGTACGCCCAGCGGGTTCAAAACGATGTCGACCGGGGTTCCATCCTCCATGTACGGCATATCTTCCTGCGGTACGATCATGGAGATAACACCCTTGTTACCGTGACGGCCGGCCATCTTGTCTCCGGGCTGAATACGGCGCCTTACGGCCATGTAGACCTTGACCATCTTCAGCACGCCCGGTGCGAGGTCGTCGCCCTGGGTGATCTTGCCGCGCTTTTCTTCGAAACGGGCGTCAAAACCCTTACGCTGCTCTTTCAGCTGATCAGCCATCTGCTCGAGCAACTCGTTCAGGTCATCATCGCGCATGCGAAGCTTGAACCAGTCCTCGCGATCCAGGTCAGCCAGATACTTGATAGTAAGCTTGCTGCCCTTCTTCAGTCCGCCCGGTCCCTTGTCGGCCACTTTACCGCTCAGGGCATTTTCAAGACGCTGGAAGATCGCGCCCTCAACGATGCGTAACTGATCGTCCAGATCCTTGCGCACCTGGCGCAACTGCTCCTTCTCGATGGAAATGGCGCGTTCGTCTTTTTCAACGCCGTCGCGGGTAAATACCTGCACATCGATGACGGTGCCATCCATGCCGCTGGGAACACGCAAGGAGGTGTCTTTCACGTCCGACGCCTTCTCGCCGAAGATCGCACGCAACAGTTTCTCTTCCGGTGTCAGCTGGGTCTCGCCCTTCGGAGTCACCTTGCCCACCAGAATGTCGCCTGCGCTCACTTCCGCGCCGATGTAAACGATGCCAGCCTGGTCGAGCTTGTTCAGGTTGTGTTCGCCAACATTGGGAATATCAGCCGTAATCTCTTCCGATCCGAGCTTGGTGTCGCGGGCGACACAGGTCAGCTCTTCGATATGGATCGTGGTGTAGCGGTCTTCCGTTACCACGCGTTCCGAGATCAGGATGGAATCCTCGAAGTTGTAGCCATTCCACGGCATGAACGCGACCAGCATATTCTGGCCCAGGGCCAGCTCACCGAGATCGGTTGACGGGCCATCGGCCAATACGTCGCCACTGGACACCAGGTCGCCAACACGAACCAACGGACGCTGATTCATGCACGTGTTCTGGTTCGAGCGCTGGTACTTCGTCAGGTTGTAGATATCTACACCCGGATCACCCACCGGCACTTCTTCCTCGTTCGCACGGACCACGATACGGCCGGCGTCGACCTGGTCGACGATTCCGCCTCGTTTGGCCACTGCCGTCACACCGGAGTCGGTCGCAACACTGCGCTCCATACCGGTACCGACCAGCGGCTTTTCAGCTTTCAGCGTCGGTACGGCCTGGCGCTGCATGTTCGATCCCATCAAGGCGCGGTTAGCATCATCATGCTCCAGGAACGGCACCAGTGATGCAGCTACAGAAACGATCTGCTTCGGTGACACGTCCATGAAACTGATTTCAGAAGGTTCTTTCAGGGTAAATTCACCCTGGTGGCGGCACGGGATGAAGTCATCCACGAACTTGCCATTCTTGTCCAGCTCCGCGTTGGCCTGCGCGATCACGTAATCGCCTTCTTCAATGGCTGAAAGGTATTCCACGTCCGGAGTCACTTTGCCCTTGGCGCACTTGCGGTAGGGAGTCTCCAGGAACCCATAGTCATTGGTCCTGGCGTAAACAGCCAAGGAGTTGATCAGACCGATGTTCGGGCCTTCAGGGGTTTCGATCGGGCACACACGGCCGTAATGGGTCGGATGCACGTCGCGAACCTCAAATCCCGCACGCTCACGTGTCAGGCCGCCCGGTCCAAGCGCCGATACGCGGCGTTTATGTGTCACTTCGGAAAGCGGATTATTCTGATCCATGAACTGGCTGAGCTGTGACGAGCCAAAAAACTCTTTCACTGCGGCAGCAACCGGCTTGGCGTTGATCAGCTCCTGCGGCGACAATCCTTCGCTTTCTGCGACGGACAGGCGTTCACGCACGGCACGCTCAACCCGAACCAGGCCAACCCGGAACACGTTCTCTGCCATTTCGCCCACGCTGCGGACGCGTCGGTTGCCGAGGTGATCAATGTCGTCGACGTTGCCTTTGCCGTTGCGGATATCAATCAACACGCGCAACACATCAAGAATGTCCTCGCGATCGAGCACACCCGGGCCTTCAACCTCTGAACGTCCAACGCGACGGTTGAACTTCATCCGCCCAACAGCCGACAGGTCGTAACGCTCTTCGGCAAAGAAGAGGTTCTTAAACAGATTTTGTGCCGCATCCTTGGTGGGCGGCTCACCGGGACGCATCATCCGGTAAATTTCAACCAGCGCCTCGAGCTCATTCTTGGTCGGGTCGATATTCAGCGTGCTGGAGATATATGGCCCCTGGTCCAGATCGTTGACGTAGAGCACGTCGAGTTTCTTGACCTTCGCTTCACGCAGCGCCTCAAGCAACTCCTCTGTCATTTCGGTATTGGATTCGGCCAGAACCTCACCTGATTCCTTGTCAATGATCGAGTGAGCGATAATTTTTCCAATCAGGTACTCGTCCGGCACTTCCAGAGCCTTGACACCTGACTCTTCAATCAGCTTCACATGCCTGGCGGTAATGCGCTTGCCATCGGGCACCAGCACTTTGCCGGTCTTGCTGCGGATATCGAATACCGCGATTTCCCCACGCAGGCGCTCGGGAACGAGTTCCAGTTTCGCGCCGTTCTTAAGCAGCGTGATCGCGCTTGTTTCAAAAAAAGTATCGAGGATCTCCTCGTTGCTCATTCCCAGGGCACGCAACAGGATGGTGACCGGTAATTTCCGGCGACGATCGATACGGGTGAAGATGCAGTCTTTCGGGTCGAACTCGAAATCGAGCCACGAACCACGGTACGGAATTACCCGTGCTGAGAACAGCAATTTGCCACTGGAATGTGTCTTTCCCCGGTCGTGATCAAAGAACACGCCAGGAGAACGGTGCAGCTGCGATACGATCACTCGCTCAGTGCCGTTCACGATGAACGTACCGGTCTCTGTCATCAGTGGCAGGTCGCCCATGTAGACTTCCTGTTCCTTGACGTACTTGACCGGCTTCACCTTGGCCGAGCTTTCCTTGTCATAAATAACAAGACGAACCTTGACGCGCAGCGGAGCGCCATAGGACATGCCCCGCAACTTGCATTCCTTCACATCGAATACCGGGTCACCCAGTTTGTAGCTTACGTATTCGAGCGCTGCATTGCCCGAGTAGGCCACGATGGGGAAAACCGACTGCAATGCGCCGTGCAGGCCGCGTTCCCGCCGATCGTCCAGAGGAACCTCAGTTTGCAAAAATTCCTGGTAAGAGCGAATTTGTGTTTGCAGCAGGTAAGGCACATCCAGAATAGATGTTCGTTTTCCGAAATCCTTGCGGATGCGCTTTTTTTCCGTGAAAGAATAACTCATGTTCAGATACCGCCCGTGCGATCAAGTCAAACTAAATACAAGCAGAAACAGGCCGGAGACAAATGCCCCCAGCCCATTTCTGTTCAGCCCCAAAAATCAGGGAAGAAGATTTACTTAACCTCGACTGAAGCGCCAGCTTCTTCGAGTTTCTTCTTAACTTCTTCAGCTTCGTCTTTGGATACACCTTCCTTAACATTGGCAGGTACACCTTCAACGAGGTCTTTTGCTTCTTTCAGGCCCAGGCCCGTGATCTCGCGAACAGCTTTGATCACCGGAACTTTCTGCGCACCGAAGGAGCTCATTACTACGTCAAATTCGGTTTTCTCTTCCGCAGCAGCGGCATCACCGCCGGCAGCAGGACCGGCAGCAACGGCAACCGGAGCTGCAGCTGATACACCGAACTTCTCTTCCATGGCTTCGATGAGGTCTACGACGTCCATCACGCTCATGTTTGAAATTGTTTCAAGAATGTCTTCTTTTGAAACGGCCATTGTCGTCTCCGTATTAAGTTATATCAGGGGTTTGAACCCACTAAATAATTGGTTAAAAAAATCAAGCAGCTTGCTTCGAGTCACGCACAGCAGCTACGGTCCGAACCAGCTTGGTATGCGGTTCGGCAAGAGTACGAACGAATTTCTCGATCGGAGCCTTCATCACGCCCATCAAAATCGCGATAGCCTGATCGTAGGTTGGCAGACTGGACAAACGTTCCAATTCGGATGCGTCGTACAGTTCACCACCCACGGCAACAAGCCGTGTAACGAGTTTGTCATGGCCTTTGGAAAAATCCTTGACCAGGCGTGCGGCGGAACCGGGATCTTCCATGCTAAAAGCAAACAGGAGAGGTCCCGTCAGTGCTTCTTGCATGCATTCGTATTCCGTACCCTCAACAGCTCTGCGTACCAAAGTATTCTTGGCGACTTTGAGAACCACACCACCCTCGCGTGCCTTAACACGGAGTTCAGTCATTTCCTCAACCGTCAGACCACGATACTCTGCAGCGACAGCGGCAAGCGCCTTGTTAGCCGTATCGGCCACTTCGGCAACTACTGCCTTTTTTTGCTCAAGATTGAGCGCCATTGATTACCTCCTGGAGTCTTCTGCCCGGTTTCCCGGTCATACGACTCGTCTTCAGTGGTCACCCCGCTACGGGATTGAACGCAAACATGTTGCTTCGCATTCAATCCAGTAGCGGGGCTGCCACCATCTGCGCAGGCCGCGACCGGTCACCCGGCTTGCCCTTAAACAGCGCTCCTGCCATCAATTACCCGGCAGGAGTACCGCACCTGCGGTCTCTGACGGTCTAACCCGGCCAACGTTCAGCCAGAGCAGCCCGCCCATCCATCATCCGAAACTTCCGAATGAAAAATTTTAAAAAATTCAGTGCACTGGATCGCCAATCAGGCGTCCAGGGTAGCCCTGTCTACTATGATCCCAGGACCCATGGTGGTCGAAACAGCCACTTTCTGAAGGAACGTTCCCTTCGAAGAAGCCGGTTTCAGCTTGACCAGGTCATTGAGCAGTGCATGCAGGTTACCCTTCAATGCATCTGCCTCAAAGCTCACCTTGCCAATCGTGCTATGGATAATGCCTGCCTTGTCTGTGCGGTAACGCACCTGGCCGGCTTTTGCATTATTGACAGCCGTTTCCACATCCATCGTCACCGTCCCCACTTTAGGGTTGGGCATCAGGCCGCGCGGACCCAGTATCTGGCCCAGCTTACCGACAACGCGCATGGCGTCAGGTGTGGCGATCACAACATCAAAGGACAGGTCACCGCCCTTGATCTGATCGTGCAGGTCATCCATTCCGACGACATCGGCACCCGCTGCTTCGGCCTTTTCTGCATTTTCGCCCTGGGCGAATACTGCAACCCGGACCTGCTTGCCGGTGCCATTGGGCAACACGGTTGAACCACGAACGTTCTGGTCAGATTTACGCGGATCCACACCCAGGCGGATGGCCACATCTACAGACTCGGTGAATTTGACTTTGCTTGAACCCTTGAGGATCTCAAGCGCTTCATCAATGCCATATGCCTTGCCGGGCTCTACTTTTTCCCGGATGGCTTTCAATCTTTTTCCAACGTGTGCCATCACTCGACTCCTTTCACATTGAGACCCATGCTGCGAGCAGAGCCCGCGATCGTGCGCACAGCGGCATCCATATCAGCTGCTGTCAGATCAGGTTCTTTGGTTTTCGCGATTTCCTCAAGCTGCTCGCGTGTCACCGTACCGACTTTCTTGGTATTGGGTTCGCCACTGCCCTTGGGAATGCCAGCTGCTTTGCGCAGAAGCACAGCAGCCGGAGGGGTCTTGGTGATAAACGTGAAGCTGCGATCAGCGTATACCGTGATAATCACGGGGATCGGCATTCCGTTTTCCATGCTCTGCGTTTTAGAGTTAAACGCTTTGCAGAATTCCATGATGTTCACACCGTGCTGACCAAGGGCCGGACCCACTGGTGGGCTCGGATTTGCCTGGCCTGCAGGCACTTGCAGCTTGATATAGGCTAAAACTTTCTTCGCCATTTTATTTTCTCCCCGGGTTCAATCGCCCGGCAACACGTGCCTGGGCTCCCCGTCAATTCAAGTTTTGCAACCGACTTACGCCGGCCGCTTCAAACCATCAAGACTTTTCGACTTGATGAAATTCCAGCTCCACCGGGGTGGAGCGTCCGAAAATCAGTACTGCCACCTTCAGGCGGCTCTTGTCGTAGTCGACTTCCTCGACCACGCCATTGAAATCGTTAAATGGCCCGTCAACGACGCGAACCATTTCGCCCGGCTCGAACAACACTTTCGGCCGCGGCTTATCGACGCCTTCCTGAACGCGGTTCAGAATTGCATCGGCTTCTTTCTGGCTGATCGGCGCAGGCCGGTCGGCCGTACCACCAATAAAGCCCATCACTTTCGGCACATCTTTAACCAGGTGCCATGATTCATCGGTCATTTCCATTTCCACGAGCACATAGCCCGGGAAAAACTTGCGGTCGGAGCGACGCTTCTGACCGCCTTTCATCTCGACGACTTCCTCGGTCGGGACCAGGACATCACCGAATAATTCTTCCATTTCTGCGCGCTGAATACGATCTTCCAGCGAACGTTTTACCTGCTTTTCGAAACCCGAATAGGCGTGTACAACGTACCAACGCTTTGCCATGCCCTAACTCCCGACCAAGCTGCGAACGATTGCACCCAGGCCCCAGTCGACGACCGCCAGGAACAAAGAAATGATAATCGTAACAATGATCACCATAAGCGCTGTCTGCAGCGTCTCCTGATGCGTGGGCCAAACCACCTTGCGGCGCTCAATATCCGACTCTTTCAGGAACCGGAAAAACGCCGAACCGGAATCAGACTGTGCAGCGATGAGTGAAGCGACGATGATAACAACCAGCAGACCCACAACCCGGATCGGCATAATCGCCAAATCCTGGAACCAATAGTAGGCACCGACTCCCGAAATCAGCATCGCAGCTGCGACTGCCAGCAACAGGGTGTTCACAATAGCTGGTTTATTTGTTTCTGCTTTACTGCTCATAGTTCAGTTCACAATTTCCCATCAGACCTGTTTATGGCAGGCCAGGAGGGACTCGAACCCCCAACCTGCGGTTTTGGAGACCGCTGCTCTGCCAATTGAGCTACTGGCCTTAAACACATCCGCGAAACTTTTCCGCTAAAAACCACGAAGCCGGCAGTCAATACTGACCGCCAGCCCGTGATGCTATTTCAAGTCTTATTCGTGAATCTTGGCTACAACACCGGCGCCGACGGTACGTCCGCCTTCGCGAATCGCGAACCGCAGACCTTCTTCCATCGCGATCGGTGCGATCAGCTCAACCTGCATCTGCACG
>Ga0316189_10005537_pt1 | contig 12113 bp, 16 predicted proteins | sample LowCovwburrow_MG_FD_204930 | JGI IMG/M metagenome (GOLD analysis project Ga0316189, IMG submission 204930) | Coastal sediment microbial communities from Maine, United States - Lowes Cove worm burrow | ecosystem: Environmental > Aquatic > Marine > Coastal > Sediment | place: USA: Maine... | reverse complement strand
GATCGGGTACGACTACATCAACCGCCTCGCCCTGGCGTTGAAGCAGATCAAGTACGGGTCCTAGTTCTGTGCTAGTGTGAGCGGCGTGAAACCTACGCTCTTCCATCACATCCCCAAGACTGCAGGCACTACGCTGATCATGCAGGCCCCAGGCATCTGGGCGTCTCACGATCCGTACGAGTCGCTGCAGCTGAAGGCTCAGGATGTGCAGCAGATCACGATCCTTCGCCCACCTGTGGAGCGGGTGATCTCGTGGTTGAACTTCATCTCACGCCCTGGGGCTAGAGGTGGGGAGAGGTTGCGAGGTCGCAAGGCTTCAGACTTCTTGGCTGAACGTAGCCCATCGATGCGAATTTGGATCGATGAGCGGATGGTGCGTCAGCTTGGTGGCGACTGGATGCCCACGAAGCCTCAGGCCCCGCTGCAGGATCAGTTCGACCTGGCCCGTGAACGGCTGGACTCGATGGCTTGGGTGGGGACCACGGAGCGCTACGACGAGGATCGCCCTGAGCTGATGAAGCTATTGGGCTTGCCAGATCCCGGCCCGATGAAGCACAATGCCTCCAGGTGGAGTGCTGATATCGATCCGCCTGCGTGCGACCTCATCGCCGAGATCACGCAGTGGGATCAGCGCCTGTATGACCATGCCCTCGCCAGTGGACGCTGGCCGCGAGTTTCCTAAACTTGCTGGTTCGGGTTCGATTCCCGTCGAGGGTGCCAAGCCCTACGTGCCGGATGCACAGTCAGGTTTTCTACACCAGACGGGCCAGGTTCGACTCCTGGGTGGGGCGCTATGCGGATGTCATTGGATTACCTAAAGGAAGCCCGTGAGCTTGTAGAGCTTCCAGAACATCTGGATCCTGACATCCTTGCTGGTGCCGAGTTCAGGTGCTACATGAGAGACATGTTCGCAGTTCCGAATTGGGACTGCTACGACTGCTGTATGATTGCGGTCAGCGAGTTCGGCCAGGTGCTTGTCTTCAACATGTATCTGGGTTCCGAGACCATCGCAGATCTATTCAGTTTCTGAGTGACCGACAAACAAAGGAAAGGGAGGACACCATGACTACAGGAGTTCTAGTCCTCAACGCCACATTCGAACCGATCAACGTGATCCAGCTTCACCGCGCCGTCTGCCTGGTAGTCCAGGAGAAGGCCGACATTGTTGAGCACGTAGACGGGCGTACTTTCCGTTCGGCCGACACAGAGATCCCATGCCCTTCCGTCGTCAAGCTTCGCTACTTCGTCAAGGTCCCATGGAAGCGAAGGCGTCCTGCGGTCACCAACCGTAACGTCCTCGGTCGCGACAACGGAACATGCGCGTACTGTGGTAAGGACGCTACAACAGTGGACCACATCCACCCTCGTGCCCGTGGCGGTGAGAACACGTGGATGAACGTGGTCGCAGCTTGCTCACCTTGCAACAGCAAGAAGAGCGACCTGACGCTCGATGAACTTGGGTGGGAGCTGCTGTACCAGCCGACCATCCCAGCCGACAAGACGTGGCTCGTAGTGGGGTGGGCTGAGCGAGAGCAGCAGTCCAAGTACCTGCTCAACGTGACTTAGGTCAGGACCCGGATCTTCTCTCTGAGAGGGTAGATCCGGGTCTCGGTCCAAGCTCCTGTACCCCAACTGGCAGAGGGACCGGATTCAAACCCCGGCAATGTGAGGGTTCGACCCCCTCCAGGAGCACCACCTATACCTCAGCGAATCGGCTACTTCACTGTGACGCTGAGGTATCAAGCCCGCATAGTACAACGGTAGTACGCCGCCATGGTAAGGCGAAGATCCGAGTTCGATTCTCGGTGTGGGCTCCGAAAACAGATGACTGTTAGTTGAACAAAGTGTATTTCTTTCCGATACAGTCCCGGAAGGAGGTACGTCGTGGCAGTCATGACCAATGAGATCACCGTGGTGGGACCGGCAGGGGGCACGTTCATCGTGCTCACACCGGACGAACAGAGGTTCTTCGAAGACCTGTGTGACAAGTACACGAGGGACTATGCGTTCCAGAATGTGTCCGACCTGGCCGACCTTGAGCGAGTAGTCCAAGGTGAGGTTCTGTCCCAGCGGTACAACCGCTACCTGTCGGTGGGTGACGACTACTGGGGCGACCCGATCTCCACCAAGGAGTTCTCGGATGCCGTCAAGACCGTGTCCGGTGAGCTTCGCCAGCTGAAGAAGGCGCTGGGCATTGACCGCACGTCTCGCAGGATGGACTCAACAGAGTCCCTGTCTGACTACGTCGGCAAGCTGCTTGAACGTGCCCGTGAGTTCGGTGTCATGCGTAACGAGCAGAGCACCAAGGTGTTGACCATCTTCCACGAGCTGCGCGCACTGATCACCCTGCACGACAACTGCACCGAAGAGGAGCGCCGTGAGCAGGGGGCAGAGATGGAAGACATCATGACCTGGCTGCGGGACTACGCCTTTGTCGAATTCGATGCCATCGACACTGAGTTCGTCAACACACGGCAGCGGTTCTGGGTGCAGGAGCAATGAGTCAGAGGGCGAAGGAGTGGCAGGCCACCCTCGATCGCATCGAGGCGGAGGTCCCTGGAACTAAGGAGATCGACTGGGCTGCGCTATTCAGCGCGGATCCAAAGATCCTTGGCGACCTCGTCAACGACGTCATCAAGATCAACATCTCCGAGAAGGGACGGCCTGGCAAGCGCTCAGCCCAGAATGCAGAGGACATCGAAGCTGACCTGAAGAAGCTGACTGGCGAGGACTACGCCATCAGGCCTTTCCCTCAGGCGTTCCGTGAGGCCATGGAGGGGCGCTCGCTGCGTCAGGTGGCAGCAGCCTCACATACGGACAAGATGATTCTACACAGGATCCTGAAGGGCACACAGGAGCCAACGTCAGAACAGATCGAGTTGATCGCTGCCGCAGTCAAGAAGGATCCCAGTTACTTCATGGAGTATCGTGTCCTCTACGTGTGTTCCGTGATCTACCAGATGATGATGACATCTTCTGAGGCAGCGACTATTCAGTTCAACAAGCTCAAAGGAGCGGCTAAGTAGTGGCAGCACTTGAGAAGCTTTCGGATGAGGAGATGGCACTGGTTGCCATCCTCACAGACCAGAGCGGCCTCGACCAGGCAGAGTTCTTGTGGTACGAGCCAGACCATGAGGAGACGTACGGGTGTTTCCGCGCCTGGCCTTTCCAGCATGCGTGGTGGCGCGACCTCAGCAAGCAGCAGATCGACCAGTGCGGTCGTTCTGTTGGCAAGTCCCTGTCTCTGCAGGTCAGGACGTGTGCGTTTCCTACGCTGTACCCCGGTCAGGAAATGCTGCTTACCGCCCCTGAAGAGAAGCACCTCAAGGCTGTCACCGACAAGATCGTCGCCCGTCTGAAGAGCATCCGGTTCTACCGTGAGATGCTTGAGGGTGGCCCCGGCAACGGCGTGACTCAGCGTCCGTTCTCGATCAAGTTCCGCAACCGTGCTGAGATCCTTGGTCGTATCCCGAAGCGTGATGGCTCGGGCGTCAAGGGCATGCACCCGATCTGGCTGGAGATGGACGAGGCCCAGGACTACCCTTCAGCTGGTTGGACGGAACTCTTCGAGACCCTGAAGACGGGCAAGAAGGGCGCCCGCTGGCGCAGCCACGGCGTGACCCGTGGCGTGCGTGACGAGTTCTGGCGATTCACCCAGGAGGATTCGGACTGGAAGGTTCACCGCATGACTGCGATGCACCGTCCTACCTGGTCAGAGGAGGAGCGCCTGTCAGCCATTGGTAAGTACGGCAGCGCCAACCACCCCGACTACCGACGCAACATCAAGGGCCTCCACGGTGACATGACGAACCCACTGTTCGTGTTGCACCGTCTGCTTCGCTGTGTCGACATGGAGTCTGAGTCCGACTACAACTCCAACGAGTTCTATCGGATCAACATCAACGATGAGTGGATCCAGGATGCGGGTGGCAACGTCCTCAACCTGCTCGATCCACCCATGGCGCACAAGAAGTACAAGACGGTCTGGATCGGCATGGACGTCGGTCTCACCAACCACCCCTCGGAGATCCTCGTGTTCGCCGAGGAGAACGTCAAGGGTCTCGACGACACACGCATGAAGCTGCTGGCCAGGTACCACCTGGAGCGCGTCTCCGCACCGGACCAGACGAAGGTGGTGCTGTGGCTGATCGACTTCTACAACACCAGGGCTTTCGCCATGGACAAGACCGGCCTTGGTCTACCCATCTTCCAGGAACTGCAGGAACAGGCAAGCCACGACCCGAAGATCAAGAACGTCCTCAACACCATCAAGGGCTACAACTTCAGCCAGAAGCTGCTCGTGGACTTCGATGAGTCGATCGATGTGGACGAGTTCGGTGGCGACGAGGTAGAGGACAGGGCCATCTACAAGAACGCTCTGGAGTACAGCTCAGACAAGCTTCGTGAGCTGGTCGACGACAAGCGAATGCTGCTTCCTGACGACGATCTGGTGCAAGAGTTTCAAGGGCAGACCTGGACGATCGATAAGAGTGGTATGAACATGTACGGGAAGAAGACTTACTCTCGTGGTTCCTTTCACGGTTTGGATGCTGCACGCATGGCCGCTTGTGCATGGGCGCAGTACAAGATGGAGGTCTTCCTCCGTGAGCACCGTAAGAAGGATAAGCAAGAGCCTGTGTACGACGTGTTCTTTGGCTAACCCGAGATAGCCTTGGGATAGCTCGAATAAGCTGTTGGAGATGCCGATGAAGATCATGATCGAGCCGGAGACCCCGGTGCGTTCAAACCCCCAGCCAACGACCGTGAGGACCAAGTTGACCGAGTTCGAGGATGAGATCGATGGTTACTACGACATCATGGTCGAATTCAAGGACATGGACAGCGGAGAGATCCTCGAAGCCCTGTCGGCTTTCACCGCCAGAGCTAGCCAGATCAGGGCCAACCTGATCCGGCAAGACAACAGATCAGTACAGGCTTTCAGAACGAAGCAGCTCGACCCATTCATTGATGAGTGTGAGCGCCAGTTCAAGGTCTGGTCCCGTTACATCTCAGTCCGTCAGTTCGAGTGGGAATCAACCAGAGGTCAGCGTTAAATGCCAAGCGAAGAGTGGATGAACACAGACGGTACGAACGTCACGGTGGTCAAGGACCCTGACGTTGAGGTGACAGATGAGCAGCTGCGCGCTGCCTTCTCGAACAACGCTGAGCTGTCGGCCATGACAGGCTGGATCAACAGCATCCGTCCTGATGTGGCAGCCATGGATCCAGAGCGCCGCAACCGTGCTGGTCGCTCGGGTGGCATCTTCGAACGTGATCGCTACGCAACCCCGACCGGGATCTTCTCTCAGTTCAAGGTGGCCAAGGACGCCTCCATGAACGACGACGTAGTGTCGAACATCCTCGAATCCACTGAGGCCTTGGTGTTCAACAAGGTCCGTGTCGAGTGTGGCGACGACGACGAAGAGAACATCTGGGATCAGATCCTCTCCGACATGGAGCTTGACATCCGTCTCCGTGAGATGTGGCGTGACCTGTTCGTGTTCAGCCAGTACTACGTGGCTGGATTCTGGGAGCGTCGTGAGTACAAGGTCGAGGGCATGCGTGAGAAGCGCGCTGCTCGCAAGACCTACGACGTCATGACTCCTACATCGCTGTCCATGCTGGACCCGATGAAGGTTCTCCCTGTTGGTGACTTCCTGTTCGGCAGGGACAAGTTGGCATACATTGCCAACGCAGGGATTGAGTCTGAGTCGATCGAAGACGTAGTTGCTGGCAAGAACACCACTGACCTGGTGATCCGCGAGATGATCCGTGGACGCTACTCCCCGACCCCTACCGAAGAGGGGCTGCTCAGCGACCTCACTGGTGGACGTGGTGTTGGCAAGATGAACCTGTTCGAGCTTGAGCCCGAGCGAGTCTGGCGCCACACCGCTACCCGCCCAACGTACGAGCGCTTCGCTCCTGTGCGCATGACGTCGATCTTCGAACTGCTTGACCTCAAGCATCAGCTTCGCCAGATGGATCGTGCTCACCTCTTGGGTGGTACCAACTTCATCGTCTTGGTGCGCAAGGGTTCAGACAAGGCACCTGCCACCTCAGGTGAGCTGGCCAGCCTGTCCACCTCCGTACGCACGGTAGCCCGCACGCCTCTGATCGTAGGCGACCACCGTCTCAGCGTTGACATCGTCACTCCGAACATGGACACGACGCTCGACCCCAAGCGCTACAACAACATTGACAGCCGCATCACTGCTCGCCTGTACCAGATCTTCCACCTTGGTGGGTTCTCTGCTGGTGCCAGCGGTGACGACAGCCTCAAGCTGGCCAGGGTTATCGCCCGTGGCCTTGAGTCGCGGCGTACAGCCATTGCTCGGAACTTCGAGAAGAACGTACTGCTGCCTGTATGGCGCGCCAACCCGGACCTCAAGAACCGTCCGAAGCTGGTGTTCACGCCTCGTCAGGTCGCACTCGACTTCGACCCGAACTTCATGAACCTCATGCGAGACCTCTTCCTCCACGGAGATATCAGCCGGGAGACAATGCTGGGTGTCGTAGACATCGAGCAGGAAGACGAGTCACGTCGCCGTGAGATCGAGAAGGAAGAGTACGACAAGAACTTCCCTCCTCGTGAGATGAACAAGGGCGACAAGGGCCGGGTACAGGGGGGCAATCGGGGCGGCGGCGGGGAGAACCCTGATTCCAGGGTGGGCAACCCCGGTGACCGTCGCCCCGATGCGGACATCCCTGAAGATGACAAGCGAGTGCGTAGACCTGAATAAGCGCTCCCGATCTGTCGATAGACAGTCATGACTGCGATCACTACCACCTCAACGCACATCATGATGACTAGTGCGTGCACTCTGCTGCCGCAGGATCGCGAGATCGCTGAGCACTGGGCACAGTCACTCGTCTCAGGTAACCCAGCCTTCCGTTACATCGTAGGCAAGTACGTTGAGGCTGATAACCCGAACCGCAACATGCAGCAGTGGACGCTAGCCGATCTCCCTGAAGCCCAGGGCAGCATCGTCAACTCTCCGTTGAACATCCTCCACCGTCAGCAGCATGTGGTCGGGTCATTCCTAGGAAGTGAGCTGCTCTACCCCAAGGGCAAGCAAGAAGAAGCACAGGAAGCTGGCCGTCCCTTCATCGAGGCACTGGCCACCTTCTATGCGTTCTACTTCCCTGATGAGCTGAAGGTAATCGAGAAGGCTCACAACCAGGGCAGCCTGTTCTACAGCATGGAGTGCATTGGGGAGTCGATGACATTCATCCGCCCCGATGGCACACACACTGAAGAGATGGCCTATGTCGGTGCGTACAGCGATGACTACGGCGAAGACGGCTCGAACCCTGAGAACATCCGCCAGATCAACAAGCCTCACTTCCTTGGCGGTGCGCTCATCTTCCCACCTAAGCGCCCCGGTTGGAAGGACGCAAAGATCCAGCAGGTAGCTGACCTCGTAGATGCCAATCAGCACGAGGCAGAAGACCTGTATGACACCTTCGAAGCAGGCTCTCCGCATCTCGATTCGTCTGTCTGGGAAGCCATGATGCTCGAAACGCTCACTGCCGCAAAGGGACTCACGTCGTAAGTACTTCAATTGGATTGAAGTACAACCGATGACTATGTCATGAGTGCCATTGCAACAGATGTAAGGGAGAGGCACGACCTCCTCCTGGCGCACAAGCCGTCCGACGCGTCACATGATGCTTCGACTTGTCCAGTGTGTGAGGAAGGCGACGGCCCACAGTCTCTCGCACACGATGACTCCCCACAAGGAGGTGCAGTTGAAATGAGTGAAATCACCGAAGAGATGGTTCAGGCCCGTGTGGCCGAAGCAGTCGCCGAGGTCCAGTCCAAGTTGGACGAGATCGTAGCGTCTCAGGACCAAGCTGCTATCGATGCTCGTTTCGCAGAGCAGACCGAGGCCCACGAGGCGGCAGTCGCCGAACTCAAGGCTGAAGTTGATGCTGCTACCGCTGCTGCTGAGTCTGCACAGAAGGCGCACGACGACCTCGTCGCCTACCTTGCAGGTGAGCAGGAGAAGGCAGAAGCAGACGCTGCGTTCGAAGCTCGGAAGACAGAGGTTGCCGAAGTTGTCGGCGATCGCTTCTCCGCCGAGTACGTCGAAGCAAACATCGAGCGCTGGGCTTCTCTCGAAGCTGAAGTGTTCGCAGCCCAGGTTGCCGATTGGGAAGCGCAAGCAGTTGCGGTCCAGGAAGCAGCCAAGGCATCAGCCAAGCCATCCAGCGAGAAGACCGAGCCAGTTACTGCCATGACGGCAGGCGCTGACACGGACCTCAACGATGGTCCCGATGTCGCCTCAGTTCGCAAGGAACTGGGTCGCAACCGCCAGGCAGTTCGATCTGTCGGCACTCGCACATACTAGGAGGTATGCACGATGAGTAACTACGGACGTAACTTCGTCCTCACAGTGCCACCTCATGGTCGCGACCGGAAGGGCCGTTTCTACAACGCTCAGGGAGCAGCGATTCCGATCGGTGCCCCAGTTGTAGCAAGCAACGGAGCTGTCAACGCGCTGGGCCTTGAGCCTGTCACGCTGGCCACTCTGCCACAGGCTCCGCCTCTCGCAGGCCGTGGTGGTATCGCGGTGTACGAATACGGTCCCAACGCGTTCGCCGACGTTGACCCGGCCCTCACGCTGTACAGCGATCTGGACACTGTTCCAGACACTGACGCAGTTCAGGTCGTCAGCGGCAGCTACGTCAAGGTCCGGTTCATCAACACCGCAGCAAGCACCTTCCTCAACACACGGGCGTACGCCGGTCGTGTGATGGTGGCAGGTCTGACAGGTTCGACCAGCTCACTGGCGGTAGGCGACTACCTCACACCTGGTTCGGGCAACGACACCGACGGCTATTGGAACGAGACCAGCACTGCTTCTGAAGCATGGGCTGTTGTCACCAAGGTCGACGCCGATCGAGATGAGCTTGAAGCTCAGCTCACTTTCTAGGAGGAGGTGAACAAAGATGGGAACATCCGCATACATCGACAACCTCGGACGCGACAGCGAAGAGCGTGCGAAGATCCAGGCAGAGATCGCAATGGTCAACGCCGATGCGAAGGACAACTGGGACGATCCTGCATGGCGTAAGACCATGGCACAGGAGATGTCCGAGACGATCCTCGAAGGATTCGAGCACGAGAACCTCCTCCAGATCATGAGTCAGGTTGAGAACGCACCGTTCGACGGGCGTGTTCTTGTGAAGGAAGTCCGTGGGCTCCGTGCTCACTGGGTTGCTCGTGGTGGTTACATCGAGGTTAGCACCATGCGTGCAAACGTCATGGAACTCCCTCGTGACACCATTGGCTTCCACGTCATGGAATTCGAAGACAAGCTTCAGACCAACTTTGCTGAGACTCAGGCTGATCTGATCAGCCTCGGCCAGCAGCGCATGGACGCTGAAGTGAACCTCCGGGTTCTGTCTCTCTTCCAGTCGGCAATCGGTTCGGGCTCTGACTACTACGTCAGCGGCGCCGGTCTCAGCTTGTCGGCACTGAACACCGCACTTCGCGAGGTTCGTGACGAGAGCAAGTCCAACGAGATCTCCATCATCGGCCGGTCGACAATGACCGACCAGATCATGGACGACCTCCTCGGTGGCTCCTTCAACGGTTCAGGCTTCCTGCCTCAGACCAACGAAGAGCTTGTACGCCGTGGCGTCCTCGGTACCTACCGGAACGCTCAGATCGTCACCCTTGTCAACCACAAGGACGACGCTGACGTCAGCTTCTTCCCAGCCAACGAACTCTATGTCGTCGCTCGCGACGCCAGCAAGTTCGCTTTCTGGGGTGGACTGATGTTCAAGGAGTACAGCGAAGATGACGCTTGGTACTGGCACTACATCGCTCGCCGTGACTTCGGTGGCGTTGTACATCGCCCAGAGCGCATCCGTCGCATCGTCGACACCAGCCTCAGCGCCTAGTTGAGTTGAGCTTCGGCTCTCCACAGCGCAGGAACTGAAACGAAGAGCCCCCGGTTTCGACCGGGGGTTTCTTCGCGTCTGTGATACACTCCCGAGTGCATATGCAGCACACGTAGATATCTATCAAGGAGCAGGCATGGCAAAGCAGACCAAGGAACAGTGGCAGAACGTCAGCCGTGGCGTAGCGCTGGTCAACATCTATGACCGCACTGGCAACGGTGTCGAACAGGAAGTAGTTCGTGGTGGCAAGAAGGTCACGATCTCTGCTGAGGAGCGCCGTCTTCTCAACCAGGATCGGGCAGCCGACAACGATCTCGACATCTTCTCGAACGGTGTTCTCCGTCCAGTCAGCCTGGCTGACGACAGCGACGACCTCACTGAGAACCCGAACCACATGACCGAGGGCGAGATGCGAGACATCTTCGGCAACCGGAACCACCTGCAGTTCAAGGCGGCTCTCGCTGACATCTCGTCGGTCCCCATCCTCCAGCGTCTCCTGTTCCTTGCGGACACTGACGACGGTGGCGAGGACAGCCTGAACCCCACAGTCAAGCAGCGTGAGAACATCGTTGCTCGTCTCGATGAGGTCCAGGAACGTACTGTGGACGTGGTCGAAGTGACCAACGCTGGTCACGTGAACGCCAGCAACTTCGGCGATGCGGACCGTAACCAGGTGCAGCCCTTCCGCCACGAGTAGCCAATGACGTAACCAATGCGTACCCATTGGTGTGAACGAGGCCCCGCTTGATGCGGGGCTCTTTCGCGCCGATAGAGATAGATGATCGATATCCCTCCAGTCAGAACAGAGATCACCGTCTACGAGGGCGCGTACTTCTACAAGGAGTTCACGATCGTTGACTCCGCTGGCACAGCCGTTGACGTGACGGGCTGGACTGGCACAGGTACCGCAGTTCCATACGTTGGTGGAACCAGCATGGGTACGTTCACCGTAGCCATCGTGACGGGGACCTCGGGCATCATCTCTGTGGAGCTGCAAGAGGCTGACACAGAGGACATGTCGGTGGGGGCTTACGAGATCCTCCTGACTACCGACGAAGCCACGCCACGCACCTACGGTGTGCGCTATGGCCCTCTGGACTTCATTGTTTCGGCGAACTAGCCGATCAATAGGTAGGAGGTTCTGATGGCTGTTGTACTTGCGGATCTGGTTCCATCTCTCAAGCGTGAAGTGCAGTCCCCTGGTACAGACACGTACCCGCTGGCTGACATGGATGACTGGCAGGGGTACCTTGCCGACGCGTTCTGGGAAGTGGTTCTCCTTGGTATCATCGATGGCACTGTGTTCGAAGAGGCCAACTTCGAGGTCACCCCTGTCACCAGCGGTGGCGACGATCTTGGTCGTGACTATCAGCAACTCCTCGTGCTCTGGGCAGGTGCCAGGGTCGTGTCGAGCAAGATCCTGGAGTACAACTCGACCTTCCGTGCTGTTGCTGGCCCGGTCGAGTTCGAGCAGCAGAAGTCTGCGTCGGTTCTGACGGCCGTCCTGGAACGTATCCAGAAGCGTCTTGATGACATTCTCGAACACCTGCCCAACAACGTAAACACCAATGCGGTCACGTACTTCGATGTCATTTCGGAGCGCACCCGTTACAGCCACTACCCGACTGATTACTACGACGGCTTTGTGGGGTACTAGTCATGGACACAGGTGACGCCCGCCAGTCGGGATTCAACGCCGCAGAGTTCCGTGATGCCATCGAGTTCGCCATGAAGATGGGCCTCCCTGGCACACAGAGTGAGCGGGTTACGTTCCAGTGGGACGACGTGAATACATACGCTGACCCGGACGAACGTGGTCAGCCATACAGCTGGACTGACAGCCCCACCTCTTCGGTGACGGCTGCTGATGTCCCAGCTTCTCTGACTGTGCCATGCGCTGTTGAGTTCACGGCTCGTCGTTCATCTTCGGGTGAAACGATCATGGGCTCGTTCGACGCGTCGGCTATCACGATCACTCTGCTGGACACCCAGTACGCTCTAGTTCAAGACGCAAACTTGGCGCTCCCGAACAAGGTGATCGTAGATGGAAACACCTACGACATTGGGTTCTGGGGAGCACCTGTCGGTCTCTTTGATGTGACCGTTTACCAGGCTTTCGCGCAGGCGCGCGATGAGTCCTAGGAGTAAGGATGACTATCGTAGGTGGCCTCAGGGTCAGGCTGATGTACGACTCGCTGTACAAC
>Ga0316189_10005536_pt1 | contig 12114 bp, 17 predicted proteins | sample LowCovwburrow_MG_FD_204930 | JGI IMG/M metagenome (GOLD analysis project Ga0316189, IMG submission 204930) | Coastal sediment microbial communities from Maine, United States - Lowes Cove worm burrow | ecosystem: Environmental > Aquatic > Marine > Coastal > Sediment | place: USA: Maine... | reverse complement strand
TATTTCCTCGACTACCGGGCTTAGCCGGTGAATTTCGTCGATGAAAAGTACGTCGTGAGGTTCCAGATTAGTCAGGATGGCGGCGAGGTCGCCTGCTTTTTCCAGCACTGGCCCGGAGGTTTGGCGTAAACTCACCTGTAGTTCGTTGGCGATTATATGCGACAGTGTGGTTTTACCCAGTCCTGGCGGGCCGAATATCAAGACGTGATCCAGTGCCTCCTGGCGTTGACGTGTGGCCTGGACGAAAATCTCCATCTGCTCACAGACTTCGGGCTGGCCGATATAATCTGCCAGCAGCTTCGGTCGCAAAGCCCGATCCTGCGAGAGTTCATCGCTGCTGGCCTCGGCGCTGATCAGGCGCTCCTGTTGGTCGAACTCACTCACGCGCGTTGCACCGAGGCCTGTAAGGCTTTGCGAATCAGGGTTGAAGCGCTATCGATGGCATCACTGCTTTGTTCAGCTTTCCTGATCATTTTCTCGGCATCCTGGGATTTATAACCCAACGCCTGCAAGGCTTCGATGGCTTCATTTTTAATCGAGTAGGCCGATGCCGAAACCGGCTGGTTCTCACTACTCATCGGTAAATCGGCGGCGGCGAACTCGTCGACCTTGTCACGCATCTCGATGATGAGTCGCTCGGCGGTTTTTTTACCCACGCCCGGCAAGCGGGTTAAAGTCGCCAGGTCATTCTGAGAAACACATTGCGCAAATTCCTGATTATTAATGCCGGATAAAATAGTCAGCGCCATTTTCGGGCCGACGCCGTTGACACGTATCAACTGACGGAAGAGTTTGCGTTCCTGCTCGGTGGTGAATCCGATCAGGCTATGCGCATCGTCCTTAATCTGCAAATGAGTCCACACGGAGACCTGTTCGCCAACCTCGGGCAACTGGTAATAGGTGGTCATGGAAACGTCGGCTTCGTAACCGACACCATTGCAGTCGATCATGATCTGCGGAACACGTTTGGCGGCCAGTAAACCGGTTAATCGACCGATCATCTGCGCTGACTTCTTCGACGTTTGAACATAGATTTATCTATCCCGGTTTTTTCCTGAGTAGCATAAAATTGTGCATGGCAAATAGCAATTGCCAGACCATCGCCTTCGTCTGACTGAAGGGCTTGCCTCAGTCCCAGTATGTGTTTAACCATATGCTGAACCTGCTCCTTGGAGGCGGCACCTGTGCCTACCAGCGCCTGTTTTATTTCTCGTGGTGCGTATTCGGCAATTTCTAATCCAGCCTGATATCCAGCGCAAATTGCTGCGCCACGAGCCTGCCCGAGCTTTAACGCCGAATCGGCATTTTTCTGCATGAAAACATTTTCGATACTCATGTGCTCGGGCTGATGTTGCTGGATGACAGCTTCGAGGTGTTGAAAAATCTGCCCCAGTCTTTGAGGCAGTGCATCGCCGGTGGTCTTCAGGAAACCACTGGCGATATAGCGTATCTGACTCGGCTGATTATCAATCAAACCGTAACCGGTAATTCTCGATCCAGGGTCTATACCCAGAATAATCACGATCAGGACGAGTCAGTGAGGTGCCGATCAGGCATAGGCTTCTTCTGGAATATCGGCATTATAATAAACTTCCTGTACGTCATCCGAGGCTTCAAGCATATCCACAAGTCGCAGGACTTTTTCGGCGTCATCAACATTCAATTCGGAATTGACACTGGCGCGCATGGTCAGGTCGGATTCATCTGGTTCGAAACCGGCATCGGTCATGGCCTGTTTCACCGAGACATAATCCTCGGCAGCGGTGAGCACTTCGATACTGCCATCTTCGTCGACAACAACATCTTCGGCACCGGCTTCAAGCGCGGCTTCCATGATGCTGTCTTCGTCGTGTTCGGGTGAATAAAGCAAAACGCCCAGGCTCGAAAACATATAGGCTACAGATCCCGACTGGCCAAGATTGCCACCCGATTTGCTGAACGCATGACGAACTTCGGCAACCGTGCGATTGCGGTTATCGGACAGGCAATCGACGATAAATGCGATGCCAGCCGGACCATAACCTTCGTAGCGGATTTCTTCGTAATCGGAGCCGTCGAGTTCACCGGCACCGCGTTTGATGGCGCGATCTATCGGATCTTTCGGGACACTTTGAGATTTAGCCTTATCAACTGCTGTTCGCAGCGCCGGATTGGCATCGAGATCAGACCCGCCGGCTTTGGCAGCGACTACAATTTCACGAATGAGTCGGGTAAACAGTTTGCCGCGCTTGGCATCCTGTGCTTTTTTTCTGTGCTGAATATTAGCCCACTTACTGTGACCTGCCACTACTTGCTCCTCGATCTAATTAACTGCGCGCTATCTTATCATTTTACTGCGCGCTTGGCTTAGTCGTAGAAGCGAATTATTTAGCGGTTTACCAACCGGGTGGCAATTTCTTTTCGATGGTGATGTGCTTGCCTTCGATGGAGATATAGCCACCGGTTTTCAGTTCCTTGAGAATCCGATGCACCATCTCGCGCGTAGCACCAACTCGACTGGCGATGTCCTGCTGAGTTAGTTTTTCGGTGATCAGCTTTTCACCGACTTCATCAGCATGCTTATACAGGACGCGAACCACGCGGTTATAAACATCATCCAGCGCGAGGCTGCTGACTTCTTCGGTTAGATCCTGAATGCGATGAATGAGCAAATCGATAATACGCATACTCACGGTCGGTTTGGTTAACAGGGTATCCATGAATACCTGACGAGAAATCACACCAAAGGTCGATTCCTCGGTGGTAATAATACTGGCCTGACGTGGAATTCCACCTAGCGGTGCGAGTTCACCGAAGGATTCGCAGGCGCCCAGCGTGTTGATAATAATCTCCTTGCCCTTGTCGTTGTGCAGGAACACGTCAACCTTGCCGTCTAAAATGACATAAAAAGAGTCGGTATCGTCTCCCTGACTAACAACCACGGTATTCTTGGGGAACTGTCGAATCACTGTTTGCGATGCTACGTTCTCGATGTCGCGTGCATCAAAGCCTTCAAAAAGACTGGTATTGGTTAGCGTTTCTGTCAATGTCGTCATAATACTATTCTCGCTCAAACAACCTGGCCATAGAAAATTGAATCAAACTGGTCGGCTTCACAACGTCCAGTCATCTAAAATTAGCGAGCGACCGCTCATCGCACTCGGTTTCGAGATACCCATTAATTGTAGCACCGTCGGTGCAATTGCAGATAAATTATCACCATCGGCCAGCTGAGTAGTTTGATCATCTATAATCATACAGGGAACAGGGTGCTGGGAATGCTGGGTATGTGGCTCGCCAGTTTCGGGGTCTATCATTTCATCACAGTTACCGTGGTCGGCGGTTAGCACTACCGAATAGCCAGACGATACTGCGCATTCGAGCACTCTGCCAACTTCGCGATCAAGCACTTCTACCGCTTCGATAATCGCATGCCGAATAGCGGTGTGGCCGACCATGTCGCCATTGGCAAAGTTAACCACGAGAAAATCAAAGTCTTTCGATTGCAGCGCCTCGATCATGGTGTCTGCAACTTCGGCAGCGCTCATTTCCGGCTGCAGGTCGTAGGTGGCCACCTTCGGCGATTCGATTAGTCGATGAACCTCACCTTCGAAACAGGCCTCTCGACCACCGTTAAAGAAAAAAGTCACATGCGGATATTTTTCGGTTTCAGCACAATGCAACTGGCGGAGACCGGCTTCGCTGATGACGCTGGCGAGCGTAACCTGCGGATTCATTGCAGCAAAAGCGACCGGTGCGTTTAATTTCGCATCATAATGCGTCATACAGGTAACCGTGATCGGCTGATAATCGTCTCGATCAAAATTATCGAAGTTATCCAGCGCAAATGCCGCAGATATCTGGCGCGCCCGATCATTGCGAAAGTTAAAAAATATCATTTCATCGCCAGCCTGTAGTGGTTGCAATGCGGGTAACACGGTCGGTTTTATAAACTCATCATTTTCACCCTGATCGTAACTATTTTGAATCGCCTGTGTGGCGCTCTCTGCCTGTTGCCCCTGCGCATTAACAATCGCCTGCCAGGCAAGCTCGACACGATCCCAACGCTTGTCCCGATCCATACCGTAGTAACGACCGATAACCGTACCGATATGGCCGCCGCATTCGCTAAGCAATTTTTCAAGCCTGGTCAGATATTTGATCGCAACTTGAGGTGCGGTATCGCGGCCATCGGTTATCATATGTAACTGGGCGACAACACCATGCTGATGACAGAGGCGAATAAGCGCCTGCAAATGGTCGATATGACTATGCACACCACCATCAGATACAAGGCCGATAAGATGCAGAGGTCGACCATTGGCTTTCGATTTCTTTACCGCTGCCAGTAATGCTGGATTTTCAAAAAAACTACCATCTTCAATCGAATCATCGATTCTCACCAGATCCTGTTTAACTATCGTGCCGCTACCAATCGTCATATGCCCCACTTCGGAGTTACCCATTTGGCCATCGGGTAAACCGACGCCCCGACCCGAAGCTTGCAGACGAGTCAGCGGATAGCTTGCAAAATAATGATCAAAATTAGGCGTATTGGCTTCGACAACAGCATTGTTTTCTGGATTAGGGTTTAAGCCAAAGCCATCGAGGATAATCAGTAGGGTGGGTTTGCGTAAACCGTTGAATTGCGTCGACATTAATAAATCAGAATCGTTAAAGGATTAATGGTTGGGAATAATACCGCATATTAAACTCGGCGTTAATCGTTGCACCAGCGACGACGCCTTTCAGACCTGGCATTCAACGCTGACAGGCCAGTAACGTCAAGGAAAAAATTACGAGGAATACGCTTGAATACAGCTGAATAAAATGGGTAATCAAAAAAACTTGACGCGTATTAAACCGACCCAAAATTATCGATTAAACTTCAATATCGACCAGGGTACCAACACGCTCGCTAGCAGCTTCCAGAGAACGGGCATTGGCCCTGACAGCCTGCACGATTTCTCCTTGCTCGACCAGGGCACGATCCTGCGAACTGCTATCACGACCCTGAGGACCTTCATCCCTGGCTGCCTCGGCCACATTGCGCTCGAAACGTTGCTCCTGCGTGCGTATACCTTCGACGGCACTGGTATTGGCAGACGGCAGTATCGGGCTCGGACTTTGTGTTCCAGGAATGTTCATAATCTAACACTATATGCATTAATTCAGCATATTCAAGTATAGAACATTAATCAGGATATTGCCCGATCCGTTAAATCTCATCGATTTACACTCCAGATACGCCGATAAAAGGCGGGCAAGCGTCAGTATCGTTGCTGTTCTTCCGACAATTCGGTAGCGCTAGCCTGCACGCGCTCCTTATTTAAAGCCTGCAGAACAGGGGGATTGATATAGCTCAGACGAGTTCGATAATTCTGCCAGTCCGACACCATTTCTATTTCGATACCGTTTAGCGACCATCGATATCGGCTGTCGGAAATATACTTTCCCTGCTCGATTTTGGCCTGGCCATATTTGAGTGCTAGACGCTTTAACATCTCTGGCTGCTGTAAGCCATTAAACTCATATTCGACAAAGGCTAATTGCCTGCTTTGCTTGACATAACCGAGGTAAATTCTGGATGAACCCGGTAACAGTTTCTGGCTATCGTAGACATCAAACCACTGGCGTTCGCCACCTTCGCGGATCAGTACCGCACCCGCCTGTTTAGCGGCATCGCGCAACTGATCGAGCGTTGCCGATTGCAGGGCAATGCCGAATAACTCGGCAGCAAATGCTGGCGGCACAAAGAAAGCCAGCAGGCATAGGACAACAGGTTTGATGGTAATTCTCCGTTTGTATAATCGATATATCGGTTAACAAACGGATTTATTAAGAAAAACTGGATTAAAGGCCTGGGTCAGGCTTCTATTGAGCTTTTTCCTCTTCTTCATCCGCGCGGTCTAACTCGGCCTCCATTTCGGCATCACTAAGCGGCTGATAATCGGAATCACCGGTTGGATTATCATCCTCATCCTCATCCGCCTCGGCTTCCTCGCGTTCTAATCTTTCCTTGAAAATCATCGCAGAGGCGACGACACCGGCTTCGAACAGGATCCACACCGGCACCGCTAATAACACCTGCGAAATGACGTCCGGTGGTGTCAGAACCATACCGAGAATAAAGGCACCGACAATAATGTAAGGCCGCATCTCGGATAGCTTTTTCGGTGTCGTCAAGCCAATCGCAACCAGAATAATCGTCGCAATCGGCACTTCAAAAGCCAGGCCAAAGCCAAAAAATAATGCCAGCACGAAATCGAGATAACGGCCAATATCCGTAGTAACACTCACCATTTCGGGTCCAACACTGGTGAAGAAGCCAAATACCAGCGGGAATACGACGTAATAGGCAAACGCCATTCCGAGGTAAAACAGCAAAATACTGGAAACCAGTAATGGGGCGGCAAGACGTTTTTCGGAACTATAAAGCCCCGGCGCAACAAAGGCCCAGAGCTGATAAAGAATAACTGGCATCGCCAGGAATACCGACAACATTAAGACCAGTTTGAAGGGCGTCAAAAACGGTGATGCAACGTCTATCGCAATCATCGTTGAACCTTCCGGCATATGTTTGGTTAGCGGTTCTGCCAGATAAGTGTAGATTTCGTTAGCCCAGTAAAACAGACTCAGAAAAATCACCAGAATGGCTAATACCATTCGAACCACGCGGTCACGTAATTCGACCAGATGCGACATTAAACTGCCGCTTTTGTCTTCTGCGGCTGAATCCTGATCACTCATTTGGCGGCTACTTTTTTGACTTTAGGTTTTGCAGTTTTAGCTTTGGCTGACTTTGGCTTCGCTACTTTGGGTTTAGCTGCCTTTGTTGCTGCTTTAGGTTTAGGTTTAGATTTTGGTTTAGATTTTGCCCTGGGCTTGGGCTTTTCCGCTTCTTCCGGCGGATAAAGTGTTTCGGCCCAGCTCTCTGGGCTTCCGGGCAGTGTTTCAACCTCAGCAGAAGCATCGCTGGAGGTTTCGACAGTTGAATTAGCGATGTCATTAATACTGTTATCGACATCCTTGCCTACATCACTGACCGCTTTCTTTAAGGTCTGCAATTCTTCCTGCTGCGTTTTAAGAATGTCGCGTAACTCGTCAGCACGTAGCTCGCTTTCGACATCGGCTTTGACACTTGTCATAAAGCGGCGCAGTTTGCCGAAGTATTTCCCGGCCGTTCGCGCAACGCCCGGCAGGCGTTCAGGACCGATGACAATCAAAGCCACGATACCGATGAGCGCCAGCTCTGTGAAACCCATGTCAAACATCTACGGTTCCTAAATAAGGACGGGGGAGTCGGTTAAAACGAAACGAATCACATTAGTACCGATTTATCAGGAAGCCTTGTCCTTTTCCTCAGTCGCCTTGCCTTCGATCACCGCGCTGCTGGCGGTATCACTCTTATCATCGACAGACTCTTCTTCTTTGACTGATTTCTTGAAATTCTTGATCGCACCGCCTAAATCGCCACCCACATTGCGCAATTTTTTTGTGCCGAATAACAGGATGACAATCCCCAGGATCAATAATAATGACCAGATACTAATTCCACCAAAACCCATGTTTCACCTCTATTTACTGTGTCGCGAAGCTTTTTCGTCGATACCAGACAAACCGAATCTTCTTTCGAGTTCATCCAGCACCTGCTGCGCGGTTAAATTCTGTTGTGCCAGCAGCACCAGGCTATGAAACCATAGATCAGCCGTTTCATAAACAATCTGTTGTTTGTCACCTGATTTTGCGGCAATAATTGTCTCTGCAGACTCTTCACCGATCTTCTTCAATATGGCATCGAGGCCCTTATCGTAAAGGCTCGCGACATACGAAGAATCGGGCTCAGCACCCTTTCTCGATTCAAGCACTGCCATCAAGCGCGCGAGTATATCATCACTCATTGATAAATCTCGTCTGGATTTTTAATTATTTCTTCGTCTACCTGCCATTCGCCGTCTTTTAAGACACGAAAGAAACAGCGACGCCGCCCTGTATGGCAGGCAATGCCGCCAAGTTGTTTAACCTGCATTAAAATCACATCGGCATCGCAATCGATGCGCAGCTCGCTCAATTCCTGCACATGACCCGATTCCTCCCCCTTGAACCAGAGCTTCTGCCGAGAGCGCGACCAGTACACTGCACGATTATGCTCGCGTGTCAGCGCCAGTGCCTCGCGGTTCATCCAGGCCATCATGAGGATTTCGCCGGTTTCGGCATCCTGAGCGATGGCCGGGGCCAGGCCATCGTCATTCCAGGCAATTTGATCGAGCCACGAATCAGTCATTAATCTCGCACCTCGATTCCGCAGGATTTCATGTAAGCCTTGGCTTCACTAATACTATATTCACCAAAATGAAAAATGCTCGCGGCCAGTACTGCGTCTGCCTTGCCCAATAACACACCATCAGCAAGATGCTGTAAATCGCCAACGCCGCCCGAGGCAATTACCGGCACACGCACGGCATCGGAGACGGCGCGGGTCAAGTCATTATCAAAACCGATTTTGGTGCCATCGCGGTCCATGCTGGTGAGCAAGATTTCTCCGGCGCCATAATCGTCCATTTTCCGAACCCATTCGATGACGTCAATCCCGGTTGGTTTGCGGCCACCGTGGGTGAAAATTTCCCAGCATCCCGGCTCGACCTGCTTGGCATCAACGGCAACCACGATACACTGCGAACCGAATTTATCCGCGGCCTGCTTGACGAATTCTGGATTGAACACGGCAGCAGTATTAATGCTGACCTTATCTGCCCCGGCGTTGAGCATGCGGCGGATATCGGCTATTTCGCGAATGCCGCCACCAACGGTAAGCGGGATAAACACTTCGCTGGCGACCGCTTCGACGACATGCACCATGGTCTCCCGGTCATCCGAACTCGCGGTGATGTCCAGAAACGTCAGTTCATCCGCGCCTTCCAGATTGTAACGCCGCGCGACTTCGACCGGATCACCGGCATCACGAATTTCGACGAATTGCACGCCCTTGACGACACGACCATTGTCGACATCAAGGCAGGGAATAATACGTTTGGCGAGTGACATATTTAATGCTGGTCGACGTAAGCCTGAGCTTCCTGGAGGCTGATAGTGCGCTCATACAGGGCGCGGCCGATAATCGTGCCGGAAATACCCGAGGCCTTCACTTCGTTAAGACGCTTGATATCTTCGATGTCGGTGACCCCGCCCGATGCGATCACCGGTATGCTAATCGACTCGGCGAGTTTGCGTGTAGCCTCGACATTGACACCCTGCATCATGCCATCGCGGCTGATATCGGTGTAAACAATGGCCGCCACACCCTGATCTTCAAAGCGCTGAGCCAGGTGTTCGGCCGATTGATCGGAATCCTCGGCCCAGCCCTGAACCGCCACCATGCCGTCTTTGGCATCGATACCGACGATGACATTGCCGGGGAATTCCGAGCAAAGCTCGGTAACAAATTCGGGCTTTTTAACCGCCTGCGTACCGATGATGACAAAACTAACACCGGCTTCAAGATAAGCCTCGACTGTTTCGATAGTGCGAATACCACCCCCTATTTGAATCGGCAAGTCAGGATAAGCGGCTGAAATATCTTCAATCACATCGGCATTCACCGGTTTGCCCTCAAAGGCACCGTCGAGGTCGACCAGATGCAATCGCTGGCAGCCCTGCGCAACCCATTTGCCCGCCATCGCCACCGGATCGTCGGAGAATACCGTGCTGTCTTCCATACGGCCCTGACGCAGGCGCACGCACTGGCCCTGTTTTAAATCGATTGCCGGAATCAAAATCATGCCTGACCATCCCAATTTACAAAGTTTGATAAAAGCTGAAGGCCGGCATCCGCGCTTTTCTCGGGATGGCATTGCAGCGCAAAAACGTTGTCGCGAGCGATCGCAGCGGTGAAATTAAAACCATACTCGCATTCACCGACGATCAGAGAACTGTCTTCGGTTTTTAAATAATAACTGTGCACAAAATAAAACCGGCTATTGTTTTCTATGCCCTGCCAAAGCGGATGCTGTCGAGCTTGCCGGAGCTGGTTCCAGCCCATATGCGGCACTTTGAGCCGATTATTGTCGCGGTCTCGATGATTATCGCCGAAGTAACAAACCTTGCCCTGAAAAACCCCGAGACACTCGGTCCCCTGGTTTTCTTCGCTGGTTTCGATTAATACCTGCATACCCATACAGATGCCCAGAAAAGGCTTGTGCGCGGCCGCTTCTACAATCGTATCGCGCAAGCCGTATTCGTCGATGGCGCGCATGCAATCGCGCGCCGCACCCTGACCGGGGAAAACCACGCGGTCGGCATTCATAACCTGCTGCGGGTCAGAAGTCAGAGTCACCTGCTGATTTTTATCCACGACATGTTCGAGTGCCTTCACTACTGAGCGCAAATTGCCCATGCCGTAATCGATAACAGCAATATTTTGCATCGATTAAAGTGTGCCCTTGGTGGACGGGATCACCCCGACCATGCGCTCATCACGCGAGGCGGCGACCCGTACGGCACGACCGAAGGCCTTGAAAATGGTTTCGGCGATATGGTGGGCGTTCTTGCCCTGCAAGTTATCGATATGCAAAGTCGCCGAGGCATGATTAACAAAACCCTGAAAAAATTCGTGGAACAAATCGACATCGAACTGGCCGATACGATCGCGTGGGAATTCGACTCGATACTCGATGCCCGGCCGACCGGAAAAGTCGATAACAACCCGCGACAGGGCTTCGTCCAGCGGTACATAGGCGTGCCCATATCGCATGATGCCTTTTTTATCGCCGAGCGCCTGCGCAAATGCCTGGCCGATGGTGATGCCGATATCTTCCACGGTGTGATGATCGTCGATGTGTAAATCCCCCGTGGCTTCGATGTCGAGATCGATCAGGCCATGGCGAGAAATCTGTTCGAGCATATGCTCAAGAAACGGGATTCCGGTATCGAAACTGGACTTTCCGCTACCATCGAGATTAATCGAAACACGAATCTGTGTTTCCAGGGTATCCCGGGTAACTGTAACACTACGATCTGACATGAATATCGCTATCTATCTGGGCTGAAGAGGTTGCCGATAATAATCGACATCGTGCATGATTTCGACCTTTTAGTTGCGCGATTTTCGATTGCAATAACGATTATTGAATTGCCAGCGATTAAAGCGCCAAACTCTCCAACCAGGTCCCGACTGCCTCGACCAGCTCGTCACCGCGATCGGTGAAATAGTGATTGGCATTATCGATCACCAACTGCTTCGATTTTGCATGACCAGCCACCTGCATTTGTTGCCAGCGTGCGGGCGCGAGTCGATGGACCGCGGGATAGTCATCGCCACCATAGATGTCGAGGACTGGGACCGACAGATTTGCCAGCGGGAAATCTTCCTTCATCGGTTGCTTGTAGTCAGTCGCACCCATGCCGATGCCAACATAGGCGGCAAGTCCTTTATCGCCCTGTTTTCTCAGGTAGTTCATTGACATGTGCACACTGCAACTATGGGCAATCAGGACGATATGCTGATTACCTGCCGACAATAAATAGCTAATTGCAGCTTCGATGCGCGGGATTGCTTCGTCGAAAATGGGCACATAATCATAGTATTTAGCTTCTTTGTCGAGCACCGGCATTTGAATCGACAGCGTATTCCAGCCGTGATCGACCAGGCCAACGCGCAGGGGCTGCACGGTGTCGACCCAGTCAGCATGGAAGCCACGACCATGCATAACAATCACCGCCTTGTCCGATGAATCGGCCTTGGTATAGATGCTCATGAATTCTCGATCACCGCTGCTGAGCATTTCGACTTCACCATCGAAAATCGCATCGACGATTTCATCGGCCATGCGCGCTTCGCGTTGCCAGTCAGTAGCAGCCACATGCGCACTAAACTGAATCAGGGTAAGGGTCAACAACAGGCAGATTACTTTCATTTGCCACTCCTCCAGGTATTTATTATCTAGTCGAGAATAAAGGTGACGGGTCCATCGTTTATTAATTGAACCTGCATATCGGCACCGAATACACCCGATTCTACCTTAGTAAAACGATTGCGGGCGATATCCAATAACGAATAAAAGACCGACTTTCCATGCTCGGGCTTTGCCGCCGAAGTGAAGCTGGGTCTGCGGCCTTTTTTGGTGTTCGCCGCGAGCG
>Ga0316189_10005535_pt1 | contig 12115 bp, 8 predicted proteins | sample LowCovwburrow_MG_FD_204930 | JGI IMG/M metagenome (GOLD analysis project Ga0316189, IMG submission 204930) | Coastal sediment microbial communities from Maine, United States - Lowes Cove worm burrow | ecosystem: Environmental > Aquatic > Marine > Coastal > Sediment | place: USA: Maine... | reverse complement strand
TCAGAATTAAAATCGGCCAGCTCAAAATAACTGGTTCCGTTTACCGCGTCAAAATCTAGCACTATTTTTTCCTTGAACGAATTGTCGCCAACATTATAGTAAATTGTTATTTGCTCCCTAGCCTGTGTCATCAAAGCGATAATATCTGGTTTACCGTCTTTATTGATATCCGTTATTTCTACTTTTCTAGTACCCGGCAAGGTATTTAAAACATGTTCTTTAGAAGGATCAAAATCATCGAACCATGAAAGTTTACCGCCATAATGACCGAAGCTACATAAAACTAAATCAGATTTCCCATCTAGATTAAGGTCCTCGACTTCAAAATTTACCGGACGTTTTAAATTCGAAAAAATTGACTCAGCACCTTTTCCAGAATCGCCATCCAAACTGTAGAGGTTGCCTAAAGACTGATCAGATGGCGAAAGTTTACCCAAAGTTAGTAACAAAGGATTTCCGTTAGTATTAAAATCTAAATGGGAAGCAGGACTATCTAAAGTATATGTATTTAAAATGCTACCCTTATTATCTAATACAAAAAGATTTTTAAAGTCTCCTACATACAAATTTGAAGACACACTATCATAACGCAATAAACTTACCTGTGGTAGCTTAGAATCGCCAATACGAATGGTCTGCGCATTAAATGGAAACGCTGTTTTGGAAGTTTCAGCAACTCTTTCTACACTAGGTAAATTCTCAGGTGCATTATCCAAATAATACTTTTGTACCAGTTTCCAATCTGTTTCCGATACTAACGGATACTCAGGGTAAACATTTAATTTTCGCACCAAGTTTGCTTCTGTTGGCTCCATGTCCTCATCCCACTGTTTACCGGCTATCTTGAGACCAAGCCTCAACCCCATATTGGGAAGAACACTATTTTTCCATGTAGGCCTATCTAGGGATTTTGGATCAGGTAGTTTATGACAAGTAGCACAATAAATCGATGCTAATTTTTTTCCTTTTTCCTGATTTTGAAGGTTTGGAGTCACTATGGTGTACTCCAAAGACAGCTCGTTTCTAGTTGATAATGCCAAAACAACAAAAATGGGAAGCCCAAAAAGTAAAAGAAATTTCTTCGTCATAACCAAAGATTATTCAATCTCAACCAAAATAGGACAGTGATCGCTATGTTTGGCTTCAGATAAGATAATAGACCTTTTTAATCTATCTTCCAGAGGCTCAGCTACCATAGCGTAATCCAATCGCCATCCTTTATTATTATTTCTTGCATTTGCTCTGTAACTCCACCACGTATAATTATCGGGCTCTTTATTAAAATATCTAAAACTATCTATAAAACCGCTATCAATCATAGCACCTATCCACTCCCGTTCTACAGGTAAAAACCCAGAAACATTTTTAAGTCCTATCGGATTGTGTATGTCTATCGCTTCATGACAAACGTTATAATCTCCTAAAACGATTAAGTTAGGACGTTTCTTTTTTAATCCATTGAAATATTCTTGAATTTCATCCATGTAGTTTAGTTTAAACGCTAAACGATCCAAATTGGTTCCAGAAGGTAAATACATGCTCATAATCGAAATTTCGCCAAAATCTGCGCGAATGTTACGCCCTTCAAAATCCATGGTTTCAATTCCAGTACCATACTGAACATGATCTGGTTCCTTTTTGGATAAAATAGCAACCCCGCTATATCCTTTCTTCTGAGCACTATACCAATAAGTGTTGGCATATCCCGCTGCCTCAAAAACCGAAAGATCAAGTTGATCTTCTTGCGCTTTTATTTCTTGTAAGCAAACTACGTCGGGGTCCACCGCTGCCAACCAATCTAAAAATCCTTTTTTCAATGCAGCACGGATACCGTTTACATTATATGAGACAATCTTCACTTCGCAAATTTTTCTCTAAAGTAAGCATTGTTCCGTTTTTAAGCGATGAATACAGGTATTTAAATCAGGTTCAATTTCAAACCTAACAACTCAATGAAAACGCAGAAAAGTAAACAGATTTTGCCATGGGCGTCTCCCTAGGCGGTAAATTCATTTCCAAAAGGGGTTTTGTGCCGAGGTACATGGAGGTAATCTTCTGAAATCAGATAATGTGGTCGAGATGATATTTCATTAGGCTTTCGCTTTTAATCCTTACTTTTGAGTCTTTAATTTTGATAGATGAGGCTGATTTTTTTTATTCTTTTTGTCGTTAGTTTTGCTTTCTTTGGGTCGGCACAACAGCCCGTTAATAAAGATAGCATTACCCAATTGGACGAGGTTATCTTACTAGATGCCTTACGAAAACAAAATACTATTGGCATCACCCCATCAGAAATTATTTCTGCACGTACTTTTCAAAACTACAGTCCCGTATCCATGGTTCCTGCCATGAATCAAATTCCTGGTGTTTATGTCTTTTCTGGTGCGCTTAATACCAATAGAATCACCATACGTGGTATTGGTTCAAGAACACTTTTTGGCACGGATAAACTTAGGATGTATTATGCTGACATCCCAGTTACAGATGGATCCGGTTTTTCATCGATTGAAGCTTTTGACTTAGAAAACCTAAGTCAAATAGAAGTAGTTAAAGGGCCAAAGGGCACTGCCTATGGGGCCAACTTAGGTGGAGCTATACTATTAAGCCCTAAAGAAGCGCTAGGAATGTCTACCAATTTCTTTAATAATAGTACGGTTGGCTCTTTCGGACTATTGAAAAATAACCTGTCCTTTAATCACTATGACGGCAAACTGCGGCTAGGATTACAATACGGTCATTTAGAAACGGATGGGTATCGGGAAAACAGTAATTTTGAGCGAGATGGGCTACTCCTGAACACCTCGTATCAAATCAATGAAAAGAACAATCTTTCATTGCTTGTAAACCATATAGACTTTACGGCGCAAATACCAAGTTCTTTGGGTGCCACAGCTTTTGCAGAAGACCCACAGCAAGCTACATTTACATGGAGGGCGTCCCAAGGTTTTGAAGCTAATAATTACACCTTAGTCGGGCTTAATCTTGTACATAAGTTTACTGATAATTTTCAAAATTCTACAAGTATTTTTTATTCTTACTTAGACAAAGAAGAAGCCAGACCTTTTGGTATTTTAGAGGAAATTACAAAAGGCTACGGGCTAAGAACACGATTTTCTGGGAGCTTTTCTTTTAACAACAGTTCTGCACAATATACCTTAGGAGGCGAACTTTTTAAAGATGAATACGATTGGGACGAATTTCAAAATCTTTATGAAGAAAATGATGGGAATGGTAGTCTGAAAGGAAATCAGTTTGCCCGAAATAAAGAATTTAGAAATCAATGGAATCTTTTTGGATCTCTTTTGGTTCCGTTATCAGATAAATTATCGACCCAATTGGGACTCAATATCAACAAAACCGATTATGACTACCGAGATTTATTTAATTCCGGTGCGGAAAACAAAAGTGCAGACCGCAATTTTGAGGCCATTATCCTACCCAACCTACAGCTAACGTATCAGGTTGGTGAAAACCATAAAATCTACGGAAATATAAGTCGGGGGTTTTCCAATCCCACGGTTGAGGAAACCTTAACGCCAGATGGCGTCATCAATCCAGATATTACCCAAGAAACAGGTATGAACTATGAATTGGGAACACAACTCCTTTTGGATAAAAACAGACTACGAATAGACCTCTCTATCTACCAAATGAATATTAGAAACCTGTTGGTTGGCGAACGCATAGAAGAAGACCGTTTTGTAGGTAAAAATGCAGGGGAAACTAGGCATAGAGGTGTTGAAGTAAGCTTAAATTATACTTGGATCTTAAACAAAAACATACAATTATCTCCTTTTATCAATTACACCTTCAATGACCATGAATTTATAGAATTTATAGACGAAGACGAAGACTTTTCCGGAAATGCACTCACTGGTGTTCCAAAGCTAACGGGCACCTCTGGAATTCAATTGCGATTATTCCAAAACTTTTATTGGAATACGACCCACCAGCACGTAAGCGCCATCCCCTTGACCGATGCCGGAGGACTAGATAGTGATTCATTCTCGGTCTTTACTACGCGACTGGGCTACCTTAAAAAACTATCGGACAACTTTACGTTAGGTATAGATTTTGGCATCAATAATCTGTTCGATACGGTTTATGCCCAATCTGTACTCATTAACACCCAAGGATTCGGCGGTCGTGAACCACGTTATTTTTACCCAGGCGATGCTAGAAATTATTATGGAAGTATTCGATTGGGATACAAGCTCTAATCCATCTTTTTAAGCCAGCCTTTCATGTCCACTGCTTTGTGAATAATTGATTTTAAATCGGCAATGGCAACACGTTCCTGTTCCATAGAGTCGCGATGACGAATGGTAACTGTTTGATCTTCCAAAGTTTGATGGTCTACCGTAATACAGAACGGAGTTCCATTAGCATCCTGCCTACGGTACCGACGACCTACAGCGTCTTTCTCGTCATAGGTGACATTGAAATCCCATTTAAGGTCATCAACTATCGCGTGGGCAACATCTGGTAGTCCATCTTTTTTAACTAAGGGTAAAATAGCTGCTTTCATTGGGGCCAATACTGCAGGTAATTTCAAAACAGTTCTTATGGAACCATTTTCTAGTTTCTCATCCTGAAGCGAATTTGCAAATACGGCTAAAAACATACGATCTAGCCCAATAGAAGTTTCCAAAACATAGGGTACATAATTTCTATTGGTCTCATGATCAAAGTACTGCAGTTTTTTACTTGAAAACTTTTCATGGCTACTTAAATCAAAATCAGTTCTTGAATGTATTCCTTCCAATTCTTTAAAGCCAAACGGGAAACGGAATTCTATATCGGCTGCCGCATCTGCGTAATGTGCTAGTTTATCGTGATCATGGAAACGATAATTATCTTGGCCCAAACCTAAAGATAAGTGCCATTTCATGCGCTTCTCTTTCCAGATATCATACCATTCCTTTTGTGTGCCTGGCTGAATGAAGAACTGCATCTCCATCTGCTCAAATTCACGCATCCTAAAAATGAACTGCCGTGCTACAATTTCGTTTCTAAATGCTTTTCCAGTCTGTGCTATTCCAAAAGGAATTTTCATACGACCACTTTTCTGGACGTTTAAAAAGTTTACAAAAATACCTTGAGCCGTTTCCGGTCTCAGATATAGGTCCATAGCACTTTCTGCATTGGCACCTAGTTTTGTACCGAACATTAAATTGAATTGTTTTACATCTGTCCAATTCTTGGACCCTGACATAGGACAGGCGATATCTAATTCTTCGATCAACGCTTTTACATCTACCAAGTCTTCCTTGGCTAAGGATTGCCCCATTCGTTTTAAAATGGCATCGCCCTCCTCTTTATAATCTACCACACGTTGATTGGTGGCTAAAAACTGCTCTTTATCAAATTTATCGCCAAAGCGTTTCGCTGCTTTTTTTACTTCCTTCTCTATTTTAGAATCTAGCTTACCTACGTAATCTTCTATTAAAACATCTGCACGATATCTTTTCTTGGAATCCTTATTATCTATCAATGGATCGTTAAAAGCATCTACATGGCCAGAAGCCTTCCAAATGGTAGGATGCATGAAAATGGCAGAATCCAACCCAACAATATTATCGTTAAGCTGCACCATGGCCTTCCACCAGTACTCTCTTATGTTTTTTTTAAGCTCTGCACCGTTCTGACCATAGTCGTAAACAGCACTTAACCCGTCGTAGATTTCACTGGATTGGAATACGTAGCCGTATTCCTTTGCGTGGGATATAACTTTCTTAAAATTATCTTCTTGATTTGCCATGTGGCAAAAATAGAATTTTACCTATAAACAAGTGTAATTATTTCAATTGAAATTCAGAAGAGGTTATTAAACGTTCGTCCTCAAAAACATTAAGGGTATACGTGCCTTCTTTCAAAGAGCCTTCCGGAACTGTTATAACCTCGCAAACAGAAGTTTCACTACCTAAGAATATAAATTCGACCCGCTTACTGTACACATTACCATTCACGATAATCGTATTGGCATTATCCTCCACAATCTGTTTGTTGGGGTCTAAGAATTGAAAGTAAATAACTTTTTCCGCTTCAACTTCACTGGGGTCTTTAAGAATAGTTACACAACCTCTTAACTTTTCTATAGTAGAAGCTTTGTTAGTGCCCACAGGCCTAGCACTTCTCATTCTAAAACCACGGCCTTCAGAAAAGTCCATTTTCAAATAGCTTTTTGTTTTGAGTTTTTGATTCAGTTCTAAGATTTTTCTGCGTTGCAATGCTTCTGCTTCGGCAAGAGAACTACTATTTGATCGCAGTATTTCTACTTCATTTCTAGTTTCCTCATACTTTTCGGTCAATAGCATGTTATTATACCTAAGGAAATTATTTTTCAATTTAAGACTATCATTCTTGGCCTCAAGTCTTCGCAATTCTGTCTTAAACTCTCTTAATTTATCAATAGTGAAGGTTAATCTCCCAACAGAATCCAATAACTGCTGAACCTCATACTTGGCATCTTGCAGCTCAATATCGTTTACTTCGTTCAAGGTAGACAAACGATCAACGTCCGCTTTCATCAGAGTAAGGTCACTCATCAAAATATTCTTTTCTTTTTCCAGAAAGTCTATTTCAGAAGCTGATTGTGCATAACTGTAATAAAAGGCTATAAGAATACCTATCACAACGGCGAGAAGGGCAGCGAGAATTATTTTATAATTGAAATTGTTATCTTGACTCTCCATTAAAAAATAGCCGTTAAGTAGGTTTATAAAAATTATAGGATTTGGCCCATAACAAGCTTTCAAATATAATAAACGATATAAACACCCTCCTATTACCTGTGGTATGTTTTGGATGTAACGTGCGATTATATAGAGGAGAGAAACATCTGTGTACCGTTTGTCGACATCAATTACCACTCACCGAGTACACTTTTAACGTTGAAAATCCGATAGACCGTATTTTTTACGGACGAATTAACATAAAAAAGGCAAATTCCTTTCTATTCTTTACAGACCATGGTATTGTAAAGAATATAATCCATCATTTAAAATATAAAGGTCAAGAACAAATAGGTGAATTTCTAGGGGATTGGTTTGGTAACATCCTAAAGGAAAACAATTATTTACCGGATATAGATTTTGTGATTCCAGTCCCTCTTCATAGGAAAAAATTAAAAAAAAGAGGGTATAACCAAACATCTTTATTTGCGAAACAATTAGCGCTTCACCTTGGAAGTAGCTACAACGACCAACTACTGATAAAAACCGCAAACACCAGAACACAAACAAAGAAAACAAGATTAAGCCGTTGGTATGATAACAGGTCACTTTACGAAATCACAAATACAGCATTACTTAAAAACACAAAAATTCTACTAGTGGACGATGTAATTACCACAGGCGCCACTATGGAACTTTGTGCCACCCAGATAAATAAAGTACAGGGCACCACAGTGTTTATAGCTAGTATGGCAGTCGTAATGTAAACAGTGAGCTAAAATACTACTAGACAAACTATCTGAAAGTTCAACTCTCTTTGGATTATAGTACTTGAATTTAGTGATTAGTTTCTAGGTTATGCTTTGATTTAAGGTGCTGAAGTTATAGGAAGAGCTATTCTGAATAAAACCAAGAAGCCTATAAATTTTCAATTAGGTGTTGGTTTAGTTTCTATTAAATATGTTGTTTCTTTGTGGGTGAGAACTATTCAAATGTTACGAAGATTATTAGCCGTCTTTTTTATTTTTTTCATAGCCTTGGCCTTTTATCAATGTGCTCGAAGAGGAACCCCTACGGGAGGTCCAAAGGATGAAACACCACCGGTCCTATTAAAAACGGAGCCAGAAAACATGACTATCAATTTTAAGGCCCAAAAAATCAGGCTTTATTTTAATGAACTTGTAAAGCTAAAGGACGTTCAGGAACAACTCATTGTTTCGCCACCATTAAAATACCAGCCAGTACTTACCCCACAAGGTGGGGCGAATAAGTTCATAGAGATTACGATTAAGGACACCCTTTTGGAGAATACCACCTATACCCTGAACTTTGGACAAAGTATCGTAGATAACAACGAAGGAAACCCGAACAGTTTCTTAACCTACGTTTTTTCAACAGGCAGTTATATAGATTCTTTAGAACTCTCTGGAGCTATAAAAGACGCCTTCAATAGAAAAGCAGATGATTTCGTAAGCGTAATGCTTTACCAGATAGATTCTGCTTATACAGACTCTACCGTATACCAGAAACCACCAAACTATATTACGAACACGCTAGACAGCACTGTAATCTTTAAGTTAAGAAACCTTAAAGAAGGAACCTATGCCATCTTTGGAATTAAGGACGCTGCGAAGGACAATATATTTGATCAAAAAGTAGATAAAATCGGGTTCATTAGTGACACCATAACCCTCCCCACAGATTCTATTTATCTTCTCAACCTGTTCAAAGAGGAACCGGATTACGGCGTCATAGTGCCTTCAATGGTCGCAAAAAATAGAATTAATTTCGGTTATTTTGGTAATGGAGCGGATATTGAAATTAATACGCTGACCCAATTGCCAGACAGCGTTAATTCTATAATCCTAAAAGAACGGGACAAAGACACTTTGAACTACTGGTTTACACCGTTCGAAATGGATTCCCTAATTTTTACAGTAACCAATGAAAAATTAACAGTAAAAGACACCTTTGTCATCAAAAACAGAAAGGTGGGAGTAGACTCCCTCCTATTAAACCTCAACCAAAAAGGAACACTGAAATTTGATAAACCGCTAAGCATTTTATCCAACACGCCCTTGGTTAAAGCGGATAGCGCTAAAATTAATTTTATAAATAAAGACTCCATAAAAGTCCCCTACACCCTTGTGTTGGATAGTTTAGAAAATAAATTGAATATCGTTTTTGAACCACAAGCTGACGAAAAGTACAAAATGCAACTATTGCCTGGTACCGTTTTAGATTTTTTTGGAAATACAAACGATACCCTTTCTTATTCCTTTGGCACCAAAAGTCCTGCCGATTATGGGAATTTGCAACTTAATTTGGAGGGAAGTGCTATTTCCTATCCCTTAATAGTGCAATTATTAAATGAAAAAGAAGAGGTACAGCGCGAAACATTTTCCGAAGGGCCACAAGTTTTTGAATTCAATAATATAGACCCAGGCAACTATCTTGTTCGGGTTATATTCGATGAGAACCAGAACAAAAAATGGGATACGGGAAGCTATTTAAAGCAAGTGCAACCAGAGAAAATCAGCTACTATCCTGGCGTAATAGAGATGCGTGCAAACTGGGAAAAGATTGAAACCTTTATCCTAAAAGAGTAAAAGCGTCCCTATCGTTAAGAAAACCAAGTTTATCTCGTGTTTCGATTATATGTTTCTTTGATAACGTTACCTCTAAAATTTCCTCCTTGTTAGAAAATCCTAATTGTTCCCCTAATGCATCGTATACAGCCGAATGTCCAGAATAGTGGTGACCATTAGCATCCGTTCCTACCCTATTGACACCAACACAATAACTCATATTTTCAATGGCCCTTGCCCTTAGTAAAGTGTCCCAAGCAGCTACTCTCGTTTTTGGCCAGTTTGCAACATAAAGTAGCACATCATATTGTGCGGTGTTTCTACTCCAAACAGGGAAACGAAGGTCATAACAGATTAAGGGGCAAAATTTGAATCCTTTGTAGGTTTCCACAAGTAATTCTTTTCCTTGCATATATTTCTTATCCTCACCGGCAAGGGTGAACGTATGCCTTTTGTCATAACTGGAAAAACTACCGTCTGGCTTAACAAACAATAACCTATTATAATTCCTTGTGCCTTCTCTAAAAACTGTACTTCCAACAATAGCGGCATTTGAAGTTTGTGACATGAGCTGCATCCAGGCTAAGGTGGCCTTATCTTCAGAAATAGCAATTTGGTCCGGACACATCGTAAAACCGGTAGTAAACATTTCTGGGAGTACAATGACATCGGCATCCGATGAGACAGCTTTAATTTTCTTAGTAAATACACTTCTATTTTCCTTTGGACTTTCCCAAACAAGAGGTGCTTGTATCAATACTATTCTAAGTTTTTCTTCCATAAAAAGTAATGTTGGTTACCGTAACCAATTAAACTGCCATGACTTTACCATTCTAAACGACATATTTACTTATTATTTACCTTCAAGCAAATCAATCAATATTGGAGCACCTTGTAGCTTAGCATGATCTAGCGCCGTATTGCCGCGTGCATCCTTTACAGATGTATCCGCTCCATATTCCAAAAGTATTTTTATGATTTCTGGTCTATTAAAGGTTACTGCATAAATTAACGGACTGGCACCCATAGTATTGCGTTCGTTAACATTGGAGCCTCTTGCTATTAGTTTTTGTGCCAACTCTAAATATCCTTTAAAACAAACACCCATTAGTGCGGTATTGCCTGTTTCGTCCTTGTCATCGATTGAAGCGCCACTTTCCAGTAAAAAATCTGCTATTTCAATATGATTATAGTATGTGGCAAGTATTAATGGTGTGCTACCCCTAGTGTCTTTTATCTGTAATAAATTACTGTTATTTTGAATCAGTTTTTTGACGATCGTCAAATTCCCATTGCGTATTTCGCTAAAAAAAATATCCTTGTTTTCCATAGTAGCCTAAAATAATATTCTACGAATTTCCGAATTATTTTAAAAATTTCTAACCTAAACACCTCATTCATTATGACAGTATTTAATTCAAATAACGGCTAATACTCATTAGAAAAATTGGATTAGGTCAAAAGAATTACAATTCTAGTAATTTTCTTCCAAACAATAACAAGTATGATTACCTATGAAATTCCATATAAAAACATAGGAAATACCAGTATGGGATAGCTTTCAATTCCATAGTTACATTTGATCAAGATTTTAGATTCTTATCTTTTCTTTTGTGGTTACAAACCCATCCCAAAGCAAAGGAAAATGTGTTATTATAAGTTTTGTAAAAGGCTTTATCCAATTTACAGTAGTGTTTATAAAAATGCTGACTGATGCTCAAAAAGGCAAATCAGAAATCGTAGATAGCCATTGCCTTTGGCTTTATGGCCGCTATCAAAATATCGAACAGTGCAAAAAAGAAAAAATATAAGACCAACGTAATACGTACTTGCTCATTCATTAACTCAAGAGAAGTAGAAGTGGTAAAGAAGTACCCCATTGCTACAAAATATAGTGTAAAACCAATTACACCATCAGATTTAGCAGACATTCAGAACTATTAGAAGCAACAACCTAAAGATATCCCTGTACTTTCCCATTAAATTAAAATAAGTAACTACTTAAAATCGTACATATTTTCCTACCTTTAAGATAGTTAATTCTTAATTAAATTATTTGGAAACAGTTCCCATAAGCCTCATAGTTAAAGATTCCTTATACCCAATAGCCTTATTGGACAATGACCTTAGGCTAGTAAACTATTCCAATAGTTTCTTGGAAACATTTACGGACAAAACTGAAATACAAGGGGAAAGCATCCTGGACATTATTCAAAATAGTCCAGAACAGTTTAAGCAACATCTAGAGGAATCCTTACAAGGAAGAACGCAGCTCAAAGCAAGTGCCAAATTTGCACTTCCTAATGGCAATGCTCATTGGTTAAAATGGAAACTACAAGTTATTACACAAGGGGAAGATATGCCTAACTGCGTTTTGGTTATGCTAGAGGACATTACGGAAGAAAAAAGAAATGCAGAATTGTTACTTCGTGCAGAACTTGTATCCAGAACAGGTAGTTGGGAGGTTGACCTTGTTCAAAACACTGTGTTCTGGAGTCCAATGACTAAGATTATCCATGAGGTTCCGTCAGATTATTTACCCACCATAGCGGGGGGTATTAACTTCTATAAAGAGGGCTTTTATAGAGACCTTATATCTAAACTAGTTAACGATGCCATGGTAGACGGCAAACCTTGGGATACAGAGCTTATAATCGTTACCACAAAAGGCAAGGAATTATGGGTTAGGGCCAAAGGAGAAGCTGAACTGGTTAAAGGTACTTGCATTCGCATTTCTGGAACGTTTCAAGATATAGATGAAAAAAAGAAAATTGAACTTAAGTACAACGAAACGGCAGAACGTTTAAAAATTGCTACAAACACGGCAAATATTGGTATTTGGGAATATGAAAT
>Ga0316189_10005534_pt1 | contig 12118 bp, 13 predicted proteins | sample LowCovwburrow_MG_FD_204930 | JGI IMG/M metagenome (GOLD analysis project Ga0316189, IMG submission 204930) | Coastal sediment microbial communities from Maine, United States - Lowes Cove worm burrow | ecosystem: Environmental > Aquatic > Marine > Coastal > Sediment | place: USA: Maine... | reverse complement strand
CACTTTCAGCCGAGCGGTCAAGGCCGGTTACGGATGACAAGACCAGCCGCAGGGCATAGGGCATAATGATGATGACGTGGGTAAAGACCAGACCGATAAAGGTGCCATACCAGCCCACTTTTGTCAGAAAACTCAAAAATGAAACGCCCAGCACAATGTGTGGCACCATCAGGGGTGACAGGAAGAAGGCCATGATCGGGCCGCGGCCTTTAAAGTTATAACGGGCAAAGGCCATGGATGCCGGCACCGCCAGCCCAACGGCAATGGTGGCCGAGGCCACACCCAGCATTACACTGAGATAAAAGGCATCGATAAAATGCGGATTATCGAGGATGGCGCGAAACCAGCGCAGGGAAAAGCCATCCCATGGCAGCGAAATATATCCTTTGGAGGTGAACGCAACAAGACAGACGATGACCAGCGGGGCAAGCATGAAAGCAATGAATACCGCATTAAAAGCAAGGGCAAGTGGCGTGTTTTTTCTCATTTGAAGGCCTGCGCGTATTTTCGTTCAATGAACTTGTTATAGGACATGATGATAATGATGTTGGCAATCAGCAACAATACGGCAATCGCAGCACCCAGTGGCCAGTTCAAGGAGCCAAGGTATTCGTCATAAGCCGTTGTGGCAACAACCTTGAGACGCCTTCCGCCGAGAATGGACGGGGTGGCAAAAGCGCTGGCGGTCAGCGCGAACACGATCACGCTACCAGACAATATACCCGGCATGATTTCGGGAATGACGATACGGCGCAGGACCGTAAACGGTGATGCCCCCAGCGACTGACCGGCGCTTTCAACCTGGGGGTCAAGCTTTTGCAGTGACGCCCAGACAGACAAGACCATGAAAGGAATGAGAACATGCACCAGCGCAATAACCACACCGGTAGTGGTGAACATCAGTTTTATCGGTTGGTCGATCAGACCGATAGCCATAAGGGACTGATTGATGACCCCCTTGCTGCCAATCAAAATGGCCCAGCCGAGGGTGCGGACAACAACGGAAACCAGCAACGGCCCGAGAATGGCCAGCATGCAGATTGATTTCCACGGGCTGCTCATTCGATGCAGAATATAAGCTTCGGGTGTGCCGAGCAGAACACAAAACACCGTCACCAGCACAGACATGCTCAGAGTACGCAGGAAAATACCGTGAAAATATGAATCCGTCACCACTTCAGTATAGTTAGCCAGGGTAAATTCCTCGATAATGCCGCCCTTGGTCATGTCATAGGAATAGAAACTGAGCATTAACGTCATGATCAGCGGGATGAGGAACATGCCGACATAAAGCGCCATCGCTGGTGTACTGAGCAGATAGGGGCGTATCTCGATATTGTTTTCTCTCGCCTGTGCCATCAGCCGGTCTCCCGCAACAGCATGCGCACTTCCTCAGGTGACCAGTCAAGACCGGTATTATTGCCTTCCTCAACATCCTGCTGACCGGTGTTTTGGCTGACAACAACCATTTCTCCAATTCTGGTGTCGATCTGGAAAACCCAGTGGGTGCCAAGGAAAATGCGGGCCTTGATGGTGCCCTCCAGCCTTCCCTTGCCAGTTTCCACCAGCCGGACTTTTTCGGGCCTGATGGAAACATCGACATTCGTATCGAGTGGAAACTTTGTTGTGTGAGCAAGAAACTCCACACCGTTAACATCGACCATGCTGGTACCATCAGATATGTCTTTCAAACCTCCATGAAAGACATTCGACTTGCCGAGAAATTCTGTAACAAAACTGTCGCCGGGGTGTTCATAGGCGATATAGGGTCGGTCAACCTGAGCCAGTTTGCCCTTGTTCATAACGGCAATACGGTCACTCATGGCCATAGCTTCGGACTGGTCATGGGTAACAAGAATTGTAGTGGTGCCAAGGGTTCTTTGAATAGCGCGCAGTTCGATCTGCATATCTTCGCGAATTTTGGCATCAAGGGCTGACAAGGGTTCATCGAGCAGAAGTACTTCGGGCTGTATAACCAGTGCTCTTGCAAGAGCGACCCGTTGTTGCTGTCCGCCTGAAAGCTCGCGCGGGAAACGGTGGGCAAAGTCGCCAAGATGAACCAGAGACAAGGTTTCGCGTACCCGCTCTTCACGTTCGGCCTTGTCGATGTTGCGCATTTCCAAACCAAAGGCAACATTGTCAAAAACGCTCATATGCTGGAACAGTGCATAACTCTGAAAGACAATACCGAGATTGCGTTTACTTGGCTTGATGTCAGTAATATCCTGACCATTAATATGAATGCTGCCCTGCGTCGGGGTAACAAAACCGGCGATCATCTGCAGGGTTGTGGTTTTGCCACAGCCTGAAGGTCCTAACAGGGAAACAAATTCACCTTTTTCAACTTCAAGGTCCATACGCTCGACAGCAACAAAGTCGCCGAATTTCTTGACGAGACCATCCAGATGCAGAAACGACATATCGTACCACCGCAATTTGTGAAAATAAGTAAGATCGGTGACCGGCAGGATAACACCTGCCGGTCAGATCAGTTTATCAGAATTAGAAGGTCTTAGCTTCTACTGTTCAACTTCACGGGTCCAGCGCTTTGTCCAGGCGGCGCGGGCCGGGTTGATGATATTCCAGTCAACCGCATTCAACGCGTTGATCTTTTCCGGGCCATAGGGAAGAGAATCGCCAAGCTCTTTGGGCAATTTGGTTTTCATGTTGGTTGGTCCCCAGCCTTTGGTGGTGGCAATGTGGGTCTGGACTTCCGGGGTCAACAGATACTGGATCAGGCTTTGGGCCAAATCCGGCACATCACTGCCAGCTACCGGGCAGGTACCAACCATCAAGGCTACACCGCCTTCTTTTGGATAGACAAAACCACCGGGGAAACCGGTATCGGCAAGCGACTTCAAACGGCCACTGCCCCAGACAGACAGAGCAGCTTCACGGTTCTGGAAGAGTTCTGACATTTTGCCCGATGAAGGCTCAAAGGTCAGCACATTGGGGCCGACTTCCTCGACAAAGGCCTTAAAGCCGGGATCAATGTTGTTTTCACCACCACCACGCAGACGGGCGGTCATGATCAGGGCATGCAGGCCATAGGTGTTGGTGATTGGTGGCACGACAACCTTGCCCTTGTATTTCGGGTCAGCCAGATCAGCCCATGATGTGGGAGCCGGCCAGCCGTTTTTCTTGAAGGTTTCCTTGTCATATGCCAGGCCCGTGGCAACAAAACCGACGCCAACAGCTTTTTCGGTATTCATCTTGGCGATGTCGTAGACATCTTTAAAAATTTCCGCATCCTTGATTGGCGCGCACAAACCGAGCGATATTGCCTGATACATCGGGCCATCATCGAGGAAAACCACATCGAGTTCCTGCTTGCCCTTTTGGGCCTGAAGTTTGGCCAGTGTTTTGGTTGAATTGCCCGGCACATAGACAACATCGGCATTGTTGGCTTTTTTCCAGGCAGGAAGAATGACTTCCATCATGAGTTTTTCAGTCGAGCCGCCATAGGCGCCCAGATAGAGAGTACGATCAGCAGCCTGCCCGGCTGTTGACAACATACAAGCGGCAGCGACACCGCATAAAAGTGAACGTAGTTTCATTGATTCCTCCCAAAAAAAATTTGCGTGACTGATTTTACGCATATTGAGCCATACACGTTGGCAAGCTAAGCAAACCACTCCTTATAAATCAAATATCAATTATTCCTTATTTTATAACTAAATGTTATAATCTATCAACAAACAACACGGAGAACCAACAATGCTGACATCGCGAATGATCGAAGCCTTCCGGGCGGTAATTCTTCATGGCAGCATGAGTGAGGCTGCTGCCTATCTTCATATCTCGCAACCTGCCGTTAGTCGTCTGATCAAGGATCTGGAAGCCGAAATCGGTTTTAATCTGTTTGACCGCCGTCATGGACGGGTTTTTGCCAATGATGATGCGCTGACTTTGTTTGAAGAAGTGCACCGGTCCTTTATCGGTCTTGAGCATATTGCCCAGGCAGCCGAGCATATTCAAAAACGCGAAACCGGAACCTTGCGGATTGCCTGTATGCCGGCCATCGGCTTGAGCATCATGCCGCGGGTCATTGCCCGGTTTTTGGAAATCTATCCGGGAATCAATATTTCTTTTCAGGTTGTGCGTTCACCAACCGTCATGCGGTTTCTCACTTCATTGCAATGCGATATCGGGTTTGTTGAAGCATCATTTCTGGCACCGTCGGTTAATGAGGGTGCAGTTTATCATCTGGGTTGCGTCTGTATTTTACCGCCTGGCCACCCTCTTGCCGACCAACCGACGATTACCCCGCAACATCTGGCGGGTGAACCGTTCATCTCGCTTGGCTCAGATTCTGAAACCCGCACCAAGATTGATGCCATTTTTGAAACTGCAGATGTACCACGTACCATGCAGCTGACTACACCAATCACCAATATGGTCTGTTCTCTGGTGCTGGAAGGCTGCGGGGTTTCGATTGTCGATCCGCTAACCGCCGATGTTTTTGCCCGGCAGGGGCTGATTGTTCGCCCGTTTGCACCTACTGCGACATTTTCCTTCCGGTCACTGTCATCATCACGCATATCCGGCACCAGTCTGGCTCATGAGTTCGATAAAATTTTTGCTCGTGAGCTGGCCGGGAATGTCTCTGGATCATAGGGCGGTCCCTTGAGCAGGGCCTGCTGCATGTATAGCCGCCATGCGTATTGAGGCGGCAATTTCTTCAGCTGTTTTTCGCGATTGAACGGCTCTGGCCATTGTCAAACCGCCAATCAAAATACCGAGCATTGCCCAGGCCCTGTTGCGTCGCTCAGCAGTTGTTCCATCGGCCAGACCAGCGGCCACCAGATCAGCAATTTTTTCCATTTTTTCTTCATAGATGGTTTGCACCTGGGAATCGGTACGGGCTATTTCAGGTGACAGGCTTGCCATGGCGCAACCACAAGCCAGATCATCGCGATGAGGTTTGCCAACATAATATTCGGCAAAGGCCTCAACCCACTTATCCCTATAATCTTTTTGAAATTTCGGGATACCCTCAATCACTGCATCAAGCCCGGCTTTAACAACAGCATCAAACGCACCGTTCTTTGAACCGAAATGCGCATAAAAAGCCCCCGATGTAGCCCCGGCCGCCTTGGCGATGCCATCAACCCCAATACCGGCGTAGCCGTGGCTCTTGAACTGCCTGCCTGCTGCTTCCAGCATGCGTTGCCGGGTTTGTTGCTTTTTGGTCAATGCGCCTGTCATCAAAGTCTCCATAAATAAAAAATATAGTGATCGTTATTTTTTTATTGACAATATAGCGATCGCTATGCAATTCATTTTTATAACGACCGTTATATATTATTTGCAGCCGGATTGCAACGCCGCTTTTCCCGACTGCATTGAGATGGAGAAGTGAAATGAAAAACCCGGGGCACCTGTCTGATGATTCCTACAGCCTTACCCTTAGCCGCCGCGAGTTGCTGGCAGCATGGGCTATTGCCACATCCGGCGTCATTATTTCAGCAACGGCAGGCAGTGCTGCTTCACATGCTGGAACCACTGACAATCAGAAAAGTGCAACCCGAAAGGAAAACCTTATGAACACAAAAGCCTTTGTCTATACCGAACTGCAAAATTCGGTCCCCTTCAGCAGTGTACCATGGAGAGATCTTAATGCCATGATTGCACGGCAACCCGGTTTTATCAATAAGACCTGGTTGTCCGGGGTTGGCAATAATTCTGTCGGCGGGCTTTACAGCTTTGACTCAATTGAAAACGCCAAACTGTACTGCACAGACTTTTTTCCCAATGAAATTGCGCTAAAACTTGGCGTTGCCCAGACCACGCGAGTATTTGATGCCACGCTGGTTAAAGCTGCCAGCCTTGACATGGGCTCACCACATTTCGGGGCCGCACCGGCAGTCATACCGGGTGCCTTTGTGTATACCGAAGTACAGGTCAACGTTCCATTTGAAAAGGCACCATGGCAGGACCGCAATCCTGTTCTGAAACAGCAAAAGGGCCTGATCTCAAAGCTATGGCTGAACGGTCTGAACACCAATACGCTTGGTGGTCTTGATGCCTTTGACACCATCGAAAATGCCAAGGCTTTTGCCATTGAGGAGTTTCCGAAAACTGCGGCCAAAATGAATGCCGCATTTTACACCCGGGTATTTGACGCAAAGGCGGCTGAAGCTGCCAGCCGTGATCTGAACTCACCCTATTACGCTTAACCAACCCTGCAAAACCCAACCAACCAGATATCCGGCGGGCAGTCTTTGTTCGGTTCGTCGGACAATACCAAAAGGAGAAAAAAATGCCTCTTATTCAAGTCACAGCACCAAAAGGTGCCCTTAACCAGCAGGATCGGGATGCCATGATGTCCCGGTTGTCAAATGCCGTGCTGAGAGCCGAAGGCGCCCCGCTCGAAGATGATGGCGCACAGTCACTCGTCTGGGCCCATTATTTCGAGTTGCCGCAAGGCACGTCCTATGTCGGCGGTAAAGCCCTGGACAACCCGCCACTGCGAATTGCCGTGACCACACCTGAAGGTGCGCTTAATGACGGCACACGCAAATCGCTGGTTGAGGAAATCGGCAGCATTGTCGATGAAATCTATGGCCAGTTCGATGGCAGGCTCAACCATTGGGCCATGCTTTATGAGGTCATGGAAGGCGGCTGGGCCGGTGGCGGACAGATATTCCCGCTGGCCGGCATTCAGGCTGCCATGAACATCAAGGCAGCCTGAAACTCAACCAATTCCCTCAACTTACCCCTCACAGGAGTCACTTAAAATGTTTAAAAAAACTGTATATGGCGCAGCACTTGTCGCTGCCATCACCTTTTCAGGCGCCACAAACGCACAGGTCGCATCTGAAAGCTGTCTGCCCATCGGTGGCGTTGCCATCGCCAATTTTTTTGCTGAAGGTGAAGGCAAACCGATCATCATATCAGCAACACTGACCGGCAGCGTAAGCACGGCAGCCGGCAAAATTACCGGACAAAGAAAGACAGCAACCGGTCTTGAAATGGATATGGAACACTATTTCGGCAAAGGCGATGGCGGACATATCTATACCAAAGACCTTGGCATACTTACCGCCGTTCCAGGCAAGCCCGGTCGTTATATGGTTGAGATAACCTATAACATTCAGGAAAAGGCCTCGCGCGGTACAATGAAAGGCTACAAGGGCCAGTTCAAAAGCTATGGCCTTGCTGACATCCGCAAGCCGGATGATATGAAAGCCCTTGTCCGCTATGAGGGAAATATCTGCAAATAATTTTTTGAAACAAATTGGCGAGCCTTCTTTACGAGGGCTCGCTGGCCTCTCCTATCACACTCACCGGAAACGACATAATGAACACCCCCACGCCCGCTAACGAACTCCCCAACCGCATCCTCTATACCATGATCCGGGTCAGTGACCTTGAACGATCAATCACCTTTTACCGGGAGGCGCTAGGTATGCGTGAAATGCGCCGTGAAACCTTTAGCAAAGAACGCTTTACACTGGTTTTCATGGGCTATGGCGAAGATATGTCCAATGCGATGATCGAGCTTACCTATAACTGGGATGCTGACAATTACAGCCATGGAAGCGGCTATGGCCATATCGCACTTGAGGTTGCAGACATATATGCCTCGTGTGAACGCCTTGCTTTGATGGGAGTGACGGTTACACGCAAACCTGGTCCGATGGTTGCCGCACCGGATGAAACCGGCGAGCGTGAAGTTATTGCCTTTATTCAGGACCCTGACGGCTACAAAATTGAGTTGATTGAATCCCCTTCAGCATGAGGCTGGCACCGATCTATGTCTGAAGTGGCAGTTGTAAAATTTCGCGCGCTTCCTGCCAGGTTGCCACCGGACGCTGATATTTGTCGCATATTTCAGCTGCGCGGCTGACAAGTGCGGCATTTGACGGGGCCAGATTGTCCCTGTCGATGCGAATATTGTCTTCAAGTCCGGTGCGCGTGTGACCACCGGCTGCAATCGACCACTCGTTCAAAACAATCTGGTTGGCCGCAACACCGGCACCACACCACGTGGCATCAGGTGCGATGCGCTCAACGGTTTTGACATAGAAATCAAAGACCTCCTTATCGACAGGCATGGCGTTTTTAACCCCCATGACAAACTGGATATGCAAAGGGCTTTTCAAACGCCCGTCATGCTGCATTTTTACCGCCTGAAAAATGTGTGACAGATCAAAAGCCTCAATTTCCGGCTTGATGCCATATTTGATCATTTCACTGGCCAACCAGTCAACCAGTTGCGGCTGGTTCTCATAAACCCGGGTCGGAAAGTTGTTTGAGCCAACCGAAAGCGATGCCATATCAGGAGCCAGAGGCAACATGCCGCCACGTTCCTGACCGGCGCCTGAACGCCCGCCGGTGGAGAATTGGATAATCATGCCAGGGCAGTGCTTTTCAAGGCCCTGTTTCAACGCTGCAAACTTGTCCGGGTCAGAACTTGTTGTTCCATCGTCATTGCGCACGTGACAGTGGGCAATTGTTGCGCCTGCTTCAAAAGCCTCATGCGTACTCTCAATTTGTTCGGTGACGGTAACCGGCACCGCCGGGTTGTGTTCTTTGGTCGGCACCGAGCCGGTTATGGCGACACAAATGATGCAGGGGTTATTGTTGTTGCCCATGAATTCTCGAAAACTCCCTATTTGCCCGAACCGAGCATTGATTTAATGAATTCGACACTATTACAGTTTATCAGGTTTGGGAATGCTCATGACACAGTGACCATTGCTGAAATTGAAATATAATCAACTTTAGGCAAATAATGCTTTGCGGAATCTGTCAGTTGAGGCATATTTTTACCAACGGTAAAAGGAGATAACGATGTACAATACGATTCTTGTTCCAGTAGATATGGCCCATCTCGACAAAGCAGAAGCGATGTTTGATATCGCCCGCAAGCTGGGTGAAACGGATGCAAAAGTTGTCGTGGTCAATATTGTTGAAGAAATCCCCACATATATACTTTCCGAACTGCCTCGCGATATGATGGCCAATTCGGTCAGCAACGCTGAGAAATCGCTTGAAGAACTGGCCAAATCCAGTGGTCTGAATGCCTCGGTACATGTTGAAGTCGGGCATCCGGCAACAACCATTCTGGAAGTTGCAGAAAAGAATGGTGCTGACTGCATCATCGTTGCATCCCACCGTCCAGGTTTGCAGGATTATCTGCTTGGTTCAACAGCAGCGCGGGTCGTGCGTCATGCACGTTGTGCAGTGCATGTGATGCGCTGACAAGCATTGAGAAGCAGCGTCAGGTTGTCAGAATAATTTTAGGCAAGGCGCTGCCATTATGAATATCTCTAAAGGCACCGGCACCGCTTTCCAGCCCGCGGTATTCGGTCCATCCGTCGGCTTTAATTGCACCTTTGCTCAATAAGCTCAAAGCCTCGGCAAAGTCATTGTCTTTATAGCAATAAGTGCCAACAAAAGTAATTTCTTGCAGCGTCAGACGCCTTGTATCGAGTCCTTCATTGTTGTCCTGCAGTCCGATATGTACAATAACCCCGCCTGGTTTTGCCAGTATCGAAGCTGCTGCCCGGGTGATGCCCGAACCAACGGCATCGAGCACGATATCAGCTTTGCTCTGTTGCGGAGATGTTGCAACAGGGTCATAAATCTGCCCATCAACAACCTGTTGCAGAACCTGACGTCGCAACGGGTTGGTTTCGGCAATTTTCAGGTGCCTAACCCCGCGCAAACGAAAAACCAGCGCACATAGCAGGCCAATGGCACCGCCACCGAGAACCGTAACATTTGCATCCTCAGGCGCAGTCACCTGTTGATCAATGGCAATCGACACCGCATGAACAGCACACGCCAAAGGCTCAGCCAGCGCTGCCTGCTCAAATGCCAGATCATCAGGTAGCGGGTAAATATTGTCTTCTGAGACAACAACACTCTGGGCAAAAGCGCCAGGCACCCGCATGCCGATCAGTTCACGTTCAACACATAGATGTTCACGACCTGTTGTGCAGTCGCTACAATGCCCGCAAGTCATCAGCGGGTTGATGGCCACCCGCTTGCCACCATAGCGCCCGCCACGCACAATCCCGACGGCTTCATGGCCAAGCACCAATGGCGGCACCCGCCGGGCATCAGCCCCGTGATAGGCGTGCATGTCTGAACCGCAAATACCGCAATGGCTGATATCGACAAGGCACTGCCCGGCTTGCAGTTCGGCCTCGTCAACATCACGGATTTCAAGTTCTTGCGTTCCTGTATAAACCAGTGCTTTCATTTGGCACTATATCCCCCGTCAACATACAAGACCTGGCCGGTTACATACTGGCTGGCCTGAGAGGCCAAAAACACCGCCGGCCCGACAAGGTCCTGTGGTCTGCCATTGCGACCAATGGCCGTTTTAGCGGCCTGTTCGGCTGCCAGTTCAGGGTTGTCAAAAACCGGTGCTGTCAACTCGGTATGAAAAAACCCGGGGGCCAGTGCATTGGTGTTAATACCCCGACATGACCACGCTTCAGCCATAGCTCGGGTCAATTGCTCAATGCCGCCTTTTGAGGCACCATAGGCAATACCATTGGTGAAGGCGCGCCTTGATTGCAGCGAGGCGATATTGATAATTCGCCCCCACTCATTTGCCGCCATATGCGGTACAAGTTTCTGGGCCAGAAAAAACGGCGCTGTCAGATTGAGATAAAGCGTCGTGTGCCAGTCTTGCGGGCTGACGTCATCGGCATGCGTACGCAAATTCACCCCTGCCGCATTGACCAGAATATCCGGTTGCAGGTTGTGTTCCTTACAGGATTGCACCAGTTCATCAGGTGCTGACGGGTCGAGCAAATCAGCCGGGATAATACACCCAGATCGTTCACCAAGGGCTTTTGCCAGGAGGTCTTTGCGGCGACCAACGAGAATGATTTTTGCCCCGGCCGCACTCAGGCCATGGGCAATGGCTTTGCCGATGCCACTGCCGCCACCGCTCACCAGTGCGACCTTTCCCGATAGGGAGAATATTGCGTCAGTTGACATCCGTATTAAAATTCTCCCCCGGGAAATATTTACGCAACCGCACATCACCCGAGCGGGCATGGGCTTCCATACCTTCAAGCCGTGATATGCGCGCAGCAGCCTGTGCCACCTCACGGTTGGCCTCTTGTGTCATGCGTTGGGTGGTGACGACCTTCAGAAATTTGTGCACCGACAAACCACCGGTATAATGGGCTGCCCCCTTGGTCGGCAAAATGTGGTTGGTGCCAGAGCATTTGTCGCCATAAGTAACGGTGGTTTCTTCACCAACAAACAACGAGCCATAGTTTTGCAGGTGATCTACAAACCAGTCATTGTCTTTGGTGTGAATTTCAAGATGTTCAGCCGCATAGTCATCTGAAACCCGGGCAGCTTCTTCATTTGTTGAACACAGGACAATTTCTCCATAATCACGCCAGGCGGCTGCGGCTGCCATGCGAGCCGTTTCAGGTAACATCTGTATTCGGCTGTCGATGCGGGCCAGAACGTCCTGGGCCAGCCCTTCATCGGTCGTGATCAGCCAGGCAGGTGAGTCTGGGCCGTGTTCAGCCTGAGAGACCAGATCATCAATGACAATATCGCGGTCGGCATCGGCATCGGCAATAATGGCAATTTCCGTTGGTCCGGCGAACAGATCTATGCCGACCCGGCCATACAGCATCCGTTTGGCTTCGGCGACAAAGCGGTTGCCGGGACCAACCAGAATCCGGGCGGGCCTACCGGTAAACAGCCCAAAGGCCATGGCAGCAATGCCCTGTACGCCGCCAAGTGCAAGAATGGTATCGGCACCGCACAAATTCATCGTGTAAATGATTGCCGGGTGCGGGCCATCATTGCCTCGTGGGGCTGAACAGGCAACAACATGCCTGACCCCGGCAACCTTGGCGGTGGCGACACTCATAATGGCTGATGCCACATGGGCATATCGGCCGCCCGGCACATAGCAGCCTGCAGAGTCAATCGGGATCAGTTTCTGACCCGCCCACAATCCAGGTGACAACTCGGTCTCAAATTCAGTAATCGAAGCCCGCTGAGCCTCGGCAAATTTGCGCACCCGGTCATAGGCAAACTGAATGTCATCTTTCAGGCGCATCGGTACTATTTTTTCAGCCGTAGCAATCTGCTCGGGCGAGACAATCGCCTTGCCTGTATAACC
>Ga0316189_10005533_pt1 | contig 12120 bp, 6 predicted proteins | sample LowCovwburrow_MG_FD_204930 | JGI IMG/M metagenome (GOLD analysis project Ga0316189, IMG submission 204930) | Coastal sediment microbial communities from Maine, United States - Lowes Cove worm burrow | ecosystem: Environmental > Aquatic > Marine > Coastal > Sediment | place: USA: Maine... | reverse complement strand
GGCAGCGCATGAAGGAAGGCTCCGACTGGATCAAAATCACTGCTACAGGTGGAGTTTTGAGTGTTGCCCGGGATGGTTCAGGTCCTTCTTTCACTGAAGAAGAAATAAAGGCCATCGTTGAAACTGCCAATGACCTGGGGATGCAGGTAGCAGCTCATGCTCATGGTGTCGAGGGAATGCAAAGGGCCATCAGGGCTGGAGTGAAAACCATCGAACACGGCACATACATGGACGATGAAACATTTGACCTGATGAAAAAATACGGCACCTACTACATTCCAACCATTATCGCTGGTGTATCAGCTGCCGAAAACGGGGCCAAGCCAGGATATTACCCTGAAGTTGTAGCCCAGAAAGCCAGGGAAATTGGGCCGCTGATTCAGAACACATTTAGCCGGGCTTATAAAGCAGGAGTAAATATCGGATTCGGCACCGATGCGGCAGTATACCCTCATGGTCTCAACGCCCGAGAGTTTGAACTGATGGTAGAGGGTGGAATGAAGCCGATGGAAGCCATTCAGTCGGCTACCTCTGTGAATGCCAGTATCCTCAGGATGGAGGAGCAAATTGGGTCAATAAAAAATGGCGCCTTTGCTGACATTGTTGCCGTGGACGGCGATCCAACCAAGGATATCAAGCTATTACAAAATGTGACATTTGTGATGAAGGATGGCAAGGTTTATAAGTTAGATTCAAATGCGATAGAGAGGAGGTAAGCCAAGAGTACCACGTAATTCCCGCAGAGGTCTGCATCTCAAGCAGTAGGCAGACACTACAGGAGATGGAACATTAGCCAAAACGAGATCCATGAATTGCGTTTACTTTGGGAGATTCCCCGAACAAGCCGGAGAATGACGGTGTGGGGGTGAGTAATGGCGATGCTTTTGACGAGAATATCCGAATATCGAGAACGTCATTACACGGTTTTTCTGGGCAATCTCAAATCATAAAATTAACCATCCCAGTCAAGACTCATTTTTGGGACTCTGAGTAATCCTTCAGATAATCAGCATCAATTTACAGATTTCATGGCAGTGCTTTTCAATTTCATAAGCAGTTATGAGTCTGTTTCCATTCTGCCAACCACTAAACTTTCCAACTTTAAAACCTTCTAACCTTAAAACCCATCAACCCATCAACCTACTCCGTCATTCCAATCATAATAAACGGCCCCCAATAGATAGGATCGATAAATTCCTCACGAATCTCCTTTTTGGCTTCCAGAAACGACTGACGTTTATTTCCTGTGGCCAGCCATTTTTCATAGAACTTGACCATTAATTTTTGTGTGGCATCATCAGAAACTTTAAAGAGAGACATAATAATGGCTTCTGCACCAGCCACCATGAAAGCCCTTTGCAATCCCATCACCCCTTCACCGGCCTGTACTTCACCCAGGCCTGTTTCACAAGCGCTAAGGACCACCAATTCCGTCTGATCAAGGCTCATATTCATTGCTTCGTAGGCCGTCAATACACCATTGTCCATGTTGTAGTTGATGTCAGTTCGATTAAAAATGTCACCAGCACCGGAAAGCAATAGCCCGGTTCTTAAAAGGGGATTTTCAAATGCTTTGGTTTGGTTCAGTTCCAACTCATCCTCAGAAATATTTTCCGTTTGGAAGAACCCATGGGTAGCAAAGTGAAGCACCCGTGGGTTTTCTACATTCTTGACAAATTCCTCTGTAGCTGCTGCTTCAGTATGGTCACTGATGTTCCAGCCTTTTCGTGTGAGCATGCCCTTCAACTCATTGATTTCAATTTCGGTCCCTGGCAGTTGTGAGATGATTTGGGCATCTTTTGACCGAGTACCACCTGAAGCCCTGGCCATGAGTGGCCCCTCGTCTTTTAAATAGAAGGTCGGGTTGCCGATCATGGTGGCCCTGCGTTCTTCCTGAACAACCCTCGGATTTAGCCTGGTATTAAAAATATCTTTGGTGTTGCTCACCAGGATTATGTTGGCTTCATCAAGTAGGTATTGACCTTCCTCTGTTTTCATTGATTCCATATTTACCTGGTTATAAACGCCATCAGGTGAGAGGAAAATCTTGCTTCCCGCCGGGATTTGTTCATGAATGGTCTTCCAAAAAGCCTCATAAGAGTAGGAATCATCCATTCTGAATTTCATACTATTTCGATAGTACTTGAGATACCTCGTCTCAAGATCCTTCCCATTACTCAAAAGAATGACCTTAGGCTTCGTTTTCTTCACATGACCAACGTAAAGAACGGCATACATTACAGAGTCAGTGAAGTTGTGGTCAAAATAACGGAAGCGGACCATCTCCATGGCTACCTCGCCGGGCTTCAATGCATTTTGGACAAGGTCCCAGGTCACTGTTTCACTTTTTTGACCAAACTCCGAACGCTGGCTGAGTTCTCTTTCAATCTCCTCAACTTCCTTGTTAAGTGTTTCAGGATTGAGCCCGCTTTCAGCCAATTCGTGGGAACTCATAGACAAAACAAATGTCAAAATCTCCTTCTTTTCAAGCCAGTCATTGTAGGTGCCAATCAGCTCTTCATCATTGCTGTTGAGAATCCTTTGTTTGATCTTGATTGATGAATTTAGCAGAAGCGCTTTGGTCAGCAAGGCATTATTGTAGATTTGGCCGATGTAGGTATTGTCAGCGGAGCTCAGTTTCATCGCTAGTGTATTGTAAAACTCGTAGTCTGATTTTATGGTATTCCAGAATTTGGCTTTTTGCCTTTCACTTAAGGCAGGAAAATAGACCAGGATGAAATTTTTATAATTGCTGAGCACTTCCTCGATGGTCTTTTCTGCCCGCTTAATATCACCCTTCATGTAGTAAGTGCGGCTCAACTTAGACATCACCCTAACATACTCCGGATGTTTTCTGCTGAAGAAATCTTCATATTTCTTTTTGGCTGCAGAATAAAAATTGTCGGCTTTATCGTACTGCTTTCTTTTATAATAAATGTCTCCTTTCAGGATATTGACCACCGCCGAGTTTAGGTTATTGCGTTTTCCAATTCGGTCTTTCCAGATTTCACCAGCTTCATCCAGAGAACTAAATGCATTGTCATAATCGCCATTCGCGATGTAAATGATGGCCAGGTTCTTCAATATTTCCGCGTAAGTGGGATTTTTACTGCCGAGTTTTGCTCCAATGACTTTTTCTGCCCGGGCAAAAAGTTCACTAACTGCCGTGAGGTCCTCTCCTTTGTAAAAACGATTCAGGGCCAGTTGTGAAAGGCCATTTGCTACATCAACATGTTCTTCACCATACCGGGCGGTCAGGATGTCAATTAATTCAGTGATATCTCGTTCGGCAATTTCATAATCGCCAATGATGGAGTGTGTTTCAGCCAGCAACTTTAAACTGGGCGCATTTTTAGTAGAGTATTCCCCGAAGATCTTGTTAGAAATTTCATTTGCCCGGCTGGCCTTTCTTTGGGCTTCGGAATAATCGCCTTTGAGCAGGTCGAGTTTGCCCATTAAAGTGAGCGGTTCAATCATAAAACGGCTTTCGATACCGTACCTTCGCTCTGTGTTTTTGAGGGTTTTTTTCAGGATTCTCTCTGCATCGCCAAATCGGCCAACATTGATCAACAAACCGGCAAAATCCTCATCAGAAGAAAGGCTGGTTACTTCAAACGTCGCCCCAACTTCTTTTCTGATTTTTTCTGACTCCTTTAAATTGTCAGCAGCTTCATCATATAAGCCATTAATTGCCAGCAGTTTAGCCTCTGTAATCAGGGTTTTAGCAAAAAACAAAGGATTGGCTTCTGATCGTTTACTTCCGAGAATTTTCTTTGCAATCTTGATGCTCTCATCCGCCTTCTCATAGTTGCCAAGCCTGATCTGTAGAGCCCCGATTTTTTCCATTTCCACAGCGTAAGCCATGTCTTCGTCGTCATACTTTTTTCGAGACGCCTGCAAAGCCTGGTCAAGAATATCTGAGGCCTCCTCATAGTAATCATTGGCCTCATAATAAGTGGCCATGTGATTTAAGATTTCGATATAATCTATGTGGCCGTCAGTGATTTCACCAGCCACAAAACCGGAGAAACTGGTTTGATAGGTCTCACTGGCCTCTTCAAACTTATCGGTGTAATCAACATAGAAATTCGCCAATTTCAATTTGGCCAAATGATACACCGGGGATTCTTCACCGTATAGTTCCTTCTTTATGGCCAGGATTTCATCCAGATGGGCTTCGGCATCGGTGTAATTTTTTTTCAACATTGCCGTGTTGTAAGCGTAATCAAGCAATTCGATTCTGCGGGTGTGATGTTGGGGCATGGCCTCATGTCCTAACAATTCCGTTACTTTACTTTCAAGGTTTCTCGTGGAGTTTATTACTACTCGACGATCAAGTTCAATCAGGTCCATCTTAATGAAATGGACGCTCTTGCTTGGGTAATTTTTCTTTGTGGTTTTTTCATAATCGGATCTGGCTTTCGAATACCTTGGGGCCCTCTCCTCTTTTAAATAACCTGAAGTAATTCTTTCCTTCAATTCCATTGCCAGCCAATGTGAGGGTTGAAACCTCCTTAACAAATGAAGGTGTGCTTTTTCATACATGTCAATGGCGGCATCCACAGCCAGACCATTTTCTTCAAGCAGTTTGGTATTGTAATATTTGTTAAGGCTATAATTCAAGTCAGCCTTACTTAAGGCGTCCAAAACCCATTTTTCAGTGGCCACAAAAGCAGAGTCCGCCCGGATATAATCGCCCATTTTTCTCAGGGTATTGGCCTTGGTGATCATTAAGGTTGCATACTCCCGGTCTGCATTCCTGTTTAATTTCTTAGATCCGGCATCAACAGCCGCCTGATCTTTGTAGTATTTAAGTTGCGTATTAATCAGTTTCAAGGCGTCCCGGTTAAATCCCTGACCCGATAGAATTTGTGCATCGAGAACTTCTAACTCAGCATTCAACTCTTCGCTCATTTGCCCGCTCTTCTCAAAATTTTGCTGCGCCGAAGTAAGGTAAATCCTGGCCTTTTGGAAATTGCCATATTGAATCATGGTTTCGGAGGCTTCTTTTAGGATGAATGCATGATCCACGGTTCCGTCTCCATTGATACTCTCACTTTTTGCCACCGCTTCCTCGGTGGTGGGTATCACATCGACCAGAATTCCGAGCGCTGATTGAATTAGCCCTTCGCGAACCAGGGCAATTGGAATAAATTTATTGTTATCACCAAGTTTCTTAATTGACTTTTCCCTTACCTTGTCAATGTCACTTTTTGCGCCTTCGTAATCCCCTTCAATATAGGATGCCTGCGCCTTATCAAGGTCTTTTTCGTATTGTGCATGGAGGATCGTAACTGTAAAAAGGTTCCCAAACAGGAATAGAATTAAAACCAGATTTATTTGAAATTTATTCATAATCTAAGTTAAATAAATCGATTATCAGATCAAAGTAATGGTGAACGAATGGTGGTTATTGGAAAGAAATTCGAGCTTGATTCATATTTTTTTTTGCTGAAAACGCCCATAAGTTTTTACAAGCGCCCTAAAGTGATAATTGTTAGCTTTGCAGCTTCAAAAATTCAGAGGATAAAAGTAATTGAACAATGGCATTAAGTGACCAGGAAATAAGGCGAAGGGAAGAGAAGAAGGAGTTAACCAATTTAGGGATCAATCCATATCCATCGGAGTCATTTCCAGTGAATGTATCTGCCGAGGACATTCATGCTAACTACGAAAAACGCAAAACCGATTATAAAAATATTTCCATTGCCGGACGATTGATGAGTCGCCGGATTATGGGTTCTGCTTCTTTCGCTGAAATCCAGGATAAGACAGGCCGCATCCAGTTGTATTTCCGAAGGGATGACCTTTGCCCGGGAGAGGATAAGATTTTATATAATACTGTCTTTAAAAAGTTATTGGACATCGGCGATATCATCGGGGTGAAAGGGTATGTATTTACCACCCAAACCGGCGAAATCTCCATCCATGTGACAGAATTTAAGCTCCTGACCAAATCGCTGAAGCCCTTACCGATTGTAAAATCCGTAGAGGACGAAAAGTCTGGTGAGAAAAAAGTATGGGACGCTTTTGAAGACCCGGAATTGAGATATCGTCAACGATATGTAGACCTTGTAGTCAACCCTGAAATACGGGACACTTTTATCAAAAGAACCAGGCTGGTTAACTCCATGCGGGAGTTTCTCAACTCCGGGGGATACTTGGAGGTGGAGACTCCAATATTGCAACCACTTTACGGAGGCGCTGCAGCCAAGCCTTTTAAAACCCATCACAATAAACTCGATATGACCCTCTATTTGAGGATTGCCAATGAGCTTTACCTCAAGCGCTTGATTGTTGGTGGGTTTGATGGCGTTTACGAGTTTTCCAAGGATTTCAGAAATGAAGGGATGTCACGATTCCACAACCCGGAATTCACCCAGGTAGAACTATACGTGGCCTACAAGGACTACGAATGGATGATGGACCTGGTGGAAGAAATGATCGAAAAAGTGGCCATCGATCTTCATGGCACTACAGAAGTAAAATGCGGTGAACATGTGATCAATTTTCAGCGGCCTTGGAAAAGGTATACCATGTTCGACGCCATCCAGGAATTTACTGGTGTTGATATATCCGAGATGGACGAGAAGCAACTGCGTGAAACAGCAAAGATGCTGAATGTGCCCGTGGATGAGTCATTGGGAAAAGGCAAAGTGATAGATGAGATTTTTGGAGAAAAAGTGGAGCCCAATTTGATCCAGCCTACCTACATTACGGACTACCCTATTGAAATGTCGCCGCTAGCGAAAAAGCACCGGTCGAAAGAAGGGCTGGTAGAGCGGTTTGAGGCCATCTGCAACGGCAAGGAAATTTGCAATGCTTATTCAGAATTGAACGATCCGATTGATCAGCGGGAACGATTTGAAGAGCAGGTGAAACTTGGCAAGCGTGGTGATGAAGAGGCCATGACCGTGGATGAAGATTTCCTGCGGGCCCTGGAATACGGCATGCCACCAACAGCCGGACTTGGTGTTGGCATTGATCGTTTGGCAATGATAATGACCAACTCCAACTCTATCCAGGATGTGATCTTTTTCCCTCAAATGAAGCCTGAAGTGCGCAAAGCGGAGGCCTCAGTTGAAGACTATGAAACGGTGGGTGTTCGCCCTGAGTTAGTTCCTATTCTGCAAAAACTTGGATTAACGACAATTGAAGCTTTGAAAGGACAGAAAGACGCCAAACTTTTCAATGACGTTTGCGGAATGCGTAAGAAGATGAAGCTGAAAGAAGTGAAGAATCCTACGATGGAAGAAGTACAGGGGTGGCTGGGTTAATGGCGACGAATTCACGAATAATCTACCTTTATTAAAGTGATGTCATCTTTTCTATGGCCGCCAGTTCTTCAGATTTAGCATTTGATTCTTCTTCTAAATCAAAATCATCCTGAATCCCAAGCCAGAATTTTGGACTTGTTCCAAAATATTGGCTCAACCTTAATGCTGTATCAGCAGTAATTCGACGGTTCTTTTTAAGAATTTCACTGATCCTGGTTTGGGGAATGCAAAGAGCCTTAGATAGCTTATAGGCTGTAATACCTAAAGGCTTAAGAAATTCTTCTGATAGTACTTCACCAGGATGGACGTTTGGTAATTTCTCTTCTCTGTTCATATCAATGGTAATCTATAATTTCAACAGCTATTGAATTCCCCTTTGACCAGCGAAAGATAATTCTCCATTGGTCGTTAATTCTGATACTGTAATAATCCTTCAAATTGCCACTAAGCTTTTCAAGTCGATTCGAAGGAGGGATTCTTAAGTCCGCTAAAGTTTGAGAATTGTTTAGCATTCTGAGTTTTCTTCTGCCAGTTGCTTGAATTTCAAGAGGCCACTTCTTCACACGTTCTCCTTCCCATATCTTTTCTGTTTCTTTGGAACCAAAGGATAATATCATATTAACGCATTACGTTAGTAACGCTAAAGGTAGGCGAAATGTTTGACTGTTGAAATCATATCCTATTAAATGATTCGTGAATTCGTGGCTTAATCACAACCCATATTTATCAATCAAATAAACCAACGCAGCCATTGTTGCTGCTCCCATGTGCAGCTCCCGCTCATCCACTTTATCGAAGGTGTCGATCTGAGTGTGGTGGTATTTGAAATAGCGCTGGTCATCAGGCTTGAAACCAATGAGCGGTACATTCTGGCTTTTTAAAGGGCCAATATCTGCACCTCCACCTCCTGCTTCAAATTCGAAGATTTTGTAGGGTTCAAAGAGATATTTCCAGGCCTGAATTCGTTTTAGTTTACGCTCATCCATGTCTAGTGTGAATCCTTTTGGTGTGAAACCTCCCCGGTCTGACTCCATGGCGGCAAGGTGTTTTTCTTTGTTCACTTCAGCCATTTCCGCATATTTACGTCCGCCTCTTAATCCGTTTTCCTCATTCATAAACATGACTGCCCGAAGGGTTCTCTTTGGCTTATAACCAATTGCTTTCAGCGCCCTTAAAACTTCAATGGATTGGACACAACCTGCACCGTCGTCATGCGCTCCTTCGGCCAAATCCCATGAATCCAAATGACCCCCAATGGCGATGTATTCATCTGGTTTTTCGCTTCCTTTTAATTCACCAATTACATTGTGGGAAAGCTTTTCTTTTTTCATCATCGCATTGGTACGCAGGTAGAACTTCAAATCAGGTTCTTCTTTCAAAAGGAGGCTTAGAAATTCAGCATCTTCTGTACTGATGGCAGCTGCAGGGATTTTTGGAGCGTCCTCTTGGTACCTGGTGCCACCAGTGTGTGGATTATCATCAATTACCTGAGTCAATGATCTGACCAATACTGCAACAGCGCCAAATTTTGCTGCTTCTGACGGTCCTGACCTCCGCTGGTCGCCTGCCATTCCATAGGCTGCAAATGTGCTGACCGATTTGGGATCCATCCTCCTGTTGAAAAAGACGATCTTCCCTTTGATGCCCTCTTCGCCTAGCTTCAGTAATTCAAGGAAATTCTGTACCTCGACAACATTTCCCAGGATACCTTCTGGGCCGGTTCCAATTGAGTTTCCCAGTGCAGTTACATCCACTTCGACAGTTCCGAGTTTCCTGGAATTGAGAATCCTGGCCTCCTCCTTTTCTCCCCTTACCCAATGGGGCACCAATACTTCTTGCAGAAAAACATTGTCAAAGCCCAGGTCTTCCATGGCTTCCTTTGTCCAGTCGACGGCTGCCGCAGCCTGCGGAGACCCGGTTAACCTTGGGCCAATTTGTTTAGTCAGAAATCTAAGCTGTTCGTAAGCCTGCCCATTTTGCAGTACTTCGTCATAGATTTTTCGGATCATCTCAGCATCATTTTGGGCAAATCCGGAATTGATGCTGAACAATAAAAACGATGTTGCGATTAGAATTTTCTTCATTGTTAAAAGGATTGAGGGCAAAAGATATAAAAAGAACTTAGGCTTTAATATTTTGCCTCTTCAAATTTGATAAATGGGCTCCGATAATACATTTCTGAAATATTTTATCACCGAAGACATATATGTCCTTGATGAGAAGGAAGAAACGACTGAAACGGTTGAATCTGTTACCATTATTGAGCCTGATCAGGTCGACAATACAGAAGATTCAGGATTGGGAACAGTTGAACTGACTGACGTTGAAGAGCCCAAGGAAGAATATCGGGAGCCCGAGAAACCAAAACCGACCTCTGAAACTTGTGTTGTTTTAAAGAACATGGAGGATCGTAGCGACGAGACTCTTCAAAAAATCCTGGCAGCCATCAAAATCCACACCCCTGATTATGTTGATCAATTAGACTTTCTCTCAGGGCATAAGAACTATCTCATTTTCGGTGATTTCTCTGAAAAGGAAAAATATGTTATTCATGAGTCGGAAGGTGTAAGATTGCTTATTTCAGATGAAGTGCCGATGTTGAAAACTGAAGAGTCGTTGAAGAGAAAACTGTGGGATCAGTTAAAAGGCATGTTTTTGAAATAACCAAGGTGTCGTCATTCCCTTGCGAGATTGAGCCCGGTAGGGTCAATGAGACTTGGGATTCTGATTGGATTAATCAAAGCTGGTGATGTATCGGTGGTGTGAATGAGATTCCCAAGTCTCGTTCCTTCGTCTCTCGCAAGGGAATGACGTTTTAGTTTAGTGGGCAAATCAGACTCCGAAATCGCTACCGTCATTCCCTTGGGACTTTGCCAATGATAATGGCAAAGGACACTTGGGAATCTTATTACCTTTAAAAACCAATGAAGGCAAAAGGAGGATATGTTTATATCGTTTCAAACAAGAAAAGAAATGTCCTTTATGTTGGCGTAACCAGTGAACTTGATTCAAGAATCTATCAGCATAAAACCGGAAATGGTTCTGAATTCACCAAAAAATACAAATACACTGACTTATTTATTATCACTTCTTTGACGATATAGAAAGTGCTATTGAACGAGAGAAAAAGATAAAAAAGTGGAACCGAGCTTGGAAAGACAAACTTTTAAGAGATTTCAATCCTATGTTGAAAGATCTTTCTGATCAGGTAGATGGAATGAATTAGAGATTCCCAAGTCTCGTTCCTTCGTCTCTCGCAAGGGAATGACGTTTTATGAATTTGCTTCCTGCAGATGCCTCTGATGAGCCTGGGCAAACCTTATATCTGTATAAGAAAACTCCTCGCCCAATTCGCTTTTCATCTGACCGGTTTGAAAATCTACTGATGTGCCAACTTTGAGAATTTTCTCCAGTTTTTCAGTTGATAAAAACTCCGTAACTGGCAGTTCACCGGTGCCGATGTAATGTGACAAATGCCCTTCGATGGTGCCGGGCACAAGGTTTCGCTGCTTAGCGATTTCTTCCACCGTCATTGGCTTTTTGAACATAGTAAATGAGATTTCCCTGGTTGGCGTTTTGTCCCGGGTAGCTTTCTCCCTTTTTGGTTTTGAGGGCAATGATTCCCGTAATTCAGCCTTGGTCAATACCTTGTTTTGTTCAGCGTTTTTTAGAAGCAGATAAACTTTTAATATCAGGTAAGCCTGCTTGGAGAAAAGGCGCTCAATATCCCTCAATTCATTCAGGTACCCTTTTACCTTTTTCCTGGTCCTCACAAGCTTTTCATGCTCATTGACATTTTCAGAAAGGCCAAGCAATAACGGCGAAAAGTAACCTTTTGCCTTGGTGACACGATCGTACAGCTTTTCCAAATAATTGGGCTCCGAACCAATAATACTGGTGGCCTGGCGAATGAATTTATCACCGGTTTCTTTCAGGGGAAAAGTCTCATTTATAAGGTCTTTTGTCCAGCCGAGGTACTGTTGCTTTGCTGAACGGTTCTCGCCTTTATCAAAACTTTGAAGGTGATAATTCAACTCTCTTAGTAATGGAGCAAAATTGAAAGCCCTGGCAATGAATTCTTGCAAGAATATTTTGCGGTCAGATATCAGGCCATTTTGTAAAACGTCAGTACCGGATTTATTGGAACTAAATGAAGCCACCGCTTCTTCAATTTCCAGCCCTGTTTCGGGAAGTGCTGTGGATAAAACCAATCCTTTAAGTGACGTCAGGCGGGACAGAGCGACATACATTTGGCCCGGGGCAAACACCCCTGATAAATCAAGAATCGCCTTTTCGAAAGTTAGTCCCTGGCTTTTGTGCACCGTAATTGCCCAGGCCAGCCTAAGGGGAAACTGTTTGAACGTTCCGATGACGCTTTCTTCGATCTGGTTGGTGTCCTGGTTTAACCGATATCTTTTATTTTCCCATTGATGGGTTTCCACTTCGATCTCATCGCCGTCTTCACAGGTCACCCCGATGGTGTCTTTTGATAGCGATGTCACCTTGCCGATTTTCCCGTTAAAATATCGTTTATCAACTTCCAGGTCGTTCTTGATAAACATCACCTGGGCACCTATTTTAGATTCAAGATCAAATGAAATTGGAAACAAATTATCAGGAAACTCTCCGTCTATTTCGGCTTTAAAATGAGTGGCTGGTTGATCAATTTTACCAAGCTCCTTGCTGTTGATCTGGTCTGCTTTGTAATTATGAGTGGTGATATAAACGTATCCCTTTTTCATTACAGAGGTTAAATCCTGCTGAAAATGTGAATTTAAAAGGGTGATGTCTTCAGGGGTTTGTTCGTTATCCCGCAAGCGGTTTAAAATCCCGATAAATTCAG
>Ga0316189_10005532_pt1 | contig 12124 bp, 8 predicted proteins | sample LowCovwburrow_MG_FD_204930 | JGI IMG/M metagenome (GOLD analysis project Ga0316189, IMG submission 204930) | Coastal sediment microbial communities from Maine, United States - Lowes Cove worm burrow | ecosystem: Environmental > Aquatic > Marine > Coastal > Sediment | place: USA: Maine... | reverse complement strand
GACGTCCTTGAAGGCGCAGGTCGGGCCGTGGAACAGTTCGAGCACGGCCGGCGCACCGGCGCCCGGCAGGTCGACCACCGGCGTGGGGAAATCCAGCGCCTCGGCACAGAGCTCAGGCAACGCGTCCGCCAGTTGGTCGCCGGCGAAGAACGACGCCAGCAGCCGCGCCGCCGTCTCCGGCAAGGTCGCGCAGTCGTCGAAATTCTCCGGGCGCAGGACGGGCAGGGATTCGGGGACATACAGGCCGCCGTCCGGCGCCAGTCCGCGGGTGGCCGCCTCACTGAAGGCGATGCCGCCCTCTCGCTCCTGCTGGCGTGTGCTCTGGAAACGCATCGCGGCTCAGATGTTGGCGCCCAGGTAGGAGCACAGGCGCAACAGGTCGGCGAACACGCCGGCGGCGGTGACCGCAGGCCCCGCACCCGGACCGCGGACGATCAGGGGGTTGTCCCGGTATCGCCGGGTGACGAACTGGACGACGTTGTCGGTCAGGTTGCTGCGCGCGAACGGGTGATCCAGGGACAGCCGCTCCAGTCCGACCGTTGCCCTGCCCTGGGCATCGAGTCTGCCCACATAGCGGAGCACTTCTCCGGCGTCTTTCGCTTCGCGGTAGGTCGCCAGCATCTCGTCATCGAATTCAGACAGGCCGTCCAGGAACGCATCCACGTCCCCATTGGCCAACGACTCCGGCACCAGCGACCCAACCGTCACGTCGTCAAGCTCCAGCTCGAGACCCATCTCGCGGCCGAGGATGACGATCTTGCGGGCCACATCCATGCCGGACAGGTCGTCACGGGGATCCGGCTCCGTGTAGCCCTTGTCGCGGGCATCCTTGACGATGTCCGAGAACGGTTGTTCGCCGTCGAAGATATTGAACAGGTAGGCCAGCGTGCCGGACAGCACGCCCTCCACCGCGAGGATCTCGTCGCCGGTCTCACGCAGGTCCTGCAGGGTCTGGAGGATGGGCAATCCCGCGCCCACCGTGGTCTCGTACAGATAGCGGGCGTTGCCGACGCGGCGTGCACGACCCATGGCCCGGTAATAGTCCAGCGGGCCGGTGCTGGCCTTCTTGTTGGCGGTGATCACGTGGATACCTTCGGCCAGCCAGTCCGCGTAGTGATCCGCGACTTCCTGGCTGGCCGAGCAATCGATCATCACCGAGTGCGGCAGATGCTCGGCATGGATGTGGCGCACGAACCGCTCCAGGTCCGTATCGCTGCCGCCGCTGTCGAGCTGCTTGCGCCAGTCCTGCAGCGACAGGCGCGCGTCGTCGGTCAGCATACGGCGGGAGGTAGCGATGCCGCGCACGCGGATGTCGATGCTCGAGTCCCGTCCCAGCCGCTCAAGTTCGGCGGCCACCTGGTCGAGCAGCGCACCACCCACGCTGCCGGCGCCGACCAGCCCGACGGATACGGTCTGCGGTGACAGATAGAAACCCGAATGCACCGCGCGCAGGGCCCGCTCGGACTCTTCTCCGTCGATGACGGCCGAGATGTTGCGCTCCGAAGCACCCTGGGCGATGGCGCGCACATTGACTCCGGCGCGGCCGAGGGCGTTGAACAACGTGGCGGCGACGCCAGGCACGCCGCGCATCCCGTCACCGACGACCGCCAGGATGCTGCAGCGGCGCTGGATCCCCACACCCTGGATCTGGCCCTGGTCCATCTCCAGCGCAAAGGCGCGGCAGACCACGTCGCGAGCGCTGTCTGCGTGCTTCTCGGGCACCGCGAAGCAGATCGAGTGTTCGGAACTGCCCTGGGAGATCATCACCACAGAGATACCGGCCTCGCGCAATGCGCCGAACAGCCGATCCGCGGTACCGGGGACGCCGATCATGCCGGCGCCCTCGAGGTTCACCAGCGCCATGCTGTCGATGATGGTGATGCCCTTGACCTGATTGCCTTCGCCGTCGCCCGGGGCGATGCAGGTCCCGGGCTGCTTCGGCCGGAAGCTGTTGCGGATATACAGCGGTATGCCGCGCTCGATCAGCGGCGCCATCGTGCCCGGATGGATCACGCGGGCCCCGAAGTAGGCCAGCTCCATCGCCTCGTTGTAGGTCAGCTGGGGGATCACCGCAGCCTCTTTGACGACCCGCGGGTCGCCGCTCATTACGCCATCCACATTGGTCCAGATCACCACGGTTTCGGCCTCGAGCAGCGAACCGAAGATCGACGCAGAGAAGTCACTGCCGTTGCGTCCCAGGGTCGTCGGGATGCCGGCAGCCGTACGGGCGACGTAGCCGGTGATGATGAGTAACTCGTCGCGATGATCTGCCAGCGTCTCGTTGAGACGCTGGCTCGAATCCTGCCAGTCCACCACCGGGCCGAGTTCGGCCTGCTCTATCGTCAACACGTCGCGCGCGTTGAGCCAGCCTGACGGGACGCCCTGCTCCGCGATCAGACCCGACAGCAGCCGGGCCGACCAGATTTCGCCGTAGCCGGAGACCAGGCTCTCCGCCTCGGGGGGCGCGCTGTGCAGCAGTTCGATCGCCTCCAGCACCGAGGCAATGGTCTCCAGGTCCTCGCCGAAAGCCCTGATGTACTCAGGGCCGGCCGTTCCGCCTAACAGATCGTGCGCCAGATCCTCGTGATGGGCCCGGATGTCCTCGATCTGCGCCGCCAGGGCCGCCGGCCGGGCGACCGCCAACTCCAACAGGGACAGCAGGCGGTCCGTGATACCGAAAGACGCAGAGACCACGGCGGCGCAACGCCCGTTCCGGCTGCCGGTCAGGATCTCGGCCACGCGACGGTATTCGTCGGCACCGGCCAGGCTCGCGCCACCGAACTTGTGGACTGTCCACCGGGGTTTCATCTGTCTGTTCTCTCGCTCTGATCCGGTTACCGGACGAAAGATGGAAGCCTAAGGGATCGGATGCTGCGGGACAACATACCGGGCTGCAACGCAGCCGCGGCACCCAGCGGACGCCTCAGGGTTGGGTCAGACCCTCCCGGATCGCATAGCGGGCCAGCTTCACCCGGTCGTGGATGTCCAGCTTGTCCATGAGATGGTCGCAGTGCTTCTCGACGGTCTTGGGAGAGATGCCCAGCAACGTGGCGATCTGTTTCTTCGGCATGCCGGCGGCCAGGTATCCGAGAATCTCCCGCTCACGTGGCGTGAGCAGGTTCAGCCGACTGCTGCCGCTGGCCGCCAGGCTGACGCCGCCGGGCTCCAGCACGATCCGGTCGCTGACGGACTTGGAGAATCGGGTCGCACCACGGGACGCACGACGCACGGCATCGATGACCACTTCCGCCGGTTCTTCCTTGGACAGATAGCCCAGCGCCTCGATCTCCAGCGCCTGGTCGATGTACTGGTCGTTGACGTAGGCGCTGAGGAAGACGAATCCGACCTCCGGTGCGAATTGGCGGATCGTCCTGGCGGCATCGAAGGACGATACGCCGGGCATGTCAATGTCCATCAGGATGATGTGCGGGGCATGCTCGCGCGCTTCGTCAATCGCCGTGCCCGCGTCTGCCGCCGTGGCGACCACTTCGATGTCCGGCTGGGCGGCCAGCCGCTCCGCCAGCACGTCCCTCACCAGCGCGTGATCATCCACCACCATGACCCGGATGTATTTCGTCATGCCGCTTCCTCGCCGCCGGATCGGGAGCGGGTCATCGCCACGGCCAATCGGCGCAGATCGCCGACTCGCACCGGCTTGCGCAACAGCATGACCTCGGCATCCAGGCCCTGCTCCATCTCCGGCGACAGCTCATGAGTGAGAATGATGGCCGGACCCAGGTAACCGTGTTCGCGGATTTTGTCGAGACAATCCACGCCGCATCCGCCGGGCAAATCGTTGTCGAGGACGACCAGGTCCGCGCGCAGCTCGCCATCCCTGTACAGCGACCTGAATGCAGGACAACTGGTCACCGGAGAGACGCTGAATCCGGCGTCTTCCAGCGCAGTCACCAGGATGTCGCGTACATAGGCATGGCCCTGAGCCAGGAAGACGCTCCCCGAGCCACTCACCTCTATGCCCTCCTCTGCCACGACCTCGTCCGTCGCGGCGGGCGCCGGCACGATCGGGAGGGTCAGCGTCACCACCGTGCCCTCGCCGGGGTGGGAGTCGATACGCAGCATCCCGCCATGGTCCTTGACGATACCGTGGACGACCGAGAGACCCAGCCCGGTGCCGTGCTCAGTGTCTTTGGTCGTGAAGAACGGCTCAATGGCCCGCTGCAAGACCGCCGGGCCCATCCCCATGCCCGTGTCCGCGACGCTGAGCGCAAGCTGTCGGCCATCGTCGTGATCCGGGTCCGCTTCTGCCTCCAGTTTGATGGTGACCTCGCCACCGTCCGGCATCGCGTCCCGGGCGTTGACCACCAGGTTCAGTAGTACCTGCTGGAGCTGACCACGGTCACCGAAAACCCATACCTTGGGTTGTGATCCCGGATCCAGGTTCAGTCGTATGGTCCCGGGCAGCACCCTGCGAAACCAGCGGGCGTCTTCCTGGATCTGCGCGACCAGCTCGACGGGCTTCTTCTCGGTCGCACTTTTGCGGCTGAACGTCAGCAAGCCGCGGGTGACTCCCTGAGCTTGATCGGCGGCCTCCTCTACCCGGGCAAGGGACTGGCGGGCCGGATGCTCGGGGGGAAGCCGTTCCCTGGCCAGGGTCGCAAAACCGCGGATCGCCGTGATCAGGTTGCTGAAGTCGTGCGCGATCCCGCTGGCCAGGCGCCCGACGGCCTCCATCTTCTGGGCCTGAAGCAGTTCCGCCTCCAGGCGACTTCTTTCCACCAGCTCGCGCTCGAACGCCTCGCTGCGTTTGCGTACCCGCCGTGCGAGCGACAGCCACATGAGAACGCATATGCTGACGATGGCCATGCCGACGCCGAGTGAGCCCAGCTCGTGGCGACGATGACCCACAAGTTCCGCCTGCAGGTGCGCTCTGAACATCTCCATGAATCGCCCTGAAGCACTCTCGAAGCGGTCCTTCAGGGCTCCGTGGTCGCTGTCTGACAACAGCGCCAGGGCATTCGGAACCTGTCCCGCCGCGGCCAGTTGAATCGCTTGCGACTGGGTTCGACTGAGATCCGTGACGGCATCGCGGATATCGGTGAGGGCGCCGATATCGTAGCCCGGCCGCGGTGTCCCGATAGCCGTATCCAGGGATGCGATGAGATCCCGTTGCAGACCCTCGTACCGTCCCAGCCACTCCCGGTCGCCGGTCGCGACCCGCATTGCCGCGGCCAGCGAAAGCTGCTGCTCACCCTCCACGATCAGGTCACGGAGGGCCTCTCCGTGGAGATGCGCCTGGGCCAGTTCGCTGCCGACACGCAGGGTGACGTTAACGTGATAGATGAGCAGACCGAACAGGCTGAACGTCAGAACGCTGGCGATCAGGATCCAGGTACCCGGGCGCGCCAGGGGCAACGTCGGGCCCGAATCGGCGTTTGTCTGATCCCTGTTCATTGGTTTTCGATAATCGCGGGGTCCGCTCTGCGGGTACCTGCAGCCCTCCGGCGAGGCGGTTGTCGGATGTCTCTAGTGTATGAATTGAGGCCTGCATGACCATGATCCAAGGCAATAAACCCGCCGGGTGGCTTGATCGGTGGAATCGCCGGATCGACCGCCGGCACCCGGCCCGCTGGATCAGATGCGAGTGCCCCCGAGGGTGGGCGTTGAATCGTCTGCGCGAAAGCCTCATCCTGCGCGATCGGACACCGATGTGCGGAGAGCCCGCCAGTGAGCCTGCCAGTCGAACCCTTGTCAGCGTCAATTATCCGGACCCGATTCGACATCGATGCGCGGACCATCGAGCCGCTGGGCGCCGGCCTGATCAATCAGACATTCCTCGTCACCAGCCAGAACGGTCACCGGTTCGTCCTGCAGCGACTGCACGAAATCTTCCCCCGGGGGATCAATCGGGACATCGAGATCGTCACGGCGCATCTGGCCGACAGGGGCCTGCAAACCTCGAGGCTGGTCAGGACGACGAGCGGAGAATTGTGGCTGGAGGAGGACGGCCACGTCTGGCGCTTGATGACTTACATGCCGGGGATCTGCCTGCAGCGCATCGAGTCCGGCGATCTCGCCAGGGAAGCCGGCGCCCTGCTCGGCCGCTTTCACCTGGCACTGGCGGACCTCGACCATGACTTCCCGCATGCCCGTGGCGGCATCCACGATACGCCTCGTCATCTGCGCAACCTGGAATCCGCCCTGGAGAAGCACCGGGATCATCCCGCCTTCGATCGTATCGAACCGCTTGCGACATCCATCCTCGAGGCTGCAGGAGGCCTCGATCCCTTGCCCGACACCCCGGCGCGGATCGTGCATGGCGATCCGAAGATCACCAATTTTATCTTCGACCCGGACTCGGGCAAGGGCGTCTGCATCGTCGACCTGGACACACTGAACCGCATGCCGCTGCCGCTGGAGATGGGGGACGCGTTGCGTTCCTGGTGCAACCCTGCGGGCGAGGACGCGGTGCGCACCGGGTTCTCCGCCGAACTGTTCCAGGCCGCGCTGGAGGGTTATCGCGATGCCACCGGCGACTGGCTGACGGGTGCCGAGACACGCGCCTTCGGGCTCGGCACGATGACCATCCTGGTGGAGCTGGCGGCCCGCTTCTGCGCGGATGCGCTCAACGAATCGTACTTCGGTTGGGATCCCAAGTGTTTTCCAAGCCGCAGCGAACACAATCAGGTCCGGGCCGAGGGGCAGCTGGTCGCCTTTCGAGACTTCGTCGCCAAGCGGGGCCGCCTCGAGCGGGTCGTCGAGGACGTCTGCGGCGGAAGCCGTTCCTGAGCCCATCGACACCGCATCGCCTTCCATCCTGCGTAACGAGTCACGACCGGATCATCCATGAAGATCGCCTGTCTGAAACACGTCACCTATGAAGGCCCCGCCTATCTGCCGGACTGGGCCGCACGCCACCATCACACGCTTGACGAATTCCTGGTTCCGGAGACCGGCCTACCGCCGGTCGGGGCCTATGAGCGGGTGATCATCATTGGCGGGCCCATGAGCGTGTGGCAGACCGATCTTCACCACTGGCTGACCGATGAGAAGCGTTACCTGGGCTCGCTGGTGGCCGCCGGTGTCCCCGTGCTGGGCATCTGCCTGGGCGCCCAGCTGCTGGCGGAACACCTGGGGGCATCCGTCCGCGCCGGTGAGCTGAAAGAGATCGGCTGGTTCCCGGTGGAGACGCATGCGGACATCAGAACCAGCTGGCTGGGGGACGCGCTGCCCGATCGCTTCGAGAGCTTCTTCTGGCATGGCGACTTCTTCGACCTGCCGCAAGGCGCTGTTCCGGTGGCCGGCAGCGCAGCCCATGAAATCCAGGGATTCGTCCACGGTCCGCATCTGGCCCTGCAATTTCATCTCGAGGCCACCCCGCAGTGGGCCGCACGGCTGGCCCGCCGGGACGCCCACGAACTGGTGCCGGCGGCGTTTGTGCAGACCGCCGAAGAGATCACCAGCGCCCCGCCCGACCGCTATCGGGACAACCATCGGCTGCTGGACGCCGTGCTGGGCTGCTGGGCCCGGTAGACCGGCGGGACCGACGCCGGGGGCCAGAGGACTTTACTCGGGCCGCGGATAGCGCCATGTTCTAGGGACCCGGAGACCCCTGGCGGCGACATGCCTACAAACGTCACACCCGAATACAAGAAAGCCGAGGAAGCCTACCGCGCCGCCCGCGAGCCGCGTGACCGGCTCGACTGCCTCAAGGAGATGCTTCGCACCATCCCGAAGCACAAGGGGACCGAGCACCTGCAGGCGGACATCAAGAGCCGTATCAAGCAACTCACGGAGGAATTGTCCGGGCCGAAGAAAGGCGGCAAACGTTCGGGTCCAAGCTACTCCGTGAGGCCGGAGGGCGCCGCCCAGATCGCCTTGATCGGTCCGCCGAACTCCGGCAAGTCATCGCTGCACCAGAAGCTGACCCACTCGCGCAGCGAGATCGGCGCGTGGCCGTTCACGACACAGCTGCCGGTGCCGGGCATGCTGCCCTTCGAGGACACTCACTTCCAGCTGGTGGACCTGCCACCGCTGGCCGAGGAGTTCACCATCCCCTGGTACGCCACGCCCTTGCAGAGTGCGGATGCGGCACTGCTGGTGGTCGATCTGTCGGAACCCGCCGGTGCGGAACAGACCCAATACGTTCTGGACTGGCTGGCACAACGGAAGATCCACCTCGACCCGCAGTGGCCCGCGGCGGGCGGCGAGGACAGCGGCGCCGGCGACCCGGACGCCGATCCATTCCGTATCGTCCTGCCGGCACTGATCCTGGCAAACAAGTTCGATCTGGATCCGGATCCCCGCGAGGCGGATGCACTGAAGGAGTTGTTACAGATCGATCTGCCACATCTGTATACCTCCATCGAGACCGGACAGGGCATAGACCAGATTGGCGCATTCCTGTTCGAGAATCTCGGCGTGGTCAGGGTATACACGAAGATCCCCGGCAAGCCGGCAGAGGCAGACAAGCCGTTCACGGTGATGCGTGGTGCTACGGTGCATGACGTCGCCAGGCTGGTCCACAAGGAGATCGCGGGCGGGTTACGATTCGCACGCATCTGGGGCCGGCATGTGTACGACGGCCAGCAGGTCGGACCGGAGCATGAAGTCGAGGATCGCGATGTCGTCGAACTCCACATGGCCTGAGCGGACAGGTGTCTCCGACACAGTGACCGTCGCCCACCTGCCGGCATGCCGTCGTCGACACCGTCGTGGCCTGGCGCTGCTCCTGCTGTTGGCATCGTTTGTGAGCGTCGGCCGGGTCGAGGCGCAGGCGCCGGAACCTGCACCGGCGGCCGGCATGTTCCTGGTGGCCTCCCGCGATCTGCAAGTCCCTTTCTTCACCCGCAGCGTGATCCTGCTGCTGCAGTACGACCGCAGCGGCGCGATGGGGCTGATCGTGAACCGGCCGACCGAAGCCGTGCTGTCGGATGCCATCCCGGCGACCAAAGAGCACGGCGGCGACGGCCACCCCCTGTACTTCGGCGGACCGGTATCGGTTCAGACCGTGTTGTACATCACCCGGTCCAGCGAAGCGTCGCCCTCCGGCCGCTCCGTGCTCGAAGACCTGCAGGTCTCGGGGCACCTGTCCTCGCTACAGGCACTGCTGGCGGACTCCGCAGATGCGGTCAAGCTGAAAGTGTTCGCCGGCTACTCGGGCTGGGCACCCGGTCAACTCGAGGCCGAGATCCAGCGTGGCGGCTGGCACGTCGTGGCGGCCAGCGCCGAACAGGTACTCGAGCCGGATGGGGAGCGCCTGTGGCGCGACCTGGTGCCGCCAGCGGCCCCGCTGAGCGCCGCGCTCCACAATCATGACGAGCACGACCTTTCTGCCGGCAATCCGCTCTCAAGTTACTGATTTCAGCGATTCAGGCACCTGCGTGGCCCGCCGGTCAATGGCGGGAATAGCGCTGCTGCAGCAGGATCGCGCGCCGCGCGGCGGCGGGTTTCATTGCGAGACGCATAACCCCATGTGGACGCAGACGGTTTCAGTTTGCCGCGATAAAGGGCCGGGTGGCTGATTTGACATAAGCTCACAGGGACTTGCAATCTCTTTATATGGGAGTATTTTGCACAATTACGTGATCCGTGGGGGAAGGCGTGGTTGATATGCAGCGAAATCAGAAGGAACAGCACTATGACCATTCTTACAACGATCCCCCGACTCAGGGTAATCGCGTCTCTGCTGGCCACCCTGGCGGTGGTCGCCTGCGGAGGGGGCGGCAGCAGCGGGTCGCCAGACCCCGTGGCTCAGCCGGGCCCGGGCTCGCCGCCGGCGCCTGCCACAGAGGGCGTCGTCGGAATCATGCTCACCGACGCACCTGCGGATGATTTCGATCGCTACCTGGCTACGTTGACCGGCATACAGGTTCGAACCAAGGACGGGTTGTTCACCTTGTTCTCCGGACGGACGACGGTCGATCTCAAGCAACTGGCCCACTTCTCGGAACCGTTCGCGATCGGCCCTGTGCCGTCGGGGAGCATCGACCGCATCTATCTGCAGATGGAGGCGCTCGAACTTCTGGACCTCGATCAGACCGGCGCAGTTGTCCGCAGCGTCCAACTGGATCTGCCAGGTTCGGGCCGGCTGGAACTGGACCCTGGTGAAGAATTTTTGCTGGCCGCGGGCGCTTCGCTGGTCCTCGAAATCGACTTCGATATGGATCACGCCATCGAGCGGGAGGACGACGGTTATCGTTTCAGGCCGGTCGTCAACATCACGCGCATTGACCAGTCAGCCGGTGGCGAAGCAGGCCAAAAGGCGACACGGATGGTCGGAATAATCGGCGAGGTGGAATTCGAGGATGACGGAGTCGAGATCGAACTCTGCCAGTCCGCCCTCGTCTCGCAACCCGACGACGACGAACACTTCGAAGATCACCATTGCCTGGATGTCGAGATCACGGCGACCACGGCCGTGTTCGGTCCGGATGCTGCGCAGATGCCGATTGCGGAGATCGCGCCCGGGATGGACGCGACGGTCATCGGTTACTTCCGGCGCGACAGCGAGGAGGACGATGATGAGGCCGGGGATGAAGTCGATCACGATAACCTGGACCTGCACGCAGTGGTCCTCGAGATCGGCGACCCGTCTGCGTTCCACCGGGTACCCGGCCGGATCGTCTCGGCCGACACCAGCCCGGACGGCTCGTTTGTGATTGATGTCGCCGACGGCATCGGCACGGACGACCCGTTGGCGGCGTCATTGCAGCCCGGAGCACTCATATTCTCGGTCGACGGCGAGATGCTCGATCCCTCAGCGCTGCGGGAAAACGTCAACGGACAATTCGAGGGACTCATCCTGGAGCAGGCAGCGGGCAGCCAGTTGCTGCGTACGACGCTTGCGATACTCGATCCTGACAAGGCCGCGGAGGAATCGATCCGGGGCATCATTCTCGATTCCGAGCCCGTCTCACGCCGACTGACGATCGCCGACAGCGAGGGCGACCGCTGCGTGGACGTCTCCGAGGACGCAGACATCTTCCTGTTATTCGACGCACCCGGCGGCGGGGTGGTGAGCGAGCGAGGCGGGTTTACGGATTTGAATCCGGGCCGGACCGCCGATGCCTACGGTCATTGGGAAGACGGCGGATGCTTCGCAGCCGACACGGTTATCGCCGACGAGACCGCCGCTGCACCGGGACTGTTGCCGCCGCCGGAGAACAGGGCTCCCATTGCTGATGCCGGAGCGGATCGAGCGATAACGACCGGTGAAGGCGTCCTGCTTGACGGTACGGGCAGCATGGACCCGGATGGTGATGCTCTGAACTTCTCCTGGACACTTTCGGCGCCCGGGGGCAGCAACGCCTCGCTCAGTGCCGCGGACACCGCTGCGCCGAGCTTCGTTGCGGACGTAGACGGCAGCTATGCCGCGAACCTGGTCGTCAACGACGGCGAGTTGGACAGCGGGCCGGACACGGTCACCGTCACGGCAAGTTCCTCGGCATCAAACCGGGACCCGGTCGCAGACGCGGGACCTGACCAGTCCGTGGAGACCGGCCAGAGTGTGACCCTCGACGGCACCGGCAGTACCGACCCGGACGGCGACCCGCTGTCCTACCTGTGGTCGCTGGCCGCGCCGGCCGGCAGCGCCGCCTCACTTTCGGCGGCCGACACCGCAACTCCGGGATTCACCGCCGATGTCACCGGCGAATATCTTGTGTCACTCGTTGTGAACGACGGGTCGAGTGACAGCGCGCCAGACTCAGTGATGGTCACGGCCGTCGAACCGGCTCCGCCGGCGCCCGACGGCCAGGCCCTGTACCAGCAGAACTGCAGCGGCTGCCATGGTCCGCTGGCAAGCAGCGAGGTCAGCGGCGCATCGGCGCAGGCCATCCAGCAGGCCATCGACGCGAACAAGGGCAACATGGGCTTCCTGTCGTTCCTGACTCAGGCCGAGATCGAGGCCATCGCCCAGGCGTTGTAGCCCTAGACGGCGCCTGATCATACAAATCAGCTCTCGGACTTGGGCCGGACGTTCGTCGTCCGGCCCATTTTTCATGGCTTTCGAGAGGCAGCCCCCCAGCGCCGGCGGTGCGCTGTACCGCAGCCGGTCATTCTCCGCAGCGGGCACTGGCCTCGCGCTCCTGTCGGTGCCGGTCGGACTCGCGACAGATGGGGAGAGAGTGGCCCCGCAGCTATCAATTATCTGGTGTAATGACAA
>Ga0316189_10005531_pt1 | contig 12124 bp, 7 predicted proteins | sample LowCovwburrow_MG_FD_204930 | JGI IMG/M metagenome (GOLD analysis project Ga0316189, IMG submission 204930) | Coastal sediment microbial communities from Maine, United States - Lowes Cove worm burrow | ecosystem: Environmental > Aquatic > Marine > Coastal > Sediment | place: USA: Maine... | reverse complement strand
GGAGGACGGTGAAATCGCCGTGCTGCAAGCCGAGGGCTTCACGCTGACCAAGCTCGACGGCACCGAGGTCAGCCGGCGCCCACGCAACATCTCCTGGTCGCCGGTGATGGCCGAGAAGGCCGGCTACAAGCACTTCATGCTGAAGGAGATCTTCGAGCAACCCCGCGCGCTCGAAGACACCTTGCGCGGCAGGCTCGACCGTGAAAACGCCGACATCGCTACGCCCGAGATCGGCCTCAGCGACGAGGACGCCAAGGCCATCAAGAGGGTGGTGCTGCTCGCCTGCGGCACCAGCCATCACGCGACGATCGCGGGCCGCTACTGGCTCGAAGAGCTCGCCAAGGTACAGGCCATTACCGAGCTCGCAAGCGAGTTCCGAGGCCGCGACGCGGTCATTGGCGAAGGCGACCTGGTGATCGCCGTCAGTCAGTCGGGCGAAACGCTCGATACGCTCATGGCCGCCAAAGAGGCCAAAGAGCGCGGAGCCAAAGTGCTGGCGATCGCCAACGTCAACGGTAGCGCGATACCGCGCATGGCCGACGCGAGCTTCTACACGCACGCCGGACCGGAAATTGGGGTCGCCTCTACGAAATGCTTCATGACGCAGATGGCCAACCTGCTGATGTTCAGCATCTGGCTCGGAAGGCGTCGCGGCACCATCGACGCCGCGCAGGCCGGCGAGCTCGTCGAGGGGCTGGCGCGAATCCCGCAGGTCATCAGCGAGCGGCTCCGGATGACCCATCTGACGATTACCGACATCGTTCGAGACTACGCCGACGCGCGAGACGTGCTCTTCCTCGGCCGCGGTCTCAGCTACCCGATGGCGCTAGAAGGCGCACTCAAGCTCAAAGAGATCTCGTACGTTCACGCCGAGGGCTACGCGGCCGGCGAAATGAAGCACGGACCCATCGCGCTTCTCGATGCGCACGTGCCGGTGATCGTGCTCATGCCGAAGGACCAGCACTACGAACGTGTCTCGAGCAACCTCCAAGAGGCGCGCGCGCGCGAGGCGAAGATCCTCGGTGTGACGGTCGCGGGCGACACCCAGGGCCAAGCGCTTTGCGAGCGTTTTGTCGAGGTCGCCGAAACCCACCCGGCGCTCAGCCCGTTCGTCACAGTCGTGCCTCTACAGCTCTACGCGTACTGCGTGGCGGACCACAAGGGCACCGACGTGGACCAGCCGCGCAACCTCGCCAAGACCGTCACCGTAGAGTAAGGTCGAGCATGAAAGTCGGTCTCCTCACGACGGGTTTCCCGCGCTTCGAGGGTGACTGCAGCGGCTCCTTTCTCCTGACCGCCGCACGGGCGATCGTCGAACAGGGCCATACCGTTCGCGTCTTGGCTCCGGAGCCGCGGCGTGTTCGAGCAGCTCCGCGCTGGCCGGGTATCGAACTGCGCTGGGTACCCTACGCGCGGCCGCGTTCCTTGCAGCACTCGTTCTATGGGAGCGGTGCGCCGGACAACCTGCGTCTGCGGCCGACCAGCTGGCTTGGCGCTCTGGGCTTCACAGCAGCCCTCTACCGTGCATCGAAGCGAGAGCTTGCGGACTGCGATGCCTTGATGAGCTCCTGGTGCATTCCGAGCGGCTGGGTCGCCTCGAGAACGGCCGGAGGGCGACCGCATCTTTGCGTTTGTCATGCGACCGACATCCGCTGGCTCTCGAAGATGCCAGGAGGCGGTGCTGTCGCACGCGCGACCGCCGAGGGTGCCACATCGATGTGGTTTCTGAGCAATGGGCTTCGCGATTGCTTCTTGGAAACCGCCGGCCTCTCGGCCTCCAGCGTTCGCAGCCATATCGGCCCCATGCCGATCGAACCGCCCCAGGAGCTCCGAGAAAGCCGCTCGGAGCTGCGCCGCCGCCTGGGCATCGATGGTTTCACCTTGCTCTTCTTGGGACGCCTGGTGCCCGTCAAAGGCCTTGGCGAGCTGCTTCACGCGATCTCGGCCCTCTCTGAACCGCTGAGTATCCGGATCGCCGGCGACGGCCCGGAGCGCGACGAGCTGCGCGCACTTGCCGCGCGTCTGCAAGTCGATGCGACCTTCGAAGGCTGGGTTGCCGGGGATCGCAAAGAAGCGCTCCTTGCTGCCTGTGATGCCATCGTGGTGCCTTCGATGCCGCAAGACGGTCTGCCCACGGTGCTCTTCGAGGCCAGAGCGCGCGCGCTTCCGATCATCGCAAGCGAAGCGGGCGCGATCCGAGAGGGACTGGGAAGTGCCCCCGACGTCGACTACGTCCCGCCGAACGATCGCGCAGCGCTTCGCCGGGCGATCCTCCGGGCTCACGCCCGTAGCGTCGCTGAGCCTTCGCTCAGGGCTTGACCGTCTGCGTGCCCCTGGGAGGACGGTAGCTGAAGCGCTTGTCGGGGACGTCGCGGTTGAACTTGATGTTCGCGAAGTCGAAACGGTTGCGGTTGCCAGCCGAGTCGATGATCAAAACGCGTTGCACGACGCCAGCGCGCCTACCGTTCGTCGTGATGGTCCGTACGTAGAAGACCAACTGCTCGTAGTTTGGTGTGGGCCGACGCGGGATCAGCTGAAGAACGGAGCCGCCTTGGAATTTCTCGTTGTCGTGCTCGAGGAGGCGAACTTCGAAATCCTTTTCGAGGTCGCCGCTGCCAATGAGGAACGAGAACGCAGAAGGAAGTTGATCCTGGTCGAGCGCGCGCTCGATGAGCTGACCGTTCTTCTCGCCTTCTTCTGGCGGCTGATAGATCAGCAGCTTCTTCCCATTGCTCACGAAGACCTGCCCGTTGGGTTGCGCATAGTCCCATCGCATCATCCCAGGCTTCTTGAACACGACCTTCCCCGTCGCTCGGTCATAGCGATCGTAGACCCGGGTGTAGCGGGTCTGCTCGAAGTCGGCCTGTAAAGATTTGGTTTGGTCGTAGAACGACTGGACCAAGCCGATGACCACCGCCGGATCGAGTGGCTCGGCCTGCTGGGCGCCGGCCCCTTCGAATCTCGAAACCAGCACGAAACACAAACCAACGGCCGCAAACAATCTCGTAGTCATCAAGATGTAGAACGCTCCCAGCCGCGCAGTATTCACGCTGAACCCGTGTGCACAAGGCAAGCAGAATTCCCCAAAACCGGGATTGATCATTGCTGATAACGACCGTAGGATAAGGACATGGGCGCCTCGGCGCTCCGCTTAGGCTTGGCTTGAAAAACCACTGGGCACCTCGGAGGTGACATGTCCAAGCACCAAGCTCGAATCATCCCGCCGGAGCGACAGAAGTCGCACCTCGAACAGAAGCATGCTGAGCTCTCGGAGCGCGTTGCAGCGCTCGATAGCCGCATGAGTCTCACCCCGGACGAGGAGCTCGAGCTCCATCAGCTCAAGAAGCAGAAGCTACAGACCAAAGACGCCCTTCAAGGCGTTGGCTAGCCCAGCGTCCAGTCACACTCACGACTTGAATTCTCACTAGTCCCCCCTCGCCACTCTGTGCGAACGGTCCGTCTCTCCTGGCGGGCCGTTCTCGTTGTGGGGCTCGCCTTTGGCTTAAAAGCAAATGGGCCACCGAGCGGTGACCCATTTCAAACGAAAGAATCGATGCTACAGTCAATAAGCTAGGGCAAGTAAGCTAAGTCGAAATTTCCCAATGTTTTCTAGTAAAAGGACGACCCATCGCCGCGCGGATGCCGGGCAAGCTGGAAGTGCGCGGCGAGGGGTCTTAAGCAAGCGATCGAGTACGATGCAATCTCGGTGCCAACTCGAATGGCCCTCGAAAACGCCTGTTTTCTTCGTTGGCAAGACTATCGGTAGGACATTTCTGTCATAGACCTGCACCCGATTGTCGTGGTTGGCGCATTCCCGAGCCTCGGGGCCCGATAAGCGCACATTCCCCTACCGCGCAGGTTGAAGTGCCCGTGCTCTCCCGCGTATGATCTCAGCAACCGTGTAGGCGGGACACGATGCCCAAGTGCAATAGCTGCGAAGGAAAAGTGCTGAGAACCGATGCGTTCTGCGGCGCGTGTGGCGAGCCGGTTCCCGGTGGGAAGCCCGTGGTGCCGATCTCTCGCGAGTTCAAGGTGAGCGATGTCCACAGCGCACCCCAGCGCTTGAGTGGGACGTTTCCGCCCAAGTCGAGCAACTCGGCCTCGGCGCGGGCCGTCGCCATCGTCGCAGTCTCCCAGCCGGAGGTTGCGGAGCCGGAGAACAACAAGCTGAGCCGCACGACGATTCGCGAGCGCGAGGCCCGAAGCGAACCGGCCCCGGTTCTGCCGCTTCACCGAAAGAAGAACGGCACCGATAGCGAGCGCCTGCCGAAGCTCGCCGGAGAGGAAACCCGAGCGGAGCCCGTGCGAGCCTCGGCGCCCGAGCGAGAGCCGAGCGCAAGCCTGCCGAATATGCCGATTCCACCGGGGCCGCCCATTCTCGCCTCGGATCTGTTGCGCGAACAGATGCGGCCGTCGAGCCCGGGCGAGAAGGCGCTGCGCGGCGCAACGGTCGTGTTGAGCGCGCTGGGCGCAGTCGCCGTGCTGCTCATCGGCGGCGTACATTCGTTGACATTCGTATCCCTGGCTGTGCTGCTCATGGCTGCAACGCTCGCGCTCGCGCCGCTGTCTTATCGGGGACGCGCGATCGCGCTCTTCTTGACCGGCTCGGTCGCGACCGGCGTGGGGCTCTGGCAGCAGTCGCTGCAGGGCATAGCGCCAGAGGGCATGATTTTGGCGGGTGCAGCCATCCTACTGAGCGGCAGTCTGCTTTTTCGCGCCTACTACCGGGGCGCACGCTTGGCGCGAGTCGCGGTAACCCTTGGCGTCGTAGCTCTCGGCACTTGGTTCTTCTTGTCCGGGGGCCATGAGAGCCTCGTCATGCTGGACGGGCACTGGCAATCCTGGGCGCCTGCCATCACCCACGGGAGCTTCGGCCTCTTGGCCCTGCTGTCCTTGATGGCGTTCATGGACAACAGCACGCGTGGTGGCTCCCATGTATGGGCGGTGGCGGTGCTCGTTCTCTATGCGGTGCACGTCGCTGTACTCGTCGCTAGCGAGCTCTGGCCGGTCGATCCGGTGCCCGTGAGCATTGAGGGACCGACGATCGCAGCCATCACGGCTGGCACGGTCGGAACCATCGTGGCCGGCTTGGCTCTCGCTCAGATTCTCGTCGCCGCGTACAAGGGGAGCTCGAGCCGAAGCACAGAGCCCGTCTCGATCGCGTCCTGAGCTCAGGGCACCTGGCGCGGCCAGGACGCCAACAGGATGACCGCGCAGGTGCGACCCTTTTCGTCCTCGGCCTTACCGAAGCCAGCGTCGGTGAATCGCGGGTCGGTCACGGTCATTCGATGACTCGGGCTATCTTCGATAGCGTGAAGGGCCTCGCGCATCGTGGATGCCCGCGCTACCGCCTCTCCGACGACACGCGCTTGGATGCCTCGCTTGAGCAGACGCGCTTCGGGGTCGCCATTGGGGTCGAGCTCGTGCCCGAACTTGCCCGAGTCGCAAACCGTTTGGGCGTGACTCGTCGCCTCCTTGGTCAGCAAGCGATTCGCGCGCAATGAGCGTGCGCCTGAGGCCCGTCGTAGCTGCATGAGCCAGGCCTGCGGCGACTGCGAGCCACCTGGCGTGGCAGGACCTTCGGGGATCTTGCCAACCCAGCGCTCGGCCACCGGACGCGGACCACTCGGCCCGTCCGCAACGAGCTGCACGAAGAGCGGACGCCCCCACTCGATCGGAACCGAAATTGTCGAGCCGTAGTCGCCGCCGTCGACCGAGATACGCCGTGAAGAGCCCGTGGCATCGCGTACCACGAGGTACGGATCACGGAAATCCTCCATGACCTCGGCGTGAAGCTGGTTTCGGCCCACGACCGTCAGCGAGCCGGCGCGAACCGCCGCCACCACAACGATGCGCTCTCCGGAGCGGGCGCGTCCGCAGATGAGAGGCGCGTCGGAATTCTCATTCAGACCTTCGAGCCAAGTCTTGAAGCTGTCGAACTCGCCCGTGACGCCGAACTTTGCGTACACCGGGTTCGCGTCGACCCCTGCCTCACGAGCGGTCTTGATCAGCTCGGACGAAGGCGGGATGTGTTGGAGGTCCGCTAGCTGAGCCGCGACCGTCTCGAGCTTCGCGTCCTTGATGCACAAGCGTTCGGGCTTCGCTTCCGGAGCGGGCTCGCCTTCCGCGGGAGCATCGGTCTTCTTGTCGGCGCCGGCCGTCGCGTGGAGCGCGAGCAGCGTGGCACAAAGGAGGGTAATTTTACGCATCATCGTTTTGAGTCACGTCCGGTAGTCGGCGTTGATCCGAACGTACTCGTGACCGAGGTCGCAGGTCCAATAATGACCCAGGCCGCGCCCCGATCCGACCGTGACGGAGATCTCGTATTCCTTGCGCTTCATCGCCGCAGCGGCTTTTGCCTCGATTTTCGGAGTCATGACGGGGGTACCCTGCTCGAAAATCGAAACCTGGCCGATCAGCACCGAAACGTGATCGGGATTGAAACGTGCTCCCGAACGGCCTGCCGCGGCCACAATACGGCCCCAGTTCGGGTCGCAGCCATACAGGGCGGTCTTGACCAGCTGAGAGCCGGCGATGGTCCGCGCGATCTGGACCGCATCCGCGTCGGTTCGGGCACCGCTGACCACGATCCGCACCAGGTGCTCGGCACCCTCCCCGTCGGCGACGATCTTCTTGGCCAGCGATTCGAGGACCTCGGTGAGTGCGCCGACGAAACGTCGACCTGCTGCGCTCTTCTCTTCGATGGCTCGATTCGAAGCGGCTCCCGATGCAAGCGCGTAAATCGAGTCGTTGGTGCTGGTGTCGCCGTCAACCGTCGCGCGGTTGAAGCTGAGCTCGGTCGCTTGACGCAGCAGCTTCGAGAGTGTCGCAGGCGCAATGGGGGCATCCGTGGTCACAAAGGCCAGCGTCGTGGCCATGTTTGGATGGATCATGCCTGCGCCTTTGGCGATGCCGAGAAGACGGCAGGTCGTTCGGCCGACTTTGAGCTCGGCCTGAGCGACCTTGGGGCCGCGATCGGTGGTCAGAATCGAGCGGGCGAAGCGCGACGCGCCCGCCTCCGAGAGATCCTCGACGAGCTCGGGTATCGCCGCTTCGATGTTCTCGGAGGGCAGCTGCACGCCGATGACTCCGGTCGAAGCGGGAACCACCAGCGAGCTCGGAACGCGAAGCGCGCGGGCGAGCACCCGGGTTAGGCTCACAGCTGCTTGCTGGCCTTGCTTGCCGGTACAGGCGTTGGCGTTGCCGCTGTTGACCAGGACCGCTTGGCAAAGCCCGCTCTTCAAGCGGCGCTCGCTGATCGTCACTGGAGCGGCGCGCACCCTATTCATCGTGAACACGCCCGAGGCGACCGCGGGCTCGTCCGCAAAGATCAAGCCCAAATCCAGCCTATCGGCTGCTTTGACCCCGCCGTGTACGCCAGCGAAGCGAAACCCCTTCACCCGTCCGCTCATGGCGTGCCTATTACCAGAAGCTGCTTACTGCGGCGAGGCTTCGGCTTGGTCTTCGCGGTAGTGGCAGTTCTTGTACTTCTTGCCGCTGCCGCAATAGCAGCGGTCGTTTCGGCCGAGCTTGGGCCGGTCGCGTTTGACTGTAGCCGCTTGCGCGGGGGCTTGCGGCGGAGCGGGAGCCTCGGCACCGCTGCCAGCTGCGCGCCGGCCCCTCCTGGCCGCCGCCCGGCGAGCTTGCCTGCTCGGGCCGGACTGCTGTCCGCCTCCGCTGCCCTGGTCCCCGCCTGCTTGGTGGCTCGTTCGAATCTGCCGCTGGCGCTTTTCGGTCGCTTGGCGGCGCTGCTCCTCGAGCTGCCGAAGCTCTTCCTCGCCCGCGCGCTCGACCGTGAACATCCCGAGGGTAACCGACGACTTCACGCTCTGCACCATCTGCAGGTACATGTCGAAGCCCTCGCGCTGGTACTCCTTCTTGGGGTCGCGTTGCCCGTAGCCGCGCAGGCCGATGCCGTCACGTAGGTGGTCCATCCCTTGGAGGTGGTCCATCCACTGCTTGTCGATCTCCTGCAGGTACAAGTCGCGGAACAAGCGCAGGAAGTTTTCGGTGCCAAACTCCTGCTCCTTGCGTTCGAGCACACTTGAAGCGTCGGCGTAGAGCTTTCGGAGGAGCTCGTCGCGATCACTGATCTCGTGAATCCCCGTCGCGCTGATCGCGAACTGGTCTTTGTAGGCCCGTTCTAGCCCGTCGAGGTCCCAGTCCTCGTAGTGCTTGCCGGGAGGGCATGCGTGGTCGGTCATCGTGACGACGATCTCGTCGACCAAGTCGAGCAGCCGTTCTTTCTGCTCGCTAAGGGACATGCCAACCGCCTGCTCGACGCGCTCGTAGGCGCCCGCGGGATCGTTTCGGAACTCCTCGAGCGGCACCACACAGCCGAACCAGAGATAGATGTCTTTCTCTAGGTACTCGACCCGAACTTCGGTGAGCGAGGCAAGGTCGGCCTCGTTCGCGCGCTTGCGATGCCCAGGAAGCTCTTCTTGGGTGAGCCCCGCATCCGGCAAGGGATAGGAATGGAACTTCACGATGTTCTCGATCACCGTGCGAACCCGGGCCAGCAGTGCCTCGTCGACGCCTTCGACGAGCGGCTCGGGCTCAACACCGGCCTTGCGCTCTTCGTCGCTGGGCACCGTTCGGTATTCACCGCGCAAAACCTGCTTACGCAGCGAGTACATGCTCTTGCGCTGCTGATTCATCACGTCGTCGTACTCGAGCAGGTTCTTTCGAACGTCGAAGTTGCGTTCCTCGACCTTCTTCTGAGCGTTTTCGACGGCGCGGGTCACCCAGCGATGCTCGATGGGGATGTCTTCTTCCATCCCGAGCCGATCCATCATGGCCTGCACTCGCTCGCCGGCGAAGATTCGCATCAGGTCGTCTTCGAGCGAGAGGAAGAAGCGCGAGCCTCCGGCATCACCCTGGCGGCCCGAACGACCTCGGAGCTGGTTGTCGATGCGCCGTGATTCGTGACGCTCGGTGCCGATGATTCGGAGCCCGCCTGCCGCCTTGACGGCTTTCGCATCTTCCCGGCACTTGGCGATGAACTCCTCGGTGGTCTTGGCGATGAGGGCATCGCGGCGCTCGGGGTCGGCGAGCAGGTCTTCGGGGGCGTTCTCGAGCACTTCGATCCGCGCAAGCATCTCGGGGTTGCCGCCAAGCACGATGTCGGTGCCGCGACCGGCCATGTTGGTGGCAACTGTTACCGCGCCGGAAGTTCCGGCCTGCGCGACCACATAGGCTTCGCGCTCGTGCTGCTTGGCATTGAGGACGTTGTGCGGAACGCCTCGACGGTTGAGGAAGTGGGCCACGGCGTCCGACTTCTCGACGCTCGTCGTACCAACGAGCACGGGCTGCCCTCGCTTGTGCGACACTTCGATTTCCTCGCACAGTGCGCGGAATTTCTCACGCTCGGTCTTGTAGATCAGATCCTCTTGGTCGACGCGGGCGATCGGCTTGTTCGTCGGGATGACGACGACGTCGAGCTCGTAGATGTTGTGGAACTCGGTCGCCTCGGTGTCGGCGGTGCCGGTCATACCCGACAGCTTCTTGTAGAGACGGAAGAGATTCTGGAAGGAGATGGTCGCCAGCGTGAGGTTCTCGCTCTGAATCAGGACGCGCTCTTTGGCTTCAACCGCCTGGTGAAGGCCGTCCGACCAACGCCGGCCGGCAAGCACACGGCCGGTGAACTCGTCGATGATCATGACCTTGCCGTCTTCGCTGACCATGTAGTGCTGGTCCCGGTGATAGAGGGCGTGGGCCCGCAGACATTGCTGCAAGATGTGGAGAGTCTCGAGGTTGGCAGGGTCGTAGAGGTTACCGTCCCCGCCGAGCAGGCCGCGACCGGCGAGTAGCTCCTGAGCGCGCTCCATGCCTTCCTCGGTGAGCGTCACGCTGCGGTTCTTCTCGTCGAGGTCGAAGTGCTCCTCTTGACGGAGCCGCGGGATGATCTCGTTGATCACCTGGTAGTTCTCGCTGGCCGTCTCGCCGGGTCCGGAGATGATGAGCGGCGTGCGCGCCTCGTCGATCAAAATCGAATCGACCTCGTCGACGATGGCGAAGTTCAGATCGCGCTGCGCGTAGTCGTAGATGCTGAACTTCATGTTGTCGCGCATGTAGTCGAAGCCGAACTCGTTGTTCTGGCCGTACGTGATGTCGCAGTTGTACGCCCTCTTCTTGACGGCGTTGCTCTGCCCCGGGACGACTACGCCGGTGCTCAGGCCGAGGAAGCCATAGAGCTTACCCATCCACTCGGCGTCACGACTCGCGAGGTAGTCGTTGACGGTCACGACGTGAACACCCTTGCCTTCGAGCCCGTTCAGGTAACAGGCGAGCGTAGCGACCAGCGTCTTGCCTTCACCCGTCTTCATCTCGGCGATTTTGCCCTGGTGCAGGACGATTCCGCCGACGAGCTGCACGTCGTAGTGACGCATCCCGAGCACGCGCTTGCCGGCTTCCCTGGCTACCGCGTAGGCGGGAACGAGCAAATCATCGAGCGAGGCGCCGTTGTCGATTTGCTGCCTGAACTCGGCGGTCTTGCCGCGTAGCTGAGCATCCGACAGCTTCTGAATCTCGCCTTCGAGCGCCGAAATGGCCGCAACCGTGGGCTGCATGCGTTTGACTTCGCGCTCGTGCTTGGTGCCAAGCACTTTCTTCAGGACCGAGTTGAACACGGCTGCAATCTAGGTCGGCAGAGGGAGCGGCGCAAACGACAGTCAAAACCAACGCTTAGACAGCGCGAGCACAGCCATCAGCACGAAGATCAGGAGCACGAATGCCCAGAGGCCCCGCCCCGAGCAAGGAGCTCGCACAGCGGGCGAGGCCCCATCACCCAGCTCGTCGAGAAGCTGGCGCGCGCGAGCTTGCGCAAGAAGCTCGCCCCGCAGCAGAACCATGCTGACGATCAAACCGATCAGGAAGATCACCGCGGCGGCCTGCCAGCGTCGAAGCTCCTGTTCGAGCTCGAGGGCCTGGTCGACTCCAGTCCGGGAGCTCATCCCAGCGCCTATCGAGACGACGTCGAAGCTTGGCACCGCGAACAAGGCGCGGAGGGCGTCCTCGACTCCTGCTTCGGGAAGCCCGCCATCGAGAATCGTCAGGGCGAGCGGGTCCAGCCCTGCTCGATCCGCATCCGCCAGAACCACGCCGGCCGCTGCGCGCGCTCGATCGGCGGCGGTCCCAGTGGCGGTCACCAGATACGAGACGCCCGCGGTGTTGTCGGAAAAGAGATCGGCTCGAATCTGGAGACGCCAAACGCCCGGACCTGGTTCGGGAAGATATGGGTCATCGGGGCTGAGTGAGAACGCTTGCTGCCATCGGCGCCCCTCGAAGACGTCGACCAGAACCGGACGCGGCTCGCCGAGCTGCTCCCAGTCCACCCGGACGCGCCCTGCTTCACGGGAGGCGCGGGCCACGATACCGCCTGGCACGAGGGGAAGCCGCACCTCGCGAGTGGCGAGAAGGCTGCCATCTGCGCTGAGCGCCTCGACGTCGACCCGGCCCTCACTGCCCGTCACGACGATTGGAAACCGCGCGAATCCAGCAGAGGCGACGACATCGCCTGGCTCCACGCGGACGGAGGCAAGCGATCGCAGCCGGACGCGGACCTCTTCATCGCCGACCCAGACCGAAAGCCAGCAGCGGAGGTCGGGGACGCAGGCGCCCTCCTCGACGCGAGCGTCGAGCGGCGGCGCCGCCCGCTTCGAATCCGACGCGCGGACGGGTCCGAGCTCATAGGCTTGAAAGGCGTTGACCGAGCGCCCAGTAGGCAGGCGCGATTCGATCGATTCGCGGACGTATAGCGTTCGTTCCACCGTGATCTCGCGGCCGCCGATCTCGGCGCGCGCCACCAAGGACAGCGCTTCGTCGAGCCCCGCCGGAATGGGAAGCTGCCCCTCTCTTCCTTGGACCTGCGACTCGACCAGCTCGGTGCTCACGAGGACCATCCCGGTCGCGTTGCGAAGCTCGACGACGACCGGCGGGGCCGCAACCACCGTGTGCCCCTTGCCATCCTCGTCGAGCTGCCAAGCGCGAAGCCCTATGGTGGAGCCGGGTCGCGCGACGACCGGTGCGCTCAAACGAAAGTCGGGAACCGGCGAAGGAGCGCCCGCGATCCAGAGCAGCGCGAGGATGATCGCTACGAGAAAGGGCGACAGCCGAATCGCCCAAG
>Ga0316189_10005530_pt1 | contig 12125 bp, 9 predicted proteins | sample LowCovwburrow_MG_FD_204930 | JGI IMG/M metagenome (GOLD analysis project Ga0316189, IMG submission 204930) | Coastal sediment microbial communities from Maine, United States - Lowes Cove worm burrow | ecosystem: Environmental > Aquatic > Marine > Coastal > Sediment | place: USA: Maine... | reverse complement strand
GGCATGCACCGAGCTGCAATGCACGAAGCGCTTCACGCCGCACGCCAAGGCTGCGCGGCTTGCGTTGCGCGGTCCTTCGACGTTGGTCCGGTGCACCTCTCCGGTCGGATCACCGATGATCGAGATCAGCGCGGCGAGATGGAACACGGTGTCAGCACCAACGAACGCCTTATTGAGTGACTCACGATCAGTTACGTCGACCTGCAGGTGCTCTACCTCGAGCCCCGCAAGCGACTCGGTCTTCCGTTTATCGACGACGCGAACTTGATCGCCGCGCTCCAGTAGAGCCCGAACGAGGTTCGCACCCACGAAACCGGAGCCTCCTGTGACAACGCTGAGCATGGCCCGAATCCTTCCAAATGCAGCCGTAGAAGCGACGTTCGCTTCGGAAGAGGTCGCTCTACGGATTGATGCTCTCACAATAGATGACGCCCTGTCATCGCCTTACTTTGGGGTTTTGTACCCTCATCGCTTGCGCGCAGAGATCAGCGCATACCAAAGACAGATCTTCTCGAAGCCCGCGTCGTGGTAGGCCAGATCTGCGAAGCTGACTCTGATTCGCGTTGGGCCATTCGGGAGGACCTCGTCGTGCAGGCAAAAACTGCTGGCTCCGCATCCACGGTCGCCGCTAGAAGCGGCGAGGTCGTGCGCCTTGGGAAGAATCTCGAAGACGCAAACTCGGAACACGGCTCTCTTAGCCCATGCGGATCATGTTGAGTGCCCAATTGCGCAGAACCTGTTGCTATAGTGAAGCCTATCAGAGCCGATGGTACTGCAGGGGAAGCCCTGTGGGAGAGTAGGACGCTGCCGGAATTATGGAAGCCCCGTCTGGAAACAGACGGGGCTTTCTTCTTTGGTGGGTCGCGACGTCGATTTCATCGACTGATCGTGACCGTGACCTCTCCGAGCCCCTGCCCGCGCACGGTCACGGTATCCCCAACTTCGAGAAACCGAGAGCGATCGGCGCCCAGCTTTGCAGAGAGCTTTTTGAATCGGTCCATCCCAACGAGGTCTCCGAGGCGTACCAGCCAGCGTGGCGTGGTCATCGCAACCCCGCCCGGCGTTCCCGTGAGCACGACCGTCCCGGCACTGAGCAGAGCATCCGGGAACTCAGAATGAACGAAACGGAGCATGTCCACCGGCGTGTAAATCATGTTTGAAGTCGACGCGCGCTGTCTGACCTCCCCGTTGACGAGCGACTCGATCTCCATGCAAGGAATACCGTTCGGCTTCGCCTCCGCCGGCACCCACGCCCGGTCGGCAATGGGCATGAAACCCGGGAAGCTTTTCGACACACCCCAGTATGCGTATCGATTCGCCCGGCCTTCGCCCAGAATTGCAATCGAACGTGCCGAGAGATCGTTGGCGATGAAGAAGCCGAGTTGGGGGGCGAACGCCGGGTCCTCGAGCCTCGATGGGTCGATGTCTTCGAGAAGAACGAACCCCAGCTCGACCTCGTAGTCGAGCAGGGGAGCCAGCTCGGGGAAGTCCGAGCGGAGCTGGGCGCCAATGCCAGGCTCGAAAGCCTCCGCCGTTTCGATGAGCTCGTCGCGCATCGGAAGGTGCACCTCCCCACCCGTGCGAACCACAGCGCTCGGTCGTTTCTCGAAGACCGGCGGCACGGCGTCTGGATCAAACCCCGATGCGGTCTCCTCGATGTGCGACGCGTAGGACAGTCCGATGCCAAACGCTTGCGTGGGGATGTCGAGCGGCACGTACGCGCCCTGCCCGAGATCGTAGCAGTGGAAATCGGCGGGCGTCGGTTTCACGCGGAGCGGTCGCCGGAGATAGAGCACCAACAGCGACACGAACACGAGACAAACACTGGCGACGACGATTGCTGCTTTCATCGGATGTAACACTCTTCGAACACCCGCTCGAGGGTTCGCTTAGGGGTTGTGGTCAATGAGGTTTGCCGCCACGCGACGTGGCCATCGGGACGGATGAGCAGCGCGCCGTCGTGCTCGATCCCGCAGAGGTCGACGAGCGCTCGACGTTCCTCTTCGCCTTCACACATGGAGCCAAGAAAATCGATCTTCAGCTTCGACCGTAGCGGGCCGAGGGTCTCGAGGGCGCTCTGCCAGGGTGAGCCGTCGTCACCGAGGAGCAGCGTATACCCCTTGGAATCGAGCGCGTCATGGGTCGATCGAGTTTGCGCTCGGTCGAGCCAGAGATGTGGAAACCTCGCGCCGGGCGCAGTCGACGGGACGTACTGCGTGACGTGGTTTTGCGGTCCTGGCGTGGCCTCCTCATCGCGCACCAGCGCACCTTCGTTGTAAACGTAACCGATGTCGAGGCCGATGCGGTCGAAGTGGGGCGTCTGATCCGCAATGCTACGAGTCACTTCGCTTCTCAGCGCATCCGATGCATCGAATCTACGAAAAGCCCGAAACGCCGGGATTGTGAGCAGCTTCTCGAGAACGCGCTGCCATGATCGTGGCAACCATTTGACTGGTGCGGAGCCCTTGATGCGCGCCAAGGTCTCGAGCCCGTCTCGGCGAAGACCGAGCGCCTCGATCACTTCGAAGATCTTGTCGAAGTTGGCTTTGCTCTCGGCGCAGTTGAGCTCCGCGACCGGCCACCTTTCTCGCTCGTAGGTATCGAGCAAAGCGTCGTCGGCTTCTCCCCCGAGAACGGCAGCGAGCTTCCAGCACAGATTGTGCGCATCGGCGATCCCGGTGTTCATGCCCAGCCCGCCCGTTGGCGGGAAACGGTGTGCTGCATCCCCAACGAGGAATACGCGCCCCTTCCGAAAACTACGTGCGACCTGCGCTGTCATCCGCCAGAAGCTGATCGAGCGAATGCGAATCGCAACATCGTCGTCGCCGGTGGCCTTCTTGATCCGCTCGATGAAGACATCCTCCGTGTAGTCCTCGGGCCGCTCGTAAGGAGAATGGATCGGAACGTGATACACCCAGCGCTTCTCGACGTGATGTGCGATGAGGGTGCCTACCGCTTCCGGGTGGAGGATCCAATAGAGCTTCGCCGGCGTCGTGAGCGCCTGGCTGAGGTCGGCCTCGAAGTAAGCATTGACGAAGTCTTGCAGCTTGTCCGGTCCGTCCATGGAGATACCGAGTGCCTGGCGCGCGCTGCTTGCTGCCCCGTCGGCCGCGATCACATATCGACTGCGGATCCGGATCGCTTCACTGTCCGCAGTGCGGACGACCATGCTCGTGATCCCCGTGCTGTCGTCTTCGAAGCCCTCCCACCGATGCGTGAAAAGAACTTCCGTTTCGGGTGCCTCACGCACGTGCGCGAGCATCGTCTTTTCGAGCTCGGTCTGGGACAGGTTTAGGTACGGTTTCTTTGCACGGAGATGACGCCGGTACTTTTCGGGGTCGTTCTCCGGCGCGCGCAGGTCGATTCGCCCGAGCTCCTCGCCGATCGTCTTGCAGAAGACGATCCGTGCAGCGTCGGGTTCGGGCGACGCTTCGGCCTCGAGCTCGGGTAGGGTGAAGCCCAGGCTCTGCAAGATCTCGATCGACCGTGCGTTTACTTCGTGTGCCTTCGGGTGCGTGGCAAGACCGGAGGCGCGCTCGACCACGATGCTTCGAATGCCCGCCTGCGCCAAACAGAGCGCGCTCACCATCCCTGACGGACCGGCGCCGATGATGAGCACATCCGTATCGATCTGTTCCGTCATGCCGAGGCTTCGACCGAAATGGAAGGCTCGACCTTAAGCTTCAGATACGCGAGGCTGACGAAGAGAATCGCCGTGAGCACGACGAAGGCGAAGACATTCTCGTTCAGGCCGAGGATGCGCAGGTGGAACTCGGGATCGACGATCGACCCACCGTAGGAGCGCTCGAGGATGGCGGCGCCCCAGAAGCCGAAGATGTTGCAGGCCTGCCAAGCCCACGAGAGGTACAGATTCGAGATCGCGTGCGGTCGCCGAAACCAGATGAGGTAGAGGTTGCACAGACCCGAGAGGCCCATGAACACGAGCGCCCACGCCAAGTGAAATCGCGCGTGCCCGACCCATGCGGGGTTGAAGATGTGGGTGACGCTCGTGTCCCTGACGATCGGGCCGAAGAACTCGAACACGCTCAGGGTCAGCAACACCTGTGCAAGGCGGAATGGTTTGCTTGGGGCCATGCGTTCTCCTCTTATTCGTATGAATAATATAACGCTAATAAACTTGTCAAATGAATAACATCGTGCTATACATCATTCATCGGAATGAGCGCACTTGCCGAGGAAACGCCGAGTTCCACGAAGTCCCGCATCATCAAGGCTGCGATCCAAGCCTTCTCCGCGGACGGCTTCGAGGGCGCGTCCACACGGCAAATTGCAGCATTGGCCCAAGAGAATCAGGGGCTGATCACCTACCACTTCGCGAGCAAAGACAACCTTTGGCGCGCCGCCGTCGACGCCTTGTTCGGAGGTTTTCGCGCAGAGCTCGAGTCGAGAGCGGAAGCGCTCGCAGATGCCGACGTAGGGACACGGGTCCGGCTGCTGATCTACTTCCTAGTTCGATACTCGGCGAAGCATCCAGAGCAGATGCGACTCATGGTTCAGGAGGGCAAAGTGGACAGCCCGCGTACCAAATGGCTGGTCGATCGACACATCGCGCCCATGTTCGACTTCTTCACGACGCTCGTGAGTGAAGCGCAAGAGGCGGGCGTGCTCCCTCACACGCGTCCGATTCATCTCTTCTACACACTGATTGGCGGAACCTCGTTGATCTTCACGCACGCACAGGAATGCAAGCACCTGACCGGCCGAGACCCGATGCAAGAAGACATGATCGAGGCACACGCCGAAGCGGTCGCGAGCCTGATCTTGCGAATGCCGTAGCGGTCCTGCAGCGGAAGCGCTGCGGGACTGTGGGACGGCTTCACTTCCCCGCCCAAGGGTCCTGAAAGCGCGGCGGACAAGGCGCCGCCGAGTTCCTCCGGCTTCATTCCTGCGCTTGTATCATCGCCGGTGTCCATCGCACTAGCGGGCTGCGTCAGATGGGACAAAGAGGTCGTAATTTGCCGCTTGTCCCAGCGAGATTCACAGTCGCAAGATCGGTTGGGCGTCGACTCCTAGCGAGGGAACAGCCGCACCGCAGAACGCCGGCTTCGAAGACGCAACCAACAACCGCAGCGTTGCTCTCGGCGCAGATGACGACTTACTCTACGTAGCCCAAGGCGCGCAGGCGAGCGATCTCATCGGAGTCGATTGGCGCTGGCTTGGTGATGCCATAGGCCATGTCCCACCAGTCTGCCGCTGCTTCTTGCTCCTGGACAAAACGTTGCAGGTCGGCACGGGCCTTCGCGTCGATCGGTCGCGCGTGCGCGGAATCCTCGCACGGGTTCTCGGCGAGATTCCACGAAATCGGCTTTGGATATCCGAGCACCGATTTGCTTCCGTCTCTACCCAATCGAGCTACGAGGTGGTAGCCGTCGGGGTCCCAGGGGAACCAAGTGCGCTCGGCGAAGACGGCGGCGGGCGCTTCGGACGATCCCGGCAGGAGCGAACGCCCCTGCGCATAGGGAAGCGGCGACAAAGAAAACAAGTCGAGTAGGGTCGGGGCGACGTCGACGAGAGACGCAGGCTCGATGACACGACCGCGTGGGAGCCAGCGTGGTCCATGAAACACAATCGGAACGTGGACCTGATTCTGGCGCAGACTATAGCCGTGCCCAGCTTTGAGTCCGTACTCGCCGAAGCTTTCGCCGTGGTCTGAGACGAGAACGATGATGAGGTCGCGTTGACGCTTCTTGTACGTCGCTAGGAGCTCGCCGAGCAGTGCATCCTGACGTCGAACGGCGCGGTCGTATGGAGTTTCCCTTGCGCTCCCCCGCGCGAACATGGGGCGCGAATACTCGTGCACCTCGAGGGTGTGAAGATACGCGAACACCGGCCGCGAGGGGTCCTCGTCGATGAAGGATAGCAGCGCGTCCTGAACCTGGCCGGCGCTGGGGTGGGCGAGCGGTCCTAGCTCGCTTGCCCAATGTGCGGGTGGGTGAGCGAGGTCGAAGCCGCGCGCCAGTCCGCTCGCCCCAGGACCCAAGGGGCTTGCGCTCGAGGAGAGTGTACGAAAGCCAGCGTCGCGAAATCGCTCCTGGAGCATCGGGGCCTCGTCGGGTACGCGCGTCCGCTCCTTGCTCGTCCCGACGCGATGGGTGAACGGATAGACCCCCGTGAGAAGCGAGGTAACGGCGGGCTTGGTCCATGCGGAAGTGCTCGTCGCGCGCACGAACGCCAGCCCTTCATTGAACAAAGTATCCATGACCGGGGACACATCTGGGATGGTGCTGCCGAGCGCGCCCAGTCGCGACGCGAGGAGTGTGTCCACCATGTAGAGCACCACGTCCGGCGGCCGCGTCGGTTCAGGAGCCACCCATAACGTCGGATCGCCAATGAGGACCACGCCCGATCCGCCGGCTGCGAAGCGAAGCTCGCCTCCTGCGCTCGGCGGAATCTCGAGTTCGTGACGGGTCCAGCCCCGGCCCGGAGCCGTCAATGTCTTGGACGTCGACTTGTCTGTCATACTCGCGACGACCGTCGGCTTGCCGATCGGCGCGTGCAGGTAGAATGCCAGCGTTCGAGGCTCTGCTGCGGCCTCGACTGGAATGAGCAACGCCGCCCCGCTCCAGAGGTGGAACCCAGGTCGAAGCGAACCGGAGGGACCATCGATCCGAGTCGCCGCAGCGGCTCCTTCGAATCGGGCGCTCAGCGCTCGGACCTCGACCCGGCGCAAGGCTTCTACCGGAATCTCGGCGGTCACCTCGATTTGGAAGCGGCTCGAGCCCGACGCCCGCGGAGTTCTCCACGGTGAGCGCAGAAGCGGCTCGAGCGCAATCTCAAAACTGTGTGTCGGGTCATTGGATGCCGGCAGGTCCAGCTGAACGGTTCGGTGATACCGCTCCATCGCATCGAGCGACTGATCGGAGGGAACCACGGTGACCTCAGCCTCTTCAATCGCGGATTGCGCGATCTGGAGCAAGAGCTTGTCCGCTCGTCCGATCGGCGTCGCGAATGGTGGCGATTGTCTGCGGGGGCCCCGCGGAGTTGCGACGATCGGCCAAGCACGAATCGCATCCGCTTCGAGAACCTCGACGTTCGATTGGGGTCCGCGACGGGTTTGACCTTGGACCTCGAACGGCTGCCCTACGAGATGGACGGGCGACTGCTTCCTTTCGGGAAGTCTCGTCACCTTGCCCAGGACTTCCGATCCCTCGGGAAGGACGCCCGCACGGCACTCCTCCGCGGCTTCCTTTGCGAGATCCCGTGCCGCTTGCTCACCTCTGCAGGCGATGCTGCAGAGCATGAGCAAAGTCAGGATCGAGAAGGCACAAAATCTCGAAGCCCCGTTCTTTCCGAACATCAGCACTCCTCAACTACGATAGGCAATTCGCTGGCGGAGATCCAAAGAAGGGCCGATAGGTACAGCGAGGCGATCCTCAGCCACGAGCCCGCTGCGGACCACAGCGGAAGCGCTGTAGGACCCCTTCTCGAACGAAGGGCGCACAGGGCTTGCCGATGGCGCGGAAGCGTCACACATCTTGGAAGATGGCAGAGCTATATTCCGTGAACGTCGGGCTTCCTAGACCGGTCGACACTCCGAGCGGCCCCGTGCTCAGCGCTATCTTCAAGCGGGCGACCGACAAGCGTGTTTGGGTACGGGGCTACAATCTCGAGGGAGATGCTCAGGCCGACCTGTCGGTGCACGGTGGCGAAAACAAGGCGGTCTATGGGTACCCACACGAGCACTACCGAACCTGGGCGAGCGAGCTCGGGCGCGACGACTTACAGCCGGGGCAGTTCGGTGAGAACCTGACGACCGAGGGGCTGCTCGAAACGGACGTGCTCATCGGGGACGTCTTTGGGATCGGCTCGGCGAGGCTTCAAGTCAGCCAGCCTCGATCACCTTGCTTCAAACTCGGCATTCGCATGGGTGATCGGAAGTTCGTTCGAACCTTCCTTCAGAGCGGCCGCCCCGGCTTCTACTTTCGCATCGTCGAAGAAGGCACGTTGGGCGTCGGCGATCCCATCGAGCTGATCGAGCGCGGCGAAACTGGCATCAGCGTCTACGAGCTTTGGGATCTGAGCTTCGGAACGGCCGACGACCCGGAGCGTCGCGCGCTAGCCATCACCATCCCCACACTCGGCCCCGAGTGGCGCAACGCATTGGGGAAGGGCTAGCCCTCGCCGCGACGAATTATTTTCGTCACGCGAGGGCTACCACGCACTGAATGCCGGCCGTGTCTGCTTGTCGGATCTTCGCCCGCTGTACTATGCTCATCGCGGGCAAGAGGAGGCGTTGCGATGTCAGACGTAAAGAAGCAGGCCGAGGGTGAACCATCCCCGTCCGATCGCACTCTGCCCAGAAGAGAATGGATCACCGCGTTCACTGTGGGCGGTGTTGCTGCGGCTGGCGCTACACTCGGAATCGATTCCTGCGACACGGTCCCTCGGGCCGCTGACTCACCCGAGCTCGAGCTACGCTACATCAAGGCTGCGGTCGAGCCCTTGAGCAAGACGGACTACGTTGCCAAAGCGAAGCGTCAGGGCCTCCTCAGCGAAGATATTCAGGAGGCGCTCAGCGCAGACGTAAACGAGTACTTGGCGACTACGTATCAAGCACTCGTGTACTCTGAGCTCATCAATGCCTTGCCGGAGGACCTCCGCGAGAGCGAAGAGGTTCAGGCCGACATCGCTGCGATGTCGCCGGTGTTGGACCAGGCCGTGGCGGACGCCTACTTCATCGTCGGTACGGCCGATGACGAGATCAAGCAGCAGATCGATCGAGAGGTGCGGGAGGATCCCGATGTACTCATGGACATGGCTTCCTTGCTCGACCGAGACGGGGCGAAGCAAGGAATGGGGATCCGCGGCCGTCTGCGCCTCCGCCGGGCGTCCCGCCAGCTGTCATCACGGCTGCGCATGCAGTCCGCTGAGGAAGTGATCAGCGACCTGACCGATCAGATCACGCGTTACGCGGAGCGGAACGAAGCGCGTACATCGAGCGACGCGAGCTTCGAGGTCAGCATGGCTTCGAGGCGGATGTTGGCCGCATATCAAGAGCCCACCAGCGCTGTCGAGCGATGGCATCCGGAAGCGTTCGTCGAGCCTGAGCCGCCGACGGAGGACGAAGGAGCTGAGGTGGATGCGGAGGCCCAGCGGCAAACGGCACAGGCGGAAGAAGAGCTGAAAAGGCGCCAACGCGTCGCACGCCTCACGCAGAAAGAGAAGAGTCTGACGAGGGCATCGAGAGGGCTTGCCGGGGCCGGTGGAGGTCTCTTGATTGCCGGGGGTATCGCTTTTGGCGTCACGGGAGGGATCGGTGGCGCCGTCCTCATGTGCATTGGCGGCTTCTTGCTGTTGATCGCGCTCTTCGTCCTCGCCGCCCGTACGCGTCGCCGCAGGCAGCTCGAAGAGGAGAAGGCACGGTTGAAGTCTCCTGACGGCCAGTGAGCGAGTCACCGCACATCACTGGCTGGGGGGTCGCCAGCGCCCTAGGCGTCGGGCGCGAAGGATTTCGGAGTGCCTTGTTCCGAGGCGATAGCGGAATTGCGGCCGTCCGTCGCTTCGACACCTCCGCGTTCACGACCCACGTCGGCGCGATGGTGGCGGGCTACGAGTCAGACGAGCGGGACCCGGCCGTGCTCTCGCTGGAATTTGGAACGCTCGCCCTTCGCGATGCCCTCGAGCACGCTCGGCTCGACCTCGAGGACCTACGAACCATGCGGGTTGCGTTGACCTTGGGGGCGAGCCTCTTTGGGGATCACACCACCGAGAGTCTCGCGCGTGACCTCGCCGTGGAGTTTGGCATTTCGGGGCCCGCAATCACCGTCTCTACGGCATGCACGTCTTCCACCCAGGCGATCGGCTTCGGGGCGGACCTCATTCGTGAAGGCCTCGCCGATGTCGTTCTCGCCGGTGGCATCGACGTGTTGACCCCTGCGCTCTTCGCGGGATTTCACGCTTTGGGAGTCCTGAGCGAAAGGCCATGCACTCCCTTTGGTCGGCAGATGGGAACCACGCTCGGTGAGGGCGCGGGTTTCGTCGTCATTGAACGCGGCGGCCTGCGAGACAGCGTCACGCATGCGCGGCTTCGAGGCTATGGGCTATCGGGCGACGCGTATCATGAGACCTCTCCCGAGCCACGCGGTCGGGGCGTCGCGGCCGCGATTCGCAGCGCTCTCGAGGATGCCGGAGCGTCCGAGACCGAGATCGGCTACTTCAATGCGCACGGCACCGGCACGGTGGCCAACGACACTGCCGAATGGTGCGCCGTTCAATCGGTGTTCGGCTCCGATCTCGGTGGCTCGCTGCCGTTGAGCTCGAGCAAGGGGCACTTTGGGCACGCACAGAGCGCAGCCGGAGTGCTCGAAGTGATCGGTACGCTCGAATGTATGCGCGCCGGCCTTGCGCCAACCACGGCCGGCTTCGAAGAAGCGCGCCCCGGAGGGCCCCCGCATCCCGTCGGTTCGAGGAAGCCGAAACCGCTGCTCTACGACCTCGCGCTTTCCAGCAACTCGGCGTTCGGCGGTAGCAACTGTGCGCTCGTGTTCGGCAGAGGCGAGCCTGCGCGGGCGTGCAAAGAGGAACGAAGAAGGGTCTTCGTGAGTGGGGCCGCTGTCCTCTGTGCCGGCGTGACGCGCGTCGACGAGCTCGCCTCGATCTATGGAACCGAGTCGCGGCCTCCGGAAGCCAAGCTCGAGGTCGATCTGGCTGCCGAGCTTCCGCGGGTGGATCTCCGTGGAATGGACCGAGCCTCGGAGCTGCTCACGACGGTCGTTTCGAGAGCGCTCTCCGACGCGCGTCTCAAGCTCAAAGGAAAGATGCGCGCGCGAACCGGCTTGATCGCGGGGGTTCGCCGCGCCTCTCCCGACAGCCTCTATCGGTTTCACAAGAGCCTCGAGCGACGGGGCCTCGCCAAGCCCGACACGACGGCGTTCGCGCAAGTTCTCCCGAGCGCTGCGCAAGGTGCTTGCGCCAAGGCGCTCGACATCCGTGGTCCGCAGACCACAGCAACCATCGGGGAGGGCAGCGGCCTGATGGCCGCCGTGATCGCGGCGTGGATGCTCGCGCGCCGTCGCGACTCAGACCGCATCGTTGCGGCGGCTGTCGACGTAAAGCCGGAGTATCAACCGGAAGGTGGGCTTGCCGATGCTGCCTGCGCGCTGGTGCTAGGCACGGAACCCAGCTCGGTGGAGGTCGCCGGCATCGGACTTGCAGGGCCGGAACAACTCGATGAGGCAATTACCGAGGCGCGCCGCAGATGGGGCTCTGGAGAACCGGCGGAGCTGTTCGTCGAGCCAGCGAGCCCCTTCGGCGCAATGCCCGCAACGTCGTCCGCCTTTGCGCTGGCTCATGCTGTCGAGGCGCTGCGGAGCGGGAAGGCAAAAAGCGCTCTGGTGGCCAGCAGAGGCACGACCGCCAGCGTTGCGATGATTCTTACTTCGAACGAGGTGACCGATGCTGACTGAGTTGTCCGACTATGTTTCAACGAGAGCAGGCGTCCTCGATCGTGTCCGGCGCATGCTCCGTGACACCATGAAGCTTCGGATCGAGCCCGAGTCCATCGACCCCGACGTTCCTCTCTTTGGCACCGGTCTCGGGATGGACTCCGTCGATGCGGTCGAGCTCGTGGTGCAGCTCGACGCCGTGTTCGGATTGACTCTTTCCGGCTCCCCATGGGTTTCCGCGAAGTTGCGCACGGTCAACACCATCGTCGACGCGATCATGGAGGTCGGCGATGAGCCTTGAAGAGGAGTACCGTTCGGCACGGCACGGGGCCGCGTTGAGCCGCATGGATCACGTGGGGCTCGCCAGAGTGCGGGGCGATGACGCGACCGAGGCGGTCGACGCGATCTGCTCCGGTGACCTTTGGGTTCGGGACGGACGGATGATCCAGTCCTTGATCCTCGACGAGCGAGGTCATCCGGTCGCGGATGTCTACGTCTGTCCCGACGACGACGACTGCATTCTCATGTTCGAAGGGCTCACGACCGACGAGCTGTCAGCGTGCCTTCGAAAGTACGCCGATCCCGAGCTCAACTTCGAGCTCGAAGACCTTCGACCTGCGTACGAGCTGATCTCCGTGAATGGACCATACGCCTGGGAGGCGTTGAGCAAATGGCTGACGCCCGACATCATCGGCCTTCCCTATCTGAGCTTCTATCACT
>Ga0316189_10005529_pt1 | contig 12129 bp, 12 predicted proteins | sample LowCovwburrow_MG_FD_204930 | JGI IMG/M metagenome (GOLD analysis project Ga0316189, IMG submission 204930) | Coastal sediment microbial communities from Maine, United States - Lowes Cove worm burrow | ecosystem: Environmental > Aquatic > Marine > Coastal > Sediment | place: USA: Maine... | reverse complement strand
AAAAACGCCTCAACCGCGCCGAGGTCTTGATTATCAAAAGTATGAAGGCCAGCATCCAGAAAATACCTACAAAACAACGAACCTAAAAAGGCGACCCCGCTACGTTTTAGTGTCTTTGCGCGACAAATTTCTAATCTTCGACACAGCAATGGATTTGTCGTAAAACAGTTTGAATTAGTTGGAGTGCAGCTCTGGATCTGCGTAGTATATTTAGCCAATAGAAGCTAATGTAACACAACCAGCGTCTAGCTGCTTTATGTATGAAAACGAAAGTACAATATGGAACTCAAGTGGCTCGAGGATTTTTTAACACTGGCTGCCACCGGGAATTTTCGTATTGCCGCCGAACAGCGCAATGTGTCACAACCCGCGTTCAGCAGAAGGATTCAGGCTCTTGAAGCTTGGCTTGGTGCCCCGTTGGTAGATCGTAGATGCCAACCCTCATGTCTAAGTGAGGCGGGTGAGATATTTAAGCCTGTTGCACAAGAGTTAGTGCATATTGCGTATTCATCGCGTGAAGATGTACAGGCAAAAATCATTGCCGAAAAAGAGAAAATCCGGTTTTCGACGTTAAGCACACTTGCACAGTTTTTTATGCCCTCGTGGTTGAAAAGTCTCGGGCCTTTCATCGACACTGATCAATTTGTTGTCAGAACAGATTTTGGAAGCATTTCCGATTACCATGAAGCACTTGAGGAAAGCATCGTTGACCTCTTTATATGTTACGAAGATCCCGGCGTCGGGTTTTTGGGAGATGCCAGCTCCATTACATCAATCAAACTGGGTGAAGATACGCTTATTCCTGTCGTTGCCCCAAATGAAAATGGCATGCCAAGCTGGTGGTTGCCAGATAACCCGATAGGTCCAATCCCTTACCTTGATACAACTGCGACACCAGCCCTATGGCCAATAAAACAGCATATTGAAAAGAGGTTTCCAGACCTTTCATTTAAAACTGTTTACGAATCGTCAATAGCAACAGCACTAAAAGAAATGGCAATAGAAGGCTTTGGTGTGGCGTGGGTTCCAAACGCTATAGTATCCAATGATCTGTCAAATGGACGTCTGGTTCGGGCGGCCCAAAAAGAAGACGATATTGTGTTGGATATCAAAATATACAAGTGTTTGAAATACAGGAACGACAGAACAGAAAAACTGTGGCAAACACTGCTTTATAATAAAGTATGATTTTCAGGTAAAACCTGATACATCCTTTTAATAACTCAGAACAACTACGTTTATGCAGGATAGAGAGAATTAACGCCCTCTTTGTTCATAGTATTTTTGCATCATTTGTTTAGGTCATGCGGTTTCTGCATGATCTCATCGGATATCGGTATTGGACGCGCGCGCGCTGACCCACCTACTGTTCTGTTCACAGTTAACCACTAGGGAGAATACGAAATGAAATTAAGCACACATATTACAGCACTGGCTGCTATTACGACAGTAATGGCAACAGGTGCTACAGTTGCGTCTGCAGAAAGCACGCTGGATATCGTCAAAGAGCGCGGGCATCTACGTTGCCAAGTTGGCCCACCGTCGCCTGGATATTATAATCTGGATTCTGATGGTAACTGGTACGGCTTGGATGTTTCTGTTTGTCAGGCCGTTGCCGCTGCAATTTTCGGCGATCAAACCAAACTTGAAATTCAATCCGTCAGCTCGCAAGCACGCTTCACAGCACTTGCAAATGGTGAAAGTGATCTACTGTCTCGGACGGCTACTTGGACAATGACACGCGATACTCAGCTCGGTATCGATTTTCTGGCAACAAACTTTTATGATGGTCAAGGTTTTACCGTTCGCAAAGACAGCGGTATCACCAGCGCGATGGAACTGAAAGGTGCCAAAGTTTGCGTGACTACAGGTACAACTACCGAGCTAAATCTGACAGATTTCAGCCGCCAGAACAATTTGAATATCAGCAACGTAACGTTTGAAGATTATAACGTGCGCGATGAAACATATCTAAACGGTGGTTGTGATGCGACGACCGGTGATAAGTCATCGATGGCTGGCAATATTTCAGCATTCCCTGTTCCTGGTGATCACGTAATCTTGCCGGATACATTGTCAAAAGAGCCACTTGCATCGGCAGTTCGCCACGGCGACAACCAGTGGTCTGATATCGTTCGTTGGAGCGTTTTTGCACTGATCAATGCCGAAGAGCTGGGCATCACTCAAGCCAATGTTGACGACATGCGTTCAAATTCAAAAGATCCGAACGTATTACGTATGCTTGGTACTGAAGGCAATCTGAACGAAGGCTTGGGTCTGGAACCTGATTGGGCATATAATATCATCAAAGCTGTCGGTAACTACGGCGAGATTTATGAAAAATATATGGGTGACGGCGAACAAGGGATCGGGATCCCACGCGAAGGTTCCCTGAACGCCCTTTGGACAAATGGCGGCCTGATGTATTCGCCGCCAATGCGTTAAAAATAATTTATGTGGCGCCGGACGACTGGTTCGGCGCCATTATTTTAAGACGGTGTCTTAGCTCGGCAAAAACACCAAAAGTGGGGAAATTAAGTGACGGACGATACCAACGAAAAGCCAAGGGCCCGTGCGCGGCCAAAAGAAGAATTCAATTTTTTTCAGGATCAGCGTGTACGCTCTGCCTTTTACCAAATTTTGACCGCAGGAATTTTTGCATGGTTGGTATGGTATCTGATTAGTAACACCGCCCATAATCTGGAAGTTCGCGGTATGAATACCGGCTTTGGTTTCGTCAATAGCTCTGCCGGTTTTGATACCGATTTCAAACTGATTGATTACACCCCCGGTGTTGGTACCTATGGTCGAATATTTGTAATCGGTGTGCTTAACACGCTGTTGGTTTCGTTTTTTGCGATTATTCTTAGCACCATACTCGGCTTCTTTATCGGCGTTTTGCGGTTGTCAAATAACTGGCTGGTTTCCAAGGTGGCACTGGCCTATGTCGAAATTTTTCGCAACGTCCCTCTGCTTGTCCAAATCGTATTCTGGTATATAGGTGTTTTCAGCCTGCTACCGTCCGTCAAAAAGACGCTTGATCTTACGTTTGGCACCGAGATGTTGATGCTTAACAATCGTGGCCTGTATATGGCGACCCCAATTCTGGGAAACTTGTTCTGGTTAACCCCTTTGGCCTTGGTCTTTGCCATTGCAGGTGTAATTTTCCTGCGGCGCAGAGCGCATAAAATCCAAGATCAGGCAGGCGTGCGTCCCAACACGTTTCTTCCTTCCCTTGCGCTTTTATTATTGTTTCCCGGTACTGCGTTTCTGGCAACCGGCATGCCGTTAAGTTGGGATATGCCGACTCTTCAAGGCTTTAATTTTGTTGGCGGTACCAGCGTTCCCCCCTCATTCCTTGCGCTACTTGTCGCTTTGAGTATTTATCACGCGGCCCAAATCGCCGAAGCGGTACGCGCGGGTATTCTTTCGGTCAATACAGGGCAAAGCGAAGCGGCACTGTCGATCGGGCTGAAACCCTATCGGGTTATGTCGATGGTAGTCATCCCGCAGGCAATGCCTGCGATTGTACCGCCGATGATCAGTAATTGGATGAACACGGTCAAGAACTCGTCGCTGGGCATTGCGATCGGTTATTCCGAAGTCGTGTCTTTATTTATGCAAACGGCATTAAATCAAGCCGGGTATGCAGTAGAAATGGTCGGGATGACTATGGCGTTCTATATGTTTGTCAGCCTGACAATATCGTTCTTCCTGAACATCTATAATAAACGTGTCCAATTGGTGGAGCGCTGAAAATGGCCATTATCAAAGCAGAAAAAACGACGGCCAGACCCGCGCCATTATTTGAAACCTCAGTCATTGGCTGGTTGCATAAAAACCTGTTCAGTTCGGCATTCAATACGCTCCTGACGGGTTTTATGCTTTATATTATTTACCTTACCGTAAGCGGTGTTTTTGTTTGGGGTTTTGCCGATGCAACATATGTCGCTAAAAACAGGCGTGAATGCTACGACAACAGCCTGACGGGGGCCTGTTGGGCCGGCGTTATTCACTGGCTCGACAATATATTTTATGGTCGCTATCCGCGCGATCAGATATGGCGGATCAATTTTGGTGGCTTGTTACTGGTGCTTTGGATGGCACCGCTCTGGATGAGCCGTGTAAAAGGTAAAGTTCTTGTAGGTGCAACTGTGGTAGTTTTCTACCCTTTCATAGCGGGATACCTCTTCTCTGGTGGCGACAAGGGCCTTTTCATGCAGTTCACGATAGCTGGTGCGATTGTTGCCTTTGCCATCAATATGGCAAACATGATCACAGGACAGACGAAGAACCTTGGCCTGAATGTATTTCTTATTCAAATGCTCGGGCAAACCAAGGCAACCGACAATGCCCAACGTAATATTTTACTGCTTTTGACTGCACTTGCATTTGGTGCGGCTTTTGTCTGGCAGATGGGTTGGACTGTCGAAGGCATAACCTGGACAAAATGGGGTGGTTTGTTTCTGACGTTGGTGATTTCGGGCATCGGCATTGCGTCATCCCTGCCGGGTGGTATTATTCTCGCACTTGGACGGCGCAGCAAACTGACAGTTATCCGTGTGCTCTGTGTCGGATTTATCGAGGTGTTCCGCTCGGTGCCGCTGATCACCGTATTGTTCATGGCAACAACTATGTTCCCGTTGTTTATGCCCGAAGGTTTTGTGCTGAACAAACTGGCACAGGTGATCATCGCCGTGATCCTGTTTAACGCCTGCTATATGGCCGAAACAGTACGTGCCGGGCTTCAGGCAATACCAAAGGGTCAGTATGAGGGTGCTCATACCATCGGGCTCGGATATTGGAAAATGATGGGTCTGATCATCATGCCGCAAGCACTAAAGCATATGATCCCAAATATCGTCGGCAGTTTTATCGGGTTGCTTAAAGACACCACACTTGTATCGATCATCGGCCTGTTTGATATCCTCGGGATGTTGCGTTCGATCAGTAAAGACATGCCTTGGATCGGGCTTCACAAAGAACCGCTGGTCTTTGGCGCAATCCTGTTCTTCATTCTCTGCTTCTCAATGTCAAAATACAGCCGACATCTTGAAGTGAAACTATCGGCTGGCGAAAGGCATTGAAGGAAACCACTATGAGTAATGAACAAACACAGGGTAAATTGGCTTCCGCAATTTCAAGCGAAGTGATGATCGAAGTAAACAATATGAACAAATGGTACGGCGCGTTCCATGTTCTCAAAGACATTGATCTGACGGTTCACAAAGGTGAACGGATTGTGGTTTGCGGCCCCTCGGGTTCCGGTAAATCCACGCTGATCCGTTGCATCAATGCTTTGGAAGAACACCAAGAGGGTGACGTCATTGTTGACGGTATCAAACTAGGTAAAAATCTGAAAAATCTCGACCATATCCGCACAGAAGTCGGCATGGTATTTCAAAATTTTAACCTGTTCCCGCATATGACTATCCTGGAGAATTTAATTCTTGGCCCGATCTGGGTTCGCAAGATGAGTAAAGCTGAAGCCATTGAAACCGCTATGATGTACCTTGAGCGCGTGAAAATACCGGAACAAGCGGATAAATACCCGGGCCAGATGTCGGGTGGGCAACAACAACGTGTGGCCATCGCCCGATCACTTTGTATGAATCCCAAGATAATGCTGTTTGATGAGCCGACCTCGGCACTTGACCCCGAGATGATCAAAGAAGTGCTTGATGTTATGGTTGAACTGGCGGGCACCGGCATGACGATGATTGTGGTGACCCATGAGATGGGCTTTGCCAAAACCATCGCGGATCGGGTGATATTTATGGATGAAGGCGACATCGTCGAGCAAAACAAGCCTGCTGAGTTCTTTGAAAATCCTCAGCATGAGCGCACAAAGCTATTTCTAAGCCAGATACTTTAACCCGATCCAATTATAATATTGATCGAGAAATATTATGTCTTTCGAATTATTCGTAGAAGTCACACGCAATGAGATTGTTGAAAGTCGCCATTTTGGCGCGGCGGTTGTGTGTGATTATAAAGGAAATATTCTAGAAAGCTGGGGCGATGCCGAGCAGCTTATTTTTCCGCGTTCTGCCCTGAAACAGATGCAAGCTATTGATGTTATCGAAAGCGGAGCCAGTGACCATTTCGGGCTAAGCGATGCTGAGCTAACGCTGGCTTGTGCGTCACATCAGGGAGAGCCGATGCATCAGGGCCTAGTCGAGGCGTGGCTCAACAAATTGGGCCTTGATGAGAGAGATCTGGCTTGTGGTGCTGCGTTGCCAGATGACATCGAAACTGCACATCATGTATTGGCCTCGGGCCAGCACGGCTGCCGCTCACATCATAACTGCTCCGGCAAACATGCGGCATTCCTTACCAACGCACTGCATCTTGGATTACCGACGGCAGGCTATCATCTGGTTGACCATCCGTTGCAGCAGCGCGCGATTGATATCTTGTCAGATTTGGCCGCCTGCGATTTGCGCGCGTTACCATTGGGCATTGACGGCTGTGGATTTCCTGCCCCGACAATGCCTCTTTCGCGACTGGGTCACGCAATAGCCCGCTTCGCCAATCCGGCCGATCTGATCCCTGCACGGGCCGCCGCAATCAACCGTCTGCACGCCGCCATCACCGCAAACCCGCTTTATGCTGCTGGGCATGGTACTATCGTTAGTGCCCTGATTGCGACAACCAACGGTCGGATCCTGGCCAAAACCGGCGCCGAGGGTGTTCTTGTCGCTGCCGTACCCGCGCTGGGTCTGGGTATCGCCCTGAAAATCGCAGATGGCAATGCCCGCCCACGCGCGACCGCATTACTGGCAATTCTTGACCACCTCGGCATCCTGTCCGGTGCGGAAAAAAAACGGCTCCACGAGCACATGTCCCCGCCCGTCGAAAACTCCCTTGGTTTACTTGTGGGGGAAATAAGGCCGGCCCGGTCATGGTTGAAGTCTTAACCATGATAAGCCGACCGCCCTCCAACCCGATACAGGGATAACGAACTGTATTGTCTATTTTGTGCGGCTCGAAACAAGTCACGCCGCCTTTAGGGTTTCCGTTTTTTTATCTGTGAAATACACGGCTATAGTCATAATTAGTTCAGACGCCTAATGAAGCCCAAGGGGCGTGCCGCGCATGATTTAATAATCAAGTCATTGTAGTTAATAATTATTAATTTTCAGAAGATAAGAAGAAGTGATGCCAAGAAGAGGGCATTGAGTTAAATAAATCCTTTGTTTATATATAGTTACATGTAATGAAATATAGGTTTTGTAACTTTTTTATTTATGGCTAACACTAAATCAGGGCACTTTACATCTTAGCTTTGAACCTGCGGAGAAATGCTATGGTAAATCTTATCGGGGTTTCGTTTTGTTTGAGTGTGGCCTGATGTTATAATCAGAAAAGATGGAGATAATGGAGCTGATTGGTATAATCGTGTTGCTGTGGACTAAACAATTGTCGCGGAAGAGTTTTGACGGGAATGATGGCACAAACATTTAAGACATCCCATGTTACGGAGGCCCTTTGCGCTCATTTGAAAGCTTCTTGACGGATTGGACATACTTTTACTTTTGAACACTATATAACAATGGACAAGCGGGACCGCATTATAAAAACCGATTGGGCCTCTTTAGGCAATCACAGTTGGCATTTTAAATTTCCTAGGGGTGAATACACATTAAATATTACTAATTCTATACCTGAATTTGTTGTCGTTAAATTCCTTGACGAAACAGAGAGATGGCCCGTTCAGTTAGAAGAGAGAAATGGTTCTGAATTTAAGCTTTCCGGTTTTGCAGATTGGACGCCCGAGCTTTTGGAATATGTTTGTTGGTTTGAATTGCTAGTCTCACCGAAAACCAAAATAACCTATTGGGGAGAAAAGGAGATTTACCGGACTGATTTTTGTGTACAACCATAGCGTTTTGTTTGAACGAAGAATGGAAACTTAAATGAATGCTCGGAACGGCACGATACCGTGACAAGTCCAGAATATTGGCGTCATGAAAAAATTATATTGACGGAGATAATTGGTAGCAAACAAAAACAAAGGCAGCAGCAACAAATTCCTTAGCGTACTATCCCGCGCTCTAACGGAATTGTCTAGCAGGTCTTAGCTGCGCGCAATGTCTCTTTTGTAAAAACTCAGAAACAGAACATCTGCAACCCCGTTAAATTTTGGCTGAACTTCTGCGGAAATATCACGCGACAGTTTTTCAGTGTCGATGGATGCGCCGCGCAAAGCGCGACCTTCGGCTGATACTTTTAGCTCTGCGAAGATAGCATCGCGCAAGCGGGACCCGTTTTCACCTAAATTGTAATACTCAGCATGTCCCAAATCCGAAACCGTTACGCCCAGATTTGTCACGATATAGGTCACACTGCGGGCTTTGTAGACGGGGATAATCATTTGGCCCAATTTAACAACAATTGCTTTTTGATCATCCGTATGGGAATCACCGCCCGCTTTGGATTCGTGGGCGTCTACTGCATGGTCAGGAACAGCTGCTATACTTGCATTATCGTGTGAAGACTTGCTTAGATACTCTCCTACGCCATAGCCCATAGCCAGACAAACAACCGGGAGTATCACTAAAAGGCCTAATATTTTTTTCATTGTCATAACCACTGTATTTCATTTACAGCAGTTATGGCTTTGGATTATGGCCTAATTTATACGGTAATAAGGTATAATTAAGCGTTAATACGGCAAGATAATGTCAGCGATTGTACCACCGTAATTGGTTCTTTGGGTGCGTGAAAGCTGCCCGCGACCGCCATAAACAATCCGCGCTTCTGCAACTTTATCGTAGGCAATTGTGTTATTCATATCAATGTCTTGGGGCCTGATAATGCCCGCGATACGCAGCTCTCGTAATTCATTATTTACCTTTACTTCCTGACGTCCGGCAATCACCAGGCTGCCATTTGGCAATTGCTGGATCACCATAGCCGCAATCTTAAGTTCTATGCTTTCATCGCGTTCAATTTTACCGCTGCCATTGGTCTTGGTCGATGACGAAATGTCGGCAATATCCCCTGTTGGGAATTCTTCTGTAGAAACTCCGGGCACAATTTCATCCAGTTTTTTCTCTAAGCCAAACAGGGTTGGCTTGCCGATTGCGCTTCCGCCGCCGCGCTCTGTGTTGGAAGCGTTACTGAAACTTGCCTTATCGTCTATCTCAATATTGACGGTCAAAATATCGCCAATCGTTGTGGCCCGCTGATCTGCAAAAAAGCCCGATGTACCTTGATCCCACAACGAGGCCGCTTCAGCGCGGTAGGGTGCGCGGTCAGGCTGTGACGGGGGCATCGGCACTTGCACGTGGATTTCACTGCTGTCTATTTTAAGATCCGATAACTGCGGGTTACGATCTTTAAATGCCTGACTGCCACATCCAGCTGCAAAAATGGCAACCAACGCCAACATGGGTTTATTGAAGCTTCGTTTTATCATCGGATAATTTCCACCAATCCTTCGTCGGTCGCAATGCCCAGCACGGTCTTGTTTCCTATGAGATTTACAATCTTAATTTCTTGTCCGCGATAAGCATCTGAAAGGGCGCGCCCCGATGCCGTAACTTTTAACGCGCCGTCAACATACAGGATTTTCACAATGTCGCCGCGATCAATTATACGTTGATTCATAATCGATTGCGTCATGATAGGGCGGCCCTTTGCCAGTATACGCCGAACCTGTTTGCCAATGACGTCCTTGGCCTGTGTCGCCGCATAAGCACCAACCCGTGAATAGGGCAGGCGTTGGATCATGATGTCTTGTGCAGAAATAATGGAGTCTGGCATCATCCGGGCGACAGGGACGGGGACTTGCACGGTCAAAACTGCCAGGCCCCCAACACGCCGCACAGTCCCGTTTTGAGTGATAACGTTTGCAGCAAATTGACTGGTATTGGTATCCATCCAGAATGCCGAGATAGCGACGGCTTCTTGTATTGTTTCCGTTTGAAATATAATATTGAAGTCACCAGAGGTGGGCAGGGTGGCGCCATAGGTCTCTGCGGCTTTTTCCTGGACCAAAACACTAAGTTTTTCTGCATTTCCCGTAATTGGGAAAGCCAAACATGCCAAGCATAGACTGAATAGAAGCTTTTTCATGTTATTTGATCTGGTTTGCCGTAGACATCATCTGGTCAGCGGTTTCGATTGTTTTAGAATTCATCTCATAAGCTCGTTGGGCTGATATCAGCGCGGTTATTTGCTGAATGATATTAACGTTCGAGTTTTCCAAAAAACCTTGCCGGATAATACCAATGCCCGGATCACCCGGGTTGGCCTGAAGCGGATCACCTGAGGCGGCTGTAGCCTGTAACATGTTATCACCCACGGCCCTGAGGCCTGCGTTATTGGTGAATGTTGTCAGGTTGATCTGCCCCAATTCTACCGGATCGGGATCGTTTTCAACAAAAGCTGATACCACCCCTTGTTCGCTCACTTCGATTTTTACCGTATTATCCGGAAGTGTAATGCCAGGCGCCAGTTCATAACCTTGAAAATTTACAATGGTGCCTTCCGGGGAAAGCTGAAATGCCCCGTCACGGGTATATGCCAGGCTGCCGTCAGGCAGATTAATGGTAAAATAACCTTGCCCCTCTATCGCCATATCAAATTGGTTTTCAGTGGACAGCATTCCACCCTGGGTATTCAACCGTACCGTGCCCGCTGTTTGAACGCCCAAGCCGACATCAACACCTGTCGGACGCGACGTTCCTTGATCTGATGTAACCGCACCTTCACGTTTGACCGTTTCATAAATCAAATCCTGAAACGCGGCGCGGCTGCTTTTAAAGCCAGTGGTATTCGCATTTGCAATATTATTTGAAATAACATCCACATTCATTTGCTGGGCAAGCATACCGGTTGCGGCAATTCCAAGGGCTTTCATTTTATCTTCCTTATATATGAGTCCGGCTACACTGGGCGGCCAATTTGTTGCAAAGTCTGCCGGCGTAAATCATCTTCGCTATCCATAAGTTTGTTGGACCTTTCATAAGCGCGCTGCATATCTATAAGTCGCGTCATTTCAAGAACCGGTTGGACATTGCTGCTTTCAATGGAGCCCTGTAAAATCTGTGTTGAGGTATCAATACTTGCACCTGCCTTACCCTTATTATTTTCAGGTGGCATAAGCCTTCCTGCGCCGATACGTTCAAAAGACTGAAGATCTGGCAACGCGTATATCCCGATTTTGGCGATGTTCCCACTGCCTTCAGCCGAGATTGTACCATCCTTTGAAATCACAGCGATACCCGCTGTATCTGGTGGAAAGGAAATCTCACCGCCACCATCATCCAAAACATGATCACCGTTAAGCGTTACAAGATTTCCCTGTGTATCAACATTGAAGCGGCCATCCCGGCCATATACAGTTTGACCCTCTGTTGTGCGATATGAAAACCAACCCTTTCCTTGCAAAGCTACATCAAGTTTATTGCCAGTGAAGGTGACGGCACCCTGCTTTTCATCAAGGAAAGAAGCTTTGCTGACAACAAATTCGGTTTCACTTTCCCCTTGTCCGACAAGAAAAGAATCGAAAGTCAAACGCTCACCTTTAAAACCCGCAGTGTTGGCATTGGCTATATTATTTGCCGTCATAGTCAGCTCACGCGCAAGCGCAGAGGTAAGAGACAGTGACACAGACATAGAATTACTCATGGTTTTCTTTCATCGGTGCAAAAATATGTACGAATAATTTATTATATTCTTGCATATTTATCCTTTAATTTTACAATAAAGCAAGTATAAATTTAAAATAACATGAATAGGTGTTCTTTGCGGCGTTATCATTACATATATTTTTCCACTTTATGTTGTGTTGTTATTGCGTCCAATACTTTGATGGCAGAGACAGTTTCACATGGGGCGGATAATACTGCCACCACCGCACGCACTGACGTACAGGCTGAAAAGCCTGAAGTCGCCGTGCCCGCTGCAGATAGCCTCCATCCATCGGGTCTTGCGCTGCCGTCTGAATTGGATTTTTCCAAGATTACGGATGCAGGGTTTTTAAAGCTACGGCGCGATATGATTGATGCAGTGTATGAAAGCGATACAGGCGTGTCTTTATCCCAAGAAACCAATGACGCGTTTCTTGGTTTGGCGGAACTTTATCTGGCACACGCAATGGCTGTAGAGGGCCAGTCA
>Ga0316189_10005528_pt1 | contig 12130 bp, 7 predicted proteins | sample LowCovwburrow_MG_FD_204930 | JGI IMG/M metagenome (GOLD analysis project Ga0316189, IMG submission 204930) | Coastal sediment microbial communities from Maine, United States - Lowes Cove worm burrow | ecosystem: Environmental > Aquatic > Marine > Coastal > Sediment | place: USA: Maine... | reverse complement strand
TCCCGGTCGTCGTCTCCGATGTGTTCTACAACGACGAGGTCGCACAGCTACCAAATGTTCAGGGGCTGATCCAAGAGGTCTACTTTGACGGCTGGCTCGGGAATATTGACCTCGCCGAGAACTACAAGGCTAACTACCCCAACCAGGATGTGTTGATGTGGGTATGGCTCCCGCAGCGCCCCTTTGTCCCCGACGACTGCGGCGTCTTGCCCGATGAGAAGTTTGACAATTGGTTTACCCAGAGCTTCGATCGTATCGACAAGACTCTCCTCTTTATCTTCTACTCCCGTGACGCCATGGGTGATGATTGTTCCTACGCCGCTAATTGGCAGTCTCGAGCGGCGACAATTGCCAACAAGACCGAAGGTTACCGGGCACCTTTGCCAGTATGGGGGGAGTTCTCGGCGACAGCACCTCCGGGTGGGCACCCCGATGGTCATGTTCAGGTCCGCAGCGATGTCGGCCTCAACCCCGAGACCGCAAAGGTCGAGTACTCTCCAGATTTTGGCGCCTCGTGGATGCCCTGGGACAATGTCGAGTGGACCGGAACCCTTGGAACCACCGAGTGGATCGACATTACCTTCAACGATCTCCCGATCGAGATGCCCGGAGATAACATTCTCGTCCGCTTCAAGGTCACCGATACCTACGAGGGAACCTACTACCGCGGCCCCCGCACCGCGCGAAAGACCTTTACGCTCAACACTGTAATGGAGGTACCGGAGGAAGGTACGGGGACGGATACCGACTCCTCGGGCACCACCGGTGATGACTCAACTGACGGAACCGACTCGGCCGGCACAACCGACGGAACCGACTCGGCCGGCACAACCGGCAATTCCTCCAATGGCACCACTTCGGCGGGCTCCGGCGCAGAGACCACTGCCGCCGACAGCAGCTCCCAGGACTCGAACACCTCCGGAGGAGGCGATATGCCGGACGACAGCGGCTGTGGATGCACCGCAGGAGATAGCCCAAGCGGCGGACTCCTTGCCCTCGGTGTGTTTTTCTTCGCTTTCCGGAGAAAGAGTCGCTAGTCGCAGGGACGCAAAGAAGGAGGCCGTGACACCATGTTGTGTCGCGGCTCTCTTCGTAATTTTCTCTTTTTTCTTGCTGGCGGGCAAGACGGAGATCGTAGACGATGTTTCGAGTCTTGACCGCATCCCCGAGCACCCTGCCGGTCGCGGTACCTCAGCGTTCATGGAGCCGCTGCAACCTCGCGGGAGAAGATCGGCCCTGGGTGCAGTCTTCTCAACGCACGGCTTGCGACGAGAGAGAACACTCGTGACGCAGCGCCTCAGTCGCCGGCATAGCGGCCGCTGTAGAGGACGAACCCGGTCGGCGCGTCGTAGCACGCTGTGACATTTGTGCCCGAAACTCTGCTCGGCTTCGCAGTCCCCATGACATTGAGGTCAGAGGTCAGAGGTCAGAGGTCAGAGACAGATTATTGCGCAACAGCAGCTCACGCCCAGACAACGCTCACTGAGCCTGCGCTTGGCGCTCCTCATCGGAGGTCGCACGCCCCAAGCTCCGAGTCTCCGTCAACATTCATCACTCGAGAGCGCCGCCGCCTCGCCAGGCGAGGCTGCCCCTGCGAGCCGGTGAAGAGCTCTCAACGGTCAAAACCGCGGGCTCGCTCGGTGTCCGCTCGCTCGCCGCGGTAGCTCCGCCTGCGCAGCTCCAGCCCCACCTTCGCCGGCGCCCGTCGCCGCCGCGGTCGGACCAACACCTCGGTCGAGCTCGACTCTGGATCTGCCAGACGCCCGACCAGCCGCGCCGCCTCAGCGCGCCGTCCCCGGTAGGGTACGGCCTTCTCTCGTCCAGCTCGCTCTGGCACCGCTCCGAGAACAAAGGAGTCATCCTCAGCGACGACAAAGGCGAACGCGCAGCCGATCTCCGCGCACGTCGGGTCAAAGCTTATCCACAGCGTGCGCTCGTCCTCCGAGGCGGCGATAACAGCTCCTGCCCGCTGACGGCCGATGATCTGGCGGACCTCACGCGATACAAAGCGTTCCTCGACAACGCCGCCCGCCAGCTCGATCCTCCCGCTCGCGTCGAGCTCGGGATAGACGACGAGGAGGCGTCGATCGACGTAGACCCGGAGGGCGTCGAGCTCCGGATCGCTGTCATGGACCCGGGCTAAAACCTCCAGATCCACCGGCGCCCGGCGAGCACATCCCTGACCCACCAAGAATAGAAAGCAGGCGAACGCCGCGAACACTGCCGCACGGAGTGGGCAAAGCGCGCTCTCTCGCCTGAGCGTCGTCCTCTGCGTCCTCTGCGTCCTCTGCGTCCTCTGCGTCCTCTGCGTCCTCTGCATCCTCTGCGTCCTCTGCGTCCTCTGCGTCCCCTGGATAAGGCCATGCGCCGGCCTGCTCTTCGGGTCCGGGATATCTCGGCCTGTCCGGACGATCGACCTGCGGTCTCGCCCGTTGCACGAACCACGCAACAGGACCGGGCGAGGGTCGACCCGGGGTCCATGTGCCAGCCCCCCCTCGTTCTCGTCCTCGCTCTCCTCGGGTGCGGCATCGGCTCGGCCTGCCGGGCGACAGAGCCGACGCGAGCGCCCTGCGAGGCGCCATTGGAGCTCGACATCGTCGTCGACAGCGGCGAGGAGCTCAACATCGGCCATCACGGAGAGGCCTGGCCGACCCACCTCCGCCTCTATCAAGCCGGCTCCTCGCCGGATCTCGCCACGGTCGATCCCCAGCGCCTCGCGGCCGATGATGCAGCCCTCGGCGTCGACCTCGTCGATCGCCGCGAGCGTGTGCTCTACCCGGACAGCCACGAGCGCTGGTCGCTGACGATCCTCCCCGAGACGACGCACATCACCGTAGCCGGGCTCTTCCACCGACCAGAGCCCGGCTCGTGGGGCACGACCATCCCCCTGCCCCGCCCGCTCGAAGTCTGCCCCGGCGAGGTCGCGCCGCCTGTCTGCATCTTCATCACGGTGGACGGTAGCGAGCTGCGCGGCGGAGCGACCCCCCCGCCCGCGTTCGTCGGCGACGGCCGGCCCTGCCGGCGACTCTCCGCGCCGGCTGCCACCTCGCCAAGCTCCGACTCGGCCGCCTCCTCCGCTCCCTCCGCTCCCTCCGCTCCCGCTGCTCCCGCTGCTCCCGCTGCTCCCGCTGCTCCCTCTGCCCCCTCTGCCCCCTCTGCCCCCTCCGCTCCCTCTTTTCACCCCTGATCTGTTGAGCCGGCAACGTTGCGATGACACGGCCGACCACGCGTGCACCCATGGCACAACCCCCGAGACGACCGCGCTGGAGCGAAGGGCTCCTCCTCTCCCCACAACACCTGGAGTACCAGGACCGCTACCACGAAGAGCGGGTCGACCAGCTCTTGCGATCGCTCCTGCCGATCACCTGGGGCGTCGTCAGCCTCGAGATCGACGAGGCCGCGCTCAGCCGCGGAGAGCTCTCGATCCCCAGACTACGAGCGATCCTCCCCGATGGTACGCCGATCGAGTGGGGCCCCGAGGGCGGCCGTCCACCACCGCGCCGCTCCCTCAGCGATCGAGAGCAAAAGATCGGCGCACGGATCCCAGTGCGCGTCGCCCTGCCGGCGCAACGCCCCGGGGATCTCGACATGCACCGCGAGGGTGATCTCGGACCGCCGCGGCGCTTTGTTCTCCAGGAAGATCACAGCCTCGACATCCCCGGCGAAGGCCTGCGGACTGTCCTCGAAGTGCTCGAGCCCGCGCCGCTCCTCCTCCTCGACGACGAGAGCGCAGATGGTGCGACGACCCTTCGAGTCGCGACGCTGCGGCGACGGCCAGACGGCGGCCTCGAGCTCGACGACTCGCTCTTTCCGCCCTCGCTGCGGCTCCACGCGGCCCAAGGCCTCGTCCGTCGCCTCCGGCGTCTCCTCGCCGCCGCCTCCGACCGCCGCCGCCAGCTCCAGAGCGAATGCCGACAGCGCGGAGGACGGATCGACTATCGCTCCAGCGACCTCGAGCGTCATCTCCTGATCCACTCGCTGGGCCGGCTGATCCCCCGCCTCCGCAGCCTCTTGGAGGGCACCCCGACGCACCCGCGCCGCGCCCATGAGCTCCTCGCAGAGCTCGTCGGGGAGCTCGCGAGCTTCCTCCCGGACGGCGATCCCGCGACCCTCCCGCTCTACAACCACGCCGACGCCAGCGCCTCCTTCGGCCGCCTCTTCATCCTCGCGGCCCGGCTCATCGATCTCCCGCTGAGCGACGAGGTGTTGACGATCCCCCTCTTCGCCCGCGGGGCTCGGCTCTTCGCCGCAGAGGCGATCGACAACAAGCTCCGCGACGCCCGAGAGGTGGTCCTCGCCCTCCACAGCGATTCGGATCTCCACCGTCGCGCCAAGGCGCTCCCCGAGCTCCTCAAGGTCGCCTCGGGCGGGAAGATCGACGCGATCATCCGCAGCAACAGCCGAGGCGCCCCAGCTCGCCTGCTCTCCGGACCACCGGCGTCGATCCCTGCCGAGGCCGGGGCCGTCTACCTCTCGGTCGACACCCGCGACAGCCACTGGCAGGAGGTCATCTATCAGCGTGATCTGGCGGTCTACCTGAGCTCGCCTGTCGACACCCGCGGGCTGAGCGTCCGCATTCTCGCCCTCCCCGCGAACGGAGCCGATCATGGACTCACTACTCCGAGCCGCGACGCCTGCGCTTGAGCTCGCAGGGTTGCTCCTCGACCGTGACCGCGACCGCGACCGCGACCTCAACCTCAACCTCAACCTCAACCTCAACGAACTTGCACCGGCGCAGGTCCGGGAGGCGGCTGAGTCAGCGCTCTCAAAGCTCTCGCTCGCCCCTCAGCTCCGCTCCTCAGGGGGTCTCTCGGCGACGTCGACCGCGGACGCCCTCCTCGCCCTCGCCGCCCTCCTCGACGAGCTCGCGCTCCGCGACGAGGGGGCGCTCGCTGAGCACTGGCGCCGCTCAGCGCTCCTTCAACAACGTTTCCTCCACCCCGACCTGACTACAGCGGGCGACCGATTTTTTGAGCGTCTAGGAGAGCTCCTCAAAGCCCCCCGCTCGGCCGCGACCCTGAGCGTTCTCAGGATCTACGCGATCTGTCTCGAGCTCGGCTTTCAGGGGCGCTTCGCCGCCCACGACGAGGGCCACGCGCTCGTCGAAGCGAGGGAGCGCCTAGGCCTCCGGCTAGGGGCGCTCGCCGAGCCGCTCGCAGAGGCCCCAGCTCGCGTCCTCGACGAACCACCGCCACGCCCAAGACGACGACGACGACGAGCCCTCCCCGCCCTCGTCGCCCTCGGCCTCGCGACGATCGTCCTCAGCCTCAGCCTCGCCGAGCGACGTCTCGACCGGGCCATCGAAGACATGCAGCGCCACATCGACGGCCATCGCCGAGAGCTCCTCGAGGCAGGACGATGAACAAAACCTCCGCGATCGATGGCGACCCCGCGCCCGACCTCGCCTCGCTCCTGAGCCCGACGCTCGTCGTCGTTCTCCTCATACTTGTCGCCCTCACCTCCCTCGCGATGATCCTCGGCGGCGTCTACCTCCTCCGCCGGCGAACGCCCCCTCGCCCGCGAGCCCGGTCCACCGATCGAGCGTGGCGCTTGGCCTGCAAACGTGAGCGCCGCGAGGCCGAGCGGATCCCTCGGAGGCTCCGCGCTGCGCCCCGACGCTGGCTCGTCGTCGGCCCCGACGACCACGGCAAGAGCCGTCTCCTGGCCCATCTCGGCGCACGAGCGCGGCGATCCTCGGGCGTAGACATTCCGCGATGGTGGAGCCGTGGACGCGTCGCCTATCTCGAGCTGCCGCCCTCGCTCCTCGCTGATCCTGCTCGGGATCAGGACATGCGGTGGCTCCTCTCCCACCTCCGACGGACCGGCGACTCCCACCTCCCCCTCCACGGCGCGCTCCTCGTCCTCGATCTCCGCGCGCTCCTGGACGACCCCACCTCCGCGCTCAACCTCGCCGAGAAGGCGGAGGCGCAGGTCGTCGATCTGACGAGCGCGGCTGGCCTTGAGGTGCCGATCGTTCTCGTCCTCACCCACCTTGACCGAGTCCCGGGAGCTGCGACGCTGGCCCGCGCTGGCGGGATCCAAGACATCGTCGCGACGACCCGCGCCGCCGATCAAGACGCGCCCAACCCCCTCCGCCAGGCGCTGATCTCTTCCCTCGACGAGCGCCAGGCGGAGCTCCTCGAGCACCTGCTCCCCTCGGTCTACGCTGGCCGCAGCTCGTCCCACGCAGCTTCGGTCCTGCGACTGCACCGCACCCTCACCGAGCTGAAGCCGAGCCTCCTCCTCCTGCTCGGGCGCCTCTGTCTCCGGCGAGGCCCCGCAGCTCCACCCCGAGCGCAGGCGATCGCCCTGACGAGCGGCGCGGACGGGAGCGCCCCATCGGCCCTCGCCGACCTCCTGCCGAGGCTCAGCCACGGGGCCCGCCCCGACCGGCGCCGCCTCCTCCTCTCGCGAGCACGCTCCGCCCTCCTCTCGCTCCTCGCGCTGACCGGAGCTGTCGTCCTCTACCAGAGAGGCGACGGCCTCCTCCGAGCTGACGCGAACACCCTGCGATCCACCCTTGAGCTCGTCGAGGCAGGGCCTGCGGCGGAGCCCCTCGATCCGCGGACCGGAGAGCGCCTGGCCCAGCTCGCCGAACGCTGGCAGGAGCGGCGCTGGGACCCCCAGCGAGGGCACCTCTTGGCCGAGGCGATCGATCAATACCTCGACGCGGCGATCGTCACCTCATTCATCGAGCCCTCAACAGAGACGCTCGCCCGGAGCATCGCGACCCTGAGCTCGCCCGAGCGAGCCGCCTCAGGCGAGCTCCAAGCGGGCGATGTGGTCACTCTAAGGGATGACCTCGAGAACTACCTGCGCCTGACCTCAAGGACATCCTCGGACCCCTGCGCAGCTCTCCCCCCTCCGGCCGCCCTCACCGTCGACGAGCCGGAGGCGACCCTCGACCTAATGCGGCGCCGGGAGTGGCCGATGAGCGCAGCTCCCCCCCGCGACGAAGCGCTCGTCGCCACCGCCCGTCGGGCGCTCGGCGACGTCGAGACGACGCGAGCGCTCGACTGGATCATCGACGATGTCGAGTCTTCCACGGCGGCCTCCCCGATCTCTGCCAGGCAGCTGAGCCCTGGGCGCCTCTTCGTCCCCCGCGATCTCGCGGTCCGAAGCGCCTTCACCCGCAGATCCTGGCCTTTGGTTCAGAAGAAGATCGACGAGTGGGCCGGTCACGCCCGCTGTTGGTCCACGGATCCCAACGCCCTCGCCAGCGCTCTGCGGACCGCCTACGCCCGCCGCTACAGCGCCGCCTGGAGCACCTTCAGCGACGAGATCCGGGTTCGCAGCCCCCGCAGCCTCGGCGACGCGCATCTCGTGCTGGACGGCCTCCTGGAGCCCTCTAACGCCCCGCTCCCCGGGCTCCTCTCGCTCCTGCGCGAGCACACCCAGGGGCTAGAGGCCGCACCCACGCCCCTCTCGGCGCTCCAGCAGAGGCTCGCGATCTCGCTCGGCGAGGCCCGAGAGGCTGGCGCGGCGAGCGACGCCGCGGAGCTCGCGAAGACCTTCGCACCGCTCGTCACCTTCGGCGGCTTCTTGGAGAACTACCACGGTCATCTCGCCGCGCTCCGCCGCCACCTCGACGCGGTCGCCGATGATCCGAGCAAGGCCGACGCCCTCCGCGAGGCGACCCTCGCCGCGATCGCCGACACCCGTGAGGCGATCCTCGCGACCAGCACCGACAGACGAGCCCGGACCCAGCTCCGTGAGCTCCTCCTGCCCCCCCTGGAGTCGCTCCTCGGCCACATCGCCGACGACACCGGAGCCCACCTTCGGGACGCCTTCTGCGATCGGATCGCCAGACCCATGCGCGCCCTCCTCGATGATCATTATCCGTGGGATCCGAAGGCCTCCGCGGAGGTTCCGCTAAGAGAGCTCGACCGCCTCCTAAACCCCCGAAGCGGCCTCCTTATCGGCTTTTTGACGGAGGAGCTAGAGCCCTGGCTCGTGCTCGAGGGCTCACGCTTGACCCCGCGCGCGCGCGGACGCGGTGCACGCCTCACGCTCAGCCCTGAGATCACCCGCTTCTTCGCCGCCGGTCTCGCGGCCAGCGACTCGCTCTACGTCGACGATACGCTGCAGGTCGATCTCGCGGTGACCCTCAGCTGCACGCCGGCGATCCATCGCGTCGGCCTCAGCACCGGCGAGCAAACCCTCCACTACACCTGCGCTGGAGCCGACGAGCAGTCCCTCCGCTGGCCTGACGAGGGCGATCTTCAGGGGGCGTGGGTCGAGGCCCACGGGCGCGGCGGCCTTGTCGAGCGGCGTCGTCGACACGGTGAATGGGGGCTGTGGCGGCTCATCGAGGAGACCAGCGAGCGTGTCCAGCACGGGGCGACCACCGAGGCTCGGATAGGGCTCCACGAGACCGGGCTCGGCGAGCTTCCGATCATCCTCCGCCCGGTCGCCAGCCATCGCCCTCTCCTCGGCGAAGAGGAGCTCCTCGCCCCTCTCCGAGATCCCGCCCTGATGCCCCCGCTCCGCCTCTTCGTCGATCAGGAGCGCTGCGCCGATGTCCGCTGAGCTCCGACGAACCGACAATGTCGCCAATGTCGATAGAATTATCAGTGTCGCCACTGTCGAAGTCGAAAATGTCGCCACTTCCGACAGTGTCGCCACTGTCGCCACTGTCGCCACTGTCGCCACTGTCGCCACTGTCGCCACTGTCGCCACTGTCGCCACTGTCGCCACTGTCAAAAAAACCGAGAATATCGCCAGCTCCGAAAATCTCACAAATGTCGCCACTATCGCCACTATCGCCAATGCCGTCCATGTCGCCAGTGTCGCCAATCCCGCCGATGCCGCCGATGCCGCCCGCGTCGACCATCCCGCCCCCTTCGGCACCATAGGCCTATGGCTTCGCGGGCTCCCCCCGACCGAGGCCGAGTCGATCCGTGAGGCGCTTTGGCTCCTCCTCCAGGAGGAGGTCGTGACGATCACCCAGAGCACCCTCGATCGGCGGATCCTCGCGATCGATCGGGCCCTGACCGCACAGCTCGATCGTATCCTTCATGACCCCGCGCTCCAACATCTCGAGGCGCGCTGGCGCGGCCTCGCCTTCGTCGTCGAGAACATCTCCTTCGTCGACGACGTCCGCCTGGAATTCCTCTCCGTCTCGCCCGAAGAGCTCGCCCTCGACTTCGCAGATTCGCCGGAGATCACCGACTCAGGGCTCTACGAGCGCGTCTACACCAGAGCCCTCGCGACCTATGGCGCCCCCCCTTATGGCCTCCTCTGCGGCGATTTTTCCAGCGGCCCCGCGAGCCACGAGCTCGATCTACTCCGCGCGATCAGCAAGATCTGCGCCGCCGCCCAGGTCCCCTTCGTCGGCAATGCCCACCCCGAGCTCCTCGGAGTCCCGAACTTCGCAGAGCTGCCCGGCCTCGCCGACGTAGAGGCCTCGATCGGCAGCGCCGCCGGTCAGCGCTGGAACAGGCTCCGACGCGACCCCAACGCCCGCTACCTCGGCCTCTGTTTGCCGCGCTTCCTCCTCCGGGCGCCGATCGACGTCGATCGCCAGACGGGCTCAGCGATCCGCTATCGCGAGCGGATCCGGGGCGACGCCGATCTGCTCTGGGGGCACGCCTCGCTGGCGTTCACCGTCAGGGTCGCCGAGGCCTTCGCCCGTTATCGTTGGTGCGTCTCGATCCTCGGCTCCTCGCTCTGCCCGGTGATCCCGGCCAAGCCCCCAGCGCTCGACGCCTGCTGCCCGGTCGATCTACTGCTGAGCCGCCGCCTCGAGGGGGAGCTAGCCGCCGCCGGCTTCATCGCCGTCACCTACGATCGCCGCCTCCAGGGGCTCACCCTCCACTCCGCCCCCTCGCTCGCCGACCATCCTGGCAAAACCCCGAACGAGGAGCTCAGCACGCAGCTCCCCTACGTCTTCCTCAGCGCTCGGATCGCCCACTACCTGCGACGGATCGAGCGCGACACGATCGGCGCTTGGGACGATCCTAAGCGCCTCGAGGTCGCCCTCAAGACATGGCTTCGGCGCCATGTTGCGGACCTCGAAGACGCGCACTGGGAGACACGCTCGCGAAGGCCCCTGCGCCGCGCAGAGCTCCACCTGAGCCGTACTCCAGGCGGGTGGATCCGGGTCCGCTTGGAGCTCGAGCCCCACTTCACCCACCACGGCGCGCCGATCGTCCTGACAACCCACAGCCGTCTGGATCCCGGATCCCTAGCCGAGCACCTCGCCCATGTCGACACCATCTCCTGAAGCTCGCGACCCAGCCCACGACATCCTCTGCGCACCACCGCGTCCGCCCCCTGCGAAGCTCAGCGACGAGCCCCGCTACCGCGCGCTCCGATCCGAGATCGACAGGGCCCAGGAGATGAGCGGAGCGGCGACCGATTGGGCGAAGGTCGAGGAGCTCGGTCGAGCGCTCCTCCGCGAGGGATACGATGATCTCCTGGTCGCCGCCTACACAGCCCGCGCGGCCCAGGAGAGCGCCCCGCTGGGCGGCGTTCGCCTCGGGCTCGCGCTCTTCCTAGAGCTCCTAGGCGCCCGTTGGACGAGCGCGAGCCCGCCACCTCGGCGACTCCGAGCCCGAGTCGGCGCCCTGCGCTGGTGGATCCGATCGTCCACGGAGGCCCTCCAGCGAGCGACGAGCGGCGAGAGACACGCCCGCCCCCGCGAGCCCGGTAAGCTCGAGACGCTCGAGACGCTCGAGACGCTCGAGACGCTCGAGACGATCGAGACGATCGAGACGATCGAGACGCTCGAGGCTGGGCTCGCGCGGCTCGAGGAGATCACAGTCCAGCGGCTCGGCGACAGCGCACCCGCGCTCGGAGCTTTGCATCGCGAGCTTCGCCGCCTCCGCCCGAGCGACGCCCCTGCAGCGCCAACACCAGCGGCCAAGGACGCGCTCTCTGGCGATGAGCGACCCCCCGCGACGGCATGCCACACCGAGCCTTCGCCCCCGGAGAGCTCCGGCGCAGGGGCGAACCACGAGACGCTCACCAGCAGCGCCTCCTTCCCGGGGTCTGACTCCTCACCGGCCAGTCGCTCCGAGTCATCTGCCCCTTCGGACATTTTTAGCCAAAAAGAGGCCTCGCCGGAGGCAGCCCCCAGCGCTCGGTCCTCGGCGGCGACCGACGACGGCGACCTCCAGCGCCAGATACGACGCCTCGGAGACCGACTGATCGAGGCCAGCGAACGCCTGCGCGCCGACGATCTTCGCGATCCCCGGGCCTATGATCTGCTCCGGCATGGGCTCTGGCTTCACCTCAAGAGCCTGCCTCCGGTCGTCGCAGGAAAGACCGCCATCGCGAGCACCTCGGCATCGGCGCTACGCCAGCTCGCGGCCCTCCGCGCCGGCGACCGTTGGCAGGAGGCGATCGACCTCGCAGAGCGCCTCGTCGTCCGCCACCGGCTCGACCTCGACCTCCAGCGGACGACCGCACAGTCCCTGCTCAAGCTCGATCCACCCGCCGAGGGGGCCGCTGCGGCTGTGCGCGCGCGGACACGGGAATTCATCGCCAGATTTCCGGGCGCGCTCGACCTGAGGAGCCGCGAAGGGGCTCCCCTCGCCGACAGCGACACCCGCGCCTGGCTGCAAGACCAAGCGGCGGCGCTGCCCTCATCGAGACGACCTGCGACCCACCCCAGACTAGCGACGCCGGGCCAACACGACGCAGCTCCGAGCGCCGCCGTCGATGGGCGACAATCTCCAGCCCACCAGCCCGCTCAAGGGGGGGATGAGCTCCGCTTCATCGAAGGTCTCGAGCTCGCGGAAGAGGCCCTGCGAGGGGGTCAGCGCGGCCTCGCGAGCGCGCTCTTCTCCGGCCTTGAGATGACGGTTGAACACCACCACCTCGACCGTTGGCGACCCGACCTCGCGCGGAGGGTCTTCGCCGGCGCTCTGCGCTCTGCGACGGCTCCGGTCGATCCGGCGTCATCGCAGGCCCGACGCCTCGGCGTGCTCTGCCCGCACACTCTCGCGGGGATCCTCGCGCCCGCGGGCTGAGCACGCCGTGACGCCTCTGCTCGAGACCCCCTTCCGCAGAGGGGCTCGATCACCTCCCACGATGATGATGCGGTCCAAGGCGCCGGCATCGTCACCCACGGTGTGGGGGTCCGTGGACGCCTCGTTGACAGCGGCAACAATCCTATAGAAGAAGA
>Ga0316189_10005527_pt1 | contig 12131 bp, 10 predicted proteins | sample LowCovwburrow_MG_FD_204930 | JGI IMG/M metagenome (GOLD analysis project Ga0316189, IMG submission 204930) | Coastal sediment microbial communities from Maine, United States - Lowes Cove worm burrow | ecosystem: Environmental > Aquatic > Marine > Coastal > Sediment | place: USA: Maine... | reverse complement strand
ATCTTGTTGCGGGTAAGTGCTTGGTCGCTCTTACTTTATGCAACAAACAAAGGCCTATTTCTATCAGTACGGTGAGTTTTTCGGGCTAGTTTCTCGACTTTCCAGCAAACCCGTAGTGGCCGTACTTTGATTTCATCGACAGCCACTCGCGCAGATATATGACGTCCTCGGTATCCGGCCAGTCAGAAAAATCCTTGCCGCCATTGCGTAGCGCCCGGAACGCGGTTTCCAGTGCTTGGTAACGATCTTTGTCAACGCCGTTACGCCGGAGTCCTACCGAATTGAGCCGATAGTGACGAACCGGGTCTCCCCCGACCATCGTGAAAGGCAAAACATCTTTCCTGAGTGGCACGAAACCAGCGACCATACTTAACGCGCCGATACGAACAAACTGATGCGCCCCTGAACAGCCACCCATGATGGCTGATCTGCCAATCTCGACATGCCCACCCAATACGACATTATTGGTGAGGATGACATTGTCGGCCACCACACAATCATGACCCACATGAGAATAGGCCATCAAAAAACAGTTGGAGCCGATCCGAGTTTTTGCGCCAGGAAAAAATGCACGGTGAATGGTAGCGCCCTCACGGATCACATTGTCGTCGCCGATCTCCACGCCGGTATCCGAATCGACGAAACTCATGTGTTGCGGATCGCCGCCAATTATGGCGTGCGCATCCACGAAATTATCACGCCCCAATGAGCTGAAGCTACGGATAATGGCGTGCGGGCCGATTTTGGTCCCGGAGCCAATATGGACATGATCCTCGACAACGACGTACGGCCCGATCTCTACACCGGGCTCGATATGTGCACGGGGTGAAATAATTGCTGTCGGGTGAATCGTGTCGTTGTTCATCAAATACTGAAGCAGAATCAGAAATATACAAGGATGCGTCGTTACTGCCATTTACCGATTCGAGGCCGTTCACACAAATACTAGTCGAGTTATGGTCGATATTGGATCCATGGCCCAAAATTTTTACTTCCCCTACGGGGCAACGGCTGGTCGCGGAACCATCATTGTTTGACTATCAATGCCGAGCCGCTTTTATCCGGCATCGGAACAGGAATCTCTGCCTTGTCGGCGAAGAATTCATCGACAGCCTTGCGTGCCCCTATCCACGCGTTGTAATCGTGAACAACCAGAAAACCACCGGGGCTCATACGAGAATAAAAGAACTTCAGGCCCTCGAGCGTCGGTTCAAACAAGTCAGCATCCAGGCTGACAAAGGAGAATTTCAAAGCATCGAAACCCGGAGGGATAGAATCCGGAAAATAGCCCTTGTAATAGTGCACATTGTCGTTTTTCTGAGATACGTAACGCTTCACACCCTCAAGAGATGTATCGGAAAACTTGTGGCCCTTGGTTGAGAAACTGGTGTTTTCCTTCTCAGCCGCGACACTTCTTTCGGTAAAGCCCTCAAACGTATCGAACAAGTGCAGCTGCTTTTCGGGCAGGTAATGATGTATAAGCCTGGCAGTATTGCCTTTGTATACACCGAGTTCTGCCATGTCTCCTTCGATATCGTGCTCGATGACCGTCCGTAGCAGCAACACCAGCATATCGCGGCGCGTACAGTCCCACGCTTCCAGATCACTGATCTCTCGCCCATTCCGATCGTCTCTTGGAAAGAAACCTCCGGTCTCCTGCTCGAGTTCCCTGTTATACCAGCGTGACCGCGGGCTGATATCCATCTGGCCCTGCATAAAAAACGCAGTGTTCTTGAGTAACGGAGTGAACTTCTTGAGAATCGATTTCGCCAGTTTTGAACTCATAGATACCCCCCCACAGGATTTGCTTGTAGTACCCCATCAGACAATGTGCAATCCCGTGGTTTTCCAGCAATAGAAAAGGATCTTGTAGCCCGATGCGCCACCCCTGACCCATAATCCCGTCATCGAGTCGAGTAACACAACCTCAGACGCGCAAGCCAGCCCCGGTCCAGCAGGCACAGATGCCATGCGCAGCTTACGGCAACCCGAATGACGCAAGGCATGGACATCTGGATGACATTAAGCCCAGAATTCCACATCTTCGGTTTGAGTTGCTTGCGCCTAAGATTAACAAAGAGCCGCTCCGTTTTGTGAAAAGTGTGCAAACATTGGCGAGTCCGGATTGGTGCACGCTCAAACCCAAACGACCTGCAACCCTATTGTCGGATAAATACGGTAGGCCACCAAGGCGGCAGGGTTCCCGACTTCCACCGTGTTCAGGCCGATAAGCGTGTGATTAGAACAGACCAAGTGCGTTTTTAACCAGTATCCATCATTTTCGATGACCAAGTATCGGGCACCATGAATCGACTGGAAGAGATATGAGATTAGCGTTTTCCCTGTTCAGGTATTTTCCCTACGGTGGCCTGGAACGTGATTTCCTGAGAATTGCGAAAGAGTGTCAAAGGCGTGGCCACGAGATACATGCCTATACCTTCATCTGGGAAGGCGAGATGCCCGAGGGCTTCCGTCACACACATATACCTGTAAAAGGGATGAGCAATCATCAGCGCATAAACGACTTTTCGACGAAGTTCACCGAGCAGTTGTTGAGTCAACCCCCAGGCGAGCAGTTTGACCTGGTAATCGGATTCAACAAGATGAAGAACCTGGATCTGTACTATGCGGCAGACCCTTGTTTTGAGGCAAAAGCCAGAGAGCAGCATGGCAAACTATATCGATTGAGCAAAAGGTATAGGATCTATCACGAAATGGAGGAATCCATCTTTTCTCCGGACGAGAATGTGGAGTTGCTTTTTATCTCTGATATCCAGATGGAACTGTTCAAAGACCTTTATCACACGCCATCTGAACGTTTTCATTTGTTACCACCAGGTGTCGATAAGTCACGAATCCGTCCGGACAATGCGGATGAAACAAGGAGAAAGACCCGGCATGATCTGTCTTTAAAGGACGACGAAAAATTACTCTTGATGATTGGAACGAGCTATAAACGCAAAGGTGTTGATCGTTCCATGGAGGCTCTAGCCAGTTTGCCTGAGCGCCTGAAAAGCAAAACTTTTCTAATGGTTGCCGGTGAAGAAAAACTGGAAAAATACAAATCACTGGCGAAGCGCCTGGGTATCGAGCAACAGGTTTTTCTGCCGGGCGCCAGAGACGATGTCCCCGAGTTGCTGCTGGCCAGCGATCTGTTTCTTCACCCTGCTCGTCATGAAAATACGGGCACGGTTCTTCTGGAAGCGGTTGCGGCAGGCACCCCGCAACTGGTTAGCGGCGTATGCGGTTATGCCTTCCATATCGAGAAAGCAGATGCCGGCAAGGTTTTGTCTGAACCATTCCAGCAGTCAGAATTCAATCAGGCCCTTCTGGAAATGCTCACATCGGAAAGCTGGCAGCAGTGGCAGGACAACGCCCTGCGCTATATGCGCACAAGCGACATTTTCAGCATGCCCGACAGGGTTGCCGATATTATCGAGGAAACGGGCGCAAATCGATCTGCTGCCAACGTATACCGCAACCATCGCTAGCGCTTAATTGTTGTGAAACCATTCTTACGCATCGCAAAAAGTGGCACACCATGACGGCACAGATACCCGGAGTTTCATTGCAGCAGCTGCAGCATGCAACTTATGAGATTCCTTTACCATTCAATATCCAGCTAAACGATCAGTCAATCGGGTGCGAGAGGCTGCTCCGTGTCGTGCCTGGGAAACGCATGGTTTTTCTCGGCCGATTTGTCAATGAGCTAGTCATCATAAAACTGTTCATCCATCCATCGAGGGCCAAAGTGCATTGGTCCAGGGAATTGAACGGTGCGATTTTACTAAGAGAAAAGCATATCTTGACCCCCTCCGTGGTCGCCAGTGGAGTAACCGGGGAAGGAATACTTGTGCTCGTGTTTCGCTACATCAATGGCCAGGATTTGGCATCTTTATGGAAGAACAGTAGCAACGCCGACCGGGAGCGAAGGGCAGTAAGCATGATGACTGTCCTTTCACAGCATCATGCCTCCGGCCTGACCCATCACGATCTCCACTATGGCAATTTTTTAGTCGCTGATGGCGAACAAATATATACCTTGGATCCCGAGGAAGTGAAATCGCACTCGGCGCCCTTGAAAAAGAAGCGCCGTCTGAAAAATCTTGCTCTGTTTCTTGCGCAAACATTCGATTTGCGCAAAGACTCCATTCTTTCCTTGTTGACTCACTATGCGCAGGTGTCTGCGATCAAACTAGATCGGCACGATCCAAAACATTTTTGGCGGTGGATAACACACTATCATCAGCAACGTATCGATCAATATTTGAAAAAAATTCTTAGGGAATGCACAGAGGTCATCCACAAGGAGACGCAAACCGGCTATACCTTGTGCAGGAGAGAGAACCACGATGTGCAGATCCAGAGAATGCTGGAACAACCCGAGCTGTTCTTTGAAAGTGCGGATTCGGAATATCTAAAACAAGGAAACACCTGCACGGTAAAATCCGTCGAAATCTCGGGCCGACGATACGTGATGAAACGCTACAACCCGAAAGGAGTTATGTACGAGCTTGCGCATAAAGGAAAAATGAGTCGTGCCAGAAGATCATGGATCAATGCGCATCTTCTGCGCTTCGTTGGCATATCGACCCCAGAACCTGTTGCCCTGGTCGAAAACCAACCTGCTTTGGGTAAACGATGCAGTTACTTCATCAGCCGTCAGGTACAGGGCCAAAGCAGCTGGGATTTTTTTTGCGGTCGCAGTTCGTCTGACGAAAAAAAATGCCGCGTGGCTGACGAACTGCTCTGCACGCTGAAGCAACTCCGGGAACACCGCTTAAGCCATGGCGACATGAAGGGCAGCAATTTTCTGGTTGGTGGGGATAAGGTATGGGTCCTGGATCTCGACGCGCTGGTGCGACATAAACAGGCTCGTACATTCAAAGCGTCGTGGAAACGCGACAAAAAGCGCTTCTTGCAGAACTGGGACAATAAAGCCTGCTACGAACCATGGAAACAATACTTTAACCAGCATCTTATCGATGCTGATGCTGGTTAAATCCACCCGCCACCAACCGGACTGCCTCGCAGTCAGGAACTCCCTTCAGACTCGTCCGACTCTTCCCGGTCCAAGCCTGCATCGGACTGCGCTGGCGCTGATTTGCGCGCGGTACCGGCCTCGGCCTCCACGGGCTTGCCTTTCACGACCTCAGGCTGCGCCTGGATAAGGTGCACATCACGCTGCGGGAAGGGGATGGAGATGCCTTCTGCATCAAAACGTTCCTTGACGCTACGGGTGATATCCCAATATACGGTCCAAAAATCGTCGGTCCGGGCCCATGGCCGGCAGACGAAGTTGCATGAGGAATCCGCCAGTTCGTGCAACTGCACAACAGGCTCAGGATCTTTGAGCACCAATGGATGGGTATCGACGATCTCTTTGAGGACCCGCTCTGCATGAGCGATGTCGTCCTCGTAGCCGATGCCGAAGACCAGGTCCACTCGCCGCTGGCTGCTGCCCGTGGCATTGGTGATGATATTTCCCCAGATGGCGTTGTTCGGCACGATCATCAGCTTGTTGTCAAAGGTCATGACCTTGGTGGTGACCAGATTCATGGATTGGACTTTGCCCACGATCCCCGAGACATCAATAACGTCATCGACGTCGAATGGTCGATAAAACATGATCATGATGCCGCTTGCGAAATTGGAAAGTGTGTCCTGCAGCGCAAAAGCAACCACGAAACCGGCCGCACCGATCACTGCCAGCAGAGGCCCGATGTTGACCTCGAGTGCCGCGAGACCAATGATAATACCGATCGCGATGATGATCCGTCGCACCATCTTGACGATAAAGGTAGACAGCAGGACCGACATACCTTCTACGACGGAAATGCCCTTCCGTACGGCTTTACTGATGACGCCTGCCAGTATCCAGAACGCGATAACGGTCACCAGGAATACAACGATATTCTTGGCCCAGCGAATGCCGCCCTCATCGGAAGACAGCCAGCCCAGCAGGGTGGAAATAACGGCCTGGGTATCCGTGACATCGACCTTCAGTCCCCGGACCGCATCGATATAGCGTCTGTACGGCTGCACCTTTTCGTTTTCGGCGCCAAGCTTGTCCAGGCCCATTTTCCGGTTAATCTGGTCGAGGACCACATTGAGTCGATCGATTCGCGCGGTCCGCACGTCGATCAGTTCAGTAATCTCATCCAGCACCTCGGATTTTTTTTCGTCTGCCTGGACCTCGGTCTGTTCTTCCTTTTTCTGAGACTCCTCGACTTCGGGCTTGGACTTGTCATCTGCCGGCGCCGAAGCACCTTCCTCCGGCTTGGTGCCAGCCTCCTGCTGCTCCGCTTCTGCGGCCTCGGTCTCCCTCGCCTGTCGTTTGATCTCAATTTGCGCTGCCGTCACATCTTCTGCAGCTTTCCTCAACGTCGCCAGCCAGCCGTCCGCCTCTACCAGAAGCTCATCGACCGTCAGCGGATCGAGCAATAGTTCCAACTCATCTACAGGGATTTCGAGGTCTGTCGTGGTTACCGCTTTCGGCTCTGACGCGGCCTTTTCTGCCGTAGCCGGGCCTAGACCGCCGAACAACAGCAATAGCGAGAAAAAGGCTATTTTGATCAACGGCGAGGGGCGCATAACGGACTTCTCCTGACAAACAAACGACCAATTAACCCTGCTGTCCCGCGCGGGACTCAGCAAGCCAGCTGCTTAAGCGAGCGCGTATTCTTCAATGATTTGTAAAAATCCACAAGTGCCAGGCGAACGAAGTAAGACGAGGGGTACCTCTCGCAACATGCCCCGCCCGCAACATGACAGCAAGAACATCCGGGGAATGGATGCGCCCCGTGCTCCTTACGCAGCAAAACCTCCACTCCGACGCGTCCCGGCCTTGGCATATTCGCTCGAAGAGGCAGTGAGGTGAGAGCCAAATCTGACACCGAAACCGCCCGCTCAGCGAATCTTCTTTATCGCTTTCGCCAGTTTTCTGCGGAAATCCGCCTCCTCGACTGCCCGATGCTCATCGGCGAGCGAGATATAGGCCCTTTGATCAATCCGCCGGCCACCCGATTGGTCTCGGGACATCACCGAATTCAGCAACGCAGTTTTGCGCCTTCTTCTTAACTTGTATCCGGCAAATATCAAGGCGGTGTTCACGCAAACGAAAAACACGGCAAAAATCAGGTTATTGAAAGCGAGCGCGAGGTACCCCGGATTGGCGAGCATCAACAGCCCATCGATAAGCACAACCAGCAGCAAGAAACCCAGGTTTTCCGCTCTGGTTTTCCGCCTGCGACTGACCACCCGGTCGATCATTCGGCCCAGCCGCTGATCTGTGTTGAGGTCAGTCATGTCTTTGGTCGATAAGCGGCTCCGCCCCGACGCCCCAAAGACTGTCCGGCCCCAGAACGACCAGATACACGTCGCTCCGGAAACCGGTTGCAGCCATTGAGAGCAACATGCACAGATAAGCCATGTAACGACCGGATGAGCGGTTTTCACCGTCAAAGCCCGCATCGATCACATACGACATCTTTAGATCGATCAGTACCAGTATCAGTTTCAGTCGCTCCGCATCGCTCAACCGGGTTTTGTCCGGCTGCAACGCCCAAACCTCACGAGCCCTGGCGAGTCTTTCCAAAAACGGCAGTCTTCCACCATCGGCCGCACCGGGCTCAATCCGATCGTCACTCGTCATCCTGGTCCTCTCCTTTTTCAACGCTGCCAAAGGCTACCGGAGTGGCCTGATCGATATTCCGCCTTGATTGCCATTCGTTTGCCCCATGCTCGAAGGCCTGGCCCTTTTGGCTGAATCCGCTACTCAATCAGACCTCAATGTGTGCGTTTCACCCCACCCGGGGCATTACTCTCCAAGCCTTCTATTTAGAGCGATCCAAAAGGAGCGGAACATGCGTTATCCTGTCGGCCACACCAAGGCAAAAGGAGCTTGCAGATGCTCGTACTCACCCGGCGCGAAAACGACTCCATCATTCTCGAAACTTCAGATGGTCCTATCGAGGTCAAGCTCACGGCTATCGACGGCGCCCAGGTCCGTATTGGAATCAAGGCGCCGAAATCGGTGGGCATCGTGCGAGGGGAGCTCAAGCAACGCGGTCGGTCTGACAAAAGCTAGTGGGCTGCTTGGTAAGTTCGGTGACTCTCAGAGCCCCGCCACTTAGCCAAGACAAGGCGCATTTCGCAGGGAATGGTAGGCCTTTTTCAAGAAGTGCAACGCTGTATTGGCTAAGTAGCGGGGCGCCCTTCGGGCCGGTCCACAAGCGCCATCGCCTGTGTTTCGCTCGCTTGAATTAGCAACGGCCAGTCCGGCGCTCGCGAGCCTTGCCGATGACGCTTGCGGATCGGCTGAGTGTTACCAAACTTACCAAGCAGCCCACTAGCTCCGTGTTCAATACGCAGCGGCTGTCGCTCGATCGCTATGTGGTTTGCTACTTCAGCCCGAACGCGCCACATCGGCGATGCCGATTCAAGTCCACATCTCTTTCGCGGGCTCCGGCAAACCATCATGCTGGACGATCACGAGATCACTGAATGTGTCGTCCTCCAGACATTTGCGCAGTACCGCCAAGACATCATCACTGGTCTGCAGCAGGGATCTCACCCGTCTGAAGTTGCCCCTTCGGTCGATATGTTTCGACTCCAGCACATAGCTCATTCGTCCCCCTTGCAAAAGCCGTGACGCATTTCCGTCAACCACGGTCCAATTGTAAGAGCGACGACAGGACAGGTGCTTGACCGAGCCGGCCAATCAGTTGCCCGAGGGCCTACTGCCAGTCCGGATAAACCGCCTTCACATTCTATTAAATCGAGATCGTGGCGACCCTGTTTTACACGGACGATTAGGCACACTTCAATCAGGGTAATTCGGTTCGGAACGCCGCTCTGTAGTCCATTGTGCCCTCTCAACTGTGAACGGCAACACAGTGCGGCGGAATGTGATTTTTCCACATTCGGTTTGTGCATCATCAACTTGATGTTTGCAGGACCGGCGGCTACAACTACCCCATAACAAAATAAAAGAGGTCACCTCGCCAACATTTCGTCGGTGATGTGATGACGGTGGTAGGCAGTTGTTCTCTGGAGAGGGTGCGTGGGCACCCCGAGTATCGAGGGAAAACACATGCCCATCCACACTCAGGAGGGAACGACATGATCACCCGTGTTACCGCTGTTCTATCGGCACTTGTCCTGTTGTCCATACCAGTCGCATCAGCCGTCGCCAAGCCAGATTCAGATGTCTACAGCGACGCCGGCTTTCTCGCCGGCGCAGCAGATCTGACACAATCCGAACGCGCGGGTCGTGAGATCTGGTATAAGGCCACAGCCGGTAATGACCGCTTCCATACCTATGTATTCCAGCAACGCATGGGCGTTCTTATCGACTGGTGGCGGGTGTTGCGCGCAGACAAACGCGATGAACGTTTCAAGACCTGGGGGCTGGTAAACAACCCCGGCTGCTGTACGCCCGGGTCAACCGGTTGTCCGGCAAAAAGCCTCGATGAGACATTCGGCTTCGACTGGTGCTACGGTGATGATGAACTTCTGAAGTACGTTGGCAAAGAAGGTTACCGCGATCCGGCCTGCGACTTTGTGGATGCTCCTCTGCCGGATGGTCATCCGCATGAAGGCCAGCAGATGCGAGAGGACCCTTGCCACCTCGCCTTCGGGACGTCTACGGGCGCAATGGGCCTTCGCAAGTTTCCTAATCCGCGTTTCAACGCTGACGCCTGGCGCAAGGTCAACGGCGGCAAACAAGGCAGCTGGGAAGGCTTTGCACGCAGGATGTCCAATGATGCATCGATTTCCGATTATCAGGCCAAGAAGCTTGCCGATGGTTCGGTGGAACCCCCTTTCCTGGTGGGCATGGCCTGTGGTGCCTGCCATATAGCGTTCGACCCCACCAACCCACCGGAAGACCCGGCGGCACCCAAGTGGGAAAACCTGATCGGTGCCATCGGCAACCAGTACACCCGTATGTCCGAGCTGATGGTTTCGGGGATGAGCGAGGACAGTCTGCAGTGGCAGGTGTTTTCGCACACCCGTCCCGGCGTGGTGGACACCTCGGCCGTACCAACCGACCAGGTCAACAACCCCGGCACCATGAACGCCTTGATCAACGTCCTGCAACGGCCGCGGTTTGAAAATGAACTGGTAAACCGCTGGCGCCCGGTGAGCAGTTGTGCCGAAGGGGCCAACGAGCGCGAATGCTGGTGCGAGCCCGGGAAAACCGGAAAGTGCTGGAACAAAAGTACCGAGCGAGAGGCCGTTTTCCATATCTTGAAGGGCGGTGAAGACTCAGTCGGCGACCTGCTGGCCGTGCAGCGCGTATACATCAACATCGGTTCCTGTTCCGAGCAATGCTGGCTCAATCATCTGACCGATCTGTACCAGGTCGATCCGGAGCAGCGAAACTTTGGCCAGACGCCATTCGATGTCGGGCAATGTCGACGCGACTGTCCGAACTTCCGCGCGATCGAAGACCGGGCACACGATGTCATCAACTTTCTGCTGTCTAAAAAGGCCTATTCAACCCCGCTCTGGAAGGCCAAGGGGTACGCAGACCTTGACGATTGGATAGAGGCCCTGGAACAAGACTATGGCGCGGGGTCGGTCGACCGGGGGCGCCAGGTATTCGCCCAGAACTGCGCACGCTGTCACTCGACCCAGGACGGCCCGGTAGAGGCACGCGATTACCACAAGGAATCACAGATTGCAGGCGTACGTGAAGACTGGCTGGGTAACGACCAGGCCACGCCGGCATCCGAAGTCGGGACCTATGGTTGCCGTGCACTTCACTCGAACCATATGACTGGCCATGTCTGGGAAGAGTACGCATCGGAGACCTATCGCTCACGCGAGCCCGACACTAATCTTGCAGACAAAACGGGGGGCGGGCGCGGATATTACCGCAACATCTCGCTGGTGGACCTCTGGGCGCATGCCCCTTTCCTGCATAACAATGCAATCGGACCCGAGCTTTGTGGCAAACCTTCTGACCCGAATGACGAGTTTTATCGCTCACCGTACGTGGATGCCGATGGCAAACCGCTAGAGAGTCCGCCGGATTGCGTTGCCTACGATCCCTCCGTTGAAGGCCGCTACAGCCTGTTTATTGCATCTGTCGACAGCCTGTTGAATCCAGACAAACGGATACCCAAAACCACCTTGATTGCCGAGCCGATACGCAGGGCCATCGGACCCAAGATGTGGGACGGCGAAAACGAGAAACTGATCGGTATAGAAATCGAAGTGCCAGCCGGTACCCCGGCCGGCCTCTACGGCAGCTTCCAGCACAAAGAATTGCTGCGCGATATGGTGCTGTCCGTGCTGGACGCCGACAAACTACAGGACCGCATGGTACAGCGCGTCGGCGTAAGCGATGCAAAGCTTGCGGCCACCCAGGTAACGGCACTGACCAAGGCCGCCATCAAGGAACCCGAGCAACTCATTGGCGTAGCACGCGACAAATTACCCCTGCTCAGCCGCCTTTACAGCACATGCACCAGCACGGTCGAAAACGCCGGCCATCGATTTGGTGAAGGCCTGCCTGTGGACGACAAGCAGTCACTGACTGCATTCCTGGCCACGCTCTGAGGGAGACAGACCATGCGATATAAAATGATCTTCCCGACCATCGCGGCCACGTTTGGCCTGATAGCCTGCGGTGATGTGACACCGCCCGATGTCCCATTCCTAGCCCACGGTGAGAGCTATGAGACCAAGCCCGATCTGGCAAGGGTCGAGCACGAACTCCCGCTCGGGCCGGCCGAGCTGATGAAGCTGACGCCTGAAAACATCGCCACCCTCAGCCAAGAGCAGGTAGACCAGGTCTACGCACGACTGACGGCCGGGCCTGTGCCCGATGGCGCCTACAACGGCACCTTCTTTTTCGCCGATGGCGGGGGTGCAAAAAGACTGTCGGAGTTGATGGGGGGACTCAAGGGACTCGCGGTTCGGATCAAGCTCGACAAACTCGAAACGATCGGGCAGATGCTTTGGAAGGGCAAGGTCTTCTATCGCGACCAGCACCTGTTGCGCAACATGATCCAGGACAGAAAGTTGCTGAAACTGGTCGTGGACGATCCGGATGGCCTACCCAAGACGGATATCCCTGGACGCAAGATTCTCGGCCTGATTCAGGACGATGCCTGGCTGCT
>Ga0316189_10005525_pt1 | contig 12131 bp, 5 predicted proteins | sample LowCovwburrow_MG_FD_204930 | JGI IMG/M metagenome (GOLD analysis project Ga0316189, IMG submission 204930) | Coastal sediment microbial communities from Maine, United States - Lowes Cove worm burrow | ecosystem: Environmental > Aquatic > Marine > Coastal > Sediment | place: USA: Maine... | reverse complement strand
TTGCTTAGGATATTTTGAAGCCAATCAAACAGGTTGCCAATATTTCCCGCAAGCCAATGGACGGCGTTTTGTATGAATTTCCCGAACCAGGCTCCGATCTCCTGAAAGAAGTGCAGCAGAGGGGCAAGAAGATGCGCCACAAATCCTGATGAGGCATCTTTTTTTTTAACTGTCTGCTCCCTGGGAAGCCGCCATGCAAACTCGGGCTGCTGTAGGACTTCATTGATTGTCCGGTCGAGCACCGGCTCGGAGACAATATCGCCCTTGCCAGCAGGAGGAGATGCCTGCCCGAGTTGGGGGAGACAGAGTCCCGCTAGGAGAAGAAGCATTAGGGTAAAAGGGGCTACCCGGCTGATGCCGGGCATCAGTGTTTCCTTACGGCAGGATTGACAGTGTTCAGATCGGGATAAGTGATTTTGGCAAGGTCAGCATCGTGTGTCACAAGGGTGGCGTCAAGCCGAATGGCCGTAGCGGCAATAATTGCATCGGGCAGCCTGTTGCGTGCAGCACGACGCAGGTGAATAGCAATGTCCTCTATCCTATCATCCAGAGGCATGACATTTACGCAGTCAAGGAATTCATTGACTGCCTGCTCCTCTTCTGGGGTTATGGTCGGAAAAGAAAGAAGTTCCATCCGGGTGACCGTGCTTACGTAGAGATCGGCACCCTGCTGTCCGTTCAGGTACGAAATCGTGTCTGTTCTGCCTGCGAGAAAGCCGAGGACGATGTTGGTGTCAAGTACCAGTCTATTCCCACTCATCCCGCATCTCTTTCTGCAGTTCAACGGGATTACGCGAAAAATTAGGACTGTTTGCAAGGCATCCGGCAAGTCGGGCCAGAGTCCGCCTGCGGGAGTCGGGCAACGGAGAGATGATCATGAGCACTTCGGCTTCACCGACCGGAACGCCGCCCGGAACTTTCAGGTCAAAATGGACCTGACGGTCTGCGGGAATCCTAATGGTCTTCTGGATTGTGGTCATATGTAACACCTCCGATTAAAATCTATTATACTTGAAACCGCTCATTCTAAGCATACGCCATACCCGAAGTGTTGCGCAACTTGTTTGAATGCTTTCCAGCAGAAACCCTTCTCTGGCAGAGGCTGTATCAAAAAGATGCACAGCGTCCTGGAGGGACTGCCGGAAATAGTCTGGTGTTTCAACACCGGGCACGAAACAACAAGCAAAACAAGAGCAACATCAATTGGCAGCGAGTTGATCGACAGGTGATGACCAAGCAAACACATTGCCCACCATGCCGAGCGGCGGGCAAAACGCCATCAACATCCGTGCCCCAACCAAGCCCCTCAGCGTTTTGCACGCCCTACAGTATGTTGTTGGGGTTCGTTCCTCACCCCAACCTACCGTACTGCATCGGCACGACAAACACAGTCAGTAGAGACAAAAAAGGGGGTTACAGCTGGACGGGATTCTGCCGGTGAGAAGGACTCAAAAGGGGACAGATTTATTTTTCTTTTATCAGGATAATCAGTTTCCCGCCAAATGCCAATTGAAAAATAAATCTGTCCCCTTTTGCGCAATGAACCGGAATACCGTGAAAATGCCGGTCGAATACAGGAGGTTCGTTCCTCACCCCAACCTACCGGGCTATCAGGAATCAATCGAGTCCGACCCCATTGATTCGACCCCATTGATTCATATCAGCTGCAAATATTTTTTGTCGTTTATGGCTGACAACGGTAAAGAAATAGGTTCCTCCTTTTATTCTTGCACGTCGATATTGCATGCCTGTTCGTCATAATTGGAATTATTCCGTCTCTTTTTTCGTTATATGAGAGTTTGTGTCCGCTTTCGTTTCACTCAAGCAGACCAACATGGCTAATCAATCACAATAAAATTTGGAACCAGTACACACGTTGTACGTACCCATCAACTTTTTATATGCATCCATCTCTAACCTATATCTAAATGATTCAATATAAGCACCACTGCCACACTCTCGAATTCCGCCGGGATCAATAAAAGTATGCCTGATCGGATCATAGTAATAGTTTGGCGTACCTCTACACTCTGAGTACTCATGGTCTTTGTCTACAAGATTGTCATTATCGTCATAAAAGCATTCGCCAATTGGGTCATTAGGAGTTGGCGTTCTATTTTCATGAAATCCTCGAAAGCCACAATGAAAAACTGAAGAGTCTCCGTGATAAGCTACCCAGTCAGAATCATTCCTACTAGGAGGTCGAGCTGGGCACTCAGCTGTCAACCCCTCCGGATCAACAAAATTAACCGGATCATTCAACACATACCCATAAAGATCCACATTCCCACCTGCAAAAAAGATCGGGTCTTTGGCAACCCAACGCCCGATTGCCGGATCGTAATCCCGGAAGCCGAATTTGACCAGTCCGGTATCCCGGTCATGGAGGCCGCCTGCAAAGCCGAAGGGCAGGGCAAGGGCGGGATTGCTGTCCGAGAGGATCGTGCCGAAGGAATCATAGCTGATTGCTTTGACCACGTTACCGCTGGCATCGGAGACCGTGCGCAGCGAGCCCACCTGATCATAGGCCAGATAATAGCTCGCTCCTCCGGTGGTCATGGCAACCGGCATCCGGCCGTCGGCATATTCAAAGCGCATCAGCAGGTTGTCGTTACCGTCATACACGGCCAGCAGCCGGGTCAGGCCAAGCCAGAGGTATTTTTCAACAATGCTTCCATTGATCTTCTTGGCAATCCTGCGGCCCAGCGGGTCGTGCAGGTATGCAATCCTATCACCGTTGGGAAGGGCAACCTCCAGCAGCTCGCCGCGTGATGAATAGCGATAGCCAGTGACTTCAGTCCCTTCTGTCTTGCGGGTCAGAAAGCCGTCCGCATCGTAATCATAGACCGCGCCGCCTGCCTCAAGGAGATGATCCTCAGTGGAGTATCCATAGGTGCGCCCGGCTTCACCTTTCAGGGCGTTCATCTCGTAGATACGGTTGCCGTTCAGGCCGTATCGATATTCCTCCACCAGGGCGCCATCTTTGGTCACGGTCAGCAGCCTGCCCATTGTATCATAGCTGTAGCTGTACTCGACAGGACTGCCGTTCACGGTCTCGGTCTTGGTCATGATCCTGCCGTTTTTATCGCGGGTCACAGACCAGCCGCTGACCGGCTGGGCATTGACCGTAGCCTCCTCGCCGGTCAGCTCGCCGTGCCCGTTAAAGGTCCGGCTGCGGTTCAGTCCATTGCCGCTGAGCTGCTCGGGCAGGCCGTTGTCCGCATTCCTGCTCAGGGTGTAGGCACCGGCCCCGATCAGCAGGCCGTCCTTATCATAGCTGAGGTTTTCGGTTTCTCCAGCATAGCTGATTGCGGACAGGTTGAAGTCGTTATTATAGCTGAACTCCAGCACCTGATTGAGGGTGCCGTTCTTGGTCTCCGTGAGGAGCAGGCTGCCGTCATAGTCATAGGCAAGGGATTCCGTTCCTTTGCTGATTGTCCCGAGTTTGGAGCTACAGAGATAGCTATAGTTAATATCGCCTTCCGGGGTCTGAGTCTGGGTCAGCAGGTTGTCGGTATAGAGATTCTTGATCTGAAACCCGGAGGGGTAGTTGGTCTGGACCAAGCGCCTGTCCTTGTCATAGAGGTAGGTATACGAGCCGCTGAACGGTGTCTGGTAGGCGTTCTGGTTATTGACCTTGTTATAGCCGAAACCATGATCTGTGGCAGTCGGATTGGTCAGCACCGTCATATTGCCGTTGCTGTCGTAGCTGAACTGGACCGTGCTGTTGTCAGGTCGGGTTAGCCCGGTTACCCTGCCCACAGGATCATGGGTGTAGGAGGTGGTGCGGCCTTCCGGGTCGGTCTGGGAGGCCAGAATGTTCCCCCGGCCTGTATAACTGAGACTCACAGTCCTGGAGTCGCTGGTGACTGAAGTCAGACGACCTTTTTCGTCATACTCATAGTTAGTCGGGAACAAACCGGGCACGCTTACCTCCGTGGTGAGCAGGGTTGCCGGGTCATAGTGCGAGGTCACTGTCCTACCTTCCGGCGAGGTGATAGTCTTTTCTGCATCCAAGGTGTTATGCACCAAGATGGTTGTTTTGCCGTTACTGGTGACCGTCTTGGTGATCTGATCAGGTATCCTGTCTGTATTCGTATCCTGAGACGTCTTATCCAGCGCAGTGGTCTTGGTTAAGCCGGTGGGTGACTGAGTCGTTGTACTCTGTAAGGTTTTATACTTGTATTCCGGATCCAGGCCGTATTTGCTGGTGCTGCTCATGCCGCAGGAGAGGGTACGCTCATGGGTCAGACCGTCTGCGGAACGGCTGAAGGTACTCTCATTGCCGCTGGGGTCGATGGTGGTGGTGGAAAAGGCACCGGTGGACGAGATATTGTCCAGGATGGTAATGCGGTTCCCCTCCGCAGTGACCGAGTCGATCTGGACTTCGCCGCTGCTGAGCCGCTGCCGGGAATACTGCCAATTGCCGCCTTCCTGGTCACGCACCTCAATAATGTGACCGTTTTCATCAAAAATATGCTCAAAGAGGTTGCCGTTGGGTTCCTCCTCAAGGGTCATCAGGCCGTCAGGGCTGTAGGTAAAGTTATAGGCGCTGTTATCCGGGTAGCTGACTTGGGTGAGATGGTTGTCCGCATTGATATGCAGCTCGGTGCGCAGACCGTCCGGTGAGATAATAGCGGTCGGAGTGCCGTCCGCGAGTCGCTCAATGGTGGTTACATTGCCGAACTGATCGGTAATGGAGATTAGTCTATCCTCTTCATCATAGTTGAACTCGCGCAGGAGAAAATCGGTATCCAGGGAAATGGTCTTTTTATGCAGGCCGGTAGGCGACATGATGTAGCCGAGGCCGTTAGGGTCGGGAATTGAGATATCACCTGTTTCTGCAAATTGAAAGCGGGAAGCAGCTTCAACTTTACGGACGCGTTGATTACCCGAGTCGGCAATGAGAATATTGCCTGATTGATCCAGTCCTATGCCATATGCACGTCCACCAGCGGGATGTCCAATGCCAGCCTCTGTTGCTGGTCCATTGTCGCCACTGAAAACTTTTTCTCCATTGCCGGCTACCGTAGTGATAATGCCCGCTGTATCAATCTTTCGGATGCGATTATTGCCCGAATCGGCAATAAAAATATTTCCTGACTGATCTACGGTTACATCTGCTGGCCCCTGAAGAAGAGCCTCAGTTGCCGGACCATTGTCACCACCGAATCTATTCTGGCTATACCAGTTATACCACTTATATCTGGTTAGAGTCGTAAGATACCCTGTAGTGTCCACCTTGCGGATACAATTGAAACCTCCTTCGGCAATGAAAATATTGCCGTTCTGGTCCACCGCTACACCAGTTGGCTCATAAAGCATGCGTGCGGTAGCTGGGCCGCCCTCAGGAGTGTAACCTCTCCCCCCTCCGGCTACTGTTGTGATGATGCCAGCTGTGTCGATCTTGCGGATGCGATGATTCCATCTGTCAGCTATAAAAATATTCCCTGCTTGATCCACAGCTACACCGCTTGGACCATTTAGAGAGGCTTCGGTTGCCGGGCCGTTATCGCCGCTGAACCCTCCGGGGCCATTTCCCGCAACCGTGCTAATGATACCGTTTATGTCCACCTTGCGGATACGATTATTGCTAAAATCGGAATTGGACATATGTTTGCTGGTATCTGTAAAGAAAATATTGCCTGCCTGATCTACGACTACACTGTTTGGAGAATAAAGCGTGGCCTCTGTAGCTGGACCACCGTCGCCGCTGAATCCCCACTCACCGTTTCCTGCAATCGTGGTAATGATACCGTTGGTATCGACCTTGCGGATGCGATGGTTCCAACTGTCGGCTATAATAATATTACCCGCTTGATCCACGGCTACGTCGAATGGATAATATAGACCGCTCTCAATAGCCGGGATATTGTCGATAGGAAAAGGAAAAACATTCCCCCCGGCCACGGTGGTAATGATTCCGCTGTTATTTTTCAGGAACGAACCGTCTCCTTTATTGAGGTGTGAATATGACGATAACATGGCATGATGGCTGGACAGGGTCCAGCCGCCAGCTATAGTTCCCTTACTTGCTCCTGCCACGCCGCTGATCGGCTGCTGATAATGCAACCACTTAGTGGTTTCCTGAAGAGTTGGGACGTTGGTGGCTACAAGCCCTGTCTGACCAAAAGCTGTAGAAGTGTTTCCGGCGGTATACAAAAATCCATCGTAGACAAAACCGACATCAATAATAGCAGTTGCGCCTCCTACCCTACGCCCCAGATGATCCAGGCCGTCCCAAACAAATTTAGCCTGCTGGTTTGGAAGCGGTCCCAAAGTCTCGGATAAAGTGCGCCCGGCAATATTCACCTTAACCTCAATCCTCTTCAGTGATGCAGGTACCGTTGCACCGCTGACCGGAACCGTAATAGCCCGTCCATATCCTTTTACCCGATTGGAGGCATAATGCAGGGTCATGTCTGTACCGGGAATCGGAATATCCTCATGAAAAACCCGACCCCGTTTTTTAACGTAGGAACTGATAGACTCCTTGTCGTTTGGAGCGTCAGGACAAGGTTGTGTGTCATCAGAAGGATTATCGTCAGAAGTTTCAACAGTAGGAACGCCTTCTGGGTTCGGGTCGATTGCATCTGCTGGTGGCCCCCAAGGCCAGTTGAGATCCCAGGGAGTAAAGTGTGTAACGGCTGCCCGCCAGAAGGTCGTTCCAGGAACATAACGGCTCGCATCTCCCAAGCCCACCACCTCATCAGCAAAGGAACCGTCATTGTTCAAATCATCCGGCTGTCCATCACCATTCGCATCCAAGGCATCAACAACACCGTCACTATCCGTATCCAACAGCCTGACCACAACACCGTTGTCAGACGGTACCCAGACCCCGCGATCCCGATCATAATAGCCCACCGGCACAATCTCACCGACATCGAATCCAAGGAAGTTATCCACCCAGATCGTCACCGGCTTGGCAAAACGAACCCGTTCCGCCCCGTCCACTGCGAGTTCAGCGCAGTAGGTATATGCTGAATTCGGCGGCAGCACCGCAGGCATGGACTCCGGGGTTGCAAACTCCGTGGCCCTGGTGGTGACGGTGGACAGGGCCTGAACATCATTGCCCTCTTCGTCCACCAAATAGGCCATGTTATCGCCCTGAAAAACCATGGTTGCGGATCGGCTGCCGAACTCGTCTGTAATCAGAGTGCTTGTATGGGCAACCACTGTTTCAGGATTGCCGTCAAAGGTAATTGTTGTGGCGACCGGATCTTCAGCCACCATTTGAATGGTCTCAGTAATGGCAATATCATTCCAAGGCACATAGACCTGACGATGCGAGGTGATAAAACCGGTATGTTCATAGGCAATCGTTATGGTGCCGCCTCCATCAACAGGAATCGTAAATCTGCCGTCTGTGTCGGTGAGCACGGTGCCGTATTCAGGATGACTGTGAACGATGATGCGCACATCCGCCAGCGGTAATCCAGACATATCGTTCACTGCGCCGGTAATCAGAGAAAATCGCTTTGCATCGTATGCAGTGACGGTCGCATCCGGCGGAACGAGATCCTCATACAGGGTGCCAAAGGATCCTTCTGGCTGCGGTTCCGGGCTGCCCTGTACCTGTACGGTCACCTGGGAGCTGACCGTGCCTGCCGGGCCTGAACCGGTAATGGTGTAGGTGGTGGTATGGTCGGGAGCAACGGAAAGGGAGTCATTGAGCGAGACCGCCCCTATCCCTTTGTCAATATGGACATTAGCAACGCCGCTGGCCTGCCAGGACAGCAGGGTGGTGGTGCCGAGGGGAATGGTTTCCGGTTCAGCAGTGATTGTAACAACTATGGGGCCGGAGGGTAATACCTCGACCGTGACGGTATCCGTTGCGGTGCCTCCGGGACCGGTGGCCGTAATTGTGTAGGTGGTTGTCGCCGAAGGCGAAACGCTTGCTGTGCCGCTGGCGGCAACAGTGCCGACATCGGGCGTGATGCTGACGGAATCAGCATTTGTACTGCTCCAGGTAAGCTGCGAGCTGCCACCGGAGGTGATGGTGACAGGGTCGGCGGAGATCGTAACAATGGGTACGGGCTGCGACACTTCGACCGTGGCTGTATCCGTGGCGGTGCCGCCGGGGCCGGTTGCGGTGATTGTATAGGTTGTTGTTGCAGTCGGTTCCACGGAAATAGAGCCGCTACCTGCGACCGCACCGATGCCGTTGTCGATACTGACGGTATCGGCATTCGTGGACTGCCAGCTCAGCACGGAGGATGATCCGGCAACAACCGTTGCAGGGTCGGCGGAGATCGTAACAGTGGGTGCGGGCTGCGACACTTCGACCGTGGCTGTATCTGTGGCGGTGCCGCCGGAACCGGTGGCGGTAATTGTGTAGGTGGTTGTCGCCGAAGGTGTAACAGTAGTTGTGCCGCTGGCGGCAACAGTGCCTATATCAGGCGTGATGCTGACCGAATCGGCATTTGTACTGCTCCAGGTCAGCAGCGAATTGCCGCCTGCGGTGATGGAGGCTGGATCGGCGGAGATCGTAACTGCGGGAGCAGGAGCCAATACCTCAATCGTAACGGTATCGGTTGCCGTGCCGCCGGGGCCTTCGGCAGTGATAGTGTAGACGGTTGTCGCTGAAGGTGAAACGGTTGCCGTCCCTCTGGCGGAAACGCTGCCGATATCAGGGGTGATGCTGACGGAATCCGCATTCGTGCTGCTCCAGCTCAGGGTTGAACTGCCGCCTGCGGTGATGGAGGCAGGAGCGGCGGACAGAGAGACCGAAGGAAGCGGAATAACGGTGATAGTGACGCTTTCGGTAACTGTGCCCCCCGCTCCGGTGGCGGTGATGGTGTAGGTGGTTGTAGCCGTCAGCTGCACGGACACAGAGCCGCTGAGATCAACCGAACCGATACCGTTGTCAATACTGACGGAATCCGCATTCGTGCTGCTCCAGCTCAGGGTTGAACTGCCGCCTGCGGTGATAGAGGCAGGATCGGCGGACAGAGAAACTGTAGGTAGCGGGATAACGGTGATCGTAAGGCTTTCGGTAACTGTGCCCCCCGCTCCGGTGGCGGTGATTGTGTAGGTGGTTGTAGCCGTCGGCTGCACGGACACAGAGCCGCTGAGATCCACCGAGCCGATACCGTTGTCAATACTGACGGAATCCGCATTCGTGCTGCTCCAGCTCAGGGTTGAACTGCCGCCTGCGGTGATGGAGGCAGGAACGGCGGACAGAGAGACCGAAGGAAGCGGAATAACGGTGATCGTAACGCTTTTGGTAGCGGTTCCGCCCGCTCCGGTTGCGGTGATGGTGTAGGTGGTTGTAGCCGCAGGAGAAACGCTTTGTGTGCCGCTGAGACCGACCGTTCCGATGCCGTTGTCGATACTCACGGTATCAGCATTGGTGCTGTTCCAGGTCAGAGTAGAGCTGCCGCCTGCGGTGATAGAGGTCGGATCGGCGGACAGGGAAACCGTGGGAAGCGGAATAACGGTGATCGTGACGCTTTCGCTAACCGTACCACCCGCTCCGGTTGCGGTGATCATGTAGGTGGTTGTCGCTGTCGGCTGCACGGACACGGAGCCGTTGAGATCAACCATGCCGATGCCGTTGTCGATACTGACGGTGTCGGTATTTGTGCTATTCCAGGTCAGCCGCGAACTGCCGCCTGCGGGGATGGAAAGGGGATCGGCAGACAGGGAGACCGAGGGGAGGGGGGAAGGGTCGTTCTTGAGCCTTATCGTCAGGAAGCTCCCCGGCCTACCTATCAGAAAAACCTTTAAAGTATTTGTCTCCGCTAAGTTAACTTTTACTTCTAGTCGATTGGCTTTTTTGTTAAATTCATACCATCTGAACAGCTTAACTCCGTTAAGCCAAATTCCGGCCCAACCTACCATTGTACCCGGATTTTGTCCGTTGCCGTTTTCCACAACAAGTACGGCTTCGCCGGGTGTGGCGCTGAATATGTCTTTATAAGCAGTCTTCCAACCTTTTTTTGTGCGAACGTATTTTTTAAAATTAAAAGACGGTGTTTCAGTATCCCTCTTTATTTTTATCGTCAAGAAGCCTTTCGATCTGCCCTTAAGAACAACCTTTAGCGTGTTTACCCTTGCTAAATTTACCTTTGTTTTTAAGTGTTTACCTCTCCTGTTAAAGTCGGGGTTCTTAAACAGCTTGGTCCCGTTAAGCCAAATTTCGGCCCTGTTCAGCATTGTTCTCAAATTTTTTCCGTTGCCGTTTTCCACAAGCAACACAGCTTCGCCCGGTACAGCGTAGAACGTATTGGAATACACATTCGGCTTTCCCTTGGTGCGGTCATACTGCTTGGAAAAAAGAGGGGCCAGATTATCCGCCGATGCGGAGGAAAGCAGGAAGCATCCCGAAATCAAGACAATGAACAGCAGGGTTATTTTTTTCACGAGGAACCTCAAAGCAATCTTTTTGCCTACCGGAGAGTTGATGCGGAAATTCAGATACGAGAGTTAAGACCGAGAGTCAGAACTTATAACCTTACTCGCCTGTACAAAATTGTCAATATTTTTTACATTGACAAAACAATACGATAATAATATTCAGTCTTGCATGTCGAAGAGATGCGCTCTTCAGCACACCTTCAGCCGGGCTCGTTTCAAGGTCTTCTGAAGTACAGAGATAAAAAAAAGATGCGCTGCAATTTCCTCTAACCCATCTTTTTTTGCAAAGCTTTGATCCCGTGGAAGCCGCTTGTCAAAGCTGAGGGAGTCAGTTGCACGAGCGCAGGTCAACCAAGAGATCAGTACCGCTTTTCAGCGACATGCCGTAGAAACAGCGCAGGGTATAGGCTGCCTTGAGCAGCGGGTCAAGCAGGAGATACACTCCGCAGGAGATGGTGAGCAGGCTGGTGGTGTTGGCAAACCAGTAATATCCGCTGCGGAGCATGACTGTTTCCACTCCGGTGAGCATGTTGATTAGGTGCGGTAATGCCATGAGGAGCAAGAGAATATTGGCGGCAATAACTACTCCCAAAGGACTGGCGGGCCAGACCCCGACAACGATGAACAGTACACCGATGACAAACCAGGGAAGATCACCGAAGAATTCACTGTGCAGCCCGAACATTTCGCTAAAATTGATGATGAGTGCGGCCAAGCCGAAGCATGTCAGGAAAATCAGAAACAGGGGCCAGGGGCTGAGTATCCAGATTATCATGTAGTTCTGCCATTTCTCCTTTGTTGCCAACTCCATGCTCTGCCGGTTGAGATACTTCCCGTCCGTAACTGCTCCGAGAACAGTATGGTTCTGGAAAAACGCATTCACCCAGGGAAAGGGCAGGAACAGCAAGGGCATACAGAGCAGAAAAAGGAAGATGCCCCAGGGCTGCACCTTTGCCTGACAACAGCAGATGCGGAGAAACTCGACCGGTCCTGTTGCCTGTGGCGTAATCCCCTGCCGGATATCGTAAAGGGCTCTGCCGTATACCGCCTGCCAGCCTTTCATCCAGCAGAACAGCAGCCCCATCAGCAGGGAAGTCCACAGGACATGATCGGCGGCAAAACTGGAAGAGCTCATGTCTTTCCAGAAAAAGAGCAGGGCGCCCACAAAGGGAAGTGTCCCGAGATAATAGTACAACAGTGCCGAAGATCCGCCACTCCTGACCAAGGTTAAGGCCTCGTCCATGAGCAGGAAGTGGTTGACGGAGAACAGCTCATCGGGTTTTTTGCTCATACCGTAAGGTCCCGTCGTGGATGGTTGAAGGGATGGACAGCAGACCGCCGGCCAATATATAAAAGGCCAGCCAGGCACCAAGCACACCAAGGACAACCTGCAGGAGGGGTAACAGTTTCTTTACCCGACCGCTTCTCTGTTCCTCCTGTTGTTCCGAAGTCGTCAGGAGGCAATCGGAGCAGAGCAGACGATCGTCATACTCATTGACGCATTCCCGGCAGAAGTACCGACTGCATTCCGGACAGCGCGCCACCGGTTCCCGATCAGCGTGATGAAAACAGTACCCCGATGTGTTAAGCATCTGTCCGTACCTTGTTGGCTCTGAAGCTGAATAGAAGTCCTGTAATGCTTAGCAGGGTGAAACAGGCCGTCCTGGTGATCAGGAGCACCCTGAGATAGAGCGAGTCAGCCGGTTGCACCCGTCCCAGCATCATCCATAGCTCATATTCGTTGCTGAACATGGATTCCACGTCCGCTG
>Ga0316189_10005523_pt1 | contig 12133 bp, 11 predicted proteins | sample LowCovwburrow_MG_FD_204930 | JGI IMG/M metagenome (GOLD analysis project Ga0316189, IMG submission 204930) | Coastal sediment microbial communities from Maine, United States - Lowes Cove worm burrow | ecosystem: Environmental > Aquatic > Marine > Coastal > Sediment | place: USA: Maine... | reverse complement strand
ATGGAGCACGTTTCTTTTATCAGGCGCCAAGTGAGTATGATGAGAAAGCCGTAACCAAGAATTTTAAAGAGGGCAGTGTGGAACTGGTTGAAAAGTTCATCACTGCTCTTGAGTCGATGGATGATTTTTCCGGTGGTGCTGCGCATGCACTGATTGCGGAGATCTGTGAGAGTGAAGCGGTGGGCATGGGCAAACTTGCTCAGCCGATCCGTATTCTTGTTGCCGGTGGTCCTGTTAGCCCACCGATTGATCTCACCCTTGCTCTGCTCGGTAAAGATGAATCGATCAAGCGCCTGAAATCAGGACTTGCAGCGCTCGCATAACGCGAAGTTGATTCGATCAGCAAGTAAAAGCCGGTGAAGAATTTACCCATGCCATTGAAGCTACTGCTGGTCTGCGTCATCTGTCTCAGCCTGATTGCCGTCGCGGTGTTTTTAGCCGATTGGATGGCATCATAAGCTGCTGCTTTCACACGAATTAAATTGACTCTATTGATTCTTTGTCCCGTTGGTTTCTCGCAAGGCTTTATGGCAGAAATTTGATGTTACTATCTGATAAGTTCCACCGAGGCCCAGTCTCCCTGAGTGTCGCGGCGGATTTCTGTTAGGCCTTCAGCCTGATAGGCGGCAGAGACATCATCCACATGTTCAATCAACAGGCCTGAAAGCACGATTCTGTTTTTCACACAGGCAGCCAGCTCTTTTGCCATCCAGACTAGCGGGGCGGCGAGAATATTGGCAACGACCAGATCGAACTGCTCCGTTGGTGGGGTATCATCCAGTTTTGATTCCAGCGTTACGCCATTGATCGCCGCATTGGTCAAGCAGGCTTCTACCGACTCCTCTTCCATATCGATGGTGAGCGCAGGGCCGCAGCCCAGTTTCAGGGCGGTGATGGCGAGAATGCCGGAGCCAGCACCCATATCCAGTAGTTCAGTGGGTGGGGTTTCCGAACAGATGCGTTCAACCGCCTCCAGGCAGAGGCGAGTGGTCGGATGTGTGCCGGTACCGAAAGCCATGCCGGGATCGAGTACAATATCTGTTTTACCAGCGGGCGCTTCGTCACAGAAGGATGGGCGAACCCAGAGGTTTTCGCCGACAGGCAGACCATGCCAATCCTTCTGCCATGCGGTTTCCCAGTTCTGCTGCTCAAGAGTAGCCAGCGAAATATCGTTGCCATTGATGCCCTGCAGCAGCGTGGCAGCAGCGATCTCCTGTTTGACTTCATCCTCATCTTCAGGGATGGCGAACCATGCGATGCGAACGGTTGTGGCGGAATCGATATCGGTCTCTTCAGCTGAACCAAGGGCATCAAGCGGAGCGATAAGCTGCGCAAACTCCTCTTCTGAGATCAGTTCTGCCCGGATTTTCAGTTCAATGCATTTTGATGCTTGCATCTTTAGCTCCCCTTCGTTGCAATAGCCCCTCTGATTCTGGAGGTCATTTTCTAAGTGCAGAACTCTTCTACATATCGCATGCGGGTGAAAGAGAATATCCGCATGACCGATCCTGATTGTCAGGATGCGGTCATTCACCTCTCTCTTGAACCGTTGCGCGGCCAGTTGGCGGATTTTCGCCCGGGTCAGTATGTACGCATTGGCATTCCAAAATTAAATGATCCCGCCCCCGGTTATTTCGCCATTGCCTCCTGCCCGGATGAGCCGGAGGTGTACGAGTTCTTTATCAAGGATGCCGGACCTCTCTCCGCCTATCTCTGCGATGTCGAGGTTGGAACGCTTCTCGAGGTCGAGGGGCCGATGGGTAAAGGTTTTGATCTGACCCCTTATAAAGGCAACGATATTTACCTGATTGGTGTGGGTACCGGCATTGCGCCGCTGAGAAGCCTCTGGCACAGCATTATTCATCATCGTGAGGATTTCGGAAAAGTGTCGATCTATGCCGGTTTTCTGACTGAGATGCATCAGCTGCTGACTGAGGAGTTGGCCGAGCTTTCACGTCACGATATCGAGGTTTCTATCACGCTGGAGATGGGCCATGATAGTTGGGACGGGCCGATCGGTTATGTGCAGCATGCACTGAAGAGCGATGCGCCTGACGGAACCAATGCCGTAGCCTGTCTTGCAGGCATGAGTGCAATGGTGGACGCATGCACCGAAACGCTGCAGAATCTCGGATTTAATGACGACTGCATCCTGCTCAACCACTGATTCTGTGAAGCCCGATTCCGGAGCTGAATCGCCCCATTCAAATTCTGCGTCTAAAAATTCCGTCCAACCACTGCAACTTCCGCTGCTTGCACTCGATATCGGTATGAAACGTATCGGTGTGGCTGTTTGTGATCGCCTTGCGATATCCTGTCGTGGTGTCACCTATCTGCACCGTAATGACCAAGGCTGGCCGCAGCAGCTGCTTAAACTTATCCGCGAGTATGGCAGCAAAGGCATTGTTGCCGGGCTGCCCAAAAACATGGATGGCACGGAGGGTGTGCAGGCAAGAGATGCCCGCGCTGCCGTTAAGCAGCTGAAGAAGGCAACTGCGTTGCCTGTTGCTTTTCAGGATGAGCGCCTTTCGACATGGACGGCCAAAGAGCGTCTTTATGCACAGGGACTAAACGAGAAAAAGGTGAAAGAGAAGATTGATCAGACGGCTGCAGCGGTCATTCTGGAAGATTTTCTGCTGGCACATCCGGAGTTGAAAGCATGACCGAACCCATTCTTTACAGGCCTGAGGCTGTTGAAGATGCCCTGGATCAGATGGCCGAGAACATCGCCGTATCTGAATCTGAAGTGTGTCTGGTAGGTATTCACAGTGGCGGTGCTGATGTGGCTGATGCCATCCAGAAGCGTTTGGAGCAGAAAGGGGTGAGCGTGATGCGCGGCAATCTCGATATCAGCTTCTACCGTGATGATCTCGATACCATCGCACCGCATCCGCTGGTGCGGCGCAGTGAACTTCCCTTTGATGTTGCAGGCAAGTCGATCTGGCTGGTCGATGATGTGCTCTACTCGGGGCGTACAATCCGCGCAGCCATGGATGAGATATTTGATTATGGACGGCCTGCATCAATCCGGCTGGCAGTATTGGTGGATCGTGGTGGCAGACAGCTGCCGATTGCTGCTGAGTGTGTTGGTTTCAGTCATGAGGCGCCGGCGGATTGCAACGTAGAACTGGTGACAGAAGGGCAATGGCTCATTGAACAGAGGCAGGTGAAATCATGCGACCACTGAAACATCTCTTCGGCATCGCTGATCTGGATCGGGAACAGATCGAGTATCTGGTGAATCTTGGCGACTCTTTTATCGACATCAATCGTCGACCATTGAAAAAAGCACCGACACTGCGCGGTAAAACAGTGATCAATCTCTTTTTTGAGAACTCCACGCGCACACGCACCAGCTTTGAGCTGGCAGGTAAGCGCCTTTCAGCGGATGTGATCAATATCTCCGCATCAACCAGTGCAACCAAGAAGGGTGAGACGCTTCTCGATACAGGCCAGACATTGGCGGCGATGCAGCCGCACGTGCTGGTGATTCGTCACTCACTGGCGGGCACCTGCGAATTTCTTGCTGAGCATCTTGAAAATACCGGCATTGTGAATGCAGGTGACGGTGCGCATGAGCACCCCACCCAGATTCTTACCGATCTGCTTACACTTAAGCAGACCTGGGGAAGCCCTGAAGGCAAAGTGATCACCATGGTTGGCGACATTGCCCACTCACGAGTTGCTCGTTCACACCTTCTGGCTGCCAAAAAGCTCGGTTATACCATGCGCATTGTCGCTCCTAAAACACTGCTGCCATCGCAGATAGAGCGCTACGGCTGCGAGGTCTACCACGATTTCGATGCGGCACTTCCCGGTTCTGATGCGGTCTATATGCTGCGTGTGCAGACTGAGCGGCTGACCGATAACTGCGCTTTTCCATCGCTGCGCGAATATCATGAAGCCTACGGTTTGAATGCCAAACGCATGCGAGCTGCAGGCAGTGACTGCATTGTCATGCATCCCGGGCCGATGAATCGCGGTGTTGAAATTGCCACAGATGTCGCCGATTCAGCGAAAAGTCATATTCTTGATCAGGTGGAGCATGGCGTAGCAGTTCGTATGGCTGTGCTGGCGGCGCTCTGCGGCGGTCAGGCGGAAGAGAAAAAACCGGCTAACAGGAAGCAGTTATCCGATGAGGCGATGCAGGCACAGAGGACACTGTTATGAGCGGCACACTGCTGATAAAAAACGGACATTTGATTGACCCTGCAAATGGTATTGATGCGGTTACCAATCTCTGGATTGATGATGGCAAGGTCGTTGCCATTGGTGCTTATGATGGTGTGGCTGATCAGGAGATTGATGCAGATGGCAAGATCGTCTGCCCCGGTCTGATCGATATGCATGTGCATCTGCGTGAGCCGGGTCAGGAGTGGAAAGAGGATATTGAATCCGGTTCCCGTGCCGCGGTTGCCGGTGGTGTCACCTCGATCTGCTGCATGCCCAACACCGGCCCGCATATCGATCATGCAGGCATCGCGCTGCAGATTATTGCCCGCGCTAAGCAGGTTGGACTTTGCAATGTGCATCCGATCGGTGCGGTAACCAAAAACCTTGAAGGCAAAGAGCTGACCGAGATGCGTGAACTCTCGCGCTGTGGTTGTGTGGCTTTCTCTGATGATGGTCTGCCGATCTGGCACGCCGGTGTGATGCGCAAGGCTCTGGAATATGCCTCAAGTTTTGGTTTCATGGTGATTCAGCATGCCGAAGAGAAGCAGCTGACTGCAGGTGGCGCGATCAATGAGGGGTGGGTATCCACCCAGCTTGGCGTATCCGGCATGCCGGTTGAGGGTGAGGATTCGATGATTGCCCGCGATATCATGCTGGCCCGCAGAGCCGATGCCCGTTACCACGTGGCACATATCTCGACACTGGGCGGCGTTGCACTTGTGCGTAAAGCACGGACTGAGGGATTGAAGGTTTCCACTGAGGCCGCACCACACCACTTTGCACTGACTGAAGAGGAGGTGCTGGGTTACAACGTCGATGCCAAGATGAGTCCTCCACTGAGAACTGAAGCTGATCGTCTGGCGGTGATTGAAGGTTTAAGAGATGGCACCATTGAAGTGATCGCCACCGACCATGCGCCTCATCATGAGGATGATAAACGCTGCGGCCTCTCCTGTGCCGCCTTCGGTATTGTCGGCCTTGAGACGATGCTGCCGGTATCCCTTGATCTGGTGCGTAACGGCATACTTTCAATGTCTGATCTGATTGCCAAGATGAGCTCCAATCCTGCCCGTCTGCTTGGTTTGGATGCAGGCACACTCTCGATTGGTGCTGCGGCCGATGTCACCATCTTTGATGCGGATGCCACATGGGTGGTGGATCGTGAGAGGATGGTATCCAAGGGCAAGAATACGCCATGGCATGGCAAAGAGATGACCGGTCAGGTCACTCATACAGTCAAAGCAGGGCGTATTGTTTATGCAGAAGGGGAAGTGTGTGGCTGACCATCGAGGAACGATTTTTGAAGAGCAGGCAGAAGTTCTTGCTCATGTGACACATCCGGGCGAGCAGTTTGTCATGCGCGTAAAAGCGCCGAAGGCAGCAGCCAAAGCCAGGCCGGGTCAGTTTGTGCATCTGCGTGTATCCGATGAGCGGGCGCTACGCCGTCCGATCTCAATTATGCTGACTGATCCGCAGCGCGGTACCGTTGATCTGCTGTATAAAGCGATTGGCGAAGGCACCCATCTGTTATCAGAGCGTAAGGTTGGCGACACGATTCCGATGCTCGGGCCGATCGGTGAGCCGTTTGATCTCTCTGATACATGCAAACGTTATATTCTCATTGGTGGCGGTGTCGGTATTCCGCCGATGATTTTTGCTGCCGATGACCTTCACAGCAGGGGTGGCGACTGTGTGGTCTTTGCCGGTTCCGAGGTTGAATTTCCCTTTGCCCTGAAGCCCTCCTCCGTGATTCTGCCCGGTGTGCATGGCAATGCGATTCTGGCGATCCGATCACTTGAGGAGCGCGGCATCCCATCGCGTCTGGCCTCCAATGCAGCTCTCTACGGCTGTTATGACGGGCATGTGCCAACGCTTGCACGTGATTATCTGGCTGCACTTAGTGATGAAGAGCGTCAGCGCTGTGTGCTGCTCTCTTGCGGGCCGCATCCGATGCTGCATGCCGTGGCAAGGGTAGGACGCGAATTTGATCTGCCGACCTTCCTGAGTCTTGAAGAGCATATGGCTTGCGGCATTGGCGGTTGTGCCGGCTGCGTGGTTAAAACAGTTGAGAATGGCGAAGAGAAATATCGCCGTGTCTGTGTTGACGGGCCGGTATTCGCCGCCGAGCTGCTGCCTGAATTCGCATGAACTCCGTCTATGCACTGGATGTTCTGCAGTTCTGGTTTGCAGAGTTAGAGCCGCGTCAGTGGTGGGTGAAAGATGAGGCGCTGGATCGTGAGATAGAGGCTCGCTTTGGTGAGCTGCACAGTGATGCGGCTGCTGGTAAACTCTATCAGTGGCGTGAAGATGCCAATGGTCGATTGGCTGAAATTATTATCCTCGATCAGTTTTCACGAAACATCCACAGGGATAGACCTGAAGCATTTGCCTGTGACGGTATGGCACTGGTTCTGGCGCAGGAGGCGGTGCGCATCGGTGCAGATCAGGAGTTTGATGCGCCGGAAAAAGCCTTCTTTTATATGCCCTACATGCATAGTGAATCGATGGCGATTCATACGCAGGCGGTAAAGCTGTTTGATCAACCGGGTGTGGAATTTAATCTGGAATTTGAACTCAAGCACAAAATCATTATCGATCGCTTTGGTCGTTATCCCCATCGCAATGCTGTGCTAGGCAGGGTATCCAGTCAGGAAGAGTTAGAGTTTCTGCGTCAGCCGAACTCTTCATTTTAATCAGGGGTTGTTAAAAGAGAGGGTGTAAAAGAACGGTTTGTTTAAAAACAGATTTGTTTAAAAAACGGTATGTTAAAAAACGGGCTGTTTAAAAAACCAACAGGTCAGGCTCTTTCAGTTTGTAGGTCATGCCGGATTTGCAGGTATAAACAGCAGATTCACCCGCTTTATCAACAAGCAGAAGGCCCCCATGTTCGCGACAGGCCTCTTCACCAATTGCCTTATAGTTCACTTGCCGCTCATTTGAAGCGCAGCCGCTCACAAGCAGGGAGCTGAGCACAGTGATCATCAATACAACGCCTGTTTTTATAGTCATGGTCACCTCCTGCTGAGTGATGGTCTGTTCCTGCTTATGGTTAGAACAGGAAACATAGCCGATGATTAGCCACTTTGCTCTGTATGTAAATATGTTGCTTAATTTTATTCGCCTGAACCATATTTTTTTGATTTGCTCAACGCTATCCACCAGCTATTGAATCAATGCGTATCTGCTACGACCTCCTGATTATAGATGATCGATTCCAGTCGGGTGAGTGCCAGCAGTAGCTGCATGCGCCTGGATTCGGTGCGGCGCGGTTCACTCTGCTGAAGTGCGGTTTCGCTATTTGCTGTTTGCTCTGTACTGCTCATGAAGGGTTGGATCTTTGCCCACATATGGTGGTTGTGCCAGAGCTTTTGGCCAGCTGTTTCAAATCGGTTGCCGCTCGCATCAAGCAGTTGGCCAATTGCTTTCTCTTTAAGCCGGACCAGACGCTGCAGCCATTCACGACGCAGGGAGTGGGCATCAGGCGAACCCCAGTCAGGTGAACGAAGCTGCCTCTCCATTTGATTGATCGGTAAGAGCTGCAGGCAGGCTCTGCTGGCGGTGAGGCAGCGGCGCAGTGGCATCCCGGTTATGGAGGAGATGTGTAGCGCACAAGCGGTTTGTGTCAGCTCGGGCAGTGCGACCAGTTGTGCTGTTTTGTCGCTATCCAGACCCGCAATGTCAGGGTTGCTTGCATTATCCTGTATGAGTTTATCACGGAAGCGGCTCAATCCGCGCTGCTGCTTTTTCAGCCAGCTCTGATCCAGCTTCTCGACAGGGCAGAGGCGAAGCAGCTCTTCGGCAAAGTGAGTCAGCTGCTCCTGCACACTCTGCTGAAGTTCGATGATCCGGTTCGGGTCTTCAACTTGCTGCCAGATAGCATCACGGAGCTCTGCGACCTCAAGCAGCGTTTCGCTGATCAGTAGAGACTCTGCGATCTCACTGACAGAGTGATCCACCATGCTCTCCAGGTGGTGGACAGCACCGAGTCCGATATGGTTGACAATATGATTGGTGACCACGGTGTGGATGATCTCGGATGCAAGCGGATGTGATGAAAATTTAGAGGCATAACGTTTGTGCAGCGTGTGCGGGAAATAGCTGTTAAGCAGCTGCTGGTTATAGAGCCCATATGTATAGAATGACTCATCATTGAGCTGGGCATGAATACGGTTTTTCTCCTGGCCTAGCAGCACAGATAGCTGCGGGCGCAGGGGCAGGATTTCATCCTCGTTGATTCTTGGTGCAACAGCCTCACCAAGCCATCCCCGTTTGCTCAGGTGATCGCGCAATCGACGCAGGCGGAGCGGGTGCAGGCGAGCCTCATATTCTGCCAGGCTAAGGGCGCGTGATTGCAGCTGGTTGTTGTTCAGACAGTCAGCAGTAACCGCTTCGGTCAGTGATTTGAGCAGTGTGTTGCGCTGCTCAAAAGAGATTTTGTTGCCCGCCTGTGCTGAGAGCAGAATCTTCAGATTCACCTCATGATCTGACATGTCCACACCGGCAGCATTATCCATGGCATCGGTATTGAGCATGCCTCCGGCGATGGCATAATCGATACGCGCTTTCTGTGTCAGACCCAGATTCCCCCCTTCACCGAGTACCTTGCAGCGAAGTTTCATCGCATCGATACGCACCGCATTGTTACCCGGATCGCGCACATCAGCATGACTCTCGGATGCGGCTTTGATATAGGTGCCGATGCCGCCGTTATAGAGCAGATCAACAGGGGCAGCCAGAATGGCCCGGATCAGTGCTTCTCCCGAGAGCTGCTCATCTTCGATCATCAGCTGTTTGCGAATTTTGCTTGAGAGGGGAATCGTTTTGGCGCTGCGCTCAAAAACTCCGCCGCCAGCGCTGATCAGCTTCTGATTGTAGCTCTCCCAGCCGCCCATCTCGGCAAAAAGGCGCTGCCGCTCGGCCAGTGCTGTGGCAACATCAGGATCAGGATCAAGAAAAACATGCCGGTGATTAAAGGCAGCAAGCAGTTTCAGCTGAGGGTTTAAGAGCATGCCATTGCCAAAAACGTCACCGCTCATATCGCCAATGCCAACACAGCTGATCGGATCACTATAGGCATCGATACCCAGTTTGGAGAAGTGGTGGGCTACACATACCCAGGCACCACGGGCTGTAATGCCTACCTTCTTATGGTCATATCCGTAACGACCACCACTGGCAAAGGCATCACCAAGCCAGAAGTCAGCCTGATGTGATCGTTCATTGGCATCATCAGAGAAGCGAGCCGTACCTTTATCCGCAGCAACGACGAGATAGGGGTCATTGGCATCACAATCGGGAATCCGTATGGCTGCCGGGGGCACTGTGTGTGCCAGCTTCATGTTGTCGGTCAGTACCAGAAGGGTATCAATAAAGGTGCGATACTGCTCCAGCACAAACGGGGAGCCGGCACCATCGCGCACGACAAAGCCACCTTTTGAACCTGTCGGTACGATCTGGCCATTTTTTACCACCTGTGTGCTCATCAGTTCCAGCACCTCGGTACGAAAATCTGAAGGGCGGTCTGAATAACGCAGACCGCCACGGGCAATGGGTCCGGCGCGCAGATGTACCCCTTCTATATGGACGCCGTGGACGAAGATCTCCCGATAGGGCTTGGGTTCCGGGCTATAGCTCAGTTTTCCGGGGTCAATTTTAATGCCGACCGGCTCACCGAAGGCGCGAATAAAGGCGTTGGTGCGCAACGATGCCTCTACCAGCTCGGCCAGAGCTCTGAACCAGCGATCATCGGAGAGGTTGCTGATGCTGCTCATGGCCTCATGAAATGATTCACGCGCCTGAGCAAGAAAGCTCTCAGGCATGGCCGGAAGATGTCGTGCTGCAAAGAGTTTATGCAGTGCAGCTGTCACTTCCGGATGGCGCAGGATCATATCCGAAAGAGGCAATTTTGCGGCATCGGGAATCAGCTGTATCAGATGATTGCGAAGTGTGATCAGCAGTGCGATTTGATCGATGTCGAGTTTGGCTGTGATCAACAGGGCATTGATCGGATCATGGTCGGCCTCATCGTTAAGGGCTTGTGCCAGACCACGGCGAAGCCTCTGTCCGTCTTCACTATCCAGATGGCGAGGGGCACGGCAGATCAGCGAGCTGATATGAATGCAGCCGCAAGAGGCGTCAGGTATTTCAATACACTCAGGGTCTTTACCAAAGGGTACAACTGCCTCCTGAATGGGGTCCAGACCAAAAGCGCGAATGGTATCCACGAGTGTTCCCAGCGAAGGTTGCTTGAGGGAGTAGATATGCAGCTCCACCTCATCGCCGGTCGCTTTGGCACGCGGTGTGACGTAAACGCGGGTGCGGCCGTTTTGTAGTACACGTTTGCGCATCTGCAGGTAGCGGGCGAACTGCGCAGGCGGAAACAGCTCCTGATACAACGACGGAATCTGCTCAAGCTCCTTGAGGGTGGCTGGAATATCAAAGATATCGGCATGGCGCATCACTTCGGCGCGCGCGATATCTTTCCAGAAGATGATGCAGTGGCGTATTAACTCCTCCAGCTTATTCTGCTTGATGGCCGGGCTGGTGCGATCAATGCCGATCAGAATAATGCGATGCGGGCCGATGCCAAAGGCATCATGGCCATGGGTGATCTGACCGGCATCGCTAAGTGCCTGCAGCATATGTTGCAAAACAACCGGGCCGAATCGTTTGGCAGTCACGGCAATCATCAGAATATCTGTATTGCCTTCGACAGCCGGAATCAGGCGGGCAACCAGCTGCATCGGCCCGGCAAGATCGATGATCGCTTTCAGCGGCTCCAGCCAGTCAATGCCTCTGCTGGCAAGCAGTATGCGCTTGGGCATGCGATCAAACAGTGTGCGGATTTCGCGACGGTAGAATGCCGAGTGCTGTAGCAGTGTATCGCTTGCCAGATCACGCCAGTGGCTGGCCAGAACGGGCAGATAGCTTGCGTTGGCATAACGGGCACTGCGCGAGAAGTGGCCGATAAGATAGGCCTCCTGCATCGTGCCATTCGGGCCTCGCCAACTGACACGAACCACCTCCACGCTGGCTGCACTATAGAGATATTGGGCGCTGGCACTAAGGCTCAGCCAGCAGAGTCCGATCTCTGTCGCCGGATCTCTGCCGGTGATTTGATCGAGTAAGCCCGGGGCGATGTTCTCAAACACACGGCTGTTTTTTGTCAGTCCGAGTCGGGTTTTGTTGTGGATGATGCCGAAATAGAGGAAGTGGGTGTCATTCATCCAGTCCAGAAGTGCTGCGGCATCGCTATCATCAGCCATCAGTCCGGCAACAGCTTTGGCGACAAGCTTCTGCATCGGATGGTAATCACGAACAGAGAGATCAACGGCTTGAAGAATGGCCTGAATATCTTTTTTGAGTGGTTCTATCTCAGGGGTAATCGTGGCCGAGATGTGCAGGGCGATAAACATGAAGTTCGCATCATCGCGCATGTCGGGCTTGCGAAGTTCAAGGTGGCAGCCCTCATCCCCGCACTCCATTTTTGCAACCATGGTCTGCTGGCCGATGGGCTGGATATCACGCTTGAGCAGATAACCTTTGATAGCATCAAGATAAAATGCCTGATCAGGACAGCGAATGGTAAAAATGTGACGGTGAAGGTTGCCGTGGGTAATGGTTCGGGCTGACATCTCCACCTGTTTGCTGCCACCTTTTGGAAGCAGAGAGAGAAAGCTCTGTACCAGTACAGCAAGCAACCGTTTGGGAACAACTTCCATGCGGTGCTGTTGGCGGGCCTGATCAAGCAGGTCGATGAGCTGTGAGCGAAGGTGTCGCATGGTCATAGCATAGGTGCTGGCGCCAGCAAGGGCAATCGCCCCTGATTGACGCCTTGAGCTCGATCAGCTTTGATAAGGATATGGATGCGAGTAGCAAAGGACATCGGCAACGCTTAAGAGAGCGTTTTGCCGCCCATGGCTTTGATGGATTTCACGATTATGAGGTGCTGGAGCTGCTG
>Ga0316189_10005522_pt1 | contig 12133 bp, 9 predicted proteins | sample LowCovwburrow_MG_FD_204930 | JGI IMG/M metagenome (GOLD analysis project Ga0316189, IMG submission 204930) | Coastal sediment microbial communities from Maine, United States - Lowes Cove worm burrow | ecosystem: Environmental > Aquatic > Marine > Coastal > Sediment | place: USA: Maine... | reverse complement strand
CACCTGCGCCGACGACGACCGAGGCGCCGACCACCTCGACCGCCGACCCGACAACGACCTCTGTCACGACGCAGGCCGACACATCCACGACCGCTGAGGGCGTCTGCGGAGACGGGCTCGTCGACGGCGATGAGGAGTGTGACCAGGGCGACGAGAACTCCGACGCAGGGCTATGCACGAGCGAGTGCGTCAAGGCCTTCTGCAGCGACGGTCTCCTCCAGCCCGCGAACGACGAAGAGTGCGACGACGGCGAGGCCAACGACGACGCCGCCGCTTGCACGGAGTCCTGCACCGTCGCCGCCTGCGGCGATGGGCTGCTCTGGGAAGGCGTCGAAGAGTGCGACGACGGCGAGAACAACCAGGCCGGCCTCTACGGCGGATGCACGCCGATGAGCTGCACCAAAGGGCCTCACTGCGGCGACGGCAAGCTCCAAAAACCCGAAGAAGAGTGCGACCTAGGCGAGGCGAAGAACGGTGAAGACGGCGAGCCCTGCAACGAGCTCTGCAAGCTCAACGGCAAGGTCATCTTCGCGACGAGCAAGCTCTACCCCGGCGATCTCGGCGGCCTGACCGGCGCCGACGACAAGTGCAACACCCTGGCCATGGAGGCCGGCCTCGCGAACGCCGGCAACTTCCAGGCTTGGTTGAGCGACGCTCAAGACTCCCCCACGACCAGGATGACCCCGCACGAGGAGAGCTACCTCCTCCTCGACGGCAAGACTGTCGTCGCCGACACGTGGTCCGACCTCGTCGACGGCTCGCTCAAGGCCGGGATCAACGTCAATGAGATGGGCGCCAAGATCGGGAGCGAGCGAGCCTGGACCGGGACGACCGCCACCGGCGAGGCTTCCTCGCCGCGATGCGTGGACTGGACCAACGACACCAAGGACTTCGGCGGCCTCCAGGGGTTGCTGGGTGCGGTGGACAGCACGTGGTCTGAGAAGGTTGCGCTTGCTTGCTATCTGAAGGCTCGCGTGATCTGCGTGGAGAAGTAGCGGCCCTCCTAGGCCAACCCCCCCAGGCCTTCGTTGGGAGTCTCTAGCCTCTGCGTGGTCTACGCCGTTCTCTGGAGTGGACACCGCCCCAAGCCCCACAACGCCGTTCCGACCACGCAAGATTGTAATTGTACGAGCAAGAGATCTCGAAGGCAGGCTTCGGTAGACTCTCGCCTTCACCATGACTGATGCGACAGATGGGAAGCTTGAAGTCCGCCTCGAGTGCATCGATGCTTCCCTCCTCGAGGAGGAGCGCGAAGAGTGCGTCAAGCAGCTCCACCGCGGTATGCTCACCTCTCTGATGATGCGGCTCGGCGTGCTGCATCGAGGATGACCGACCAGATCGCACGTGCTGAGCGCAAAGGGAAGCCCAAAGCCTAGATCCGCTGCTGTTCTGCCCGCCGAGATTGCTGTCTTGGCCGGGCTGGACGAGACCGCCACAACAGGAGCAACGGCGAGTGTACGCCGTTGCAATCGTGGAAAACGCGCGAGGACGCGCGTAAGCTCCATGGATGCTCGGCCGCGCCGGCTCTCGTTCACTCGCTCTGGCTTTCGCGTGCTCACTGGGTCTCCTCTCCTGTGTCGACGACCCTGGAGAGGAGACGACCCCGTTCACCGCGACGGCGGCCTCGGTCACTTCGGTCACTGGGGGATCGACGACCACGACGACGACCGGCTCGGCGGCGAGCATCGGCACGACCGAGACCCCCACGACGAGCGCGGTGACAGGCTCCGACTCCGGGAGTACGACACAAGTCGCGCCAACCTGCGGCGATGGCATCGTTCAGGACGATGAGGAGTGCGACGAGGGCCCCGAGAACGACGACGCCGCGGCCTGCACGACCTCATGCGTGCGGAACGTCTGCGGTGACGGGCTGGTCCATGACGGGACCGAGGAGTGCGACGACGCCGACGCCAACGGCGATACGGCTCCCTGCACCTCGGGGTGCCGCCTCAACGTCTGCGGCGACGGACTTATCCTCGAGGGCGTCGAGGCCTGCGACGATGGCTACGCCAACGACGACGGATCGGCGTGCACCTCGACGTGCTCGGTCAACATCTGCGGCGATGGTCTCGTCCATGAAGGCGTCGAAGAGTGCGACGACGGCGGCCAGTTCGTGGACGGCGGCGACGGGTGCTCGGCGACCTGCACCCGCGAGCAAGTGGTGTTCGCCACGCTCGACGCCTTCACGGGGGACCTCGGCGGCGCTCTCGGTGCCGACGAGCGTTGCCTCGAGGCGGGGACCGACAGCATCGCCCTGCCGTGGCCCGAGCTCAACAACACGACCTTCCGGGCGTGGATCGCCGACCCTGACTGCCCCCTCGCGAAGCGACTCCCGCAGGAGGCGCGCCCCTATGTCCGCGTCGACGGGGAGCTGATCGCGGAGAACTGGTCTGCGCTCGTCGGCGGTGGGCTCGCCCCAGGGAAGATGCAGATGAACGAGTATGGGCTCGTCATCGAGGAGATCTGGGGCTTTCGCGTGTGGTCAGCCATCGCTGGGGATGGAGTCATGCTCGACGACGCAGCCGCGAAGACCTGCAACTTCTGGACGCTGGCGGGCGACAGTTTTTTCGGAGCGCTGGGCATGGCTAACGCAGGCGGCAGCGCGTGGACCCGGGCGCTGGCCGGCGAGGGAGACCTCGTCCAGGGGTGCCACGAGGAGGCGCGTCTGTACTGCGTCCAGATCTCGTGCGACGAGCACCCGGAGTTCTGCGAGCCAGGGTACTGTGCTCCATAGCGGGGGACTGGCGACGAGGAGGGATGTTCTCGCGGAGCTTGAGGCCCAGAGCCGAAGCGCCCAAAAGTGACCAGGTACCTTCGGGTTCTCGACGATCTTCCAGGCGGGCTCGTCGCCCAGCACGGTACGGGCGATTCGCAGCTCCGCTCCGCTCCGCTCCGCTCCGCTGGCGTGTGGGCGATCGCGCGCCTATCATGCTCAGGATGCCCCTCAAGGATCAGGCGTTGTGGCTCGCGGCGACCGTCGTGCTCGCTGGCTGCAGCCGAGAGCAGCCCCCCCCATCAACGGGGGAGGTGCTCCCTTCCACGTCGTCGGACGGCGGGACGGCGGCGAGTTCGACGGGCACACTCAGCACGTCGTCGGTCGGGACGTCCTCAATATCGTCAACGTGGTCAACCCCAGCGACCACGACGTCGTCCTCGACGAGCGATGGGAGCGCAGCCTCGGACTCCCAGGGCTCGACGACACTCTGGGACTCGGACGTCGGCGACACGAAGCCCGTCGGCTGCCAGGGGAAGATCGACTTCCTCTTCATCCTGTCGGAGCACTTCACGCTCAAGGATGCACACGCTGGCCTAGCCGAGGAATTCCCGAAGTGGATCGAGACGATCGAGTCAAAGTTTGAGGGCTTTGACGTCCACATCATGGTCGTCGCCGGCGACGATGAGGTTTGGGGTGCGCCGAAGTGCAACGAGCGCTGCGAACAGGCGTGCATGTTCGGTGATGAGTGTTGTCCCTACGATGAACCGGACAAGAACGGTGACTTCTGCTGCGCGATCGAAGACTACCCCTGCTCCCTCATGGATCTGGTCACCATGTGTGACGAGACGATTGGGGCGGGCGTCGTCTTCCCTGTGGGGCGTGGGGCTTCCAACGAGCCGTGCAAGTTCGTCGGCGGCCACCGCTACATGACGTCCGAGGAGCCGGACCTCGCCGAGGCGTTCATGTGCGCGGCCCGTGTCGGCTGGGGTGGCTACAACCGCGGCGGCGATGCCCTCATGCAGGTGATCTCACCCGAGCTCAACGGCCCCGGCGGCTGCAACGAGGGGTTCCTCCGCGACGACGCCCTCTTGATGATCACCTGGCTGGCGCCTGGCGGGGACGATTCGAAGAAGACGATCTACCCGTGGGAGTGGTACGACGCGGTGGTCGAGGCGAAGAACGGCGATCCGAACTCCGTCATCGCCCTCAGCCTCAGCAACGGCGAGTGCCCGTTCATCTATGACGAGCCGTGCCAGTTCGTGAAAGAGTTCCCACACCATGTCATCGGTGATGGTGCGGGCCCTTATGCCCCTGCCTTCGACGAGGCGACGGACCTCGTGGAGGAGGCCTGCAAAGCGCTCATCCCGCAGTAGCGGAGGCCTTAACTCCCGACGCAGGCCACACTCGGGTACTTGCCGTCTCCAAAGCCGCCCACACAGATCTGTCCGTAGGGGCCGAGGGTCAGAGCCAGCGGAAAATGCTCCTGGAATGGGTCCGTCCTCGTGTAGGTCCACGCCGGCTCATAGTCGCCGATGGTGAAGGCGCGAAGCATGAGGGCGCTCTTTCCCTCGAGGCCGCCATTGCTGATGACCGTGTAGCCGGCGGGGTGCGAGCGGAGCCCAGTCGGGGCCAGGATGGGGTAGTCGTGGTGACCGAGCGACGTAAACCAGTCCAGCGTGCCGTCAAGATGATGGACCCAGAGGTGCCCCTCGCTCTCCTTGCACGGGAACTCGCAGGTGTAGCCGGCGATGTGGATCCGGCCCTGGCCGTCGATGTCCACGGCCGTGGCGAAGCTTTGCGTCCCGTTCCCTGGACCCACACCGGCTGCGACGGTGAAGGGGGGCGGGTCGTCGCTGTCTCCAGCGGCTAGATCGACAGAGATAAAGAAGCGGCGGTGGCGGTACACGTTGATCCAGGGATCATGTCGCCCGTACGCGTCGCCCGCGATGACGAGCTGGTCATCCCCCATGAAGAGGCAGTCCCGCGGTGTCTCGTCGAAGATGTGCTCGTTCTCCGGATCATCCTCGGCGGCATAGTCAAACGTCCGCATATCCGGCTGCTGGCCCGACTCCCGGACCCACGCGAAGGCGTCCAAGTCGCCGTAGCCGCTGGATGTCGTGCCACAGATGGCGATGGCTCGGTCATCACGTAGCGCCAGCACTGTCGCGGTCTCGCCCGCCTCGCCCTGCGCCAGCGGGAAGACCGTGAGCCCCCACGCCGGCATGTCGCCGAGCCACCAGCGACCGCCGTTCTCATTCCAGTTCGCCAGGATGAAGAGCTGGTCATCCTGCACCTCGAGGCCGACCGCCTCACAGGGCTCCCCGTCGAGCAGGGTCACCACGTCGCTCGGGTCGTAGGCGCCATGGGGCGTGCGGCGACGCAAGAAGCACGTGCGCTCGTAGTCATCGTCAAGGAGCGTTCCCAGCTCGACGATGTCCCCGTTGGAGAGCAGCTCGACGTCCACGACCCACCCCTTGCCGAGGTACTCATCGACCGCCCAGACGAGCTCCTCGCCCATCGCAGGCAACTCGACGGCGAACGACGCGAACGCCGGCTCACCGTCGCCGTAGTCCTCGCGGTAGGGGACGAGCGTGGCTGTGCGGTCACCGTTCTCGAGCGAGGACGTGATCGCGACCTCACCGCGGAAGACACCGGCGATCTCGGAGACCAGCTCGATCACGTCGCCGTCGTCGAGCTCGACGCGGACACCGTCGGCGTGGCTGGCCTCGGCGTAGACCTGAACGGCCCCGTTCTTGTGGAGCACGAGCGGCTCGTTCTCGTCGCTCTCGTCCGCCGAGAGGCTGTAGCTCTCGAGGCTCGGCGGAGCAGCCGGAGGTACGTCGAGCGTCGCGCTGCTCGTCGCGTCGCTGTCCCCTCCTGTCGTCCCCGAGGTCGAACCCCCGCTCGAGTTGGGGTCGATCGTGACGCTCGAGAAGGTCGTCGCGCCGGTGTCCGTCTCCGTGTCGGTCTCCGGGCACCCCTCCTCGGGGCAGGTCGCGAGCGCTGGCCACGGGGCGACACAACCCCCGAGAAGAAGGGGCACAAGCCCAAGGCCGGGAAGAAGCGAACGAAGTCGAGCCAGCATCTTCATCGTGGTCTCCATTGTCGCTCAGAATCGCGCGGAGAGCACGAAACCCCTGGTTGTGGGTAAAACCGCCACAGAACGCCTATCTCGGTGTGTGTGTCGCCTGCTGACCCCAAAGAGCGTCGCGCCGATCAGAGCCGCGACACCGCCGGTGATCCCGGCACCGAGCGCGAGGCGGCTGCCCGCGAGGTGCTCCTCGCGGAGCCTGGCATCACGAGCGAGCTCACCTGCGTCCGCAGGGCCATCGCCCACGCCGTTGACGAGCGCCTCACCGGCTCGCCGTGCGGTGATCATACGCGCGAGCCCGTAGCCCCCGGCTCCGAGGAGGCCGACACCGACACCCACGAACGTCGCGCCTACGATCGTCGAGCCGCGCTTGCGGGTGGGCGCTGTCGGGATCGAGTCGTCCCCAGCGGTCTCGATCCCGGCTCTTCGCGGGCCTGCCCCCAGCGGATCGAGGAGCGGCACCACGATCGCCCTGTCCCCAGTGGTCGGCGGACAGAGCTCGAGCTGGGCGCCGTGCGCCTCGACGAAGTCCCGATCGGTGTCGACTACGATCTGCCGGAGCGAAGCTGGGATCTCCTCGACCTCAGCGAGGCTGGCCCCGAGGTCTTGCTTGGCGGCGCACAAGTCCTCGATGTCGCCGGTGTCCACGAAGAACGAGACCCGAAGGCGGTGCGCCGCGAGCGACAGCTTTACGCGGTGAGCGGGAGATGAGGCGTCCTCGGCCCGCTCGCGGAGCTGATCGGCCTGGCCGCGAGAGTCCACCTGGGGAGCCTCGACAGCGGTCTGGCTCGTGCACCAGGCGAGGAAGGCGTGCACTAGAGCGATCATGGGCGATACTCCTCAATGAAGTTGGGGCGAAGCGTTGGAGCGAAACGGATCGTCTTGGTCGCCCGGCGAACGCACCGGAGAAGCGCCGGGTCCGTCTCGGCGATGGGCGTGACCGCGGCGAAGCGATCGCTGCCGTCGGTGGCGAACTCGATGAGGAGGAGCCCATCCGTGCGTCGCGAGCACGCTCGCAGGCGCGGCGCGGCGCGGCGTAGCGCTTGCTTCAAGGTCTGCGAGCGTTTGGGTTGTGTCTCCGCGCTCGGGGCTCCGGCTGGGGCCGGCTCATCGGAGGGCTCGACCTGCTCAAGAGATCTCGTCGCGTTCGGAGGCGGAACACTTCGCAGCTCATCGTGCCGTTCGGGGGCGGTCTCGGCCGAAGCCTTCGCGGCTGCCCCCGACACCGCGCGCGCGAATGCTGTGGAGTTCAGCTCGCCGCCAAGCTGAGGACGGCTCACGAGCGCCCATGCTGCGAGTGCTGCCGGAAGGAGAAGGGCCCAGAAGACGAGCCACGGGCGAGACTCAATCGCTCCCGCATCGTCGGCTTCAGCCGGCGATCGTGCTGATCTCGCTCGAGGAGGAGCCGGATCGGGCGGAGTCGCGAAGCCGTCGAACTCGGGGGCGGCCCAGGCAAGGCCCTCTGCCACTCCTTCGGCGTTGAGCCGGTACGCGGGCTCGTCTTGGAGGGCGGAGAGGATCGTCTCCGCGAGCGGCCCCTGGCACTCGGGGACAAGTTCGGCAGGAGATCGCCACACTCCTGGACTCTCGTGCGTGGGGCGCTTCCCCGTCAGCAGGTGGTAGAGCAGCAGCCCAAGAGAGAAAACATCGCTCTTCGTGGACCAGCCGTCCCCGGCGCGAGCCTCGGGCGCCGTCCAGTCCGCGTGCTCGAGACCGCCAGATCCGAGCACCGCTCGCAGCTCCGGGCGCGTCGGGTAGCGCTCATCGGCGGCCGCATAGAAGGCGTCGGTGAGCTCGGCCTGGCCGAAGTCGATGATCGACGCTCGCGGGGCTCGACCGTCGTCGAAGCGCTCGATGAGGACGTTGGAGCGGTTGAGGTCGCGATGGACGATCCCCCGAGAGTGCATGGCTGCGAGCGCACTCGCGAGCTGCCGGCCGATCTCGACGACCTCACGCGGGGACAGCCGCTCGACCTCCGAGACGCGCTCGCCTCGTCGATGCTCCATCGCAATAAAGGGACGACGCCTCTGGAGGCTGGTCCGACAGTCGAGGAGAGCCGGCAGAACCGGATGGTCGAGGCTCGCGAGGATCCGAGCCTCGCGGTCGAAGCGTCGCCGCTCCTCGATGTTCTCGAGCACCTCTTCGCGCAGGACCTTGAGGGCGACGTAGCGCCGCGCATCCCGGTTGTAGGCGCGGTGGACCTCGGCCTTCGCCCCGATCCCGAGCACCTCGAAGAGCTCGTAGCAGCCGTCGAAGAGGATCGCCGGTCGGCGCCCTTGGTCGGCGGCAGCTCCGATCAAGGCGAGTTCACGGCCGAAGCTCTCCGCGGACTCGGGGCGATCCTCAGGGAGGATGCTCAGCGCCTTCTCGACCAGCGCATCGAGGGCGGGCGGCAACCCAAGGTCGGGCCGGATCTCCCGCATCGGTCGCGGCTGCAACGGGTTCGGCATGACCCCCGTGCAGAGGTGGTAGATCGTCACCCCGAGGCTGTAGAGGTCAAAGCTCGGCCCAGGCGCCTCCAGCCCCGCCTCGGGCGGCGAGTAGCCGGGTGTCCCGAGCTTGCGTCCGATCTCGGTCCGCCTCCTCCGGGGATGCGGTGCCCCTCCGGCCTGGATCTCCGCGATGTCGTCGATCCGAGCGATCCCCAGGTCGATGAGCTTGACGAAGGTCCGTCCAGTGACGCCCCGGAGCGCGACGATGTTCCCAGGCTTCACGTCCCTGTGGATGACCCCGGCGCGATGCAGGGACGCGAGCGCGGCTGCGACTTGTCCGGCGCTCTCAACGACCTCGCGCCACGGTAGGGGCTCCCCGGTCGCCACTCGCTCGCCAAGGTTCGCGCCTAGGTGCTCCATGGCCATGTACGGGGCGCCGGCCTCGGTCTCGCCGACGGTGAGCACGTGGACCAGATGGGGGTGCCGGATGTTCGCGAGGAGGGTCGCCTCTTCGCGGAAGCGTTGCCGGCTCTCGCGGCCCTGGGCGAGGAGGATCTTGACCGCCGCACGGCTGCGCAGCACCCGATCCTCGCAGAGGAGCACGCAACCCATCCCCCCGCGGCCTAGCTCCTTGATCGGATGGAAGCGTTCGTCGACGACCATCTCACCCAGGTCGTGAAGCTTCTCGTCGGGTCGTGCGAACTCGGTCCAGCCTTGGGCGGGAGCGAGCGAGACGGGCGTAGACACACATTCATGACAGCCACATCTTGCGGGTTCGCGCAAGCACGAAGACTTCCGCGGGAAGAAGAGCTCCCACGGCCTCTTCGTGCCCGCTTCGGCTTCGGCATTCCTCCGAGTGACCTAGGCGGGGGCGATCACGACGGCTGCCGTGGGGCCGTGAGGCCTGTGGGATTGCATACGACGGCGCCAACCGCCTGCTGAGGTGCTCGTGCTGACGATGACGGTGGATGAGCGCGGCCGCGACCGCGGCCCTTGGCGCGATGAACGAGCCGGTGTCCCGCGACGACGGTAGCGGCGCTGCCGATCGCGGGGTCGTCGTGCACCCCCTGTGCTCCCGGAGCGCATCGTCCGAGAGCAGACTGACAACGACGACCACGGGTCACGACAACCGACAGAACGACAGGCCCCCCTGTTCACCCGCGAAGAAGACGCGCGCAGACCCTCGTGTGCCCTGAGAAGGTCCGCGCGAGCGGTCGCCCTGATGATATCTAATGGGGATCCGATAGATACCATCCCGGATCACCGGACGGCGCGCCTCCACTCCGTGGGCTGGGGAGGTCAGGATGATCGAGCGACCCTCGTGTCCGAGGCGAGCGACAGGACATGCGGCGGCGACGGGGTCGGAGCGGCGCAGCGTCGTCCATCGCTCCGGTCGGCTCAGGCCGCGGCCCCCGACGGGACTCGTCCGCTTGCGGACCGCCGGGTGGGTCTGCCCGAGAAGCCCCCACAGGAAGAGCGCCGACCACGACCTGGTGCTGGACCGCGACCAACAGTCAGGCGCGCCGGCATGCGCAGCTGGAGTCGAATCCCGCGCTCAGGCGCACGCTCGGCGTGAACGACGACGATGAGCCCCCCTCTCAGCGCAGACGGGACCGCTCGCCCAAGGAGCGCCGGTGATCCCCAGCCAACGTTTCCATGATGAGGAGCGAAAGACCCTGGTGAGGGCTCTCGCCTGATATCTACCAGGCGCCTAGTAGATATCTCGGCGCTTGCTGGCCTGGCGAAAGGCCCGATCAATTTCGGCGAGCTGTCTCATGAATCCTGTGGCAGACGGCCCGACTGAAGGGTGCAGAGGCCCGTCTCACGACAACGACGTGCCCCCTCGTTGCTGAGCTCCTCACGGGTGCTCCGCGCCAGTGAGCGACGTTGCGCGATGACGCGGGCCCCTCCGCCAGCGCCAGCCACGCGACGATGCTCGCTGACGCGACCCTCTATAGCCGTTCTCTCGACACCGCTCCGCGTCGCCTATCGCCCGGCGACCGTGCTTGCGCGCGAATGCGAACACTAGAACAGGCCCTGTCAATGATATCTTTCTGGCCCACTGATAGATATCTCCCAAAGGAGTCAGAATGATAATCGCGATTCACAACCACAAGGGTGGCATCGGCAAAACCACGATCTGTGCCCACGCAGCGCTTCGAGCGAGCGATCTGGGGATAAGAACTCTAGCCGTGACTCTGGACCGTCAGGGCGACCTTCTCCGCTGGTTCGACGAAGAGCCGGACCTGTCAGGCGATATCCCGGTCCAACAGGAACTGCTCACGGGCCTCTACTCGCCAGAGGTCATGCCCCCTCCGGGCATCATCGCGCCCTACCCACTTACGCTCATTGACACGCCCCCGCAGGCCGGCATGGTCGATGAGGTCGATCCTGACCTCTAGATTGTCCCCGTCGACAATCGCACCTCGATTGAGAATCTCACCACGGTCATCCCCGCAATGATCACCAAGGCTCCGACTTACATCGTCTATTACTGCGCGGAGCAAGGCGGTCAGGTAACGCTCAGGGCTCTCCGAAAGGCGACACAGCACATCCCGAAGGTAGAGTTCCATCCAGAGATCATCCCTCGTCACGCCGCCATCTTCCGTGCCCAGTCCTACTACCTGCCTGTCTGGAAAGTGCCCTACGGTGAGGGCACCAAGCCCCATCGAATGATGGTCAACCTGTGCGACGCCATCCTGGAGCGAGCAGGCGCGATGCACCTTGCCCGGCGGCCGAGGTGATGGCGGGACGCAAGAAGAAGAGAAGCGCGGATTTCATCGTTCGCCCCTTCGAGGGAACGAACAAGCCTCCGGGCGCAAGCGCGGAGGCTCTCCGCCGGCTCCAAGAAATGGAGGAAACCGCGCGTGAGCACGACGAGCGATCGGCAGAACAACCGGACGATCCCCAGCCTGCACCGGAGAGGAAGGCAAAGGTCCCCGCCAAAGAGGCAAAGCGTGCGCCTTCAACCTCCAAGAAGGTTGCAAAGCGCGCGGCGGAACCTGAGAAGCCGCGCCGCGGTGGGCGACCGGCGAAACCTGGTCGCACCCAGCGTCCGCTCCGACTCACGCCGGAGCTCGATACGAAACTGCATGACCTTGCCAAGGATCGAGGCATTGACCTCAACGCCGCCGTTTCTGTAGCCATCGCTGAGGACTGGCGTCGATGTTTTAGAGGCTCAACAGATACCTGATTCCCAGCGCCACGCCCGAGGCGCACTCTTGCTCCTTGAGCGGCCCAGAGTCCGACGCCAATCTACAGGGTGTGACGAAGCAGGGTCAGAAGAAGCCGTTCACTCTGACGATCCCCCTAGCCCTTGCGGCCTGTGCCTCCGCGGGAGCGGCCCTGGGTTGTGCTGCCGCAGCCTTACTAAATCGTCGCCAGCGAGCACGCCGAATAGTGCCTGGATTCGCCGAGCAACAGGACTCATCGGATGCCGGGAGCAACAAGACAAGTCCAGAGACGACCAAGAGCGCCGACAGAAGTGTCGGCTCCGAGCCGCTCGAGGTGAAGCGTGAAAAGCCAACACAGACATGCTCTGATGGTGAGTACGTCGATCGTTGGGTTAGCCGTTGGGCGAGATGTCTCGAGGATGAACTCAAGAAGACCTAGAAGCGCACCACGCTGCTCCTCGGAGGCAGCATCAAGCCTCCGGCGCCGGGCTCATCGAGGCGTTCTGCGTAGGGGAGTGATGCGTCGCGGCTTCGCCGTGGCATCATCCCAAGATGGAGTGCGACGACGGGCCTGACAACGCCGACGGGGTGTACGGCGGTTATCGCGGTAGGGACAGCCCTTAGCTCTTTGGGGTCAGGCCGCCCCCCGCACAGATCCCGGCGTGCGGAACTACCGCACCGGGCTCCTGCCTTGGGTAGTGGCGCGAAAGCGCACCTCTGG
>Ga0316189_10005521_pt1 | contig 12134 bp, 7 predicted proteins | sample LowCovwburrow_MG_FD_204930 | JGI IMG/M metagenome (GOLD analysis project Ga0316189, IMG submission 204930) | Coastal sediment microbial communities from Maine, United States - Lowes Cove worm burrow | ecosystem: Environmental > Aquatic > Marine > Coastal > Sediment | place: USA: Maine... | reverse complement strand
CCAGGCTGATGTGATCCTGGTCGGTGTGTCGCGCTCCGGAAAGACCCCGACCTGTCTCTACCTGGCGCTGCATTTCTGTATGCGCGCGGCCAATTATCCGATCACCGAAGAAGACTTCGAGAGCGGTGATCTGCCCGATGAATTACTGGCACACAAGCATAAGATATTTGCATTGACCATTGAGCCGGACAGGCTGGCCGCTATTCGGGAGTTACGTCGCCCGAACAGTGATTACGCCTCTCTGCGCCGTTGCTACAAGGAGGTGCAGATGGCGGAAGATATGTTTCACCGCTACGGTATGGCGGTTTTGGATTCCACGACGCAATCAATTGAAGAGTTGGCGTCATTGATAAAAAAGGGCCTTTAGGCAGGCAAGGTAGATGAAAACAATGAGCGAATACATCCTGTGGCTGCATGAAGTCGAGATGAGCGATGTCGACCGTGTGGGTGGCAAGAATGCATCTCTGGGCGAAATGTTGCGTAACCTGACGGCGGATGGCGGTGTGAAAGTCCCTGGCGGTTTTGCGACCACAGCGCATGCTTATCGCGAATTTCTTGCGCACGAAGGCCTTTCCGACCGCATCAACAAGACCTTGGATGAACTCGATGTTGATGATGTGAACAAACTGGTATCGACCGGCAGACAGATTCGCCAATGGGTCATGGAAACACCTTTCCCGCCGGCCCTCGATAGCGCGATTGCGGATGCCTACGCGACACTGGAGAAGGACTACGGCAAGGAAGTGACCTGGGCCGTGCGTTCATCGGCGACGGCCGAAGACCTGCCTGATGCGTCTTTTGCCGGTCAGCAGGAGACCGTACTCAATGTCTCCGGTCTGGCGGATATCAAACAACGGATCCATGAGGTGTTTGCATCGCTGTTCAACGACCGTGCTATCTCATACCGCGTGCACCAGGGTTTCGATCATTCCCTGGTGGCTTTGTCCGCAGGTGTACAGAAGATGATTCGGTCGGATATCGGTGCGAGCGGCGTAATGTTTACGCTGGATACCGAGAGCGGATTTCGGGATGCAGTTTTTGTAACCGCCAGCTATGGCCTGGGCGAGATGGTGGTGCAGGGTGCGGTCAATCCGGATGAGTTCTTCGTGCACAAACCAACCGTCGCGGCCGGGAGGCCGGCGATCGTGCGCCGTAACGTCGGCAGCAAGGCGATCAAGATGATCTACGCCGGCGAGGGGGATGAGCCGGTCACCACGGTCCCCGTGGATGAAGCGGACCGACGCCGTTTCTGCCTCAGCGATGAGCAGGTGGAGGAACTGGCGCGTCAGGCGATCCGGATCGAGCAGCATTACGGCCGCCCGATGGACATTGAGTGGGCCCTGGACGGCCTCGACGGCCAGTTGTACATCGTTCAGGCACGTCCGGAGACGGTCCAGAGTCGCAGCGGGAATGTGATCGAGCGCTACGAGATGAAGGCCAAGTCCGATGTGTTGGTCGAGGGTCGCTCCATCGGCGCACGCATCGGTGCCGGTACCGCACGGGTCATCAAAAGCCTCGATGATATGGATTCCGTGGCTGACGGCGATGTCCTGGTAACCGATATGACCGATCCGGACTGGGAACCGATCATGAAGCGCGCCGCGGCGATCGTAACCAATCGCGGCGGGCGGACATGTCATGCCGCGATCATAGCGCGTGAACTCGGCGTGCCGGCGGTTGTCGGCTGTGGTGATGCAACCGATCTGGTGAAGAACGGTCAGCCGGTCACGGTGTCTTGTGCCGAGGGGGATACCGGGTTCGTCTACGACGGTGTGCTCGATTTCGAACTCAAGCGCATCGAACTAGACAGCATGCCGGATGTGCCGGTCAAGGTGATGATGAACGTCGGTAATCCCGAACGTGCATTCAGTTTTGCCCAGATTCCCAATGCCGGCGTCGGGCTTGCACGCCTGGAATTCATCATCAACAACATGGTCGGCATTCATCCGCAGGCACTGTTGCAGCTCAATCGTGTACCGGCGGATGTACGTGCCGATATCGAAGAGCGTATCGCAGCCTATGGCGATCCACGCGAGTTCTTCATCAAGCGGGTGGTGGAGGGTATCTCGAGTATTGCCGCGGCGTTTTATCCGAATACCGTCATCCTGCGCACGTCGGATTTCAAGTCCAACGAATATGCCAACCTGGTAGCCGGCACCCTGTACGAGCCGGAGGAAGAGAACCCGATGATCGGCTTTCGCGGTGCTTCACGTTATCTGGCGCCGAATTTCCGGGCCTGTTTCGATATGGAGTGTGAAGCGATCCGGCGCGTGCGCGAAGACATGGGGCTGGACAATCTTGAGATCATGATCCCGTTCGTGCGTACGCTGCAAGAGGCCGAGGGGGTTGTCGGCCTGTTGGGCGAGAATGGTCTCAAGCGCGGCGAGAATGGCCTGCGCGTGATCATGATGTGCGAACTGCCCTCCAATGCCGTGCTGGCGGAGGAATTCCTTGAGTATTTCGACGGCTTCTCTATCGGTTCAAACGATATGACCCAGCTGACGCTCGGCCTGGACAGGGATTCCGGTCTGATCGCACACAGCTTTGACGAACGCAACCCGGCGGTGTTGAAGATGCTGGACATGGCGATCAAGGCCTGTCAAAAGGCCGGCAAATATGTCGGCATCTGTGGTCAGGGTCCGTCAGATCACCCGGACCTGGCCAAATGGCTGTTGGAACGTGGTATCAGCAGTATCTCGCTGAACCCGGATACCGTTATCGATACCTGGCTGTACATCGCCGGGGAGTCTAAAGACTGAGACTGATCGCAGCGGCGGTGATATCTGCCGGCGGCCGTGCCTGTGCTCGGCAGCGCCGCCTGTCTGCTGCGTTTCTCTGCCGGGCTTTGTCGAGCTGGGCACTTGATACGCTTTCTAAATGTCGACAATACTGAAAAAGCAATAGTAAATTAGGGGTTTCCCGGTCGAAATGGGGGGCGAAACAGCTAATATTGTCGACAATCTAACTCGGCTTGCCCAATCCGGCTTGTTTGAAGCAAAACGGAAAGGGTCCTCGCCAGGAATAACATTCGCCCGCAGTCGTTGACGGGCTTGGCATGAATTCAAAGGGGGAAGATATGGGCAACTACAAGGCACTCTACGAACGTTCACTTGCGGACCCGGCCGGCTTCTGGGGAGAGGCCGCCGCAGCGCTGCACTGGGAAAAACCGTGGGACAATGTCCTCGATCTGGATGCCAAGCCGGTGCCCAAGTGGTTTTCGGGTGGCATGCTGAATACCTGTTACAACGCAATTGATCGCCACGTCGAATCCGGTCGTGGTGAGCAGGCCGCCTTGATCTACGATTCTCCCGTCACCGATCAGAAAAAGACCTATACCTACGCATCACTGCGTGACGAAGTCGCCGGATTCGCCGGTGCCCTGCGTGCACAGGGTGTGGAGAAGGGCGATCGCGTGTTGATCTATATGCCGATGATTCCCGAAGCGGCCATTGCGATGCTCGCAACCGCCCGCCTGGGTGCCATCCACTCCGTGGTATTCGGCGGCTTTGCCGCCAACGAACTGGCAACCCGGGTCAATGATGCCAAGCCGAAAGTCATCGTCAGCGCATCCTGCGGTATAGAGCCGAACCGTGTGGTGGTCTACAAACCTCTGCTGGACGAGGCGATCGAACTGTCGATCCACAAGCCATCAGCCTGCATCATCAAGGCACGGCCACAGGCGGAGGCGCCACTGATCGAAGGGCGTGACCTGGATTGGGATGCAGCCATGGCAGAGGCGCAGCCGGCTGAATGTGTTCCGGTCGAGGCGACGGATCCCCTTTATATTCTTTATACCTCGGGGACCACCGGTGAGCCGAAGGGTGTGGTGCGCGACAACGGCGGCCATGCCGTCGCCATGCACTGGACCATGAAGAACATCTATGACGTGGAAGCCGGTGATGTTTACTGGGCTGCCTCGGACGTGGGCTGGGTGGTCGGCCACAGCTACATTGTCTATGCGCCGCTGCTCGCAGGCTGCACCACGCTGATGTACGAGGGCAAGCCGGTAGGCACGCCGGATCCCGGTGCCTTCTGGCGTGTGATCAGCGATTACGGGGTCAAGGTGCTGTTCACGGCGCCGACCGCATTCCGCGCAATCAAAAAGGAAGATCCGGAGGGCGAGTACCTCAAGAAGTACGATCTGTCCTGCATGAAGGCCTTGTATCTGGCCGGCGAACGCTGTGACCCGGACACTTTGTTCTGGGCGCGTGACAATCTGCAGAAACCGGTCATCGACCATTGGTGGCAGACCGAGACCGGCTGGGCGATCGCGGCCAACCCCATGGGTATCGAGCCGATGGAAATCAAGCCGGGTTCACCGACGGTAGCCATGCCCGGCTACGACGTCCGTATCCTGTCCGAAGAAGGTGAGGAGATGCCCGATGGTGAAATGGGCAATATCGTGGTCAAACTGCCGATGGCGCCTTCGTGTCTGCCAACTCTGTGGGGCAATGATCAGCGTTTCATCGACTCCTATCTGACCAAGTATCCCGGTTATTACCTGACCGGTGACGCCGGCTACCGCGATTCCGACGGCTATCTATGGATCATGAGCCGTACCGACGACGTCATCAATGTGGCCGGTCACCGTCTGTCTACCGGGGGTATGGAAGAGGTGCTGTCCGGGCACCAGGACGTCGCCGAATGTGCGGTCATCGGCGTATCCGATGCGCTCAAGGGCCAGATGCCGTTGGGCCTGGTTGTTCTCAAGGCCGGTGTCGACCGGGATTCGAAAGATGTGGCTGCAGACCTGATCAAACGGGTACGGGAGCAGATCGGACCCGTAGCGGCGTTCAAACTGGTGGCGGTGGTCAAACGCCTGCCGAAGACGCGTTCGGGCAAGATCTTGCGTGGCACCATGGTCAAAATCGCAGATTCGCAGGAGTACAAGATGCCGGCGACAATCGACGACCCGGCCATCCTGGACGAGATTACCGAAGCCCTCAAGGGGTTGGGGTACGCCAAGTCCTGAGATGGTCTCGATGACACCGCTCAGCAAAGTCGTTTCTGAGGCAGAGGGCAGTACGATCCCGGATCGTATCTTTTCCCTGATCAAGGAGGCGATCGTCGAGGGTGACATCGAGGCCGGGAGCAAGATCAGCGAGCCTGAGTTGGCACGGGCCTACGGCATAAGCCGAGGCCCGTTGCGCGAGGCGATCGGAAGGCTGGAAGGCTGTGGCCTGGTGGTACGGCGTCCCAATGTGGGGGCACGCGTCGTAACTCTCAGCAGCAGTCAGTTGATCGACATCTTCCACGTGCGTGAGGCCCTTGAAGGTATGTCTGCGCGATTGGCGGCGCAGTATATGAGCGAAGAGGAAATCGTCGACCTGCGTCTGCTGCTTGGCCAGCATGGCGAGCAGATCGAACGTGATACTGAGCACGCATACTTTCAGCGTGAGGGTGATCTGGATTTTCACTACCGGATAGTCCAGGGAAGCCATAATGCGCGCATGATCGATCTGTTATGCAACGATCTCTACCACCTGGTGAGGTTGTATCGCTACCAGTTCGGGATGTCGAGCAAACGTGGACCACGAGCGTTCATTGAACATGAACATATCGTGGATGCAATTGAGCGTCGTGATCCGGAGATGGCGGAATTGATGATGCGGGCGCATATTCGCGCATCGCGTGAAAACGTTGAACGACTGCTCTCGAAGCAGTCTTGATCAGCAGGTTTTGATTTTCGGATTCAGGGAGCGGGCATGAATGGTTCGTCGCTGATTCCGCGCCGCCATGGCTGAAACCAAAACCAGCTCAAACCAAAAGGTCAAATCTATGAGTGTTGAATCTGCAGGCAAAAAGTTCAGAGATGCGGTCGCAGCGGAAAAGCCGCTGCAGTGTGTCGGGGCAATCAACGCCTATCATGCGCGCCTGGCGGAGGCGTCCGGTTACAAGTCACTGTATATCTCTGGTGGTGGTGTTGCAGCCGGCTCCTGCGGCATTCCGGATCTTGGTATCACCACCATGGAAGATGTCTTGACCGACCTGCGTCGGATCACGGACGTTACCACCTTGCCGGTTCTGGTGGATGTCGATACCGGTTGGGGTGGCGCATTCAACATTGCACGCGCTGTTCGCGAAATGACCAAAGGCGGTGCGGCAGCCATTCATATCGAGGATCAGGTGCAACAGAAGCGCTGTGGTCACCGGCCCAACAAGGCGGTTGTGACGCAGGCAGAGATGGTGGACCGGATCAAAGCGGCCGTAGATGCCAAAACCGACCCGGATTTCGTCATCATGGCGCGTACCGATGCGTTGGCGGTAGAGGGCATGCAGTCGGCAATCGATCGTGCCTGCGCCTGCGTTGAGGCCGGTGCCGACATGATTTTCCCGGAGGCTATAAACGAACTACCACAGTATCGGGAGTTCGTGGATGCGGTGAAGGTGCCCGTGTTGGCGAACATCACGGAATTCGGTGCGACGCCGTTGTTCACAACGGAAGAGCTCGCCAGCGTCGATGTGAGTATCGCGCTGTACCCGCTTTCGGCATTTCGGGCCGCGAATGCGGCCGCTTTGCAGGTGTATCAGACTCTGCGCGCAGAAGGTACACAGAAGAATGTGATCGACATTATGCAGAGCCGTATGGATCTGTACGACTATCTCGGCTACCACGATTTCGAGCAGAAGCTCGACCAGTTGTTCCAGACCGAGGAAACAAATTGAACGCATGAACTTGGTCCACAGGTTCGTGTTTTCATGCCGGATGAGAGAAACAGGAGTTCAGCAATGAATGATTCCGTACTACCCAAACCAAAGAAATCCGTCGCGCTTTCAGGTACCGCGGCCGGTAACACGGCAATCTGTACGGTCGGCCGTAGTGGCAATGATCTGCATTATCGTGGTTACGACATTCTGCATCTTGCCGAGACATGTGAGTTCGAAGAGATCGCCTACCTCCTGATCTACGGCAAACTGCCGACTCAGGCCGAGCTCGACTATTACAAACGCAGGCTCAAGTCCTTGCGTGGTTTACCGGGCTCCGTCAAGCAGGCGCTTGAAGCGCTCCCGTCCTCCTCGCATCCGATGGATGTCATGCGTACGGGTTGCTCGGTTCTCGGGGCCTGTCTGCCGGAAAAAGAAGACCAATCCGAACCGGAGGCGCGTAACATCATCGACCGCCTGATGGCGAGCATGGGCTCGATGCTGCTGTACTGGTATCACTTCTCGGTCAATGGCAAGCGTATCGATGTCGAAACCGATGATGATTCTGTCGGTGGACACTTTCTGCATCTGCTGCATGGAGAGAAGCCAAAAGACTCCTGGGTAAGGGCAATGCATACCTCTCTGAACCTTTACGCCGAGCACGAGTTCAATGCGTCGACCTTCGCCGGCCGCGTCATCGCCGGCACCGGTTCCGACATGTACTCGGCGATTACCGGTGCGATTGGTGCCCTGCGCGGGCCGAAACACGGTGGTGCCAACGAGGTGGCATTCCACATCCAGAGCCGTTACCACACGGCCGATGAAGCAGAGGCTGATATCCGGGAACGTGTCTCGCACAAAGAGATCGTCATCGGCTTTGGTCACCCGGTGTATACGATCGGCGATCCGCGCAACGAAGTGATCAAGCGCGTGGCACGCGGTCTGTCTGCAGAGAACAACGATACGAGGATGTTCGAGATTGCCGAACGGATCGAGTCAGTGATGTGGGAAGCCAAAAAGATGTTTCCCAATCTCGATTGGTTCTCGGCGGTCTCGTATAACCAGATGCATGTTCCTACCGATATGTTCACCCCGCTTTTCGTCATTGCACGCGTGACCGGCTGGGGTGCGCACGTGATCGAGCAGCGTCAGGACGGTAAGATCATCCGCCCGTCTGCCAATTACACCGGCCCCGAGCCGCGTGAGTTCGTGCCTATCGATCAGCGCTGATGCATTATCAACGTTGTTTGAGAAAGGGCCTTCGGGCCCTTTTTTGCTGTTGTGGTGGCTTGACGTCGCTGTCTTTGGGTCGCACATTCGATCGCATGGAGAGACCTGAGCAAAGCCTTGATGGCCAAGCGAATCCGGCTTAGATGGCTTCTGATCCTGGCGCCGGTCTCGCTTTCCGGTGCGTTGGCGGCCGCAGTCGAGATATCCACGGCGGTCGAAAGCGTCGAAGGTGAGGGATGGCATGTCGGAGAAATCTCGCTCAGCATGCATAGCGGGGCGGCCGGTATGGCCAGTGTTTCGCTCGAGGTTGGGGAGATGGTGCTGCCGGACGGTCAAGGAACTCTGCATGGCGTTGAACTCGAATGCGACAAGCTGCAGCAGCAGTCGAATGGCTGGCACTGCAGCGAGGGAAGACTGCGGGCCGAGGAGTCGCCGATAGGCACACAGGAGACGGGCTGGAACGGCTTCTTCAATTCAGGGTCGGACTGGCAGGTCGATGTCGCGAGACTGGAGTTGGCTCAGGGTACCGTCGCGCTGAAACTCGGCGCCGGGCAGGGCGATCTGTCGGCCGATCTGCGTGTTCACCGGCTTGCGGTTGACCGGCTGGCAGAGGTGGCTGAGACCCTGGAGCCGCCGCGTGGCTGGGGTTTGAAGGGGCGGGCCAGCGGTTCGATCAAGTTACGGGCCGACGCGCTCGGTCCGAAGCGTCTCTACGCCGATCTTGTACTCGACCGTCTCAACTATGCGTCTCCCGACGGCCGACATGCGGCGGAGAATGTGGTCCTGAAACTGGACGCAAGTGCAAGCAAACGTAGCTCGGCCTGGTATTTCGATATTGGCCTGGTGCTGCCCAAGGGTGCCGTCTATGCCGAGCCGGTGTTCGTGGATACAGCAAGGGGTGGCATCGAGGCCGGGGCGAAAGGGTTCTGGGATGCCCCACGTGAGCTGGTGCAGTTGGATGCGTGGTCTGTGCAGTTTCCCGGGGTCGTGGGTCTGAGCGGGACCGGGCGTCTGCGCGGGTCCGGTCCTGCGATTGATGACCTGACGGCCGTTGTGCGCAGTGACCATGCCGGTCCCCTCTACGATACCCTGCTGCAACCCTTCCTGATCGGCTCGGCCGCTGACGACCTGGAAGTGCAGGGCAGTGTCGGGTTGGTGTTGCATCTGGATGCCAGGGGCATCGAACAGGCCGGACTTGATTTGAGCGGATTTGTGCTCTCCGACCGCCAGGGTCGTTATTCTCTGGGCACGACAGACGGCAGTGTTGCCTGGGATCGTGAACGCGCAGTACCTGTTTCTCGCCTGACGGTACAGGATGCCAGCGTCTATAAGATCCCTGCCGATGGTTTCAGTATCGAGGCCAGGTTTTCCGGTGACGGGGTCACCCTGGAACGGCCCGTCGTGGTACCGGTCTCCGGTGGAGAGGTGCGACTGGACAGCTTTGAGCTCAGCGGCGCCCTGGTTTCCGGCGACAGTCCAAGATGGACGGCAGATGCCTCGGTGCGGGGCGTATCCCTGGAGAAACTGACAACGGCCCTGGAATGGCCCCCCTTCGCAGGCCAACTGGAAGGCCAATTGCGCGACATGCGCTACAGCGGGGAGCTGTTCAGCGTTGGCGGAGGCCTCGAGGTCGAGGCCTTTGACGGAAGTGTCGTTGTGCGCGGTCTCGAGATACAGGAGCCCCTGGGCACTGTTCCCATTCTTACCGCGGATGCAGAGTTGCGGGGACTGAGTTTGCTGGCTGTGACCCAGACGTTCTCGTTCGGGCGCATCGAAGGCCGCCTTGATGGCCAGATCAACGATATCCGCCTGATCGCCTGGCAGCCGGACAGCTTCGATATGCATCTTTATACCCCCGCAGATGATGATCTCAAGCACCGGATCAGCCAGCGCGCGGTAGAGAACCTGACCGAAATCGGCAATGGCATATCGGCCGGTCTTTCGACCACCTTTCTTCGAGTGTTCGACGAGTTTCGCTATGACAGGATCGATCTGAAGGTGCTGTTGGAGGGGGATATTGCGGAACTCGATGGTCTTGCACACTCTGGCGGCGGCTATTACCTTGTGAAGGGCGCGGGCCTGCCGAGAATCGATGTGATCGGTCGTAACCGCAGTGTGGCGTGGAAAGACCTGGTTGAACGCCTGCGGCGCATCCAGGTCGAACAGCCAAGGATCCAGTGAAAGAAACAGGACGAGGCATGATCAAAAGAACTGTCGGATATCCCTTGTTGGCGTTGATGCTCACCGCCTGCGTGACGATCAATATCTATTTTCCAGCGGCTGCGGCGGAAGAGGCCGCGCGCACCATCGTCCGCGACGTACTGAAAAGCGAACAGACGGAACCGGCACCATCCTCACAGGAGGGTGACAAGCAATCGGCGTGGACTCAGGCGAACCCTGTGCTGGTGGCTTTCGGTCTGATGCTGGAACAGCTGGTCCCCGAGGTTCAGGCGGCGCAGGCCGATATCGATATCAATACCCCGGCCATCAGGGCGATCCGCTCGAGCATGCAGCGCCGCCAGGGCAGTCTCGCTCCTTTTTATCGCAGTGGGGCGATCGGATTCGACAGCAAAGGCTCTGTTGCCGTGCGTGATCTCGCCGCGGCCCCGCTGAAGGATCGTAACCGCCTGAAAAAGCTGGTGGCGGATGAGAATGCGGATCGTGCCAATCTGTACCGCGAGATAGCGCGCGCCAACGGTCACCCTGAGTGGGAGGCGGAGGTACGTGCCACCTTCGCCAAGGTCTGGGTCCAGGAGGCGCTGCCGGGTTATTGGTACCAGGCCGGGGGCGGTTGGCGCCAGCGCTAGCCGTCCGAGGTACTGCCTCGGAAAGAGCATTGCCAGATAGACAGGATCGGCGGAAACGGATTCCCTGAATCAACCGTTTTCCCGAAGCCCCTGGGAGCCCTCAAAATGGCTGCTGGTGGGCGATCAGTATCGGTTTCCCGGATTCCGTTTTCCTCAAGTCGTCCCCCGATGGAGAAAAAGCCCCGCCCGAAACGTTTGTTATTCGAGCCTGCCAGTGTGGTGGCTCGGACGGCGAAGGGACGTCAGGTGCTCGGTGGTGAACGATACTGCCTAGCTGCCCCTGAGCTCAGGCGTCAGAGTTTAGGCAATCCGCTAACAGGAACACGAAGAGATGTACGAAATGGGCTTGGAAAAAACAGACAGGTATCCTATTGAGACCCATGCAACCTCGACGCCCGGAGCGGCCCATGTGGCGGCCCGGGCCGAGAAGCCTGCAGGGACGGATTTTGCGGGCGAGGTTGTAGATGCGCAGCGTCTGGCCGATGCGCGTTGGGCGTTTACGACCCGGCGGGCGCATTTGCCGGGCGATTTGACCTTGTTGAAGCATGGGGTGCAGCCGCGTCAGGGCGACCTGGTCCTGGCCCGGGTGACGGGTATCGGACACCATGCAAAGCTGGAGCTACCGGACGGACGCCGCTCCCAGCTGTATCAAGGTGATGAAATAGTGGTCACCTTTGCGAATCGCTATGCACCCGACCAGTTCGAGGCAGAGGTCCCGGACAATCTCGACGATTGCCATCTCGTGGCTGCCGGCGGGATCGCCGCAAGAATGCTCAGCAGGAATGCGAAGACCAGGAATCCGACCAGAATCCGGCCGCTCGGACTACTTGCCGACCTTCATGGCAGACGGCTGAATGTCATTGACTGGCGGATCGACAGTGGCCCGTTCCCCAAACCCCTGCCGCCGGTGATCGTGGTTGCCGGTACCGCGATGAATGCAGGAAAGACGACCGCTGCAGCGCGTCTGATTCGCGGCCTGGTGCGCGCCGGAAAGCGGGTTGGCGCGGCCAAGGTAACCGGTACTGGCGCCGGCGGTGATTACTGGCAGATGAAGGATGCCGGTGCGTGTGAGGTGGTGGATTTCACAGATGCGGGCCATGCCTCCACCTATCAACTGGCACCACAGGAGATCGAGAAGGTTTTTCTGCGCCTGTTGAGCCATCTCGGCAGTCTGAAAACAGATGTGATCGTGGTCGAGGTTGCAGACGGCGTCTTGCAGGCGGAGACAGCCGCCCTGCTCGCGTCACCCGGCTTCTCCTACTATAGCGACAAGCTGATCTTTGCCGCCAGTGATGCGATGGGGGCGGTCGCGGGTGTTCAGTGGCTGCAGTCGAAGGGCCTGAACGTCGATGCGGTGAGTGGCGCGCTGACCGCATCTCCACTGGCAATTCGTGAGACGTCCACGGCGCTGGGCCTGCCCGTCCTCTCGAAGCAGGGCCTTTCAGATCCGAG
>Ga0316189_10005520_pt1 | contig 12134 bp, 12 predicted proteins | sample LowCovwburrow_MG_FD_204930 | JGI IMG/M metagenome (GOLD analysis project Ga0316189, IMG submission 204930) | Coastal sediment microbial communities from Maine, United States - Lowes Cove worm burrow | ecosystem: Environmental > Aquatic > Marine > Coastal > Sediment | place: USA: Maine... | reverse complement strand
AGGGTAGAGCGGTCCGCATGCGTATAGGCATCCGTGTAACCGTGCGGCTTGCGCCAGAATTTCCAGACAAGCAATGGCAACGGCAGTAACAATGCCATCCATGGCCAGTAAAAGCTAAACACGGCTTACCCCATGAATATCCGGGTCGCTCTTTTGTGTGGCCGATCCGGATACGTTGAGCCAGCGAGTGGCCGCAGCTATCAGTGTCGCCAACTCATGCGGTTCAACAGATGTCGTCGGTGGCATGTACGGTGCTGTAATCAGCATCTGTCCATGCCGTTGCCAGTCATAGCCGCTATTGTCATGTGCAGCCAGCCACTGCAGCCATTCCTCGCCAGTCAGTCCGGCTGTCTGCTGACGTCCGCTGTGCACCATGGCAATACGACGCATCAGTTCCGACAGCCTGCCGGCAACTACATATGGATCTTCACTTTTCAGTGCCTTTTTCAGTACCCGCAATTCACGGCGCGCTTCGCCTCGCCAGCCAAACCATCCCTTGTAACAGGTCAACCAGTATCGGATACCAAGGGAAAACAGCAGCAGACCGGCAACAACGATGATGAACCACCAGCCGGAAGCCAGCGGCCACCAGGGAATCGCATCAAGACCGTGAATATCGCGCAATGCTGTCGAGCCACCATCCATCATATCGGTTAGCGCCTTCCCGCGTATCGGCGCAGCCCAGTGACCAGCGACATGTGCACATCCTCGTCAGTACTGACCGGTATCAAACCCAACTCCAGCCGATAGCATAGCTGCTGCAGTTCCTCGCGGCGCTGTTCCCAATCCATGCGAAATGCTTCCCTGCCCACCTCGTCGTCAGTATCGACTTCCAGCAGCTCACCGGCAGCATTGGAGAAAATAACCGATCCGACAGAAGGCAAAATGCTGTCTGCAGGGTCATCGACCGGTAGCAGCACGACATCATTTCTCTGTTTCAAACTTCCAAGGATACGTTCCAGACCAATGGTGACCTGGTTGACGGGTGCAATAACAAAGATCAGTGAGCCGGTGCGAGCACCGCTATCCAGATGTTTCAGTGCCGCCAGCAAGCGGGATTCGTCGGTATCACCCTGTTCAACCGGTTCGGTCAATGCCCGCAAAATTCGCCACAGGCCGCGACGTCCCGACGTGGCACGAAAATAGCGCAGGCCGGTCGCAAGATTTCCAAACAATACACCACCCACACGATCGTGCTGCTTGCTGGCGGCCCAGCCTAACAGGGCTGCAGTACGCGCAGCCTGGATTGATTTAAACGTGCCGCGGGTGCCAAAGCTCATATGCGGCCCGGTATCAACACACAAAATCACACTGCGTTGACGTTCTTCGCGGAATACCTTCAGGTGCGGCGTGTTGGTACGTGCGGTAACCAGCCAGTCCATGTTGCGGATGTCATCGCCCTGCTGGTATTCGCGCACTTCTTCAAAATCGAGTCCGGTACCCCTGAATGCCGAGGCATACAAGCCGGTAAAGGTAGAATTGACCAGGTGATGTGCCGCAACACCCAGGGTACGCGCCTGATGTCGCAGCTCCAGCAAATCATCGAGTTGCGGATGAAGACTCATTGCGTGGCTGCGACTGGTCGCGTGGCAGACAACAGGCAAACACCATTGCCGGCAATCACGGGATTGCCACCACCTCCATCAGTTGCCTGATAAATTCATCGCTTGTCACACCCTCCGCCTCGGCCTCGAAGGTCAGCAGAATACGGTGCCGCAATACGTCCGGCGCGACCGCATGGATATGACGGGGAGCAACAAACGCGTCACCGTCCAGCCATGCACGCGCCCGCGCACAACGCGCCAGCGCGATCGTTGCACGTGGCGAGGCACCAAAACGGCACCAGCGTTTCAGGCCCTCTTCGTAGGCCTCCGGTTTGCGACTGGCCTGTACCAGGTCGACAATATATTTGTTCAGTTTTGGATCCAGGTAGAGGCGCGCGGCATCTTCCCGCACCTTGAAAAGCTCTGCCTGGGGAAATGCCTCGGCAGATGTTTCCGGCGCTGCCAGCAAACGGTTGCTGTCAAGCTCCAGAATAGCCAGCTCATCCTCCGGATCAGGGTAATCGACGCGCACATGCATCAGAAACCTGTCCAGCTGTGCTTCCGGCAGGTTATAAGTGCCTTCCTGTTCAATCGGGTTCTGGGTTGCCAGCACCATAAACAGTTTCGGCATGTGATAGGTTTTCAGGCCGACCGTCACCTGGCATTCCCCCATCGCCTCGAGCAGGGCTGACTGCACCTTGGCCGGGGCACGATTGATTTCATCGGCCAGCAGAATATTGTGGAACAATGGCCCGGCACGGAACTCGAATTCACCTTTCTCATGGCGATAGATATCCGTACCGATGAGGTCGGATGGCAGCAGGTCAGGGGTAAACTGGACGCGGTGATAGTCGCCCTCAATGGCTTCCGCGAGCGCCTTTACTGCTGTTGTCTTTGCCAGGCCTGGCATGCCCTCCACCAGCACATGACCTTCACTCAGCAGGCAAATAAGCATGCTATCGACAAGATCACGTTGCCCGACAACCCGGGAGGCTATGTGTTTACGGACATCATCCAGCACGGATGAATCAATGCTGCGGTCATTGAGGGATTTACTGGTATTTAACAATGTGCTCTCCTGCCTGGTATCGCGTCAGCATAACCCGCTTATTCTCAAGGAAGCCAGTGTTACTTACTTCCGGACGAGTCTGTGTCTGGCCAATCGCCAGATCTCACGGGGGTATTCATAACCAGGCGCATTATCGCCATACGGTTTTTTCCGCCTGGATATTCAGCATGGACGCCGGACATGGAAAATGACCCGCCAGACGGACGCAATACTGATCAGTTACAGTGAGATTAGCCGAGATGCAAGCGGGTTACTTTGACATGGATCAACTTAATGCACCCGTACCCGGGGTATGGGTCAATGTCACCATCATGCCAAGCAGTGAAGCAATAACAATATAGTATGCAACCGACAGGGGCTTATTCGCGGCCTGCTCGCGCTTGATATGCATGTTTTTATTAAATATTCCTACATTTTGACGACATTGTAGATCACCGGCATTTGTCCTTTCCATTTAATCCAGGTGTCATTGTCTGTAATCAGTTCGGCCATAAAATGCGCTGCGTTTATTCGACTGGTTGTGCCTGCGTCAAATATTGCACTTCGAACAGGTGAAGGGTACTCCTCGTACTCAGTGACCTCGCCTTCATTGATCAAACTGTCCGGACGCACTGCCACCCATTCAATATTACTATCCTTCTGACCGATTTCGGTGCGCAGGTAATCTGCGGCCTTCTCATTATCTACGTGAGGTGGCAACAACAAGCGCAGCAGCCAGATCACACACTTCTGTCCAAATGAAATCTGCTCCGGGATATCCCGGTTACTATTACCCGTGGTGTTCATGAGCACAAATTTTACCGGTGCTTCTGGCTTGTTTTCCTTGATAGCCCGGCACAATCGACCAACAGCATCTGTAACAAGCCGGCGAGGATGACCATAGATACCCTTGAAACTCATGTTATGTCCAAGGCAAGAAGCAACAGCGTTACAACCTTTGACATACTGGAGCAGCTCGGCATCACCAAGATCAAGAACACTTGCACGGATTATGGATACATTTTCATGACTCTTTATGGTTTCAGGTAAACCGTCCACCGTTCGAACAATTATCCTGACGCACTCTCCACGATTTAGCAGCTGCTCCACGAGTAACCGACCTGTCGCTCCATTCGCTCCAACAACAAGGGTCGACATCATCTTTCCTCTATATATAAATGGTAATTTATTAACGTGGAGTATTCACAAGTGATCGGGGGCGATCACAAGACACGGCTGCAGCATCAAGCCCGGCTAGTTAAGCTTCACCGTCATCAGACAGGTCCGATCCGTTATAGACGGCGGGCACTCTTCAGAAAACAAGGGGCAATACCGATGTGCCAGAATGCGACCATAAAGGGGCTTGCCCCTTTATGGTTTTACTTCAATAAATTCTGCACTCCCTGCTTCTGGAATTTTTTGTAGTCATCGAAAAGTAAATCAGATAATGCGGCATCAGTGACATTGGTTACATAGTAATACTTGCCATTTTCGACATCCTTCACGTTTACCGGTATACCTTCCAGCTCTACCGCCAGTAAGTCTGCCGGCGCTCCCATGCTTTCGGACATGCCATTATAATGGCCCGCCATGCTGCGCGATAACCTCACCAGCGTTTCCAGGGTAGCAAAATCCTGAGCTGACAACTTGCCGCTGGCAGCAGTCGCCATACATACCTCTGCGACAGCTTGCCCGTTCTTTAACAGGCTACTGGCCTGGCATTGCAGGCCGGCAACAGTCTGCTTGCCCTGATCAACAATCCTGATGTCGACTGGCGTCACCGGCTTACCCGCTGCAGGGGCACCCAGTATCGAGCCCATGCGCTGTTCAACCATGTTTCTTTGTTCTGCGGGCAACCCGGCAAGTATGCTGTCCATATATGGCGCTACAGTCTCCTTGACACTTGCAGCTGCCTGCACCGCTGCTTCAAGTTCTGCCGCTGTCATCTGTGTGTACTGTTGGTTACCCGGCTCGACGTAAGTAATGACTCCTGTGCCACTGTCATAGAGCAGATAATCCTCTCTGCCAATACTGCCGATCCTGCCCTTGCCGTTCCTGATCTGTATTGACGTATTGAGTCCGTCCGACCCTTGTATTGCCATCGTGGTATCGGCATGTGCCGGCACAGCGCCAAGCATGGCTAACGCCACGGTAATACCGCAAATCTCGTACTTTAAATCCATAGCGACACCTTCTTTTGCCTCTGTGAAATGATCATCTCTTGCCGACCATCGGACCCTGGCTGTTATATAACATCCTGAAATAGCGTATAAATACTCGCACAGAATAATAAACCTGCACCAGCTTACTCAAGCACCCGCGGCATAAGCTCCACCAGATTACACGGCCGGGTGCGATAATCCAGCTGCTGACTAATGATTTTTTCCCCGCCGGTTCAACAGGCGCCGGTGGAGCCTGGCAGGCAGAAGATAAAAGTCGCGTTTGCCACTCCGCCCAACGCACGTGACTGAATGGTTGAGGTGCCGACCTCATCGTAAGACAGGGCACGGAATACCTCACCAAAACCTTTTATCTCTTTATCGAGCAATACCTTGATCGCCTCGGACGTGCTGTCGCGCCCGGTGATACCGGTGCCACCGGTGGTGATGACGGTATTGACCGCATCATCCGCAATCCATTCTGATGCGGCAGCACGTATCCGGTAGATATCATCCGGGATAATGCGTTTCCCGGCGAGCTTATGCGCCGCGCCGGTCAGCAATTTTACCAGCGCGTCTCCGGATTTGTCGTTTGCTTCAGTGCGTGTATCCGACACCGTCATAATGGCAATCGTCAGCGGCGTGAATGTGCGTTCATCGGGCTTGTTTGACATGGTTTTACCGTTAAATCAGGTTCTGAAACGGCTGTACCAGCACTTCCTGTCCGATCTCGACGCTGGCCTGGTCCGGCTCCAGCATGATGAAACAGTTGGCCTCGCTCATGGAACGCAAAATACTAGAACCCTGCGCGCCGACACTACGCACTGTGAACTCGCCGGGTACGGACTGCTCCAGTACACCGCGTTGAAATTCAAAACGGCCGGGGCGTTTGCGCAATGCCGTTGTGGTACAGGCACGCACCGAGTAGACACTGGCTGCGTCTGTTTCGCCGCTCATCTTCAGGAGCGCAGGGCGGACAAACTGAAAGAACGTCACCATCACAGAGACCGGGTTACCCGGCAGGCCAAAAAACACCGCATCATCAAGCAGTCCGAAGCTCAGCGGGCGCCCCGGTTTCATGGCGATTTTCCAGAACGACATGCTGCCGAGTTTTTCCAGCATTTCCTTGACGAAATCCGCCTCACCAACAGACACACCGCCTGAAGTTATGATGACATCCGCGCAGGCTGCAGCCTTCTTAAGGGCCTGCTCAACCAGTTCACGCTGGTCTTTCACCACCCCCATGTCGATTATTTCGACATCAAGCTTTTTCAGCATCCCGTACAAGGTGTAACGGTTACTGTCATGAATTTCACCAGGACCCAGCGGCTCGCCCACTGCGCGCAATTCATCACCTGTCGAAAAGAAGGCTACCTTAAGCCGACGATAGACACTGACTTCAGTCAGCCCAAGCGAGGCAAGTACACCGATGTCGGCCGCCGTCAGGTGCTTGCCGGTGGCCAGCACTGCCTGCCCTTTTTTAATATCCTCGCCGGCCGCACGTATATTTTGTCCTGCCTTGTGTCCGCTGCCAATGCGCACCCTGTCGCCATCGCGCTCGACCTGTTCCTGCATGATCACGGTATCCATGCCATTTGGCATCATGCCACCGGTCATGATTTGTACCGCCTCGCCCGGTCCGCTGGGACCCAGGTAGGGCCGCCCTGCCCAGGAGGTTCCCGGCACCAGGAATTCGCGCATCCCGTCTACCGGCAGATCGGCTGCGCGTATCGCATAGCCGTCCATGGCCGAGTTGGTGTGTGCGGGTACGTTGATTGGCGCGACGATGTTTTCTGCCAGCACCCTGCCCAGTGTCTCTCGTAGCGGCAGCGTTTCTGCTGCGGTTAGCGCGTTGACACCACCCATGATGCGCGCCCGTGCTTCGGCAACGGTCAACAGCCCGGTGCTGAGTTCGTCCTCGCAGCCGGTTTGTGTTTCTATTTCGTTATTCTGCATAGGGTAATTCCATACAATAATTGGTACGTCCTGCATATATATTAGCGCGATTCGTTCACGTAACGCGCACCCAATCCCAACTATTGCGCCTGCAGGGGAATTATTTTTCGATCCTTGTTTTCCCGGTCTATGGTTTGCGGGTACAGGCTGCCGTATTGCAGTGACAGGTGGGTATCAGAGAGATGCGCGATGGCATGAAACTCGTGTGTAGACAACAGGATACTGACGCCACCTTGCCTGGGTCGCTGGATCATGCAGTGTGCCTGCTCACTGGCCGCCAGCGTATGCGCGGCCAGCAACAGTGGGAAAATAATCAAATTTGCGATAATCAGTCGCATACGCAATATTCGTCTCATGTGCAGAGATTACCATTCATGAGCAAGCTCACCCGTCTTGATGACAGTGGCAATGCGCGCATGGTCGATGCTGGCGACAAGCAAGCCTTTGCAGCCTGCGAATTCATGATCGACACCCTGAAAACCAACGCACCGTTCTGGAAAAAGGAGTCTCTCCAAAACAGTGATCGCTGGCTTACACCCGGTTAGGCCGACAGCCGGTTATTCGAGGCGATTAATACCCAGTGCCTTGAGAACATATTTCTCGTAGATGGGCTCGGATGTGCCTTTTTTCATCTTGCGAATGAAATATTTCTCGAAGGCGATTTTCGCATAGTGCACCCACTTGCCCTTCTTCATCCAGGCAACGTTGCGCGGCGGAATCTGCGGCAGCGCGACAAAGGCGGCACCGGTATCTCCCATATCTGCCAGGCAGATCGCATTCCAGGTTGCCTTGTGCGTCAACGGCTTGCCAGCCAGGTCATCGTGAATATTGTGCACAATGGCCGTCACCATGGACTCGATCATGTAACCGGTCTTTGGGGCACCTGTCGGCACCGGCGTTGCTTCGACCGGCGGAATGGCGATACACACACCAGCTGAATAGATATTGGTGTATTTCGGATTGCGCTGATTTTCGTCGACCAGCACAAAACCGCGCGGATTACACAGGCCGTCGACCTGTGCCACGCAGTCGACGCCCTTGAATGCCGGCAACATCATTGAATAGCTGAAAGCCAACTCATGATTTTTGATGACGGCCCCGTCAGCATCACACTGCTCCACGAACATCTTGCCGGCTTCCACACTGGTTACCTTTGCATTGGTAATGAAGTGCATATCATGCTGGCGCAGCTCACTCTCAAGCATGCCGCGCGAGTCGCCAACGCCACCCAGTCCGAGATGTCCAATATAGGGTTCGCTGGTCACAAAGGTCATCGGAACCTTGTTGCGCAACTTTCGCTTGCGCAAATCGGCATCGAGAATAAAGGCGTATTCATAGGCCGGCCCAAAACAGCTGGCAAACGGCATGGCACCGATAATGACAGGTCCCGGCTCCTTGAGCAGTTTTTCGTACTCCTCATGGGCCTTCTCTGCATGATCAACCGTACAGACTGATACCGTATGACCCGCCGGCCCTGACCCCGGCACTTCATCAAACGCCAGCTTCGGCCCGGTAGTAATCACCAGGTAGTCATACTCGACGGATCGGTCATCACCGATCTCGAGCCGGTTACCCTCGGCATCTATGCGGGTGACAATTCCGGCAATAAAATCAATACCCTTGTTCTTCAACGCCGGGCCAATGGGGAAACTAATTTCATCGCGCTTGCGCCAACCCACACCCACCCACGGGTTGGAAGGGACAAACTGGAAATCCTCGGAGGCGTTAACAACGGTTACCTTGTGTTCGTTATCGAGTTCAGCACGCAACTCGTAAGCTGCCGGCATTCCCCCCGTCCCTGCGCCCAACACCACAACATGTGCCATGCTTTATTCTCCTTATAGATCAGCTCATCAGACAGTTGAGCCCGCAGCGTAACGATGTCACACCGCAGGCGCCTTGATACGGGTCAAAAAAATGGTGATTTCAGGTCAGCTTGTCAGTCCGGAATAGCTTCCGAGTGATCCCTGAATATCTCAAAACACACCAGAAGAAGGACCATGAAAACCGAAAAACCAGGCTGACAGAAGGAGTATTACCTCTGTTTAAGCACATGCAGGGCGCAGAAAAACAGATGAAGGAACATCCAGGCAGCTGAGATGCCACAGACTTGAGAAGAAGCTGGCGAGAATGGATTAATCCATCCCCCCTGGTGTTCTTGCCATCATTTTCGACGGCCGCCGGCTGGTCGCCGTTTTTTTATCCCTTTGCTGCAACCGGCTATCCAATGGTCGAGGCAAGCAGCCACTGAAAAGCTTCGCCGTGGTGTCTAGCGACGCCTTGATCGCGCCATGTGGATAGCCCTGCCGTCAACCGCCAGCGCTGCTTCATGCATGGCCTCCGACAATGTCGGATGCGCAAAGACTGTACGTGCGATATCCTCGCTGCTGGCATCAAATTCCAGCGCCATTACCGCCTGTGCGATCAATTCAGATGCCTGTGCAGACATAATGTGCACGCCCAGCACCCGGTCCGTTACCGCATCGCTGAGAATCTTCACCTCACCGGCAGTTTCCTGCATGGCACGGGCACGGCCACTGGCGGCAAACGGAAACAAGCCGCGACGATATTCAACACCTGCCTGCTTCAGCGCCTCCTCGGTCTTTCCAACCCAGGCAATTTCCGGATGGGTGTAGATAACCGATGCGATAGCATCATAATTCACTTCGCCGGGCTGGCCGGCAATCCGCTCGGCAACAGCCACTCCCTCTTCCGATCCCTTGTGCGCCAGCATCGGACCACGTACTGCATCGCCTATGGCATACACACCGGGAACGCTGGTACAACACTCCTCGTCGACGTGGATATATCCCTGCTCATCCAGCAGCAATTCTGTTTCCGCCGCAGCCAGTCCATCACTGCAAGGCCGCCTGCCAACTGCAACGATCAGGCGATCAACCGTCAGGGTATCTCCGTCAGCATCATTCTCATACGCGATAGTTACGCCGGCATCCGTCATGGTTGCCGATTTCACACGTTCACCCAGACGGATATCCAGCCCCTGCTTGCGAAACAGGTTCAGCGCCGACTTCGCCAGTTGCCGGTCTGCCATCGGCAAAAACAGTTCCTGCGCTTCCAGCAACACGACTTCTGCGCCCAGCCGGCGCCAGACACTTCCCAGCTCCAGGCCGATCACGCCGGCACCAATGATGCCGAGACGCTGCGGCACCTGTTGCCAGTTCAGGGCACCCGTCGAGTCCACGATGGTGTCGCCGTTCAATGGCGCAACCGCTAATTCAACGGGTACCGAACCGGTGGCGAGGATAACGTGACCGGCAGACAGTGTTTGCTGCTCGCCCGTGTGCAATGTCACCTGCACCTGACGATCCGGAAACAACTGTCCACGACCGGCAATCCATGCAATTGCATGGGTATCAAACAAGGCAGCAATGCCATGCGTCAGATCATGAACAGTAGCGTCCTTGCTTGCCATCATCGCGGACACGTCCAGAGAAACACCGTCTACCGCAATGCCATGGGCCTTCGCATCCTGTTGCAGGCGAGCATATAGCTGGGAACTTTCAAGCAGTGCCTTCGATGGAATACAGCCGGCATTCAGGCAGGTACCACCCAGTACCGGCTTGCCATCCCGGCCAAGCCATTCGTCAACACAGGCGACCGTCATACCCAGTTGTGCGCAACGGATGGCAGCGACATAACCTGCCGGCCCTGCCCCGATAACAATAACGTCGTAGTTGTCAGTCATGGTTTTATATCAAGTATGAGAGCGGACTGTGTCCGCGATTATGTTTGCGAATATATCAACAGCGGTATCACGGACACGGTCCGTTGCAACAGGCGGCTGTTACTCGCAGGGACAACAAGCTTACAAATCCAGCAACATGCTCGCCGGATCTTCCAGCAGATCGATAATGGTCTTGAGAAAGGTGACAGCGCTCTTGCCATCAACAATGCGGTGATCATAGGTCAGTGCCAGGTACATAATCGGGCGTATGACAATAACGCCATCCTCGACCACCGGCCGGTCCTGTATCTTGTGCATACCGAGTATTGCGCTTTGCGGCGGGTTCAAAATCGGTGTCGACAACATGGAACCGAACACGCCGCCATTCGTTATCGAAAAAGTACCACCGGTAATATCGTCCATCGACAGTTTACCATCACGACCACGGTTGGCGAATTCAACAATATCGTTTTCGATCTCGGCAAGACTCATGTACTCAGCATTGCGCAGGATGGGCACCACCAGGCCACGCTCGGTACTGATAGCCACACCGATATCACAAAATCCGTGGTACACAATCTCATCACCGTCTATGGAAGAATTAATGTCCGGATGGCGCTTCAGGGCTTCAGCCGCCGCGCGCACGAAAAACGACATAAAACCCAGACGCACACCATGATTCCGTTCAAATGATTCGCGGTGCCTGTCGCGCAGCGCCTTGATCGGCGCCATGTTGACCTCGTTAAACGTGGTCAGCATGGCCGTGCCCTGCGATGCCTGCAGCAGCCGCTCGGCGACCCGTGCGCGCAGCCGTGACATGGGCACCCGTTTCTGCGGACGGTCTTCCTCGATTTCCGGCAGTCCCGGGGTAATACGTGCTTCCCGGGCGGGTTCGGTCTTGACCGGAGTCACCTGCCCTACAGGTTCAACAGCAGACGGCTGACTTTCCAGGTGAGACAAAACGTCACCCTTGGTAATCCGCCCTTGCTTGCCACTTGCCTTGATCGCATCACGATCCAGCCCGTTTGCAGCCAGCAGGCGACGCGCAGCCGGTCCTGATCCACGTGCATCCCTGCTGGCACTATTCGTGGCCTGTGCTTCTGTCACAGGTAATTTCACAGCAGTTTTACCTGCACCATTTACATTGATCATGCCAATAATCTGGTCAGCAGTAACCGTATCGCCATCACTAAACAGGATCTCTTCAAGCACACCGTCGGCAGGTGCCGGAACTTCCAGTACCACCTTGTCGGTCTCTATATCCACCAGTGCTTCATCACGCCTGATCGTGTCGCCGGCCTGTTTGTGCCAGCAGACTACCACGCCATCACTGACAGACTCCGGTAACGCCGGCACTCTTACTTCAGTTGTCATCGCGAGCTGATCCCCCTGACTAGCATTTAACCGATCTCTACTGCTCCAGTCCCAGCGCACTGTTCACCAGTGCCTTTTGCTGCTCTACATGCAGACGTGTATAACCAACCGCAGGTGCAGAAAGTGCCTCGCGACCAGTATAGATAAGTTTGTTTTCATCACCAATAACCTCTTCCAGCTTGTGCCGGGTTGCATACCACGCACCCTGGTTCTGCGGTTCTTCCTGGCACCATACAAATTCTGTAACTGCAGGATAGTGCGCCAGCTCGCGCCGCAACAGTCTCCACGGGAACGGATAGAGCTGCTCGATGCGCAGCAGCGCAACGTCTGTGAGATTTTCCGCCTGGCGCTTCTCCAGCAAGTCGTAG
>Ga0316189_10005519_pt1 | contig 12136 bp, 9 predicted proteins | sample LowCovwburrow_MG_FD_204930 | JGI IMG/M metagenome (GOLD analysis project Ga0316189, IMG submission 204930) | Coastal sediment microbial communities from Maine, United States - Lowes Cove worm burrow | ecosystem: Environmental > Aquatic > Marine > Coastal > Sediment | place: USA: Maine... | reverse complement strand
TATACAGTTTAGGAAATTCAGCAGGTGGGTGAGTTTCAAGTAACTGATTCAATCGCTGCATGATTTTGTTCGGGTAATACATTGAAATCAATACTATTTGACTGATAAACACCCAATAAAAGACGATGTTGTTAGACATGGTTGGCTCCTGTGTTGTTGATTTGTTGTTTGTTGGAATATTTCATGCTGTTATTTGGCTGTTGAATCGGCTTTATAAACATCGAAATCAATGTCTTCAAGGCGATTGTTTTGCAACATAAATCCAGTTGAAATAACCACCAAAAACTGTAAGAACAAGCTCATGGCTACCGGCATCATGGACTTAAGTTGGTAAGTGGCTACCGCTATTGAGAAACCCAAGAAAAATGCACAGGCAATCATGGTGTAGCATAAAGTTGTTATCACCAATGAAGCTGTCTTTGTTCGATCTTTTTGACTCTGATAAGGATCAGTTTTTTTACCGCGAATTAACCAGGTAATTAAAGAGAAAAAGAATACATAGCCGACTAATAGAATCATACTGACTATAAAGGCTTTGCTACCAAATTCAAATTTGAAATCTTCAGTGTAAAATGCAAAAGCAACCATTGTTAAATAAGCCAATATGACGGCAGAAAACAACCATGGGGATATGTAATCAAACAAGTGTCTCGGCGCAAGGTTGGCTGATTTATGTGTTCTGATGTCTTCTTGTTTCATCAATTTAGTCATTTTAAAGCCAAAAATTTCTAACAACAATGAAGGCATCATTTGGATCATGAAGTAAGCCCAAGGAAGCATGGGGTTGATGCCTTTTTCTCCCACTAAGCTGCCTTCATAAATGTAATAAACAATGACCAAGCCCAAAATGAATAAGAGGGTATTAATGAATCTATAAGCGCTTATTGATTTTTGAAAATAATTACTGGATTTAGGATACAACTTAGGATGACTCGAAGCGGGGTATTCGCGTTGAATAAAACGCATTCTTTGTATTAACCTTCCTGGAAAGTATGCTGAAAGTAAAAATATTTGTGCAATGAACACAACATAAAATAATATTTGGATAGTCATGTTAGCCTCCTATTGATTGGTTAAGTACATCTGCAAATGCGATGCGAATTTCTGAATCTGTAACGCCAGCTTTTCTGAAGGTCGCGATGGTTTCGCTTAAGTGTTTAGTGACCCAAGCATTGAGATCGACTGTGCAATTGGCCAATGCATCAGGATGGATGAATGTACCTCTATAACCTTTGGCTTGAATCACTGAATCTCGTTCCAGTAAGCGATAAGCTTTGGCCACAGTCTTGTTATTCATTTCCAAATCATTGGCCAATTGCCGAATCGATGGTAATGGATCACCCGGTGCAATCTTGCCATGCTCAACCGCCTGTTTTATTTGCCTCACCAGTTGAGAAAACATCGGTGTTGCGCTTTCTATATCGACTGTAATTTCCATAGTTTTTCAATGTCCCACATGTACCGTATGTGCTAATGGTACAACTGGTTCATTATAAATAGCAAGGTATTTTTAATGAAAATGACAATATGAAGGGCAGATAAATTGACAGTTTATTGATATTTATTTGTTTAATAACAATTGGTTAAGTAGCTTTCTATTTGATATTCTGATTTAAAAAATAAATCAAAAAAGATGAGCCTCAGATGATCGTTTCCTGTTTTAGGAAGGGGTTGTACCCCATGATGTACCCCTTAATTAATGGGCATTAACATCTCTGTGTGTATTGATGAATCGCATCACAGTGATGGCCAGCATAATGACCAAAAACGGAATGCATGTGTAAAGGGTTCCTTGCCATTGGTAGTTGAATAAAACCCAACCTGCCATTAAAGATGACATACCTTGAAAAGTAAAAATACTGAAATCATTGACCGCTTGTACCTTGTGTCTTTCGTGGCTGCGATAGCTCAAAGGCAGTAATGTGGTGCCAGCATAGAACAGGAAGTTCCAGCCAATGCCTAATAAAATCAAAGCCCACCAGTAATGCAACAAATCATGACCTTGGCTGGCTATGATCACCACACCGATAAACATCGAAGTACCAACCAACAAAAAGTACTTGGTCTTGATTCTTGATCCCAGCCAAATGGTCAACAGTGAAGGCAGGTACATGGCAGCTACATGTGATTGAATCACCCATTTGGTGTGCTCCAGTGAATGATCGTGCAATTGATGCATACTCAATGGTGTGGCCGTCATCACAAAACTCATCAAACCAAATCCCAGTGCGGCTGCAACAATGGCCACAATAAACACGGGCTGTTTTATGATTTGAGTTAAAGGCCTGGTTTCAGTTTCAACTTTTTCTTCAATCACAGGCGGCGCTTTAAATCGTGAGACAATTAAGATCGCCACCAAAGCCAAAAGCATGATGCCGATGAATGTGCCTGCATAGGCCTGTTCAGAAGCCAACCAGTCTTTACTGACAAAAGCCAATTCAGGACCGATCAAGGCGGCAAATATACCAGTCAACATCAACAAAGAAACTGCTTTGGGGATATCCTGAGTGTCCGACAAAGATTCAATCGCGGCAAACCTGAGCTGTTGTGCAAAAGCACCACTGAATCCCATCACAAAGGCTGCAGAAACAAAAACATAAAACCAGTTATTTATAACAGCGACGAGACCGAGGAAACCACCAACAATACCTGATGTGAATCCAATCATGGTGGCTTTACGGCGGCCCAATGACTTGGCTAGGAAGGCAGCTGGAATGGTCGCCACTGCTGTACCAGCAATCATCAATGACAAAGGTAATGTGACTAAAGATGGATTGGGGGCCATTTCATTTGAAATGATGCCACCAATGAATACCATCATGGGTGCAGCAGCCGTAATCAGTGGTTGGGCCAGAAACAAGATACTGATGTTTTTATGCAGCCCTGAAAATTGATTAATCAATAAGGCAATCAATAACAAGGCGGAAAATATAATCAACAACTGGTACATGGAATCGCGAGCCTAAAGTGTGAGTTTGTTTGAACAAGAAACAGATTGTAATTCTGATGGGTTAAAATAGCGACTATCAAATATGTAGTAAACCATGAATAAAGATAAAAAAGTACAGCAGATTATATTGATTGAAGGCTTTTACAACGTCGTTGTACTGGTATTGAAACTGATTGTTGGCTTGGCAACCAATTCATTGGCCATATTGGGTGATGCCATTCATTCTTTAACTGATGTATTAAACAATGTGGTGATTTGGATGGTGATGCGAGTGGCAGGGAAACCAGCTGATGAAGACCATCCTTACGGACACAGGAAATTTGAAACCATTGGGGTGTTTGCCTTGGCGTCACTGTTGGTGGTTTTGGCAGTTGAATTGATTCTGCAAGCATTCAGGGCTGAAAGTAAGGAGATCATCAGTGAACCTTGGGGTTTGAGCTTAATGTTGGTGGTTTTGTTGTTGAATATTTCAATTTCTTGGTGGGAACGACATTGGGCCAAGAAACTAGACTCAGACATTCTTTATGCCGATGCACAACATACCTTGGTTGATGTGCTCACTACTGTATTGGTGATAGTCAGTTGGCAATTGTCTACCATGGGTTATGTTTGGCTGGATAAATTATGCGCCGTGGCTGTGGCTTGTATGGTGTTGTATTTTGCTTTTGGCTTGTATCAGAAGGTAGTGCCCATACTGGTGGATGGTTTTGCCATTGATCCTGAGTTGCTTAGTAAAGCAGCCTATCAAGTTAATGGAGTGAAAGAAGTCAGACAGGTACGTTCACGATGGATTGGCAACTCCAAAGCTGTAGATTTGATCATTGCAGTAGACGCGAATTTAAACATCACAGAGTCACATGACATAGCTCATGATGTTGAGGACATGTTGGTAGCTCGATTTAATGTAGCCGATGCCTCCATTCATGTAGAACCATTTGATTAACAGCTTGTGGTAAATCTTTCACCCAATTATCACCAGTAACAGCTAAAATATTGGCAGCTTTGAAATTGGAACACAAACTCAGTGAATTACAAAAACACCACAGACTATCAACACGGCGATGCGTTAAAAATAGGCGTATTAATGGTCAACTTAGGCACACCTGATGCACCGACTAAAAAAGCCTTACGGGTCTACTTGAAAGAATTTTTATCTGACCCTCGAGTGGTTGAACCTGAATTCCCTCGGTGGATATGGTGGTTGGTTCTGAATGGTATCATTCTGAATATCAGACCCAAAAAGTCAGCCGAAGCCTACGCCAGTATTTGGGATGAGGTTGGAGAAGGATCTCCATTGATGGCGATCAGTAAAGCACAGCATCATGCCATCAGCCAACACTTCAGTCAGAACAACATTGAAATAGTGACTCAATTGGCGATGCGTTATGGCAACCCATCAATCAAAGCTGGTTTAGCAAAACTCAAAGCACAAAACGTTGACCGATTATTGGTTCTTCCCTTATATCCGCAATACTCTGCAGCCACAACAGCGTCAATTTTTGATGCGGTCACTGCCGAACTACAGAGCTGGCGCTTAATCCCTGAAACTCGATTCATCAATCATTACCACGACCATTCTGGCTATATAGATGCCTTGGCTCACAGTGTAAAAAACCATTGGCAGGTTCATGGACAACCCAATCAATTGTTGATGTCTTTTCATGGCGTACCCAAACGTTATTTAATCAATGGTGATCCATACCATTGTGAATGCCATAAAACCGGTCGTTTATTGGCTGAAAAACTAGGCTTAAGCAAAGATCAATATCAAATTACTTTCCAATCCATATTCGGACGCGAAGAATGGCTCAAGCCCTATACCATGGATACTTTGAAAGCCCTGCCATCAGAAGGCCACAAACATGTGCAAATTATCTGCCCTGGATTTGCGGCTGATTGTCTCGAAACCCTAGAAGAAATCGCCGTTGAGAACAAAGGCTATTTCATCGATGCCGGTGGCGAAAAATTCAGCTACGTCCCAGCTCTGAACACCGAACCTGATCACATCAGGTTTTTGGCTGATTTAATCACCAAACACGCTCAGACTTGGTTGGAAGACGGCGCCAATGATTATGAATTATCAGCAGAATTATTCAAACAAATGAGTTAAAACTAAGCAAATTGACCCGTGTATCCAGCCGATATCATTGGAATTTATTTCTGTTAGAATAAACCGACTTAAAGTATGACTTAACGGTGAATGATCTATAAATTCAACAACATAGCGTTAGATACAGAACAATATATTTTGTTGGTCAATGGTCAACAACGTCCTATTGAACCCCAAGTGTTTGATTTGATAGTTTACTTAATTCAAAACAAAGACAGAATAATTTCTCGAAGTGAACTTTTAGACAACATTTGGCAAGGTAGGATAGTCTCTGACACTTCAATCAACAACAACATCAAGTCAGCCCGCAAAGTTCTGGGTGATGATGGCACCAAACAGCAAGTCATTAAAACCATTCATTCAAGGGGTTATCAGTTTGTGGCAAAAATCAGAACTGATTTAAGTGCTGAATCAAAACAAAAACAGATGATTGCTGTGTTGCCTTTTACCAATAACAAACCCAATGCTGACACTGATTATTTGGGTTTTGCTTTGGCCAGTCAAATCATTGGCGACTTGAACCACTTGGAAAGCTATTCTATTTGCCCAGCCGGTTCAATCAGAAAATATATCGATCCAATAACTGACCCCATAGCCATTGGTCAAGAACTTCAAGTGGAGCATGTCATCAGTGGCAATTACTTATTAGAAAATGATGTCATTCGCTTGAATGTAGAGATGATTGAAGTGGCCTACAATAGGTTGGTTTGGCGTGAATCAATGCAAGTGAATTATTCCAACACATTCAGTTTACAAGACATGGTGGTACAGAAAGTGGCCAAAGCCTTGGATGTAGGGTTCAATCAAAATAGATTGAATCAACATAACAGAGACATTCCCAACAACGCCCTGGCCTATGAGTATTATTTACGCGGTATTTCATACCCACAATCTAATGAAGGCCATATGTTCGCTGTTGAAATGCTACAAAAATCTATTGATTTAGACCCCAAGTATGCACCCAGCTATGCGCATTTAGGTTTTCATCGACGCTTATTAGAGCAGCACGGACGAATAGTACCCACTGAATTAAAGAATGAGGAATGGTATTACCAAAAAGCGATAGAACTGAACCCCTTACAAATGGAAGCTTTAAGCAATTTGTCCGCGCTGTATGTTGAAACCAACCGAACTGAGGAGGCTTTACTGATCAGCAGAAAAATGTTGGATATCGATCCATGTGATGCCAACTCCCTGTTTGCACTGGGTTACATTTACCGCTATGCAGGCATGTTAGATGAAGCACTAGACGCCATGGAAAAGGCTCTGAAAATCAGCCCCAATAACACCCGATTCAGGTCAATCATCTCTACTTATGTCAGTGCTGGCAGGTATAATGATGCCTTGGCCAAGGTGTATCTGGATCCAGGCGACTATGGCACTGGGTACAGTGGCATGATCGCCTTTGAACAAGAACAATACGATCTTGCCAGAGAACGGTTCAATCAGGTCATTGAAATTGATCAAAATGGAATTTGGGGGTTGATTGCACAGGTATATTTGGCTGTAATGGACAACGAAAAGGAACGAGGTCTGTTGGTTTTGTCTCAAATGGTTGATACAGATGTGATTGATGCAGAAAACATGTATTACTTTGCTCGTTTTTTTGCCTTATTAAAAGAAACAAAAAGCAGTTTAGACATGCTAAAAATGGCTGTGGACACTGGGTATTTCAACTACCCTCACATCTCAAGGACTTCTGCTTTTAACTATCTTCAGGATGATGACCGCTATAAATCTATTCTGCAAAAAGCCAAACAAAGACACGATGCTTTCAAACGTAAATTTCTTTAGATTGACTAAAATATAGCCCGCTCGATCTAATCTGTACATAATCATTATGTAATCTTCATGTTCCCATAGGCCACCTTGTTTACTATTAAATCTGATTTTTTTAATACTATGAGGGAAAAAGATGGACATCAATGAAAATAAACTTAATGAACTGTTAGGCCAAGTTGTGGTTGAAATGGGTGCGGCAGCCAACGGTCCTTTGATCACAATTGGTGATAAGCTGGGCTTGTATAAAACCTTGGCTGAATCTAAAGCTTTGAGCGCCAGTGAGCTGGCCGATAAAACCAAAACGGCTTTAAGGTATGTGCAAGAATGGTTAGCCGCTCAAGCCGCGTCGGGTTATGTTGAATATGATGCAATGAGTCATCAATTTTTTATGACACCTGAGCAAACCGCTGTATTTGGTGATTCTAATAGTCCTGTCTTTATGACCGGTGCTTTTTACGCCATCACGTCTTTGTACCATGATGAACCCAAAATGTTAGAAGCGTTTAAAACCGGTGAAGGGATATCTTGGGGAGATCACCACACCTGCTTGTTCTGCGGTACAGAGAAATTCTTCAGTCCATCGTATTCAGGCAACTTAATCAACAGCTGGATTCCTGCTCTAGACGGTGTCACGGAGAAATTAACCCAAGGTGCTAAAGTGGCTGATATTGGCTGTGGTCACGCAGCCTCAACCATCATCATGGCCAAAGCTTTTCCGAACTCACATTTCATTGGTATAGACTTTCATCAAGAATCAATTGATCAAGCTCAAATACGTGCAGCAGAAGCAGGGATTAAAAACATAGAGTTTAAAGTTGCAACGGCTAAAAACTATACGGATAATGATTTTGACTTCATTGCTTTCTTTGATTGCTTACATGACATGGGAGATCCTGTTGGCGCCTGTACACATGCCAAACAAGCATTAAAAGCAGATGGTTCTTGTATAATTGTAGAACCTTTTGCCAATGATTCTATCAAAGACAATCTCAATCCAGTTGGACGCGCCTTTTATGCTTTCTCCACACAATTATGTATTCCTTGTTCGCTTAATCAAGAAGTGGGATTGTCTTTAGGTGCTCAAGCAGGATTGAAAAGATTAACCGAAACCATAAAAGCAGGTGGCTTCAGTTATTGTGAAAAAGCGGCTGAAACGCCGTTTAACTTGATACTTGAAGTTAAAGTATAATATTGATAAAAGTTAACCGCATTATGGAACAGGATATTCAAGCCCTGTTCCACAACCTATAGACACAAATTTCAAACCTAGTTAACAGTTTGATATATAAGTAACTAAAAATAAGCACCCAGTCTTTACAGTTCATGACTAATTGGATAAAACTAAATCATTAGACTTAACTTAAAATTATGAACAATTTAAACCAAGCTCTTATTTTTATTGTGGGAGTCACACTGGCCTTTAATGCAAGTTCAAACCATGCAAGCCAGTCAGAAAATTCAAAGCAAGGTCAAGTTGATACATTTTATGTCGGTGCCGACAATGCATGTGACTTCAGCAACATCCAAGGCGCAATAAACGCAGCAAACAACAGTTCAAATCCTGTCGAAATATTTGTTGCGGCCAATAAAACCTACACAGAAAACCTCCTAATCGATCACAACAACATGCACATAGATGGCCTTTATACCGATTGTACGCAAGCCAGACTAGGAATTTTAGGTCAAATTAAAGCCAATAATATTGGAGGAGTAAATGGGCAAACCCTACATATTACAGGACAGAATGTCAGTTTGAAAAATATGATTATTAGTAACAATGAAGATGGTGGAATATTGGCAAATGGGACTTCAAATATTATTTTAGAAAATATAAATTTCAGTCAGCTGGGTTATGATGACAAGAATGGACAAGACATAATCGGTGCAATACAATTAATGGGTTCAGGTGAAATTGATTTACAAGTTAAAGGCGTCGACTTTTCATCAAATATAAGCTTTAGCGGAAGTGCCATATATTGCAATGGCAGCGCACACTCAATTGATATAACTGATTCGGTATTTTCAAATAATCAAGCACGTCAGTATGGAGGTGCTTTATTTGTGGACGGTTGTGATTTAACGCTGACTGCCAGCATGTTTCAAAATAACAGTGCTTTGTTTGGTGGTGGGATTTATGCTTTATTATCAAATATCACTTTAAGTAACATGACCTTTGAGGGCAATTCCGTCAACGGATCAGGAGGTGCTTTGACTGCATCAGAATCAGTGATCAATGCAGAAAAAGTACTTTTTGTCGACAATCAAAGTCAAAGTTATGGTGGCGCAATCAGTTTATCTGAAACTGATTTAATATTAAGTAATAACCCTAGCAACTGTCCGATCAATAATAAATGCAATCATTTTAACAATAACCATGCAGGCTTTTCAGGCGGTGCAATTGCATCAGAGTTGGGATCTATAAGTATTTCCACCACTTATTTTGAAAATAACCAGTCGCCCGAAACTGGTGGTGCGATTACATTGGCGTCAGGGGCTATCGATATTTCAACCAGTTATTTTGAAAATAACCGGGCAGATAATGGAACGGCTGTGTATTTAATTGACGACAGTGCATTATTTGGTACCACTGCCAAAATTGAAGGCAGTGTTTTTATCAACAATGGCAACGAAGGGGAAGGTGATTTCCAGGATCGAAATGTGCTTTATGTAGGAGATAATTCCACTGCAACAATCACATACAGCACTTTTGCCGACAACAACATCATTTTATCTACATTCAAACAAGATTTTGGCTCTGAGCTTAATGTCTACTCCTCAATTATTTCTGAAGCTTTGAATGACGATGTATTCGATCCCATTGAAAATGTCACACGAAGTGTCAATTGTTTGATTGTTCACGAAATAACGAGCATCGGTTCCTTCGACAACGAAGTTATTGTTGCCGACCCCATATTTATTGACCGCGCCAATGGTGACTACCACATCAACCCGGTGCTCTCACCAGCCGTTGATTATTGCACTGACACCCTTGCCATGGCTCAATACCAAGACATAGATGGCGAGGACAGAGGCTTCGATGACCCTGACATGACCAATAATTTCACCGATGCCATTTATGATATCGGAGCCGATGAAGCCCAAGGTGATCTTATTTTTGCCAATGGCTTTGAATGATTTATACTACAAATAAACAACAGAGAATATTTATGCGACATTTAATTACCATTTATATATTATTATTAAATTTCAACTTGTCTTATGCTGAGCATGTGAGTGATGAAAAAACCGTACAAAAATCATTAATGGGTATTGTCGATAAATACTATGTTGGTTCAGACAATGCCTGTGATTTCAGCACCATTCAAGCGGCCATCAATGCTGCAAGTAGCAGTCAGAACGCTGTAGAAATACGTGTGGCTGATAATAAAAACTACAATGAAAATTTATTCATCTTCTATAATAATATCCTTGTTGATGGCAATTACAGTAATTGTACAGAGGCCAGAAATGACATCACTGGAGGCAACCGAGCCAAATTAAATGGGGCTGCACCTGCCAATAGTTCACGAATCTTAATTTCAGGTCTTTTCGTTTACATCAAAAGTATGCAGTTACAAGGCAATAACAGCGGTGGAATTGTTGCCAGTGGAACGTCTGTAATAACTTTAGAAGATATGCTGTTTTTTCAATTAGATGCACCAGGATTATCAGTTAGCGGAAATGGTCAAATAGATGTACGAATTAAAAATTCAATATTTTTACTTAATACAGGAAATTTTGGTGGCGCCCTGAGCTGTTCAGGCTCAAACCACTCTATTGAGATAACCGAAGGTTCAGGCTTTGCCAGTAATACTGCGACAGTAACAGGTGGTGGTGTGTTTTTGCAAGGATGTGATTTTTCGATGACAGGTGGCGGCTTTCAAAATAACAGCAGTGCTGGAGATGGCGGAGGATTAGCAGCTTACAACTCGAATATAATATTAAAAAATGTTACATTTGATTCTAACATTGCAAGCTCTATTGGAGGAGCAATAAATATTAAAAGTTCAAATGTTAATGCCGAAGCCATGAAATTTATTGATAATGAAGCAGGTACATTCGGTGGAGCTATTAGCATTGACAATGGTAATAGAGACATTGCTTCATTTGAATTAAAAGCAAATTCACAAAGCTGTGAGAATAATATTAAGTGTAATTATTTTGATGGTAATAAAGCTCAAAAAGGTGGTGCGTTAGCGCTTGGTATTGGATCACACGGTAACGGATCAATAGATATTTCATCAACATTTTTTGAAAACAATAGAGCCGACTTAGGTACTGTTATTTTTGCTCCTGCAGGTACAACAAAAATTGAAGGAAGTGTCTTCTATCATAATGGTAGTCATGCTGCAAATAGCTTTGATGATAGAAGTGCTGTGGCTATTTATGGTGAATCAGAAGCAACTATTGCTTACAGTACATTTGCTGACAACAAAGTTTTGTTTTCTACCTTTAAGCAAGACGACGACGCTGTCTTAGGTATTTTTTCATCGATTATTTATGATTCAGACAGTGGCGATGTATTTGAAGCCACGGGCCCAGATACAACACTTGATACCCATTGTTTGATTGTGCATGAAGATCAAAGTTTTGATACCACCAATGCTATGGTAACAGTGGCAGACCCGATGTTTATCGATCCTGCCAATGGTGATTACCACATCAATCCTGCGCTCTCACCGGCTGTTGATTATTGTACCGATGCTCAAGCCATGGCTCAATACAAAGACATAGACTTTGAAGGTCGAGGTTTTGATGATCCGGAAGTTGCTAATAATTTTACCAATGCCATTTATGATATCGGTGCCGATGAAGCCCAAGGTAATCTTATTTTTGCCAATGGTTTTGAGTTAGCTCTATGATCAGTCTACAGAGTTTTATTAAATCAACTGTTCACATCCTGTGGAATATGAGCAAGCATTAATCAACTGTGTTTGAATCAATAGGTTAATATGCGTTTGTCCAAATGCTTCAATTAGGGAGTAAATTGAACTGTATCAATTTGGGCTGAGGGATTCTTGCAATAGGTTATCCGTATATAGATATTGGGGTTGTTGTTGCAGAGCTTGATACTCACAGTTGGACGAGAATACAAATAATCATCAGAGCAAGTTTTTGACAAACTTCTTAAAAGTAAATTAATACAAAATCATTATGAAATCTTCATGTTCATATACAAGCTAAAAACTACAATTAATATTATTCAAGCTTAATTATGGAACTAAACATGTACAAATATATCATTTCTTTAATTTTAATGACCCACATGTCTTGGCTTTATGCCATCAGTCAAG
>Ga0316189_10005518_pt1 | contig 12137 bp, 10 predicted proteins | sample LowCovwburrow_MG_FD_204930 | JGI IMG/M metagenome (GOLD analysis project Ga0316189, IMG submission 204930) | Coastal sediment microbial communities from Maine, United States - Lowes Cove worm burrow | ecosystem: Environmental > Aquatic > Marine > Coastal > Sediment | place: USA: Maine... | reverse complement strand
GACCATGCTGTGGCTCATGGTCGGTCGTGTCGAAGGCGCCCTCGGCAATGACGCCGCAAAGCTCGAGCATTATCGGCGCGCACTCGGCGTCAGCAATCGCAATTCCCTGGATGATGATGATCTTCGTGATTTGCTATCCAAAATTTTCGTTCTCGAGATGGGACTGTCGCAGTATGCTGCCGCGCAAAAGACCCTGAACCGGCTCTCGCTCGAGCCCGGCAGCCAGCAAGAGCTGGCCGGTATTCGTGAGCAGATTGCAGAACTGGAGCGCGCGCTGGCAAGCGATTCGCCTATGTTCGCGCAGGCAACCCTGTTCAATCCGTGCGATGCAGAGCAGGGACGCCCTCTCTGGACCTACGTGCCGGCACGCCGGACGTTCTCTTTTGCCGCCCTGAATGGTAACGTCGAGAGATTCGAAGTGCGGTGCGAACGGGAACGTCTTGAGGGCCCGATAGCGGCTGAAAAGACCTGGTCTTTGCCAGATAGTGCAAGCAATTGCCAGGTGTTCGTGTTCGGCGAGGACGGAGCGAGTTTCGAGTTCGTCGAGCACCACGAGGCACAAATCCCCGACGCGACCGGCGAAGCTGCGGTGGCGAGGAGCGATGTCCTGGATTGATGAAATCAGCGTTGATGACGCGGAAGGAAAACTCGAGGCAATCTACGCTGAGCTTGTAGAAAAGCGCGGCAAAGTCTCAAACATCCTCAAGGTCCATAGCCTCAACCCGGAGGCTATGGCGAATCATCTCGATCTGTACATGACCGTCATGTTTGGCGCGTCCGGGCTAAGCCGTGCCGAGCGGGAGGCTGTCGCTGTTGTCGTCTCGGCGACCAATGAGTGCGCCTATTGCGTCAATCATCATGCCGAGGCCCTGCGTCGCTACATCAAGGATGACGAGACCCTTGAGCTGCTCATGTCGGCCGACGGGCTGGAAACGCTTGAGCCACGACTGAGCAACATCGTGCGGCACGCCGAGAAACTCACATCGGCGCCGTCCGCCATGACGGAGAGCGATCTTGGAGAACTGCGGGCCGTGGGCCTGACCGACAAAGACATACTCGACCTGACACTGGTGGTCGGCTATTTCAATTTCGTCAATCGCATTGCGTCCGGCCTCGGTGTCAACTTCTCCACCGATGAGTTGGGCGGCTACAAAGACGAGTAATCATGTCCTTGCGTCAGTTCTTGTTGCTCATGCTGCTGATACCTCTCGGTGTATCCGCTCAGAATGAGTCGGAGCTGCGCGATGCGGGCAGCCTCGGCGCGATTCGTCTCGCCGGGTCGGAGGATCCGAGCTCGCGCAAGGTTTATATCGTGCAGCTGGCGATGCCGTCTGCTGCCGACTATCACGCGTCACTGCTCACAGCGGCGGCCAGGCCAGGAGCAAAGGCCGCGTCGCGCGTGCGCTTCGACAAGGCAAGCCCCGTTATCCAGAGTTATACGGCACGCCTCTCTGAGGCGCAGGAACGGGTCGTCGCCAAAGCAGGCTCGGGCACCGAGCTCATATACAGTTTTCGCTTCGGGCTGAACGGTTTCGCTGCCAAGATGCATCCCGCAGAGGCGCACAAGCTTGAGAGCCTGCCGGAAGTGCTGCACGTCTGGGAAGACGAGATTCGGCCGCTGGCAACCAACTATAGCCTTAATTTTCTTGGGCTTTTTGACCGCAACACAGGACTGCGCGGCACGCCTGGCCTCGACGGCGAAGACATTATCATCGGCTTCATCGACAGCGGCATCGCGCCCGAGCATCCGGCGCTCGAGGACACCAGGGGGGCGGACCGACCGAGCAAGTGCCAGGGTGACTGGGCCGAAAACACGTTCCTGGGCCAGTGGCTTTGCCGCCGTTACGACAAACGTGAAGATGTTTTGTCCTTTGAGCCTCCCGAGGGCTGGAATGGCATGTGTGAACCCGGCGAGCGGTTTGAAGACACCGACTGCAATAACAAGCTAATCGGAGCCCGCTATTTTGTGGCCGGCGCAGACGCCTCCGGTCCAATCGACGAGGGCGAGATTCGCTCGGCACGCGATGTTGACGGACATGGCACACATACGGCCACTACCGCAGCCGGCAACCGTGTCAAGGCATCTATCTTTGGATCGTTCATCGACCGCGTCGAAGGAATAGCGCCGCGTGCGCGGATTGCCGTTTACAAGGCGTGCTGGCTGCGACCAGGCGATCAGCGAGCAAGCTGCAATACGTCCGACCTTGCCAATGCGATTGATGCTGCTGTTGCCGATGGCGTCGACATCATCAACTACTCGGTTGGCAGCTCACTGCTGAGCTTGATAGCACCCGACGATCTGGCGCTGATGTCCGCCACGAAAGCGGGTGTTCTTGCCGTTGTCGCCGCCGGCAACGAAGGCCCGAATCTCGGCACGATTGGCTCGCCTGCCGGCGGTCCCTGGGTAATCACCGCGGCGGCGTCGAGTCGTGATGGCGAAACGTCGATCGAAGCGCTTGAGATCAAGCTGCCGCTTTCACTTGCCGGAAAGTACGCTGTCAAAGAGGCCAATTTTACGCCGACGCTGCTGGACGTCGGACCCGTCGATGGTCGCCTCGTGCTGGTCGATGACGGCGACGAGACGCTTGACGATGGTGGGCCGGGAACCACCAGCGATGCCTGCGAGCCACTGACAAACGGGTCTGACGTTTCCGGAAACATCGCGCTGATTCAGCGGGGTGGCTGCAGCTTCGACGTGAAAGTGGCGCATGCGGACGACGCCGGTGCCATCGCGGCACTTGTTTACAACATCGCCGGCGATCCGATCGTAATGAACGGCACACCAGGTCTCTCGGAAATCCCCGCCGTTATGATCGGCCAGGCCGATGGCAACCTCATTCTCGCCGAAATTGACTCCGGCAAGATCGTCACCGTTGTTCTCGACAAGCAGTTGTTTATTACGGAGGTCGAGACCGGCAACAAGATGGCCTCGTTCTCAGCACGCGGTCCCGGTCCGGTCGCGGATATCCTCAAGCCCGACGTCACGGCGCCCGGCATCAATATACTTGCCGGCTTTGCGCCGGATGCTGCAAACGCCATGTCCGGCGAGAACTTCGCCTATCTGTCCGGTACGTCAATGTCCACGCCACATGTTGCCGGAGTGGCAGCGCTGTTAATGGAGGCGCACCCGGACTGGAGCCCTTCTGCGATCAAATCGGCGCTCATGACGACGGCCCGCCAGTCTGTGACGGCCGGTGACAGCGAAACACAGGCTCTGCCTTTCGACTTCGGCTCAGGACACATTGTGCCGAATGACGCTGTGGCCCCGGGCCTGGTTTACGATATAACTGACGACGAGTTTGATGCCTTCGCCTGTGGCACCGCATCGCCTGCCGTATCGGAACAGCGCTGTGATGAACTTGCTGCTGCCGGACTGTCGTTCGCCGGCGCTGACCTCAACCAACCGTCGATCTCCGTTGGGCGACTCGCCAACGAACGCGTGGTCACACGCCGTGTTACGAACGTCAGTGACGAGTCCGAGACTTTCACTGCGAACGTGGTTCCGCCGGCCGGCGTCGGCGTTTCGGTCGCGCCACAAAGCATAACGCTGCAGCCTGGCGCATCCACAACGTTCGACGTGACGTTCAGCATGCAATCGGGGCCACTTGATTCGTGGCGCTTTGGTTCGCTGACCTGGGAAAACAACGATCTCTCTGTTTACAGCACGCTGGCTGTGCGGCCCATCACAGTCACGGCACCCGCGCAGGTTACAGATTTCGGAGCCGCCGGATCGTTGACGTTCCCGGTGGAATTCGGTTTTACCGGCGCCTACACACCGAGCGTGCACGGCCTGCGCCTGCCGCTCGTGATCAATGGATTTGTCGACGACGACCCGACCAAGACGTTTTCATTCCGTACAACTAACGGCGTCACGGCGCATCTCATCGATGTGCCTGTGGACGAGGCTTATCTGCGATTTGCCTTGTTCGACACCCTGACTGACGGCGACGACGACCTCGACCTGTACATCTACCACTGCCCCGACAACATCAACTGCTTCCGTATCGGTGAGAGCGGCGGGCCGACGTCAGACGAAGAGGTAAGTTTCCTGATGCCGACAGGCGGCCGTTACGCTGCACTCGTGCACGGCTTCGCCACGGACAACATCTCGGGGGGGCCGGGTGCGAACTACCAGTTGCTCTCCTGGTCTTTCGGCCTGATCGACGACCAGGGCAACATGACGGCCTCTGGCCCGGCATTCGTCAACGCGGGTACTTCGGAAACAGTCTCGGTGAACTGGACCGGACTGCAGTCCAACACGATCTACCTGGGTGGCATCGGCCACAACACGCCGACCGGCCTGTCTGCGGTCACCGTGATCCGGATCGGCAACTAGTTCAGCCAGCGCTGCTCTTTGACGCCCCGAGAGTAAATCACCAGCGCTACTGCAACAACGAAAATCAAGGCAGGAAGGATGACGCCATTGATACCGGAGAGGCTGTACGCGTCTCGCAGGATAAACGCGTCTATGTTCTGTGCAATGATGGCCACGAGAGACAGAACAAACATCGGCACGGCCCAGGCCTTGCGCAATAACAGAAACAGGCTGCCAAGCACGCCTGCATTTACCGCCAGGGCAAATGCGGCCGTCGCCCAGGTCGGCGTTCCCGAATAAAACGCCTGCTGTTCTACGGTCATCTTGGCCATCGCTTCAGGAGAAACGGTCACACTGCTGATGTAGGCAACCAGGCCAATCAGGTTCCACACCAATGCGGCACCGCCGATGATCCAGAAGGTCGTCGTTGGCTTGTCGTTCAGGACAATATCTGACATAGAGGGCACCTGGTCTTTCGCTGCTTGGCGGGATCCGTCGATGATCCGTCGGCACTCAGTTTTTTGCAAGTTGCTGGCAGGGCTTATGTCGAAAGCATCCGACAACGTGATCGTTGACGAGACCGGTCGCCTGCATGTGGGCATAGATGATCGTGCTACCAACGAATTTGAAACCCCGTTTCTTGAGGTCCTTGCTGAGTGCGTCGGACTCTGCCGACGTTGCAGGAATATCGGAGTCCTTTTTGAAGCGGTTCTGGATGGGCTTGCCACCCACAAATTCCCAGATGTATTTGCTGAAACTGCCAAACTCTTCTTGCACGGCGAGATACGCTCTCGCATTGGTTACAGCGGAGTTCACCTTGAGACGATTGCGCACGATACTCGGATCCAGCAACAATTTTTCGACGCGTTTGTCGGTAAAGCGGGCGACCTTTACCGGGTCAAAGTCGGCAAACGCTTTGCGGTAGCCTTCACGTTTGTTGAGTATCGTCGACCAGCTGAGACCCGCCTGGGCGCCCTCAAGGAGCAGAAACTCGAACTGTACGAGGTCATCGTGAACAGGAACGCCCCACTCCGTATCGTGATACTCGATGTAGTTGAGGCCGACACCCTCGGCCCATTTGCAGCGCGTCACTGGTTTCGTCATAGGCGTAAGTAAAACACAAAAAAGCCCGCGCAAAGCGCGGGCTTAATCTGCAAAGTGCGTGGAAAGAGTTTAACTACCCTTTGTCACCACCACAGGAAGCTTCTGCATCTTTGTCACCGCCACAGGAAGCTTCACCATCTTTGTCGCCACCGCAGGAAGCTTCGCCTTCCTTATCTTCGGCTCCGCCTTCCTTGTCGCCACCACAGCTGCCTTCACCGCATGCGCCTTCGGTATCTTCCTTGCCTTCCTTGTCGCCACCGCAGCTGCCTTCACCGGCACCCAGCATGTAGCCAGCCGTCAGCGTCGACAGTGCAAACGGGCTTTCAAAGGTGTCTGCGCTGGCAATGCTGCTCGACAATGCGAACGATCCAGCCAGCGCGGCGCCCACAGCCAGGGCAACAGGTTTTGCAATTTTCTTGTCAGACATTTTCTCTCTCTCCTACTTAGGGTTATTGCCCAAGCTGGGCATATATAACGGCAACGCGAGCGCTATGTGCTCCACGTCACCGAATCCAGAACCTTTCTCTCAATTCGGCCGAGCGACTCCTCGCGCTCACCAAAGATGGCGATGCTGCCATCGCCGACCGGCAATATGACGCCATTGACGTTTTCGCCCGTGATCGTCTGCGGCGCCGACACCCTTTCTTCGGGCATCAGCAAAATAGTGACAGGACCATGCTCACCCTGCATGACCAGGTGCGGCACAGCATGTCCCCTGATGACGCAGCTCTGCGCGTACGTAATCAGGCCGGCGCTGTGGTCGAGATGGGCAACCTCGGCCGGCACAACGGATGTCAGGCGCGCATCACTAACGGCAATGTTAGTAACCACCAGCGATGCGCGTTCGTGGTCGATGTGGGCCAGCAGTTCATCGCCCAGCGTCGCGTACTCAACGCCGCTACCGATCATGCGAAAACCGATAAATGCGGCGAGAACCACGGTGGCAGCCATGGCTATCCAGGTCGGGGACGCCCAAGTCAGCGGCGCTCGTGTGCGCTTCGGCAGCGCAGCAACATTATCGGACATGGACGTAGATGACTCCGCAGAATCCCCTGCAATTACTTCCGGCAGTTCGGGCATATTCAGCTCGGGAACATTCAGCGCCAGCGCACGGCTGATGCGCTGATTGAGGGCCAGCATTTCTTTGCGATACGCCTTACAGGCTGAGCATTCGCTCAAGTGCCCGGCGCCGCCATCAAATGACGGATCCGCTGCTATCGCTTCCCTGTACTGATCGCAATTCATCATCGTTCCATCTTCTCTGCGAGCTTCGCTCGCGCCCGGTGCAGCCGTGTTAGTACCGCACCCTGCTTAAGCTCCATCTGCTCCGCGATCTCGTTCGTGCTGTAGCCCATGAGGACCTGCAGCACCAGCGGTTCGCGGTAATCGTCTTCGAGCTCGTAAATAGCCTGTCGCATATCGTCCAGCTCTTTGTCGTCTTCAACTGCCAGCAGCGCTGCCTGTGAGGCCGTCAGGTTGTCGATGTCGACCGTTTCGAGCCGCTTACGCTCAAAATACCGAGCATTCTCGCGGCGTACGATCGTCAGCAACCATTGCTTCGCCGAGGTCTCATCCCGCAGCGCGTCGAGCGACTTCCAGGCCCGTAACAGCGCCTCCTGCACGACATCCTCAGCAATTGCCTTGTCCCGGCTCAGCCACGCGGCGTAGCGGAACATGTCCTGGTGATAGACGCCCACGTGCTGATCAAACCTCTGTCGCCTCAATACGGCGGTTTTGCTGCTATGCATACGAGATGACCCGACCCCTTTGGGATTTATTACTGATTCAGCAGAAAATTGTGATTAAGGCGTGGAAACCCTACCTAAATACAGGGAAAATAAAAAATTATTGTGTTTATATCGTCAAGCTATGAGTACATCCAGCCCCGGTCAGTTCCCCCAAACTCGCCTGCGACGTAGCCGCAGGACGCCCGCATTGCGCCGTCTCGTCGCCGAAACCGGCCTCGGGCCCGGCGACCTTATCTACCCGGTGTTCGTGCTGGAGGGCGAAAATCGCGTGGAGCCGGTGCCATCCATGCCCGGCATCGAGCGCAAAAGCGTCGACATTCTGCTCAAGGAGCTTGCCGAGGCGGTAACCCTGGGCATACCGGCGGTTGCCTTGTTTCCGGTTGTTGGCGCCGACAGCAAGAGCCTCGATGGCGTCGAATGTGCCAATCCCGACGGCCTCGTGCAGACGACGGTGCAAGCCATCAAGGCCGAGTTTCCGGACCTTGTTGTCATTACCGATGTCGCTCTTGACCCGTACACGACTCACGGTCAGGACGGCATCATCGATGACGCAGGATATGTGCTCAATGATGAAACCGTCGCAATGCTCGTGCGCCAGGCCGTATCGCATGCCGAAGCCGGCGCCGACATGGTAGCGCCATCGGACATGATGGACGGACGCATCGGCAGGATTCGTACAGCACTTGAGGCGGATGGCCACATCCACACCTTGATACTCGCCTATGCGGCGAAATACGCATCGTGCTTTTACGGGCCCTTTCGTGACGCGGTCGGTTCGGCAGCTAACCTCGGCGGCGGCGACAAGTCGACTTACCAGATGCCGCCAGGCAACAGCGACGAGGCGTTGCGCGAGGTTGGTTTGGATCTCGAGGAAGGCGCCGACATCGTCATGGTCAAACCGGCGCTACCCTACCTCGACATCATCCGCCGGGTACGCGATGCCTACGGCGTCCCGACGTTCGCTTACCAGGTCAGCGGTGAGTACGCGATGATCAGGGCGGCATCGCAAAACGGCTGGCTCGATGAGCGATCGGCGGCGCTGGAGTCACTGCTGTCGATCAAGCGCGCCGGCGCAAACGCGATTTTGTCGTACTATTCGATCGCCGCTGCTCGCTGGCTGAGCGAATGACAGACACAACAAGGACAATAGACCGCTACGGCGTCATGGGCTACCCCGTGTCGCACAGCCGTTCGCCGGTAATCCATCGTCTGTTTGCCATGCAGACAGCACAAGACATGCAGTACGAGTTATTGCAGGTCTCGCCCGAGAATCTCGAGACGGCGGTGCGGCAGTTCCAGCGCACGGGCGGCAAGGGGCTCAACGTCACGGTGCCCCACAAGCGTGCCGTCAGGAAGCTCGTCGACCAGATCTCGGAGCGCGCCAGCACCGCTGGAGCGGTCAATACGCTCGCGTTTCGTGGCGGCGAAATTCACGGCGACAACACCGACGGCATAGGGCTTCTCAGGGACCTTGGCATCAATCTCAACATCGCGCTCGAGGGCGCCAACATTCTTATTCTCGGTGCCGGCGGCGCTACCCGTGGCATCGTGGGCCCACTGCTCGAAATGCAGCCACGCTCTTTGCGGATCGCAAACCGAACGCTCGACAAGGCGCAGCTCATTGCGGACGACTTCGACAGGCATGGATCAATTTCCGCGTGTGCTTTCAACATGGTGCCCGTCGGTGAGCCGTACGACCTGATCATCAATGCAACGTCGGCCGGGGTGCGTGGCGAAACACCGCCGTATCCAGAGGCCACAGTATCCGAAAGCACTTTTTGCTACGACCTGTCTTATGGCCTGAACCCGACGCCCTTCAGCGTCTGGGCGCGTGAGCACGGCGCGTCGAAGTCTGTCATGGGCTGGGGCATGCTGGTCGAACAGGCGGCCGAGTCGTTCGAGATCTGGCGTGGCGTCAGGCCCGACACAGCACCCGTGCTCAAGCAGATGCAGATCAACGCATAGTCACGAACTCTTCGGCGTTGGTCGGGTGAATCGCGATGGTGTCATCAAAATCAGATTTTGTTGCACCCATGCGTATCGCTACCGCGAATCCCTGCAGCATCTCGTCGGCGCCGTCGCCGATAACATGGCAACCAACAATCTTTTCGTCGTCACCTGCCGTGATCAGCTTCATGACGGAGCGCTGCTTTTTCTCACCTAGTGCGTAGTACATCGGCGTAAAGGCCGATGTGTAGACCTTAACGCTGTCGCCGAACTCGGCGCGGGCGTGGCTTTCAGACAGGCCAACCGTGCCAATCGGCGGATGGCTGAAGATAACCGTTGGAATCAGGTCGTACTCCAGGTGCCTGCCGTCCATGCCACCATATTGCCGATCTGCCAGCCGGCGCCCGGCTGCGATGGCGACCGGCGTCAGCGCGGCACGGCCGGTCACGTCGCCAAGCGCAAAAATGTGCTCAACGTTCGTCTGCTGATATTTGTCGGTCGGGATGAATCCGCGCTCGTCTGCAGTGACGCCACTGTTCTCAAGTGCGAGTCCCGCCGTGTTGGGTGAGCGGCCGATTGCCCAGATAATGCAATCCACCGGGCCAAAAGAACGCCCGTCTTCCGCTGTCAGCAGCAGGCCATCGGCCGTTTTCTCAACCTGGGCTGGCACAACACGTGTTTCGATCTCGATACCGTCCTTCTCCATGGCCTCCATCAACTGTTCACCGAGCATCGTGTCAAAGTCGCGAATGATCGCGTCCTTGCGAACAACCACCTGAACGTCACTGCCCAGGCCATGCAGGACGCCTGCGAGCTCGACGGCGATATAGCCACTGCCAGCAACGAGAACACGTTCTGGCCGGTCTTCCAGGTCGAAAAAGCCATCCGACGTAATGCCAAGCTCGGCGCCCGGGATCTCCGGGACGCTTGGACGTCCGCCGGTCGCAATGACGATGCGTTCCGCCGTGTACTGCTCACCGTTCACAGCGACTGTATGCGAGTCAACGAAGCTGGCTGCGCCGGCAATATAGGTCACGCCGCTATTGTCCAGGTTGGCCTCATAAATACCGTTCAGCCGTTTGACATAGGCGTCGCGTCGTTGCTTGACCGCGGCAAAGTCATGTCCGTTTACCGTGATGTCAAAACCGTAATTTGCGGCTTGCTTGAGTTGATGCATATGACTCGCCGTGTACCACATCACTTTTTTCGGCACACAGCCGACATTGACGCAGGTGCCGCCGAGCGGCCCATACTCAATGACGGCCACACTTGCACCGTATTCTGCGGCCCGGCGAGCGTGTGCGATGCCGCCACTGCCGCCGCCGATTACGACCAGATCAAATTTGTTGCTCAATGGTTTTTCTCCAATCGGGGTCAGAGCCCTGGGGCTCTGACCCCAATACAAATTCCCGTGCTAATATTCTGCGCCTGAAACGGTCATCAACCATATCAATGCCCAACCCGCTCCTCGATCTTTCTTCGCTACCGCGATTCAATGAGCTTGCGCCCGACCAGGTCGTGCCTGCGCTCAGCGAGCTTATCGCAGAGCACCGTCAAAAGCTTGAGGTGCTGCTGGACGAAAATGCGCAGCCCGACTTCGACACGTTGGTCGCACCCCTTGAGGAAATGGAGCACGAACTTTCCCGGGTCTGGTCTCCGGTTAACCACCTGCAGGGCGTACTCGAATCAAAGGAGTGGCGCGAAGCGTACAACGCCGCCCTTCCCTTACTGACCGAGTACGGCACCGAATTATCACAGAACTCCCGACTACAGCGCGCCTACGCTGCCGTCGCCCGGCAGCTACCCGGTACCGCGAGTCCTGCACGCAAGAGCGTCGTTGAACAGGCATTGCGCGACTTTCGACTCGCGGGCGTGGATCTACCTGAGGCCGATAAGGCGCGTTTCAAGGAGATCATGCAGCAGCTTGCCGCGACACAGGCCGCCTTCGAGCACAACATCCAGGACTCGCAGGATGCCTGGAGCCTGGCCGTTGCCAACGAAGGCGAGCTGGCAGGCTTGTCGCCGCAGATCGTCGCACGTGCGGCCGGCGAGGCGCGCAAGCGCGATCGACAGGGCTGGCTACTGACGCTGGACTATCCGACGTATGACGCTGTGATGCGGCACGCCGACGATCGCAGTCTGCGCGAGAGCTTCTATCGTGCCTGGGTCACGCGCGCGTCCGAGCAGGGCAGCGACCCCAAGTGGGACAACAGCAACAACATCGAGGCGATTCTGGCGTTGCGCCATGAAGCCGCAAAACTGGTTGGTTTCGACAATTTTGCCGAGTACTCGCTGGCCACGAAGATGGCAGGATCGACAACCGAGGTCGTAGATTTTCTGCGCGAACTGGCAGCCCGTGCGAAAACCTCGGCAAAAAAAGACGTTGCCGAACTCTCTGAGTTTGCGGGCATCAGCATAAAACAATGGGACTACCACTATTGGCTCGAGCAGCTAAAGCAGAAGAAACACTCTATTTCGAATGAGGCGCTGCGCCAGTATTTCCCGGTTGAGACTGTCATCGCCGGCCTGTTCGAGCTTGCCGAGCGACTCTACGGCGTCAAGCTCGAACGACAGGAAGCCGTTTCGACCTGGAATGACGACGTTCGTTACTACTCGGTGCGGGATCAGGACGGCGCACTTATCGGCGGCTTTTACACTGATCTCTTCGCGCGCAGCGGCAAGCGCAGCGGTGCGTGGGTCGATGAGTGCATCGTGCGCAAGAACCTGGATGGACAAACGACATTGCCGGTGGGCTACCTTGTCTGCAATTTCCCGCCGCCCGACAGTAGCGCTGGCAATCAGTCCTTGCTGACGCACGAAGATGTCGTCACGTTGTTCCACGAATTCGGCCATATGCTGCATCATCTGCTGACCCGCATCGACTATCCGAGCATCGCAGGGATCAATGGTGTGCCCTGGGATGCCGTTGAGCTGCCAAGCCAGTTCATGGAGAACTTTGCGTGGAACTACGATGTGTTGAGCCGATGCTCGGCGCATACCGACTCCGGCGATGCGCTGCCCCG
>Ga0316189_10005517_pt1 | contig 12137 bp, 13 predicted proteins | sample LowCovwburrow_MG_FD_204930 | JGI IMG/M metagenome (GOLD analysis project Ga0316189, IMG submission 204930) | Coastal sediment microbial communities from Maine, United States - Lowes Cove worm burrow | ecosystem: Environmental > Aquatic > Marine > Coastal > Sediment | place: USA: Maine... | reverse complement strand
GGCGCGTGTTCTAAGTGATGCGGCCTGAAGATTTAACCGGGTTCCGCGGCCTATATGCGTAATGCGTGAACGCAAATAGTATACGGCCACGGTTGACCCGGACCTGACAATATGAAAACTCCGGCTGATGTAACAGCCCTTAACAGGAGTTTTTCATTGTCTGACCTGCCAGCGCATCTGAAAGCGGAACTATGGGATGTCGCCCACGCATTGGCCGATGCCGCCAGACCCATTGCATTGCAATATTTTCGCAAATCCGATCAAGGTTTGGAAAACAAGCTGGATCGGGGGTTTGACCCTGTCACGATTGCAGACAAATCTATTGAATGCGAAATGCGACGCATATTAAAGGCCCGTCGTCCGGACGATGGCATTATGGGTGAAGAGTATGATGATGTTGCAGGCACGACAGGCCTGACATGGGTGCTGGACCCGATAGATGGGACACGTGCGTTTATCAGCGGCACACCGACATGGGGCGTACTGATCGGGCTTGATGCGGGGCAAGGGCCAATATTGGGTGTCGTTGACCAACCTTTCACCGATGAAAGGTTTGCCGGTGGTTTCGGGTTGGCAAGCTGGAGGCATAAAGGGCAGATACATGATATTGCTGTGCGTGATTGTGCAAAACTAAGTGAAGCCGTGCTGTTCACGACATTCCCGGAAGTGGGAACGCCTAGCGAAGGTGATGCTTTTCACAAGGTTGCTAAACAATGTAAATTGACCCGTTACGGTACGGATTGTTATGCCTATGCGTTGTTGGCTGCAGGGCAGATTGATCTTGTGATCGAAGCGGGTTTGAACGCTTTTGATATCCAAGGTCCGATGGCCGTGATACAAAATGCAGGCGGTATCGTCTCCAACTGGCAAGGTGGGCCTGCACATATGGGCGGGCAGATTATCGCTGCGGGTGACGCGCGCGTACACGCTGCCGCATTGGATTTTTTAAGATGATAAGAAGCGGTCTATTTCGGCCCATGTAAACTCTAGGACATCGGGAATTTCCATCAACACTTCATGTTGTGCCCCATCTATCTTAACCAATTTAGCGTTTGTCCAGTCTGCCATAATGCGGTTTATCGCATTGGGCGATACAATCACTTCCTGACTTCCCAAGAAACACAGACATGCATGTTCCGGAGGTGGTAATCGTTGTAAGCGGGCACATTCCAAAAGGGCTTGATGCAGCCAGTTGATACTCGGTCCGCCAATACCCAGTTCGGGATGTGCATCTAACTGTGATGTCATCCATTGATAAGTCTCTTTGTTATTGGTCAGCGTGTTGGTTTCAAACGGATTTTCCTGAACATAATTGTTCGGTGTTGTATTGGGCGAGAATTTTTTGGCAAACCCAATCAGAGGCCCGATATTTGAAATGATCTGGGCAGGGATGCGCAACACGGGCTCGATATAAATACCCCACATGGGTGCAGAAAACACAGCCTTTTTGACCTGTAACCCGTTGTGCAATGCACGCAAGGCAATCGTGCCGCCCATAGAGTGGCTTAAAAGCGTGTGTATATCAGGCAATCCTGCATCTTTTACGGTGTTCAGTATTTCATCCACATCCTTTTGGAAGTCTAGGAAATGTTTCACATGGCCAAGCTGATGATTTGCCGAGATGCGATCAGATATGCCCTGTCCACGCCAGTCGACGACCGCCGCAGAAAAACCCATATCCAATATATACTGCACAGTAGGGCCGTATTTTTCAATATATTCGGACCGTCCCGGAAAAACCAGAATAGTACCTTTTTTACCTTTTTTCCAAGTTGCCACACGAATACGGACCCCGTCGGAACATGTGCGCCATTGCGCCTGTCCACCTTTGGGCGCACGGGCAATATCCGTAAATAATGGTGCGACATTGGTCATTTTAAGATAAGATGGCCCCCAATTTCATCGCCGCGCTCATATCGCCTTCAACCTTCAGGCCGCCCGTCATAAATGCGCTTGTCGGGTTCACATCACCTGTCAACATACCTTCGAATGTTTCGGCATTGGCACTTAAGGTGCAATCCGCATCTTCGTCGCCTGCACGCGCACCGTTCCCGTCGATTATGATGCTGCCTTCGCCCTCGATATCGATCTTGATAGAGCCGTCAAATCCGTCACTGCCCATTTTTGCGTTCAATGCTTCGACTGCTTTTGTTATTACGTCACTCATTTGTGTCTCCTTTACCTCAAAAAATGCTCGCAATCTTGCGCGGTTGCGATAGCTTAGTAATAACATGAAACTAAACCTGCAAAACTTAAAGTCCTTGATGCGTGTCATCGTTTGTTTTGCTGCGTTAAATTTCATAATAAGTGACAATAATCACGCTTTTGCTCAAACTGCCGCATTGGATTTATTGTTTTCAGAATTACAGAACCCTGAAAATGAAGACTGGAAATCCTCGGAACAGAAAATCTGGTGTGAATGGGGAAAATCCGGCTCTGCTGCGATAGATCATTTGTTGCAACGTGGGATTTCTGCAATGCAACAAGGGGATCTGCGCACGGCGGTAGAACACTTTTCGGCAGCGATTGATCATGCCCCCAATTTTGCCGAAGCTTGGAATAAGCGCGCGACGGTTTTCTATATGATGGATGAATATGGGTTGTCGATGTCTGATATTCGCCAAACCCTGCTGCTAAATCCACACCACTTTGGTGCAATGGGTGGGCTTGGTATGATTATGGAGGAGCTTGATCGGCCAAAAGACGCGTTATTGGTTTACCAACGCGCTTTAAAGGTGCATCCACGACAGGATGGTATTAAAGAGGCTGTTGAAAGATTAGAGGCCAAAGTCAAAGGCACTTCAATATAAACCAAGGATAAGATGACAATGCCCCCGCAATCGCGGATTTGTGCGGTGCTTGGCCCGACAAACACCGGAAAAACCCATTATGCTATCGAACGTATGCTGGCCTATCGCAGTGGTGTGATCGGCCTGCCTTTGCGTCTGCTTGCGCGGGAAGTGTATGACCGCATTGTTGCCTTGCGCGGCCCGTCTGTTGTGGCCCTTGTCACGGGCGAAGAACGCATTGTGCCGCCGCGTGCGGCTTATTGGGTTTGCACCGTAGAAGCGATGCCGACCAGTCTGGGGACAGAATTCGTTGCGATTGACGAAGTGCAGCTTTGTGCCGATCCTGAACGCGGACATGTGTTTACTGACCGAATGTTGCATTTGCGTGGCTTGTCGGAAACCTTGTTTCTAGGATCGGATGCAATGTGGGGTGTGATCGCAAAACTTGTACCCGATGCGGATTTTATGCGACGCGACCGGTTTTCGGAATTGACCTATTCGGGCAGTAAAAAGATATCACGGATGCCTGCGCGCTCTGCCATCGTAGGTTTTTCGGTTGATAACGTCTATTCCATCGCAGAATTGTTGCGCCGCCAAAAGGGTGGGGCGGCCGTGGTGATGGGGGCATTGTCGCCCCGTGCGCGCAATGCACAAGTCGAGATGTATCAAAACGGTGACGTCGATTATCTGGTAGCGACGGATGCAATCGGTATGGGGTTGAACCTTGATATTGACCATGTGGCATTTTCAGGCACTTCGAAATTCGACGGGCGGAAAATGCGTCGCTTGATGCCCAATGAATTGGCACAAATCGCGGGCCGCGCCGGGCGGTATCGCACCAATGGGACGTTCGGCGTGACAGGGGAAGCGCGACCGTTGGAAGATGATGTGGTGGAAGCAATTGAAAATCACCGTTTTACCTCAATTCAAAAGCTGCAATGGCGCAATTCTCGGCTTGATTATGGTACGACGAAAACTTTATTACGCTCTCTTGAGAGACCAAGCGATGATCATCTGCTGCCAAAAGCCCGAGAGGCAGAGGATCATTTGACATTGCGCAGCCTGGCGGAGTTGCCCGAAATTATAGATCGCGTACAAGGTCCGCGTGATGTAAAGCTTTTATGGGACACTTGCCAATTGCCTGACTTTCGGCAGGTTTCGCATAATGAACATGTGGCGATTGTTGGTAAAATATTTGAGTTTCTTGCCGAAGCGGGCGAAGTTTCAACCTCTTGGTTTGCTGACCATGTACGGCGTATTGATAAAATTCACGGCGATATTGATGCTTTATCGAAAAGATTGGCATATATCCGCACATGGACCTATGTCACCCAAAGAAAAGGCTGGTTGGCAGACGAAAACTATTGGCGAGATGAAACCCGTGCAGTAGAAGATCGCCTATCAGATGCGCTGCACAGTGCATTAACAAAACGATTTGTCGATCGGCGCACCTCTATTTTGATGCGGCGATTGAAACAAAAGGAGGCCTTGGTGGCTGAAGTAAACAAAGACGGCGAAGTGACCATTGAGGGTGAATTCGTAGGCAAACTAACCGCTTTTCAATTCCAGTTGGATAAATCTGCAGATGCGGAACAATCCAAAACCCTGCGCACGGCTGCATATCAAGCCTTGCTGCCGGAGTTCAATCTGCGCTCTGATCGGTTTTACAACGCACCGGATACCGAATTTGACTTTACCGAACAAGGCGGATTGATGTGGGGCGAACACGCTATCGGCAAACTGATTAAAGGCGACGATATAATGTCGCCCGGCATCAAGGTGTTTGTGGATGATGAAGCGGGTATTGATGTTGCGGACAAAGTACGCAGGCGTTTGGGGCATTTCATTGACCGCAAAATCACTGCCGCATTTGAACATCTGGTTACAATGAAAAACGATGAAGCGTTGCCCGGACTTGCCAAAGGTGTGGCATTCCGTCTGGCCGAAAGCCTGGGCGTGATCCCGCGCTCTGCCATTGCAACCGACATAAAGGCGTTGGATCAGGATCAGCGTGGCACCTTGCGCAAACATGGCATCCGCTTTGGTCAATACACGGTCTTTCATCACCTGATGTTGAAACCTGCACCTACGCGCCTGCGCTTGGTCTTGTGGTCGTTGTACGAAGGGCTTGACGAATTTCCGGAAGCCCCGCCTGCAGGTCTGGTTACGGTTCCTGCGATGGTTGATGCACCAAAAGGTTACTATCCACGCGCAGGTTACCGTTTGGCAGGTGAACGCGCGATTCGCATCGATATGCTGGAACGTCTGGCTGATATGATTCGTGCCTTTGATGTAAAATCGGGTTTTGAAGCTAACCCTGATATGTTGTCGATCACCGGCATGACACTGGAACAATTTGCCGACCTGATGCAAGGTTTGGGTTATGCGGCTGAAAAAGGTGAACGTGAAAAAGCCAAATCTGCGGGTGAGGCAAAGCCCGCGAAGGTGGACACGAAAGAAAAAGAAATCAATGTGACTGACGCTGCACCCGCGGCCGAAGAAGAGGACACAAAAGAAGTGTTCTATACATTCAAATGGGTGCCAAAAGCCCGCCCGGCGACCCGCCCGCAATCCCAACAAAGGGCCAAACCGCAAAAACCCAAAGGCAAGCAAAGTGGAAAACCAAATGACCCGAACCGCCATTTCGCGTCACCGCCACGTAAAGAAAAAGCAATTGATCCCGACAATCCATTTGCAGCATTGTTGGCTTTGAAAAATAAAACATAAGCACTTATGGCAGATACGCAGCGCATTGATAAATGGCTTTGGTATGCACGGTTTTATAAATCGCGCAGCTTATGCGCGAAACAAGTATCCGAAGGTAAGGTTTTTGTGAATGATGTAAAGATCGGCAAACCCGCACATGGTGTGGCTGTGGGGGATGTGCTGACTTTTATCAAAGCAGAACGGTTGCGAGTGATTAAAGTTTTAGACTTGGGAACGCGGCGTGGATCTGCCCCAGAGGCGCAGTTATTGTATGAAGACAGGTCACCGGCACCCACACTTAAGAAATTTGTTCCACCTAATCCTAAATTCGAAGGAAAAGGTCGCCCAACTGCCAAAGATCGGCGTCAGACTGCCGCTTTTGCTGCAAAGTATCTTGATTGATCTGAAACCGGGCCATATAGGAACTTGAAGACTGCGCCCATAAGACTAGGAATTGATCCATGACTTACATTGTCAATGATGCCTGCATCGCCTGCAAATTTACCGATTGTGTTGAAGTATGCCCGGTAGACTGCTTTTACGAAGGCGAGAACATGCTGGTGATCCATCCCGATGAATGTATCGATTGTGGTGTGTGCGAACCTGAATGCCCGGCAGATGCGATCCGCCCGGATACCGAACCCGACATGGAAAAATGGGTGGAATTTAACCGTGAATATTCGGAAAAATGGCCCGTGATTATCACTAAGAAAGACCCGTTGCCGGAAGCGGAAGAACGTGATGGCGAAGAAGGTAAGTTAGAGAAATATTTCTCTCCAAACCCTGGTGAAGGTGGTTAAACTTGCGATTCGTAACTTACCACCCAGATAATATGATAAAATATAAAGTGTTTTGTTTATAAGGGTTTAACTTATATTTTATGGCTATGGGAAAAGGTCTGATTTTATGATATAATTTCATCAAGCGAAACAGGACACTTATCAGTATATGTTACTGAAACTATAAAACTATTCCGAAACATTTGAAGGTATTTTGCACAATTTGTGCAGGGGCTTTATGCGCAGTTATAATACGAAGGACAACAAAATGGCCAAAGTTAAAAAAATCGCAGGGTTCAGCATAAATGATTATGTCGTCTACCCTTCTCATGGTGTGGGTAAAATCATCGCTATTGAAGAACAAGACGTACTGGATGTAACGCTGGAATTGTTCGTAATTGATTTTGAAAAAGATAAAATGACCCTGCGGGTGCCAACAGCCAAGGTTGAAACGGTAGGCCTGCGTCTGTTGTCTACGCCTGAATTGGTGGCCAAGGCGATGACGACCCTTAACGGGCGCGCACGGGTGAAACGCGCGATGTGGTCGCGCCGTGCACAGGAATATGAAGCCAAGATCAATTCCGGTGATTTAATTTCAATCGCCGAAGTGGTACGTGATTTGCATCGCAATGATGAACAGCGCGAACAATCTTATTCAGAACGTCAGCTATATGAAGCCGCGCTGGAACGCCTGTCACGCGAAGTTGCCGTGGTAAACGACGTGGAAGAGATGCTGGCACAGGATGAAATCACTGAAGTGCTGTTGTCACGCGTCGTCGCGGTTGCTTAACTCAGGGCTGCTAGCGCAGCCCCCAGTGCGCCCAATTCGGCCCATTGCTGCATTGCGCCCAGAACGTCGCCGGTTTGACCCTCTATAGAACGCATCGCGATTAATCCCATGATCACAGCGGCGATTATGGCCCAGCCAAAGACAAATATACCTGACCATCCGATGAACAGGAAGCAGATCAGCAAGGTCAGGACAATGGCAACACTGAGTGAGGTTTCAGGCGGCTTGCCAACATTGGCCGAAAGGCCCGTGTCGCGTGCAGTGGGCATAGCATACATTGCCAACACCATCGGTAATCTGCTGGCGGCCCCGACAGCAATCAGGGCAGGGATGAAAGACGTGTTGATCAAAACCTCAAGACTGCCATAACGCCCCAGCAAAAACAGGATCAGCGCGATCGCGCCATATGCGCCTATGCGGCTGTCTTTCATGATTTCCAAACGGGCCTCTTTGTCATATGCCCCACCAAACCCATCGGCACAATCAGCCAAGCCATCTTCGTGCATACCGCCCGTTAAGATCGCCAAGGTGCCTAAGGCGGCAATGGCGGCAATGCTGGCGGGTGCGCCAAACCAGTATAAAAGACTGCCAACGGCGCCGGCGATCAGTCCCAATACGGCCCCGACCAATGGATAGGCCCAAGTGGCGATTGCGGCGCGTTCGCCCGCAGCTTCGTGGTCGACGGGAAAGGGTAGACGTGTCAGCATGCTGAAAGCCGCTGCTATATCGGTCAGTATATTCGCTTGAGTTTCTGTGATGTTGGTCATTTTTATAAGCCTTCGTATATGCTGTTTCCGCGCACCTAAAATGCAGCTAAACAGGCGTAAATACAAGTACAGATGGAAAAGACATGTCCGATGCACCGTTTCATAGCCTTGCCACGTTTCAGATTTTACTGGAAAATCAACTGCAGCCGGATCCGGCGGCAGCGGATGGGGCCAAAACGCGCAACGGGCAATTGACCAAACCCCCCGGTGCTTTGGGCCGTCTAGAAGACCTGGCAATCTGGTATGCAGGATGGCGTGGGCAAGTAACACCAACATTGGATAGATCGCAAGTTGTTGTTTTTGCAGGAAATCACGGGATTACGGCGCAAGGTGTATCGGCCTTTTCCGCGGAAGTGACCGCACAAATGGTACTGAACTTTCAGCATGATGGGGCGGCGATCAATCAGTTGTGCAAGACATTTGGTGCAAATTTGGATGTGCATGCGCTGGATCTGGATAGGCCTACAGCTGACTTCACCAAAGGTCCTGCAATGTCCGAGGCGGATATGGTGGCGGCATTGCAAACGGGATGGAATGCTGTTGACCCATCGGCCGATTTATTGGTTGTGGGCGAAATGGGGATTGGAAATACCACATCGGCGGCAGCGATTTATCATGCTCTTTATGGCGGCCGTGCGGTGAATTGGGTTGGGCGCGGGACCGGCGTTGATGATGCAGGACTGGCCCTGAAGGCGCGTGTCGCCGGTGATGGGGTGTCAGCCAATCCGTCGGCTACACAAAATGGTCTGGAAGCCTTGCGTTGTCTGGGTGGGCGCGAGTTGGCGGCAATTGCTGGCGCGATTGCCGGTGCAAGGGCTAAATCTATCCCGGTTATTCTTGACGGTTATATTTGCTGTGCCGCTGCTGCCTGTCTTGCTGCCGTAAACCGCGGTGCGCTGGATCATGCGATAGCCGGGCATCTGTCGGCAGAAGGGGCACATAAAGTAGTGCTGGAACATCTGGGCAAGGAGCCACTTTTATCTCTGAATTTGCGCCTTGGCGAAGCATCGGGCGGTGCTTTGGCAATCGGTATATTAAAAGCGGCCATGGCCTGCCATTCCGGCATGGCGACCTTTGCCGAAGCGGGTGTGACTGATGCCTAGGCTGTCAGAATTTCACTGACCTTTATGGCCCGCATATTACTGCCATCAACCTTTAACTTGCCGGACAGAAACGCCATTGCGGCATTCTGGCTTCCATCCAGAATGGCCCGAAACACGGCCTCTGGCGCAATCAGTGTAACATCAGCCTCGTCGTCGCCTGCATGTGCCCCTTTATTGTCTAGCATAACACTACCTTCGCCTTTGATAACCAGCTTGGCGGTTCCTTGAAGGGTGTCTTTGACTTTCGGCGCAAGGTTTTCGATAAATTCGGCGACAACAAGGTTATTCATGTCAGAAGACTTTCTTATGATTGTTTGACATCCATTTTAAATCATTGGCATAGGATGTAAATTGGAACGTTACGGCAGACTTTTAGAATGAAGATTGTTGGGGGCGCGTACAGGTTATGCTTTAACTATTAAGCTAAGTTATAGTTTCATTCATATTTAGCATGATATCAAACCGGGAAGAATTTTTTTTCTAACTTTTGAAAAAGTTCATAAAAATCATATTCGCTTTTCCAAAACTCTTTAAGGCTTATCCGTGCAAGTTCACTCAAGTGTTTTGAATGATCAGTGATCGTGCGCATTTTAGAATGTTGATCGATATCGATATTTATCTGTTCGATACCAATTTGATTTAGAAACGGACGGATATTTATATCCAAGTTTTTCAAGTCAATACAAGTTACGATTTTGTCTTGTTTGTGGACTGCAAACCGGGTTTGTTTGCCAAAGTGAAATTCATAGCCACGATGTAAATGACGAATAGCATTCATTGAATAATGGGCCGCAGACATCGTGTATGCATCATCGCAATACAATGCTTCGGCCAGATCATTTGGGGTTTTGAAAAAAGCAAATGCCGCAGCTTCACGTGCACTCCAAATGACTTTGCGATCAGGAATACCCATTCGTAAACGGCTATAGAAGCCGGATATAAATCGCTCAGTCGGATCGCGAAAAACGAAAGCAAATCTATAATCCTCGCCATATATATTGGCGGTTTCAGTTAGTGTTTTATGATCAAGCAATACGAGATTATCGTTTATTATTTGTGGTTCTCTGGCGACTGCCGTGCCTGTAGCATGGCGTATGATATCCTTAATATACGTACCGCCTGTTTTACCCACGTGGATCAAGCAGATTTTTTGTGTGTGCATAAAATTATTCCCAATAATATGTTAGACCGTATATTTTGCTTACAGCAATTCTAAGCAACATAATTTGAAGCGTAAACACACTAGAAATTAGATTTTCCATATATTGATTTTGAATGACTGCAAGATGAATATGCAAGGCGGTTAGTAAACTGGGGGTTATTCAGTTTGTCTAAGTTGACGTCGGGGGTTTTTCAAAGAAACACCAGGTATCGGAAAAGTTGACTTTATCGATGTTCATCTTAGCGCGACTTTGGTCTAATCTGCTGAAAACATTCTTTGATGTTTTTACTCTTACAAGAAACTCTTCCAGAACAAGCCCTGCAACAGGATCTTTACTGGATATCTCCAGCGCAAGCGCGTTAGTGTTAAGCATCAGATCCGTACCGCCTAGATCAAAACGATCCATACCCCTGAATTCGTTTTTTGTTTGCGGGGTGCTGTTTTCATAAGTCGCATCTTGAGGGTGGCCTTCGATAGCGCGCTCACCTTCATAAATCTTCATAACATTGCCATAGAAATATCCGGTGGTGCCAATGATCCTTTGTTGTTCATTTCTGCCATGATCCGCATAGGTTTGTAGAACTGAAATTAGCCAGCGGGTCGCTAATTCATTCACGAGGATTAGCCCACATTCATCCCAAATGCGGTGGAATAGTTCAGAGGCTTTTCTGGTATGACCAGAGTCTCTGCGCAAATAACTAATTGCCAATGCATTTAAATGGGCTAGGCGGCTTTTTCCGCGAAAATGGTATTCAAGAATACGTGATTGAATTTCGATGTCTGCCCGACTTGCATTCGGTAACGTCTTATTTTCCGGTATCGTTTGTTGGGCCAAGTTTTTTAAATCAACATTAATGTCCGGTAAAATGTCCGGCAAATCTTGGGTCGGAACTCTGGCACTGGCTCGGCGGGCTAATGCAGGCAAACCACAATCATTATTAAACGATACATCCGGTGGCCAACTGTTATGTGACGCATTTAATGGATGTTCATATTGGGTTTTGTCCATCAACTTTCGTTTGGCAAACCACGCTGTAGGTTTGCTATCTGAAAACTGATTAATATGTTCAAGGCCCTCAACAACATCAGCCGCAGGAGAAACATTTACTTGTGGCGAAGATAGATCGAATTTTTCAATTTCTTCGCTCAGTTCAAAATGTTCAAGAATTGCGCTAAGACCATAAGTCGGTGCTGTTTTATATTCCCTTATTTGTAAAGCTTCTTTGAAAGTATCTTTAGGTTTTTCCAGAACATAGTCCCAATTGAATCCTTCCCTGAAGTTTCGTTCAAACCCATTAAAACTGGAAAACGCAGTCCGATATTTAAGGTTTTGCACATAACAACTTCTTAACCAGTCATCTTCATTCCGCGTAAAGAAAAGAAAAGACACGTCGAAATTGCTGAAAGCCCTATTCAATATTCTCAGGTGCTTGGTCAGTCTAGGATAGACCTTTCGCCCTTTGTCGCGCCCAATTAGATGCCCGGCGAAATCTTCTTGAGATAGAATAAACTGATCTGATGATGAGCTTTGCATATCATTGGCCAGCATTGACAAGATTTTTTCAGAGGTTTCGTACTCTGCCGCAGCCATCGCCATAGCTGCCTCGTGGACATGTTTCGTATGTACGAAATTTATGCCATGGCTTCTTAATATAGTTGAGTTTTGGTTAAGTAGTTTCTGTATTGCAGTAGAGCCTGTTTTGTGCGGCCCCAAATGGATAAGTATTTTTTTCATATGTCAGCTATAGCCCAGCTTAAACTTTCTTAACATTACATTTGAAAAGGGTAAGGCTGCAATGTACCTGTTATCTTGTTTTTGGTGATCTTAGCATCTCAACATCTGTTATAACAATAGATAATATAATTTAGGATTTTCTCAATCCCCTAGGCCCCTCAGTACTTAAGGACAGGAAACTAGCAACTGTATTTAATTTGCGCTCCATACTTGGTTTTTGGCTACAAGCGCATTTGCTATCACCAACAGCTTTCTAGCCACGGCAATCAATACAACTTTGTGTGGCTTCCCTTTGTCTTTTAAACG
>Ga0316189_10005515_pt1 | contig 12140 bp, 9 predicted proteins | sample LowCovwburrow_MG_FD_204930 | JGI IMG/M metagenome (GOLD analysis project Ga0316189, IMG submission 204930) | Coastal sediment microbial communities from Maine, United States - Lowes Cove worm burrow | ecosystem: Environmental > Aquatic > Marine > Coastal > Sediment | place: USA: Maine... | reverse complement strand
GGCGTACTCGGCGGGTAGCAAATTGTTCTTTGCGATGGCCATGCTGCTCGGGCGACTCGAGTTCTTCACGCTCTTCGCACTCATCGTGCCAGGGTTCTGGAGGCGTTGATGACCGGCGCGTACAGCATGCCTCCACCCGGCGAAGAGACCCATGCCCGTCGGCAGATCACCGTCATCGTGCTGCTTCTGTTCGGCATGGTGGCGCTCTACCAGTTCGAGCAGTTCGCCCAGCATCCCTTCGACCCGAGCGGGATGCTCGCTTTCGGGTTCGTCGTCCTGGCGAGCTATACGATCGGCGGGCTGGTCGGCCAGATCCGCTTGCCTCACATCACCGGATACCTGATCGCGGGTCTGGTATTCGGCCCTTCACTTGCAAAGGTCTTGAGCGGGCTAGGTCTTCCACCTCCGTTCGACAAGGGCATTCTCAACGACGAGGTGATCGAACAGCTCAGCCTGTTCGACACCCTTGCCGTAGCGTTGATCGCCCTGACTGCGGGCGGCGAGCTCAAGCTCGAAGGTCTCAAGAAAGGGCTCCGCGCGATCAGCTCCATCCTCGTTGCGCAGATCGTGTCGATCGGCGTCCTGGTGACGGGCTTCTTCTGGCTGATCTCGGGCGCCGTGCCCTACATTGGCTTGCCCGGGGTCGCGGGACTTCCCATGGCAGCTGCCCTCGCCGTGGGCGGGATGGTGGCCTCGGTATCTTTGGCAACCTCTCCAGCCGCCACGATCGCGGTCATCATGGAGTCGAGGGCCACCGGCCCAATGACCCGGAACGTGCTTTCAGCCGTGGTTCTGAAGGACGTCATCGTCCTCGTCGCGTTCGCGGTCGCCCAGGTCATCGTCGCTCAGCAGGTCGGCATGGGCGCCCTCGAAGGCGGAATCGCAGCTTACCTGCTGCAGCACATCGTCATTTCGATTCTCTTTGGAGCGGTCGTCGTCGGCGGCTTGATGGCGCTCTATATCCGTTACGTCAATCAGGAGCTTCTGATCTTCGTCGTCGGCGTGGTGTACCTCGTCGCCTTCATCTCGGATCAGCTTGGCTGGGACCCAGTGCTGGTCTTCCTCGCCGCGGGGTTTGGTGTTTCGAACTTCTCGAAGACGGGACACCTGCTCATCGAAACCGTCGAGCGCCTGTCATTGCCGGTCTACGTCGTCTTCTTCACGCTCGCCGGCGCCAAGCTCCACCTCGACCAGCTGCAGCAGGTCGCCCTGTTCGCTCTGGCTCTGTCCATCGTTCGCGGCTTTGCGATCTTCTCAGGGACGAAGATCGGCGCGCGCTTCGGCAAGGCAGACGATGCGACTCGGGACTTCGGATGGATGGGATTCGTTTCCCAGGCCGGGGTCTCGATCTTGCTAGCCGCCATCATCGGGAGGGAGTTCGGGGAGCTCGGACGCTCGCTCGAAACCTTGATCATCGGCGGCGTCGCGATCAACGAGCTGGTCGGCCCGGTGATGTTCAAGCTCGGCCTGAGCCTAGCCGGCGAAACCAGCACCAGTCGCAAGTCGCTCAGCCCGACGCGGCACTTGTCGGTGAAGCCGCCTTCAATGCGACCCGATGGCGAGGATGGCGCCGCCAAACAACTCGAGCCCTGGCCCGAGCACATGGGCGCGAAGAACCTCTGGGGCGACCCGCTGCAGTTGAAGAGCCCTGAGCTCAACAGTCGCGTGCAAGACCTGGCGGGCGATCTGCAGAGCATCGTTCGCGAAGTTTCGACCGGCCCGCTGCGGGAATTCCAAATCGACGCGGGGAAGTACTTGCGGGATCTTCGGCGCGAGTTCTTACGCCATCACCGGCGCCTGACGGTTCAAGCTCGCGCCGAAGACGGCGCCGAACGGGATGAGCTGGTGACGATGCTGCGCTCCGCCCAGTCCGACCTCGCAGCGCACTGGCGCGGAATCGTCCTTGGCAGGTCGGTTACGCTCGCCAAGCTCACCTGGACGCCGGAGGTCATGCTCGAGACCGTCGACGGGCTGGTCGACGAGCTTCCTTTGGTCGTCACGGCGCCATACGAAGACGTCAGCTACCAGACCAAGGAAGATGATTCGATCTGGAAACGGGTCCGGCGGGGCGCGCTTCGGCTGAGAAGGGGTTGGCGCAAGACTGTTGGTCAAAGCGAGCCGAGCCGCGACGTCCGGCTGCGTGCACTCGGTCGGTTCCACCTTTCCTATGATGCGCCGGCACGCCTAGAAGGCTTGGCGGCGCTTTTCGTCGAAGCTGATCGGCACCTCGCAGCTCGCACGCGCAGTCTCTTCGACGGCGTGATCGCCGGTTACGACGACATCGTGGACATCGCCTCCAACCCGGACTCCGATCTGGAAGGACAGCTCGTTCGGCTTCGGCACGACGTCGAGGAAGAGCTCGCTCTGGCGCTCGACGAAACGGTGCGTATCACCGGGGATGGCACCCATCGCGCTGCTAGCGCTCTGGCGACCGGTTTCGTACACATGAAAGAGGACCTGCCGACCTTTGGAACCTTCGACTTGCGCACCGGCGAGCGGCGCACGAGCCGCCGCTTCGCAAATCGCATGCGAGCGATGGAGACGCTCACCAAGGATGTATCGAACCTTCGAAAAGCGAGCTCGGCAGAGTACTCGTCGCTGGCCATGGAGCTCGAGCTGCTCGGCCTGGAAGCGCGAATCAAAGACAATGTGGCCGAGTACGTTCTCCGGCTCACCAACACAGTCAAGCGCCGGGCGACGTCTCAAGTCGAGCGAGTCAGCGAAACGCTCCACAAATCGCTCCTGGAGCTGAACAAGGAGCTGGAAGCGGACTACTCCGGTGAAGAGCTGGCTGCCGCATTACGCAAGTCGACTGAGGCGACGAGCAAGGCCACAGGCGAAGCGGCGCGAGTGACCTCCGAGCTCTACTCCGACTTGAGCGACGACACGAAAATCGCACCGCTTCTCGATACCTTGGTGGACGCCTGCCGCGCCCTCACCCCGCGCTACCGAGTCACCGTGGGACAGCGACAAACCGGCGAGTGGCGCTTGCCTACCGCGCTCCCCGAGGTCGAAGTTCCGTTCCGAGAGGTGGTGCTCACGTACATCGACAGCCGTGTCGCCCCGAAGCTGCTTGCGACTCGACAGGAACTGGCCGAGCGTGTCCAGCCCCTGGCCAACCTGCTTCAGGAGCTCGAGCGCGTCGTGGCGTTCAATGTCGAGCTAGCGACCGCCGAGCTCGAGGTCGTACACGACGAGCCGATCCCCGAAGAGATGCACACGCTGCTTCGCGACATGGTCTACGGCCAGCTCGAGCGAAGTTACAATTCGCTCGAAGAGATTCGCGCCGAAGCGCATGGATGGCCGGCGATCATCGACCGCGAGATGCGTGAAGCCGCGCTCGGCACACTCGAAACACTCCGGGGCGAGCTTGCCGAAGGCTCCTTCAGCAAGTCGCGTCTCGAAGCGATGCGACGCGCCGCTAGCGGACTTCGAATCATGAACAAGGCGGAGCGGGTCCCGCGGATGAAGCGGCTCAAGGGCCAGCTCCGTGGTGGTCTTCGCGCCTTGTTCGGCGAGGAACGGCTGGAGCGCTGGAGTGAGCGTCTCGGCCTGACCCGAGCCCTTCCGACCGAGGAGCTCTCGGCAGGGGCCTTTGCCGCGCCGGACGTGGCAACGAACCTCCCGCTGGTTTACCGGCGTTTGTTCGCGGCAGACACCATGGAGGCCGGCGACGTGCTCACCGGCCGAGACCAGGAAATTCGCCGCGCAGAGGCGGTGCTTTCGACGGAGATCAAAGGACGATTGCGCTCGGTTGCGCTAGTCGGAGTCGATGGCGTCGGAAAGGCGGCCGTCTCGAGCGCCATCGTGCGAAGCCGGCGTTGGAAGAACGTGAAGCGCGTGGTCTTCACCGCACCGGTCACGGTGGAAGACGTAGACGCGATCTTCCAGGACTCGCCCGAAGGCCAGTTGGTGGTCGTCGATGGGCTCCACTGGATGCTCTCGATGGCTCCTGGTGGCTTCGACCCACTTCGACGTTTCGTCAAGGGCATCATCGAGGAAGGCGGGCGTCGACGTTGGCTGGCGCACGGCGCAGTACTCTTCTGGAACTTCGCCTCGACGGTGGCGCCGCTCCGCGATGCCTTCCCCGAGCTGGTTCGACTCGAGCCTTTGAGCGAGCAGGAGCTGCAGGCCGCCGTCATTGCGCGGCACCGGCTGAGCGGTTTCGAGCACTCCTTCGACCGAGGAGACGGCTCACCGATCGAGGGCTTGTTCGCCAGGAGCGCCACGCGGATTCGAAGGCCCTACGACCAGTACTTCCACGAGCTGCACGAGGCGACCGGGGGCCTGGTGCGCGATGCGCTTCGACTTTGGCTGGCTTCGATCCGCGGCATCCAGGACGACATCGTGCACGTTGGACCGATCCCGGCCTCGTCGTACGCGCGCGTGAGACGCCTTCCGGACGACGTCCAGGTCAACCTCTACCAAATCGCTCGCGAGGGCTGGATGGACGCCGCCGGCCAGGCAAGATTGTTCAGATTGGACGAGAACACCGCACAGGCGCAGCTGAGCAGGCTGGCCCACCTGGGCTTGCTCGAGGAGCGCGAAGGTGCGTTCGTCATCGCGGTGCATCTACGCGGAGTGCTCGGCCGAGTATTTGCAGAACGGGGCTGGGTGCTGTGATTTCGAAGCTCCAACACTCTTGCTTGTCGTTTCTGCTGATCGCCTCTATCGCGGCTCCCGCTGGGGCGCAGCTTCTCGACCGACCCGACCAATCGCAGAGTCAGCAGGGCGCTCGAGAGGAAACACGGTCGGAATCGAAGACAAGCAGGACAGCAGCCGCGCCGGCTCCAGCCAAGAAACGAACAGATAAGCGCCCGGCCCTCGAGCAAGAACAGACCTCTGCGCAAAGCCCCTCTCAAGATCCGCCGAGGTGGATCGCCCGGGCGCAGCTTCCCAGCGACTCCGGCGAAGAGTCGCCTAGGGCGCAACAACGCAATCCGCTGCTCGTCCTTTTCCTGTGGCTGCTTGCCGTGGGTCTGCTGCTGTTCGTAGCCGAGCGCGCTCGCAGTTGGATCAGCACGAACATCCCGCTGCGGCGCATGCTCAGTGGACTCGTGTTCGGTCTACGCATCGCTGCTTTTTGTCTGCTTCTAGCGATTGTTTTCGAATTGGTCCCAAACGACCAGAGTTGGATGCTCTGGACACTGGCCGTGCTCGCCCTGGTCATCGGTTGGTCGGTCCGCGACCTGTTCGCCGACCTGGTTGCCGGCGCAATTCTCGCCGTGGAACGCCGCGTGAAGAAAGGGATGTGGGTCTCTGGCGATGGATTTCAGGGTACGGTCGAAGGCAGGACCCTTCGTGCAACTTGGCTGCGCGACGGACAGGGGCACCGGCTCACCGTTCCGAACCGCGCGATGGTCGGTGCGCCGATGGTGTACGACGCGGGCTCCGACGCTGAGCATGAAGTGGTGGTAAGGCTCGAAGGCTACGAGGACGCCGGCAAGGTGCGCATGGCGCTCACGGACGCAATTCTTAGCTCGCCCTGGGTGCTCGCAGGAGCCACGCCGGTCGTTCTGCGCGATCCTGCCGATCCCGTCGTCTGGCGTGTTCGAATGAAGCTACTCGAGCCGCGCTTTTCGCTGCACTTCGAAGGCGAATTGCTCGAACGTGTGGAGGACCTGCTGCGCTACCATCCGCCATTTGAAGAGCACGAAACCGTACCGAGCGAGGACCTAGTCGAAGGCTGACCGGCCGAACGTCGGCGCAGGCTAGAACCCGCTAGCCGATCCAGTCGCGAAGCTCGCCGGTCAGGACGCGGGGCGCCTGTTGAAGCTCTTCGATCGTCTTGGCGCCGCAGAGCAGCATGATCGCGCGAAGCTCGCGCTCGACGCGCAGCAGGAACGAGCGGGCGCCATCCGCACCGCCTTCGGTGAAGGCCTGGTAGACGTTTCGGGCGATGCCTGCACAGCTTGCACCGAGCGCGATCGCGCGCGCGACATCCATGCCGGTTCGGATCCCTCCGGTGGCGATTGTCGTCATCCCAGCCTCGACGCAGTACCGGACCGACGCGGCAGTCGGAACCCCCCAGTCCCACAGCGCCTCGCCGAGCGCCCGGCCGTCGCCCTCGGCACGCAAGGTTTCTACACCGACCCAGGAGGTGCCCCCCGCTCCCGAAGTGTCCGCATGCCGAATCCCAATCGCCCGCAATTGGGCCGCAACCTCGCGGCTAATCCCATTGCCGGTTTCCTTTGCGATCACTGGCATGTCCAGCTCCGCCCAAAGGCGCTGGAAGGTTTCGAGGCATCGGCTGAAGTCCCGATCGCCGTCTGACTGGACCAACTCCATCGCGGGGTTCATGTGGACGCAAAGGGCGTCTGCGCCGACCTCGGACAACATCTTCCCGATTGCTTCGGTGGACAGGTCGCGCGCCTGTACCACCCCAACGTTACCGAAGAGGAGTGCGTCCGGCGCGTGCTCTCGCACCTGATAAGTCCAGCTCGTCTCGGGACGCTTCTGCATGGCGCGCTGACTTCCCAAGCCAAACGCGTAGCCGAGCTCGTTGGCAATCGAGGCCAGACCCTGGTTGATCTCTGCGGCTCGCTCGTGGCCGCCGGTCATGGCGGCGATCAGGAGCGGCGCGCGCAGCTCCTTCCCGAGGAAGCGAACGCGCGTGTCGATCGAGTCGAAGCTGACCTCGGGAAGCGACTGATGCACGAGCCGCACGCATTCGAGAAGCGTCGTGCGTTGCCGAAACGCGACCGCGTCGGTCGCGCACAGATCGAGATGATCGGCCTTTCTCTGCTCAATGTCTGTGCTCATCGCGTTGCTTGCTCGGCAGCGTTCCGCCGTGTACGTAGCTCGGAATAAGGACACTGACACCGTGGCGCAAGGGCAAATAGATCTCGAATCTTGGATGGAGGGCATCCGGCAGCGCGTCGACGCCATCCTCGAACGTTTTTTTGAGTCGAAGTGCAAGGAAGCGAATGATCTTTCCCCCGCGGCGATCGAGCTGGTGACCGAGGTGCGCGATCTGACCATGCGCGGCGGAAAACGACTCAGACCGATCGTCACCGCTGCGGCCTTCCGTGCGGCCGGTGGAGTCAGGGACCTCGGCCCGACCTTCGAAGTCGGCGCCGCGCTGGAGCTTCTGCAAAGCTATTTGCTGATTCACGACGATTGGATGGACGAGGACCGCGAACGCAGGGGCGGGCCCGCCGTTCACTACGCGTTTCAGCAGAAGCATGGTCATGACCACCTCGGAGCGAGCCTCGGAATCCTCGCGGGGGATCTGGCTTCGACCTTCGGATGGGAGCTCTTTCTCAGCGGCCGCTTTCCGGAAGGTCGGCGGGACGAGGGCTTGGCGCTCTTCGTCAGAATCCAAAAGGAAGTCTTCGCCGGGCAGCAGCTCGACCTCATGACGGACGGAGATGTCGAGCGCATGCACGACTTGAAGACCGGTAGCTACACGACGCGCGGACCTGCGGAGCTCGGAGGTATTCTCGCCGACGCGGACGAAGCTGGCATGGCGGCTCTTCGCAATTGGTCGGCGCCGCTCGGGGTTGCGTTTCAACTTCGGGACGATCTGCTCGGTACCTTTGGGAGCGCCCAGGAAACCGGAAAGCCCGGCGACGACTTGCGTCACGGCAAGCACAATGCCGTGGTGGCCGCGTTTCGAAGGCTCGGACCTAGCGACCTGGACAGCGCCTTGCTCGACCGGGTCTGGGGCCGGGCGGAGGCAAGCGATGACGAGATCGCGGCTGCTGCCGAAGTGCTCAGCGCCGCCAAGCTCGAGGTAGAGGCGCGACTGAGCCTGCTGGCGGACCAGTCCCAGACTGCACTGGCCGCAAGCCCGTTCGACGACGAGGCCCAGCAGATGCTCGGGCAAGTTACGCGGCGGCTCACAGACCGAGGAAGTTGATGGGTTTTGGCAGAGGCAAGGTCATTCTGCTCGGCGAGCACGCCGTCGTTCATGGCTGCCCGGCTATCGCGGTCGGAATCGAACGGGGCGTCAGCGCGGACGCCAAAGTCGCGGAGCGTGATCTCCTGCGGCTCGCGCCCTGGGACATGGCGCTCAGACCCGATCCTCGAGGTAGCGAGCCCCTCGAACGCGCGTTCGCAGCGGCGCTCGAGCTATATCCGGAACGTCCCGCGCTAGAGCTGAGCGCGGAGGTCGAGCTTCCGGCTGGAGCGGGGCTTGGCTGCTCTGCGGCGATCGGCGTGGCCGTGCTCGATGCGATCGACCAGACCTTGGGCATCGAGCGTTCAAGAACTGAACTGGCTGATGCGGCGCTCGCCTGGGAGAGGATCTTTCACGGTAACCCCTCGGGGATCGACAATACCATGTCGGCAATCGGCGGCGTGGCGCTCTACCGCAAGGGCGAGCCGCTTGAGCCGCTGCGCTCGAACAAGCCTCTTCACCTGGTCATCGGCTACAGCGGCGAGTCCTCGAGCACCAAGGAGATGGTCGCCTCGGTAGCGCGGCAGCTTGAAAACGACCCTGGGCGAGTGGGCAAGTCCTTCGAAGGCATCGAGGTGCTGGTGCGTAGCGCGAAGCTCGCCATCGAAGCCGGCGATCATATCGCGCTCGGCCAGTTGCTCGACTTGAATCACACGATCCTCAGCTCCTTGATGCTGTGCACCAGCAAGCTCGAAGAGATGTGTCAGGCCGCACGGCGGGCCGGAGCGCTCGGCGCCAAGATGACCGGCGCTGGCGGTGGAGGCTGCATGTTCGCGCTGGCTCCCAAGCACGACGAAGCGCTACGCCTGTGCGAGGTGCTCGGGCAAGACGCGTTCGTGGCGGAGGTGAGCGCGTGATTGAGCGTCCCATGGAAGCGAGCGCGCGGGCTTGCGCAAACATCGCGCTGGCCAAGTACTGGGGGAAGGCCGACGTGAAGCGAAACGTCCCTGCGGTGCCGAGCGTCTCTCTGACCCTGGACCAGCTCCTGACCGAGACTCGAGTTCGGTTCGATCGGTCTCTTGGTGCGGACTTGGTGAGGCTGGACGGCAGGCGCGCGACCGAGGCCGAGGCCGACCGGGTCATCGCGATGCTGAACCGTGTTCGGCGAGAAGCGCGGCTTCGCCTGAAGGCTCGCGTCAGCAGCCACAATCACTTTCCAACCGCTGCAGGTTTGGCCTCGAGCGCCTCCGGCTTTGCCGCGCTTGCTGCTGCAGCCTCGGCGGCTGCTGGAATCGGCTTCAATGCGCGCCGCCTGAGCGCCTTGGCCCGGGCGTCTAGCGCGTCGGCGGCGCGTTCGATCTACGGCGGCTTCGTCGAGCTCCCTGCGGGCAGCCGGGGCGATGTCGAGCTGGCCGCTAGGCAGGTCGCACCTCCTGAGCATTGGAACCTAAGGTTGGTCGTGGCGCTGACCGAGCCCGGCCAGAAGAAAGTTGGTTCCACCGAAGGGATGGAGCGGTCACGCAAGACCTCCCCGTACTACCAGGCCTGGCTAGAGCAGGCGCCCAAATGGTCTCGAAAGATCAAACGCGCGATCAAGGAGCGCGAGCTCGACACACTCGGCGCGGCGATGGAGCAGAGCACGCTCGCATTTCACTGCTGCGCGATCACATCGGACCCGCCAATTATCTACTGGGCGCCGGCGACCCTGGCCGCGCTAGCCACCGTTCGCGGACTTCGGGGGCGCGGGGTTTCGGTCTGGGCGACCATGGATGCCGGACCGCACGTGAAGGCGCTTTGCGCCGCCAGCGACGCAAGCCGCGTTCGGCAGGCGCTCGACCGAACCGAGGGCGTAACCCGCAGCTGGGTCGCCAAGCCCGGACCCGATGTCGAGGTGCATCAGTGACGCCCACGGGCGCGAGCGCCCCTGGCAAGGCCCTCCTCTGCGGGGAGTATGCAGTGCTCGAAGGCGCGGCGGCGGTCGTTGCAGCCGTCGATCGGCGCGTCAGGGTCGCCTGGACTGATGATGCAGGGGCGATGCCGCCGGAGGTCGAGGCGACCCTGGCCCTCGCTCAAACCGCGCTCGGACCCGTCGGCCAGTCATTGCGTTTGGATGCTAGCGATCTGCATCAGGATCGCATCAAGCTCGGCCTGGGTTCGTCCGCAGCCGCCGCAGCAGCAACTGCCGCCGCCGTCTTCGCTTCCCACGGGGCTGATCTCGCTGATCCAGACACGTTGCGACGCGTCTTCACTTCTGCATTCGAGGGTCACGCGTCCATCGCTCCAGAGGGAAGTGGTGTCGACGTGGCAGCCTCGACCTTCGGTGGTTTTCTGCGGTTCGAGCGCAGGGGCGATCGCGTGGAAACGCGCGCGCTCCCGCGACCGGACGAGCTACACATTCGCCTGGTCTGGACGGGTCACGCCGCGCGAACCAGCGAGCTCGTCGCAAAGGTGAAAGCTCTGAGGCGCAACGACTCAGGCCGCTACCGCTCTTGCATGGAGCGTCTGGCCGAGCTTTCTGCTCGATTTGCCGCTGCCTTCGAGCTTGGAAACGCGCCGAATGTCGTCGCCGAGGCGGCTTCCTATTGCGCTGCGATGGGATCGCTAGGGGAGGCGGCTGGCGCGCCGATTCTCGAGGCGCGTCTGCGGCGCGCTGCCGAGCTTGCCGCGGAATTTTCGGGGAGTGCGAAGCCTTGCGGAGCAGGTGGCGGGGACGTCGGGATCGCGTTCTTCGTCGACCCGGAAGCCGCAAGCCGCTTTGAGCTGGCCTGCAAAGGCGAAGGGCTGCATCCTATCGACGTCTCCTGGGGTGCAAGCGGCGTGCGGGCCTGTTGACGGGAGGAGCCTCCGAATGCTGATCAATCTCTACATCCTCTCGCTGGTGCTCGGCGCCGTCCTCCTGGGCGCGGCGCTTTTCCTCGGCGGAAAGGGCGTCGATGCCGACGATCAAACCCGCGCGCACGACGATACGACGCGTGCGAGTCAGTTCGGTCAGCTCGACGGCGTGTCAGGCGGTGACTACTTCGCGCGAACCGTGCGCTCGCGAAGGTTCTGGACCTTCTTCGTTTCGTTCTTCGGCATGACCGGGCTCATCGTCGACGGCCTGGATCTGATGAGCCCAGCGGTCTCGCTCATCGTGGCGGTGGCCGTCGGAGCGGTCGCTGGCGCTGGAGCCTCCGCGGCGATTCGGATCGCCTCTAGCTGAGCCCGAACTTCAGCTCGCTTACGGGCGGACCTTCTCTTCGAGCCGATCGATCACGATCGCCGAGAGGTTCTCGCCAACGAGCCGTGACATCTGCTGAATCAGCGTGGGGCTGGTGACGTTGACCTCGATGAGCTTGCCGCCGATCACATCGAGGCCAACGAAAAACAGCCCATCGGCCCGCAAGCGCGGGGCGATCGTTTCGATGATCTGCAGATCCGCATCACTGACCTCAGCCGGCGCCGCGGAGCCCCCGACGTGCACGTTGCTCCGGAGGTCGCCCTTGGCCGGGACCCGTGCGACGACCCCGAGAAGCTCGCCGTCGACGAGCAGAATTCGCTTGTCCCCTTCGTCGTACACCTCGGGGATCAGGGCCTGCACAATCGCATTCCTCGACCCTAGATGGGTCACCGATTCGATCAGGCCATTGAGGTTGCTATCCCCCTGACTGAGCAGAAAAACACCTTCGCCACCGTGCCCGTCGATCGGCTTGATCACGGCCTTGCCGCCGACGTCACTCAGGAATTGAAGGACCTCGTCTTTGTGACTCGTCATGATCGTCGAGGGGACGATCTCCGGGAAGTGGTGAGCGTAGAGCTTCTCGTTCGCCTCACGCAGGCCTCGCGGATTGTTGACCACCAAGGTGCGCCCCTCGAGATGATCCAGAACCAGCGTCAGCCAGAGATACGCATCGGTGAACGGCGGGTCTTTTCGAATGAAGACTGCGTCGACATCCAGCAGGTCGATGTCTTCGGCCGCGCCGAGGCGGATCGGATCGTCCGGATCGAGCTGCATCGTCGCCTGGCGAACACGCGCCACGACTCGGCGGCCGCGTAGCCCTATATCGCTCGCCAAGCAGTGATCGACGCGATGGCCTCGGGCCTGCGCCTCCAACATCAAGGCGAAGCTAGTGTCTTCATCGACGATGACCGTCGACACCGGGTCCATGGCAAACACGAAATGCATGAGACCCTCCGGTAGCATCCGAGCCGGTTTGGAGGCAAGCTGCGACCGATGAATCGCTGGCTTTCGATAGTGCTTTGCTGCGTTTCGGCGCTGCTGATCACCGGCCTGAGCATCGGCTTCCCGCCTGAGCATGCC
>Ga0316189_10005514_pt1 | contig 12144 bp, 9 predicted proteins | sample LowCovwburrow_MG_FD_204930 | JGI IMG/M metagenome (GOLD analysis project Ga0316189, IMG submission 204930) | Coastal sediment microbial communities from Maine, United States - Lowes Cove worm burrow | ecosystem: Environmental > Aquatic > Marine > Coastal > Sediment | place: USA: Maine... | reverse complement strand
TCCGTACGGATGTACGGAACAGACCACCAGCAGGGCCCTGCCGCTGCTCTATCTGAGCGACTTGCCCGGCGACCCGAAGGCTGAAGCTGCGGGCGATGTCGGCAAGCGGGTCCAGGAAGCGATATACCGCGTCCTGGCCAATCAGTCATCCTCAGGCAGCTTTGGTTTGTGGAATCCCGGCAACGGTGACCTGTGGCTGGACGCATATGTGACGGATTTCCTGACCCGGGCCCGGGAAAAGGGGTTCAAGGTATCTGAGACTGCCATGCTGGCCGCGCTGGAGAACCTGCAGAACGTGTTGTCCTACGACCAGAACGTCAAGGACCGCGGCGGCGGCATTGCATATGCGCTTTATGTGCTGGCGCGCAATCGCAAGGCGTCAGCAGGAGACCTGCGCTATTATGCAGACACCAAGCTGGAGGAATTCAAGAGCCCGATGGCGCAGGCCCAGCTTGGTGCGGCGCTGGCACTTTACGGCGATGCCAACCGCTCCGGCTTGGCGTTCCAGGCAGCCCTTGCGCGCGCGCGCCAGGACACCGGCGATCTGTCACGATCAGATTATGGCTCCAGCCTGCGTGATGCATCGGCCATGCTGGCGCTTGCGTCCGAAACGCAGCCTTTGCCGCAATCGATCCCGGCGATGGTGGAACTGGTATCGGACAGGGCAGCCCGTGACCGGTATGCCACCACGCAGGAGAATGCCTGGATGCTGCTGGCTGCGCGCGCTGTTACGCAGGCAGATGCATCGATGCAGCTTGCGGTAGCAGGTACAGATCACGCTGGAGGCTATTCCAGCCGCACCACCGGGGAAGACCTTGCAGCCATGCCGTTGCAGATCGTGAATCGCGGCGCACAACAGGTACTGGCATCGGTAAACGTGCTTGCGGCACCACTGACGGCACCACCTGCCGGCGGCAGGGGGTTCACCATCGAGCGGACATATTACACGCTTGATGGTGTCGAGGCCGACATCAGCAAGGTCAGCCAGAACGAGCGTTTTGTCGTGGTCATCAAGATCGTGCAGCAGAATAACTGGCGCGCCAGCCTGGTGCTGAGTGACCTGTTGCCGGGCGGCTTCGAGATCGACAGCCCGAAACTGGTCGGCAGTGCCGATCTCCAGTCGTTTGAATGGCTGGGTAATGTCAGTGCTGCGCACAGTGAGTTTCGCGCTGACCGCTTTGTTGCCGCGTTCGATGTGCAACCGGGAGGAAACCGCGAGTTCAGTGCAGCCTATGTGGTGCGCGCCGTCTCGCCGGGCAGCTTTGTTCAGCCTGCGGCCGTGGTTGAGGACATGTATCGGCCCCAGTTTTCGGCACGAACCGCCCAAGGCAGCATTGCTGTTGGCCCGGCACTGCCATGAAGCGAAAACCGCTCATTGTTGCCCTGGCTCTTGCCATGGTGGCCGTGCTTGCCGCGATGCCGGGACTTGCCGCACTGGACCGGGCCTGGCCGCCGCCCTTGCCGATGGCTTCGGCGCAATCGGTGGAAGTGGCGGATCGCGACGGCAAATTGTTGCGGGCGTTCGCTGCTGCTGACGGACGCTGGCGACTGCCGGTGCGCCTCGATAACGTCGATCCGGAATTTGTGCGCATGTTGATCGTCTACGAGGATCGGCGCTTCTGGGACCATGGTGGCGTGGATGCGCTGGCCATGATCCGTGCTGCATGGCAGATGCTGCGTCACGGGCGCATCGTATCGGGTGGATCGACCATCACCATGCAACTGGCGCGGTTGCTCGAACCGCGCTCGAGACGCTCTGTTACAGCCAAGCTGCGCCAGATGGTGCGCGCGGTGCAGATCGAGCGCCGGCTGGACAAGCGCCAGATACTTGAACTCTATCTTACCCATGCACCTTACGGCGGCAACCTGGAGGGGGTAAGAGCAGCCTCGCTGGCCTGGTTCGGCAAGGAACCGAAATATCTCGATCTTGCTCAAGGCGCGCTCCTGGTAGCGCTGCCGCAATCGCCTGAACGCAGGCGGCCTGACCGCTATCGTGGGCGGGCGAAAGCTGCCCGCGACCAGGTGCTGGCCCGCATGGCTGAAGGCGGCTTCATTGATACCGCCGAGGTGGCGCGTGCCGCAGCCGTTCCGGTCAGCGCAAAGCGCCTGGCCCTGCCGGCATTGGCACCTCATCTGGCGCAGCAGGCACGCCGGTTACGCCCTGATGCCGGATATCATCAGGTTACCTTGTCACGCGCCAGGCAAGGCGCCCTTGAAGTGGTGGCATCGGAGTCTGCGCGTCAACTGGGGCCGGGCCTGTCCGTCGCCATCATGCTGGCGGACGCTCAAACCGGTCAGGTACTGGCCGAAGTCGGCTCGGCCGGACTGCTGGATGTCCGGCGTGCCGGCTGGATAGATATGACCGGTGTGCCGCGCTCACCGGGCTCTGCGCTCAAACCGTTCATTTATGCGCTGGCGCTGGAAGACGGGCTGGTGCTGCCGGAAACACTGATCGAAGATCGCCCGGCCAGTTTTGATGGGTACAGGCCCCGCAATTTTGATCTGACCTATCAGGGTGATGTGAGCGTGCGCCAGGCTCTGCAACTGTCGCTCAATGTACCGGCCGTCAGATTGTTGCAGGCAACGGTGCCGTCCCGGCTGTTGGGCCGTTTGCGCAGGGCAGGGGTCGCACCGATCCTGCCCCGCAACAAAGTGCCCGGCCTGGCCATTGGTCTTGGCGGCGTTGGTGTAACGCTGAAAGATCTTGTTCAGGCCTATACTGTGTTCGCAAACCTCGGCCGCACGGCGACGCTTGGAAACGGGGTGACGGGAGTGCCGCTGGCCGCCGGACGCCGCGCGATGTTCTCACCTGTCGCCACCTGGCATGTGGCGGACATGTTGTCGGGCATTGCCCCGCCACGCGGCTCCGCGCGGTTGCCGATTGCCTACAAGACCGGCACCAGTTACGGCAATCGTGATGCCTGGTCGATCGGGTTCGACGGTCATCACGTGCTGGGTGTCTGGGTTGGACGGGCAGATGGTGCGCCGGTGCCCGGATTAAGCGGGATAAGCGCGGCAGCGCCCATCCTGTTCGATGCATTTGCCAGGTCCGGATTGAAACTCGAGCCGTTGCCGCCGGCACCCGCCGGTGCAGTGCGCATTGCCGCAGTCGACATTCCGGTTGGTCTGCGGCGGTTCACGGCACCGGACGCCGGTCTGCCGCAGGTCGGCATCCAGGAGGCCGCCCTGCACATCGTGTATCCGCCAGACGGGGTTCATGTTGACCTTGGCCTGGCATCCGGGCAGGCGTCACAGCCCCTGATGCTGAAGCTTCAGGGCGGGCGGGCGCCGTTCCGCGTGCTGGCCAATGGCGTGCCGGTGGGTCAACCCCTGCGCTCGCGCAGCGGTTCGTGGGAAGCTGGTGGCGTCGGCTTTTCCCGTCTGTCGGTGATAGACGCTAAAGGACAGTCCGCGAGCGTCAACGTCTTCCTTGAATGAGTGCGCGCTATGCCTGGCGCAGGCGGAAGCGTTGGATCTTGCCGGATTCGTTGCGCGGCAACTGGTCCAGAAACCGGACAATGCGTGGGTACTTGTACGGCGCTATGCTGGTTTTGACATGATCCTGAAGCTCTCCCGCCAGCCTGGATCTGTGCTGGCCTTGCACCGGTGTTACCACATAGGCCACCACGATCTGCCCGCGTTCCTCGGATGCTTCGCCGACAACGGCACATTCGCGGACATCGGGATGCAGCAGCAACGCGTTTTCAACCTCGACACCTGAAATGTTGTAGCCCGAGGAAATGATCATGTCGTCAAGACGGCTGTGATAGGCCAGATACCCGTCTTCGGTTATCGAACAGGCATCACCGGTGATGTTCCAGCCATTCTGCACGTATACAGTCTGGCGCTCATCATCCAGGTAGCGGCATCCGGTTGGGCCCCTGACGGCGAGCCGCCCGATCTCGTTGACCGGCAATGTGTTGCCGGTTTCATCGACAACGGTGACGTCGAAGCCGGGTATCGCCGGGCCGATGTATCCGGGCCGGATGTCTTGCCCTGCTGATCCGGCAAAGGCATGCAGCATTTCGGTTGACCCCAGAACTTCCGCCAGTTGCAGGCCGGTCGCGTCGGCCCATGCCTGCCTGACCGGCAAAGGCAATGCCTCGCCGGAAGACACTGCCAGTCGCAAGGTAGCCAGAGATTGCCGCGTCTTCAATTTTACCATCTGCTGAAAGAAGGTCGGCACTGTAAAACACACCGTAGCGCCATAGGTCTCGATGGCATCGAGCAGTTGCTCCGGCGAATAGCGTGCGTTGAGCACGCTGCACGCACCTGCATGGAACGGAAACACCAGCAAGCCGCCAAGGCCGAAGGTGAAGGCAAGAGGTGCTGTACCGATGAATACATCATCCGCCGTGGGCGCAACAATATGCCGGCACATGGTCTCGCAGATGGCGATCACGTCGCGATGACAATGAACCGTGGCCTTGGGCTTTCCGGTCGTGCCCGAGGTGAATGCGATCAGTGATATGTCATCAGCCACGGTGGGGCAGGTCTCTTGCTGTGGCGAGGCGACAGACATCAGGTCGAACAGCTCACCCTCGCCAGGTCCGAATTCGATGACGGGTAACTTGCTGCCGGATGCCCCGATGGCCAGTGACAGATCCTGCATGAGAGTGGTTTCACAGAACGCCAGTGCAGGTTGCGACATGTCGATAATGACACCCAGCTCACTGTCGCGCAGCAAGGACATGGTTGTCACCGCCACCGCGCCAATCTTCTGCACGGCCAGCCAGATCAGGGCGACTTCCGGCGAATTGCCGCCACGGATCAACACGCGATTGCCCGGCTTCACGTCATGGTGTTGGACCATCACCGAGGCGGCCCGGCAGACATGCTCGTTCAAGGCGGCGTATGTCCATGTCCGCTTGCCGCTTCGCACGGCGGGCCTGTCGCCGTGACCGTTTGAAATATGCCGGTCCAGCAGCGCCGACACGCAATTGAGAGGGTCCAGACCGGAGGTGCCAGGCAGTGGTGTTATGTGTGGCCACTGATCCGGGGGCGGCAGCCGGTCATGGACAAACCGGTCTTCTTGCGGGCTAGGCGGCGGCGTCATTCAGGTGCCCAGCCCGGGGCTGTCAGGCGGCGTTTGCCGTCAGACGACTTGAGCACGTCGGGTTCGTCCAGTTGCAACCGGTCCCACAGCTTGCATGTCACCTGCTTGTGGTTCTGGTCGAGCCCTTCACAGTAATTGGTGTACTCGCACAGCCTGACGTCGCCGCCATGGCCGGTTTCAAGCTTCAGGAACCAGTCGGGATCAGCCAGTGTCTGGCGCGCCGCGCCGACGATGTCAGCCGTGCCGTCATTCAAAATGGCTTCCGCCTTTTCAAAGTTGTGGATGCCGCCTGCTGCAACAACCGGTGTCTCAAAACCGGCTTTGCGAACCGCCTCGCGAATGGCCCTGGTCGCGGCCAGGTTCCGGCCAAACGGGCCTTTCTCGTCGGATATATACTGCGGCATGCATTCATAACCGCTGGGCCCGGTATAGGGATAGGCAGCAGCGCCCACCTTGGGCTGCTTGGCGTCGTCAAATTTGCCCCCGCGCGAGAGCGACAGAAAGTCCATGCCGGCTGCCGCAAAAGCTGTTGCAAACTGGCAGACATCTTCAAGCGTGCTGCCGCCCTCGATGGCTTCCGAGGCCAGGAACCTGGACCCTACGACAAAGTCTTCCGGCACCGACCCGCGCACCGCGTCATAAACCTCGAGCGGCAACCGAACGCGCGCATCTGCTGGCCCGCCATATCCGTCATCACGCTGGTTCCTGGCCGACAGAAACGAGGCCATGGTGTAGGCATGCGCATAGTGCAGCTCAACCCCGTCAAATCCGGCACGGCTGGCGCGGTCGGCTGCCTGGGCAAACAGGTCCGGCAGGACTTGCGGCAATTCCCTGATATGATCAAGGTGCATGTCGTTGACCTGTTCGCGATAGCCTTTGGTCAGCGCCTCGAATTCGCGCGCAGTCAGAACCTCCTCCAGTTCACTGTCGTCCATGGCCGTCAGGGCGCTGCGAATTTCCGCCTCGTCAGCGTCACCCATGGCCAGCGCCTGACGATGTTGTGGCGTGATGGCGAGAAAACGATTCAGAAACTTGGCCCTGTCGGGGCGGCGCTTGATCGCCAGGAAGTCAATCAGCTGAATGAACAGCTTCGTCGTGCCGCCGCTTTGCTTGTGCACAACATCGACCAGTTGCTCAAGCCCGTCCAGAAACCGGTCATGACCGATGCGAAGCAGGGGCCCTGACGGTACATCGCGGATGCCGGTCGCCTCCACAACGATGGCGGCCGGGCGGCCGTGCGCGAAGCGGCCGTACCAGTCGAGGACTTCCGGTGTCACATAGCCGTTGTCCGTAGCGCGCCAGGGCACCATTGCGGGAATCCAGGTCCGGTTGCGCAGCGATAGCCGGCCGGCCTGCAAAGCGGAAAACAGCGTTGACGACGCACACTCTTCGGTGTCCGGCACGTGCCCGGCTTCAGAGTGCCATTTTATCTTCTCAGGCGGTTTCCACATATGACCTTGACCTCTTCGAACCGATTACTGAGCGGGCAACGGCAACACGGCCGTGGCCTCGATTTCGACCAGTGCATCGTCTTCGACGAGGGCGACCACCTGTACCAGGGCCATGGCCGGGAAATGCGCACCGATGACCCGTTTGTAGGCAGCGCCCAGTTCACGCTGGCAGGCAAGATATTTTTTCTTGTCCGTCACATACCAGGTCATGCGCACGATATGGTCAGGCCTGGCACCAGCTTCTGCCAGTACGGCAACGACATTGCGCAGCGCCTGTTCGGCCTGGCCTGCGAAATCGCTGGCCTCGAACACTTCCTGCGCAGTCCAGCCGATCATGCCGCCGGTAAACACCATGCGGCCCTCGGCAGCCACTCCGTTGGCATAGCCTTTCGGTTGTTTCCAGCCTTTTGGTTGCAAGAACTCCATCATATCATCCCTCTCTGAGCCGGAAGCGCTGGATTTTGCCGGTTTGCGTCTTGGGCAGTGCGTCAGTGAACACCACCGAGCGCGGGTACTTGTAGGGTGCAATGGCCTGCTTGACGTGGGCCTGCAGGCGCTTGATGCACTCATCATCCGGGCAGATACCTTCGACCAGCACCACAAAGGCCTGCACGATCTGGCCACGGTCTTCATCCGCCATGCCGATCACCGCACATTCAACCACATCTGCGTGCGACAGCAGGGCGGCCTCCACCTCCGGTCCGGCAATATTGTAGCCGGACGAGATGATCATGTCGTCGCTGCGCGCGGCAAAGTGGAAAATGCCTGCCTCATCCTGGATGAAGCTGTCGCCGGTCAGGTTCCAGCCATCGCGCACATAATCTGCCTGCCGGTCGTCGTTCAGGTAACGGCAGCCGGTGGGCCCTTTGACGGCCAGCTTGCCGATTGTGTCGCGCGGCACTTCGGCCATGGTCTCGTCAACCACGATGGCCTCGTAGCCGCTGACCGGTGTGCCGGTCTGGGCAGGTGCTGCAGAACCGAATCGGTTGGAGATGAAGATATGCAGCAATTCGGTAGAACCGATGCCATCGAGCATTTCCTTGCCGGTTTTCGCCTTCCATTCGTCGAACACCGGCCCCGGAAGTGTTTCTCCCGCAGAAACGGCAACCCGCAGGGATGACAGGTCAGCACCCTGGTCCATTGCCCGCATCATGGCACGATAGGCGGTCGGCGCGGTAAAGCACACGGTGGCCTTGTAGGTCTCGATGATCTCGATCATGTTGGGCGGCGACGCGGTTTCCAGCAGCGTGGCCGTTGCGCCGAAGCGCAACGGGAAAACCGCCAGTCCACCCAGGCCGAACGTGAAGGCCAGCGGCGGCGAACCGATAAACACGTCATCCGGTGTCACGCCGAGAACTTCCCTGGCATAACCGTCTGCAATGATCATCAGGTCGCGATGAAAATGCATCGTCGCTTTCGGCTCGCCGGTGGTGCCTGAGGTGAAGCCCAGCAGGGCAACATCGTCCTGGCTGGTCTGCACGGCGTTGAAATTGACGGATTTGTCCAGCCCCGCCCGGTCCAGTTCGGCATCATGGTTGGCCGTGCCGTCAAAACCGATCACCTTTTCGAGCGATGGCGAGGCCTTCGCACAGGCCACGATCTCGTCCATCATGCGGGTGTCACACAGGGCAAGGCTCACCTTGGCCTTGTCGACGATTTTCGACAGTTCACCGGCACGCAGCATCGGCATGGTGTTGACCACCACCGCGCCGGCCTTTGTTGCCGCCAGCCAGCACGCCACCATGGCCGGATTGTTGGCGGAGCGGATCAGCACACGGTTGCCCGGCTTGACACCGTAGTCTTCAGCCAGGGCATGGGCGAGGCGGTTGGTCCAGTCGGACAGTTCCTTGTAGGTCCGCCTGCGGCCATTGCCGATCAGGGCGACGTGATCCCCGAACCCCTGTTCGACCATCTTGTCGGTCAGTTCAACCGCCGCATTGAGGTGGTCGGGATAGTCGAAACCATCGAGCAGGAATTCCGGCCACTGGTCTGCTGGTGGCAGGTTGTCCCGGCTGAACGTATCCACATGGGCGCTTGGCAACAGGTCCATCGGTTAAGCTCCTCCCAGCATCTGGCGGGCGATCACGATTTTCTGCACGTCCGATGCCCCTTCATAAATGCGCAATGCACGGATTTCCCGGTACAGGCTTTCCACGATGTGTCCGCTGCGCACACCATCGCCGCCATGCAACTGCACGGCCCTGTCGATCACCGCCTGTGCCGTATCGGTTGCATGCAGCTTGGCCATGGCAGCCTCGCGGGTCACCCGGGCCGCACCGCTGTCCTTGGTCCACGCCGCGCGATACACCAGCAACGCGCTGGCATCGACGTCCAGTGCCATGTCGGCCACGTGGCCCTGTACCAGTTGCAGATCGGACATCGGCGCGCCGAACAGCTCACGCTCGCGCACCCGGACAAGCGTTTCATCCAGTGCCCGGCGCGCAAAACCGAGCGCTGCTGCCCCGACGGTCGAGCGGAACACATCGAGCACCGACATGGCCACCTTGAAGCCCTGGCCCGGTTCACCGATCAGCGCATCGGCACTGACGCGGACATTGTCAAACTCCAGCCGTGCCAGCGGGTGAGGGGCAATGACCTCCAGGCGCTCGGCGATGACGAGGCCTTTGGTATCTGCCGGTACCAGGAAACACGACAACCCCCTGGCGCCGGGCGCTTCACCCGTGCGGGCAAAGACACAGTAAAAGTCGGCAATGCCGCCATTGGATATCCAGGTCTTTTCTCCGTTCAGCACGAAATGATTGCCGTCGCGGGTGGCGGTCATGTCCATTGCCGCCACATCCGAACCGGAACGCGGTTCACTCAGTGCGAAGGCCGACAGGGCAAGTCCAGCCCTGGTCTTGCGCAGCCATGCCTGCTGGTCGGATGTGCCAAACAAAGAGATCGCACCGGTACCGAGACCCTGCATGGCGAAAGCGAAGTCTGCCAGCCCGTCGTGACGCGCCAGCGTCTCGCGGATAAGGCAAAGGCTGCGCACATCCAGCACGCCGGGCTGGTCAGGATCGATAGCCGAGTGCTCAAGCCAGCGATCGCGCCCCAGCTTTGCCACCAGTGCCTTGCAGGCGGCATCAACATCCGAGTGGTCCACCGGCAGGTTGGACACGCACCACTGGTCCAGCGAGTCTGCCAGTTCGCGATGCCTGTCTTCAAAGAACGGCCAATGGAGAAAGCTTTTGTCAGCCATGATCAGTTGCCTTCAAACACAGGTTTTTGCTTGCCGACAAACGCCTTGTAGGCGCGGTGAAAATCCTGCGTCTGCATGCAGATGGCCTGTGCCTGCGCTTCCGCCTCAATGGCCTGCTCCAGGCCCATCGACCATTCATGATTGAGTTGCGTCTTGGTGATGGAGTGGGCGAAATTGGGCCCTGCAGCAATTTTTTGGGCCAGCGCAAGCGCCTCGGTCTCAAGCTCCCTGGCCTCTACCAGGCGATTGTAATATCCCCAGCGCTCGCCTTCTTCGGCGGTCATTGCGCGCCCGGTGTACAATAACTCGGCAGCGCGTCCCTGGCCGATAAGGCGCGGTAGAATGGCACAAGCGCCCATATCGCAGCCGGCCAGCCCGACACGGGTGAACAGGAACGCTGTCCTGGCATCAGGTGTCGCAATGCGCATGTCTGATGCCATGGTGATGATGGCACCTGCACCCACTGCCACGCCGTCCACTGCCGAGATCACCGGCTTGCCGCACCCCAGCATGGCCTTGACCAGGTCGCCGGTCATGCGGGTGAAATTCAGCAGACCCTTCATGTCCATGCGGGTGAGCGGCCCGATGATGTCATGCACATCGCCGCCGGAGCAGAAATTGCCCTCATTGGGCAGAAACACCACAACGTCGACATCATCGGCATAGACCAGCGCGCGAAACGTGTCGCGCAGTTCCGCGTAGCTGTCGAAGGTCAGCGGGTTCTTGCGTTCCGGCCGGGCCAGGCGGATGCTGGCCACGCTGCCGTGCATCTGCCAGTGAAAATGTTTCGGCTGAAGTCCGCTCATGTCACTCATTCGGGCTCTCCCATGGTTTGATCGAGCCGGTCCAGGCCGGCTATCATCGCTTCGGCGTCGGCAGGCGGGAGGTCCGCAAGCAGTTCATTCACCCACGCCTCGTGCACGCTGGCCATATCAGCGAACTCGTCGCGGCCCTTCGTGGTCAGCCTGACTGTCATCGCCCGCCGGTCGCCTTTCACCGGCACCCGGATGATGATGCCGTCGTGAACCAGGCGATCAACAATCCCGGTGACATTGCCGTTGGAGACCTTCAGAAAAGACGACAGCGCACTCATCCGCAGCCCCCGCTCGTGGTGATACAGCGCCGCCATCACGTCAAACCGGGGCAGCGTGGTGCCAAATTCCGCCCGCAGTTTTTCCCGCAATACCGCTTCCATGCGGCGCTGCAGTTTCAACAGGCGCAACCAGAACCGCAGCCGCTGTTTTGAGGCAGGACGCTTGTCTGTCTGTTTCCGGGGCAGGGCCATCATGCGATGCCCTCGGGCAGGGCAATGGCTGCACCGTTGCGTGGGTCGTCCTGATCGGCGCAGAGTTGCAATACAAGGTCCGCGATCTCGGCAGGTTGCACGAACTGGCCGGTGGGCGACCCCTTCAACAAGGATGCGGCTGCCTGGTCGCGGCTCATGCCGGTTTTTTCCACGATATTGTCCAGCGTGCGGTCCAGCATCGGCGTTTGGGTATAGCCTGGACATATGGCATTGACGGTAATGCCTTTTGGACCAAGCTCTTCTGCCAGCGCGCGGGTCAGGCCGACCACACCGTGTTTGGCGGCGCAATAGGCGCTGACATAGGCACTACCTGTGAGGCCGGCTACCGAGGCGATGGCGATCATCCGGCCCCGGCCTGCCGCCAGCATGGGGTCGAGAACGCACTGAAACGTGTTGAAGACGCCGGTCAGGTTTACATCGATCGTGCGCTGCCATTGATCGGCTGACAATCGGCCGAATGGCTGGCTTTCGGCCATACCGGCATTTGCAATCACAATGGCCACCGGCCCGCTTTTCTCCGCTGCTGCGGCAACCGCAACGCGCAGCGCTGCTGCATCGGTCACATCGGCAATGGCCCAATGTATGGTTTCGTGTCGGGCTGCCGTTTCCTGCAGAGGTTTTTCGCGCCGTCCCGTGATAGTGACCGCAGCACCTGCCTCGGCAAGTGCGACAGCTATCGCGGCACCAACGCCGGTGCCGCCGCCGGTCACCAGTGCATGTTGTCCGTCAAGGCTGGTCAGCATGATCACACCTTCATTGTCTGCTGGTCGGCCCGCTCGGCCAGGCGCCAGGCCTGGTCACGTCCAGCCTGGTAGGGAACCGGCCACTGTGTGTGTGTGTCGCCCAGGGCTACAGCAGCATGCAGTGTCCAGTAGGGATCGGCGAGATGCGGGCGACCCAGGCACACCAGGTCAGCCCGGCCGGCCATCAGGATGGAGTTGACATGGTCGGCCTCGTAGATATTGCCGACCGCCATGGTGGCGATCCCGGCCTCGTTGCGGATACGGTCGGAAAACGGTGTCTGGAACATCCGGCCATAGACGGGTTGTGCCTTTGCAGATGTTTGCCCGGCAGACACATCGCAGATGTCCACGCCGGCTGCTTTCAGCATGCGGGCAATGTCGACCGC